>Ga0160502_100011_pt1 | contig 326023 bp, 307 predicted proteins | sample DIDnMG_14_FD_108237 | JGI IMG/M metagenome (GOLD analysis project Ga0160502, IMG submission 108237) | Enriched soil microbial communities from UW Madison campus, WI, USA - DID2933_E24_Xylan MG | ecosystem: Environmental > Terrestrial > Soil > Unclassified | place: USA: Madison, Wisconsin... | reverse complement strand
TCCCCTCCCGCTGGCGGGAGGGGCAGCGAGACTTGCGCGCGCAGCGCGTTAGTCGCAGCGGGGTGGGCTTGTGCGACGTCCAGCCCACCCCCTAACCCCCTCCCGTTTACGGGAGGGGGAACATGTCCGCACTTGGTCGCAACCCGTCGATCCCTGTTGGCGTCATCCTGACGAAAGTCAGGATCCATTTTGCACTACGCCAGATTGGGAGTGCCGAATGGATCCCGGATCAAGTCCGGGATGATGAAAGTTGGAGAGGGCAGTCTTTGCTCGTTAGCCGCCAAAACCCGACATCGTCATTGCGGGCGCAGCGAAGCAATCCATCTCCCACTTGTGGATTGCTTCGCTGCGCCCGCAATGACGGGAATCGATAGCCGTTAGGCCGCCTGAAACGCGTCGCCCGGCCTCCCGGACCCCGGATCAGTTCTGGCGCTGCGGCACCGTGAAGGTGCCCGAGACGCGGCCGCTGGGGCTGGTCGATGTGCCGGCGCCGCCAGACGAGCGGCCGTCGACAGTGGTGCGGCCGCTGTTGAGGTCCATCACCAGCCGTCCGCCGGTCAGGCGGTTGACGCCCTGGGTCAGCGAGACATTGCCGACCATGGTGATCAGCTTGGCATTGAGGTCATAGATGGCGACATTGCCGCGCGCGGTCTGGTCGGCCTTGGTGATGACGACATTGCCCGACGCGTCGATGCGCTGAATCTCCACGCCGTTGCCGGTGGTCGCCGCGCCGTTGGGCTGCTGCTTGTAGGCGACGGTCATGCGGGCCGCGTTCAGTGTCATGCCGGCCTGCGTCACCTCGACATTGCCCGATACCACCACCCGGTCGGCGCGGTCCTGCACCTCGATCCGGTCGGCGTTGAAGTTCACCGGCGCGTTGCTGTCATGATTCTTGAACACCTGCGCATCGGCGCCGGCGTAGAGGAGGCCAGTCGCGCCCAGCGCAACGGTCGACAGCAGGACGAGGGTGCGTTTCATCAGTTCTGCCCTTTGAGGCCATTTTGTTCGATGCGCAAGGTCGCCCGGCCGTTGAGCGTGACCGTGCGTGCATTCATGTCTGCTTCCAGATGGTCGCCGCTGAACGTGCCGATCGGGATGCGCCCGTCGACCCGGCCTGCGCTTTTCATCCGCCGCGTCTGCAGGTCGATGCCGACGTCGCGGGTGACCAGGCGGTATCCGCCGGCGGCCTCGAACTGGACCGGGCCGACGATGGCGACGCGTTCGGTCTCCATGTCATAGCGGCCCTTCTGTGCGTTCAGCACTGCCGGCCCCTCGGGCAACAGGATGCGCGCCGACATGGCGTTGAGGTCGACGATCGGCTCGCGCGAACTCTTCTGCACGGCAGAGCCGGCGCGCAGCGAGAAGGGCTGGCCCTTGCTGTCCTGTCCCCGATACAGGGCTTCGGACACGCGCATTCGTTCCTTCGCCACCTCGACCTTGTTCTTGTCGAGGACGAAGCTGACCTTGTCACCGCCGGTGAAGGGAGCGGTGGCCAGCAGGGCGGTCAGCACGCCGACCGCCACCGGCAGATAGTTTTTGAGCAGGCGCACCAGCCGGTCATGGCTGCCGCCCGGCCGCGCCCAGTGACGGCGTGCATGGCGTTGCTGCTCGGCCTGGATGGACATGGTGCGTGCCGCTCCCGTCGCTTACATGTGCGAGAAGATATCGTTCTCGGGCCAGCCGGCCAGGTCCAGCGCGGCGCGATGGGGCAGGAAGTCGAAACAGGCCTGGGCCAGTTCCATCCGGCCTTCCCGGGTCAGGCGCTTGTCCAGTTCGGCCTTCAATTGGTGCAGGAATCGCACGTCCGATGCCGCATAATCCTTCTGCGCCTCGGACAGCACCGGGCCGCCCCAGTCGCTCGACTGCTGCTGCTTGCTGATATCCTGGCCCAGCAGTTCGCGGACCAGTTCCTTCAGGCCATGACGGTCGGTATAGGTGCGCACCAGCTTCGATGCGATCTTGGTGCAATAGACGGGGGCTGCGACGACGCCCAGATAATGCTGGATCGCGGCGATATCGAACCGGCCGAAATGATAGATTTTGATCCGTTCGGGATCGGCCAGCACGGCTTTCAGGTTCGGCGCGGCATAGTCGCTGCCCGGATTGAAGCGGACCAGATGCTCGTCGCCCTTGCCGTCGCTGATCTGGACGACGCACAGGCGATCGCGCGGGGTGATGAGCCCCATGGTTTCGGTATCGACGGCGATCGGGCCGGGGGCAAGGACGCCCTCGGGCAGATCTTCTTCATGGAAATGGACGGTCATGGCTTTTCCCTCTATGGGGAAACGGGCCATATCGCAATCGACGCTTTGGCCGGGCCGCCCCTAAAACCGGGGGGATGGGCGCTCTTTTTGCTTGATGTGCAAAATCATTCGCGCTGCCCGGAAAACTTGATATAGTGATTCCCAAACCGCATCATTGCGGTGGATTGTGCATGTCATTCGCCCGACATGTTTGTCCAATGTGTCTTGGGGCGAAGCGAAAGTGACTAACAGGGCATGAGTTTTGATAGAGGGCGCCGCGGCGGGCGCGGCAAGGACAAGCGCGACGGTTTCGGCGACGATAATTTCTACGACCAGGGCAGCGGTGGCGGCTTTGGCGGCGGTGGCTTTGGCGATCGTGGCGGCTTCGGCGGCGGCGGTGGCGGCTTTGGTGATCGCGGACGTGGTGGTTTCGGCGGCGGCGATCGCGGCGGCTTCGGCGGCGGTGCTGGCGGCGGCGGCGGCGGCGGTGGTTTCGGCGGCGGCGGTGGCGGTCGTGGTGGCTTCGGCGGCGGCGGCGGCGGTTTCGGTGGCGGCGGCGGCGGTGGCCGTGGCATGCCGGCCCAGGTCGTTGGCGAAGGCAAGGGTGTCGTCAAGTTCTTCAACGGACAGAAGGGCTTCGGTTTCATCGTTCGTGACGATGGCGGCGAAGATGTTTTCGTTCACATCAGCGCAGTCGAGCAGGCTGGCCTGACCGGTCTGGCCGAGGGTCAGCCGCTGGGCTTTACCCTGGTCGATCGTGGCGGCAAGGTTTCGGCTACCGATCTGGTGATCGACGGGGAGCCGCTGCCGGTTACCGACCGTGGTCCGCCGCGCGAGCCGCGTGAACCCCGCGCTGGTGGTTTTGGTGGTGCCGATCGTGGCCCGCAGCGTCAGCTGACCGGCGAGCGCTCCAGCGGTACGGTCAAGTTCTTCAACGCGATGAAGGGCTTCGGCTTCATTCAGCGCGATGACGGCCAGCCCGACGCCTTCGTGCACATCAGTGCCGTTGAGCGCGCCGGTATGGCGGCCCTCAACGAGGGCGATCGTCTGGACTTCGAACTGGAAGTCGATCGTCGCGGCAAGTACGCGGCCGTTAACCTCCAGTCCAAGGCCGACTGATCGGCTGTCGCCCGTTCGCCGTAAACGGGCGACATGACAGCAATATCGAAGGGGGTCGCCTGCCCGGCGGCCCCTTTCTCATGTCTGCGGTCCATCGCCATTTGTGACTGGCATGTGCATATATCGTCAAAGCGATGGCCATGATATTTGTCTGGAACGGCGTGTGTGTCCGCATGAATTCACATAAATATCATGGGATAATTCCCGTAATTCTGGCAATTTCAGATAATTGATCAACATGTTGATCTGTTGTTTATTTGATATTTATTTTCATATTTCGCGGATTTGCGAAATTTGCCTGGTAGGCATCATGGCATCATAATCCATCCGAACAGGATCAGCTTCACGACATTGTCGATGAAGCCTGACGAAAGGGAGGATAATATGAAGCAGGCCCAGATCGGCCATCTGCTGGCGACCGTCGCTGTCGGCCCGGCCTTGATGCTCGCTACCGCGCAGGCGCAGGACGCCTCTACACCCTCGCCCCAGGCGGAAGCTGGCGCCGGGGAGATCATCGTCACCGCCCGCAAGCGCGACGAGCGGCTGATCGACGTGCCGGTCGCTGTCTCCGCTCTCTCGACCGACCAGATCGAGCGCTATGCCACCAGCAGCTTTCAGGCGATCAGCCAGCAGGTGCCCCAACTGGTCATAGCCGAATCGCAGAATCAGGTCGGCGGATCGATCAATCTGCGCGGCATCGGCGCTGGCATCTCCAACCCTTCGACCGAAACCGCCGTGACCCTCAATTTCGATGGCGTGCCGATCAGCTATGGCAACGCCATCCGCCTCGGTCAGATCGACCTTGGCCGGGTCGAGGTGCTCAAAGGGCCGCAGGCGCTCTTCTATGGCAAGAATAGTCCGGGCGGCATCGTCTCGCTCATCTCTCAGGATCCGGGCAAGGATTTCGAGGCGAAGCTGCGCACCGGCTATGAGTTCATGGCCGACCAGCGCTTTGTCGAGGCCAGCGCCTCGGTGCCGCTGACCGATGGCCTCGCCGCCCGCGTCGTCGGCTATTATTCCAAAGAGGACGGCTGGTTCCGCAATGTCGCCGAACCGATCGCTGGCATCACACCGGGGCGCGGCGCCGACAGCCTGAATTCCGAAGATGTCTTCGTCCGCGGAACGCTCGCCTATGATGCGGGCGGATCGACCCGGATCAAGGCGAAGGTCAATTATGGCCAGCGCGAACGGGACGGCGTCGGTCCGACCGGTCTCAGCCAGATCATCTACTGCCCCGCCGGCGTCAGCCGCTATGGCTCGACCGACTGCAAGCTCAACCGCAATTTCTACGACGCCATCCTCGCGCCGGCGACCGCCGCCAGCGATCCCAGCTATGGCGATGGCGTGCCCTTCATGAAGTCGAAGCAGTTCCTTGCCTCGCTCAGCATCGACCAGGATCTGGGCGACGCCCATACCCTGTCCTCGGTCACCGGCTATTACCGGCTGCGCGAACGTTCGGTCGACAGCTTCACCTTCTCCAACAATCCCTATTTCGGCGCATCGAACGACATCACCGCCAAGGGGTTCAGCCAGGAACTGCGCCTCGCGTCCGACTATGACGGGCCACTGAATTTCCTCGTCGGCGGCTTCTTTCAGGACGCCCATTTCCTGACGCGTCAGGCCTTCACCACCAATTTCGGTACGCCCTTCGTGGTCGGATCGACCTATTATGATGTCCATACCAAGGCGACCTCGGCCTTCGGCCAGTTGCGCTACAAGATCGCCGATCCGCTCGAACTGGCCGTGGGCGGCCGTTATAGCTGGGAAGACAAGTCGCTGACCGGCACCTCGCTCGGCAGCCCGATCCAGATTCTCGGCCCCAAGCAGGACTATACCGATTTCTCGCCGGACGTGACGCTTACCTGGCGCCCCGACAGCGACCGCACCGTCTATGCCGCCTATCGCGAGGGCTTCACCTCGGGCGGCTTCAACACCGTGCCGACGCGGCTGCGCACAGATGCGGACCAGAGCCGCGCCGCGATCGACCTCTCCTATGACCAGATGACCGCAAAGGGCGGCGAGATCGGCACCAAGGGCTATGTCGCCGATCGCCAGATCCTCTACGATCTGGTCGGATATTATTATAAATATAGCGGGCTCCAGTTGTCGCGCTACGACAATGCCTCCTTCACCCAGCTGACCCAGAATGCGGGTGGGGCGGAGATCAAGGGCGCGGAACTCAGCCTCACCATCCGGCCGCGCACGCTCGCGGGCCTGACGTTCAACACGGCGATCGCCTACAATAATGCCCGCTACACCGATTTCATCGGCGGCTGCTATGCGGGCCAGTCGATCGCGCAGGGCTGCAATCTCAATCCGCTCAACCCCAATCTGCCGCAATCGACCTGGGGTACGGCCGCCAATCCCTATCAGAATCAGGACCAGACCGGTCAGCGCCTGTTCCGCGCGCCCGAAATCGCGATCACCGGCGGCTTAACCTATGATCACAGCTTTGCCGACCGGCTCGGCGGATCGCTGTCGGTCGATTTCAATTACAGCAGCGCCTATGTCACCCAGACGGAGGGTAACCGCAGAACGCTGCAGGACGACTATATCCAGCTCAACGCCGCCCTCTCGATCAACGGCGGCGCGGGCAAGCCCTGGGAATTGTCGTTGATCGGCCGCAACCTCACCAACAAGCTCATCATCGTCGGTGGATCGGTGGTGGGCGCGAGCGCGGCGGGCACCGGCACCAATGTCGTGCGCGAAGGCGACATATTGGGTTCGCTGGGTGCGCCCCGCGCCGTCATGCTGCAACTGACGGTGAAGAGCGGCCTGCTGGGCGGCCGCTAAACCCGCCGGAACGGGAAGGGACTGGCGGTCCGCTCATAGCTGTGCAGGTCGAGTGCGCGCGTCACCGGTGGCAGCGCCCGGTCCGGGCAGTCGCGCCGCTCGCACAGATGACAGGTCGGCCCCACCGTCACCGCGTCGTCGCGCTCGGCATCGATGCCGTCGGCATGGATGATCCGCCCGGCATGTTTGCCTTCGCAACCCAGTGCAATCACCTGTCGCCCGCGCGCGCCATCGGCTTGGGGCAGGGCGATCGCCAGGGTCAGGAAGCGCCGCTCGTCCAGCGTCTCGATCAGTTGCGGCAGCACGATGTCGGGCGCGTCGGCCGCATGCACGTCCCAGCGCGGACAGGTGCCGCCATAGCGGGCAAAGGGATAGGCCTCGCCATCGAAGCGCTTGGAGACGATCCCGGCCCGGTCGATCCGTACCATGAAGAAGGGGATGCCGCGCGCGCCGGTGCGGTTGAGGCTGGTCAGCCGGTGCGCCAGCTGCTCGGTCGACACGCCGAAGCGGGCGCGCAGCAGCGCCAGGTCGTGCCGGCTCGCCTCCGCCGCCTGGCGGAACCGGTCATAGGGCATGATGAGCGCGGCAGCGGCATAGTTGGTGAGCGCAATGCTGGCGAGACGGCGGCTGTCCTCGTCCGGCGGCGCGGTGCGCGTCACCTGGGCCGCGATCAGGTCGGCCATCTCCTGCGCGCAGAGTTGATAGGCCATGGCGAACAGCCGCCCCGAAGCCGGCAGTCGCTCGCTCAGCATCAGCCGCCGCCGGTGCATGTCATAATGGCGCACCGTCCCGGCCAGCACATCGGCGCGCACCATCTGCACCGCCATGCCGTGCCGCTCCTTCAGGCGCGCACGCAGCCCGGCCTGCAACAGCGCCGGATCTTCCTCCATCTCCGCCGCGATCCCTTCGGCTGCCACATCGATCTCGGCGAAATGATTGCCGGCCTTGGCCACCGTCTCGCGCCACCAGTCGACCGGCGCGACCAGCGGGGCGGGGGCGGTGCCGCGCCCGCTCGCCTGCATCTGCTCGGGCAGGCGGCGCAGGTCGGCCAGCGCGCGGTAGAAGCGGCCGATCGCCTCGCTGACGCCGGGATAATTTTCCGCGACTTCCAGCACTTCATCGCGCGCAATGCCGATGTCCCGCACCAGTGCATCGGACAATATCTCGGCCAGGTCGCTCGCCGTACCGTCCTGGCTGCTGGCGGTGAAGTCGCGAATGTCGATGTCATAGGTATTGGCCAGCCGCAGCAGCATCTGCGCCGTCAGCGGCCGCTGGTTGCGCTCGAGATGATTGAGATAGCTGGGCGATACGCCCAGTTCCTCGGCCATGCGCGTCTGGTTCAGTCCCAGCTCGCGGCGCAGCACGCGCAGCTTGGGGCCAAGATAGAGCTTCCGGTCGGTCACATCTGCCATAAGGTCATATTGTCATGATTTGACAATATGAACAAGTCGCGCCGTGACTTCCGGCCACTCATCGCCCTTCCGCTTTGCCCTCGACCTGTCAATATCGCTGTCATCAACCAGCACAGCCACAAGGCAGGAAGGACAGGAAGATGACGACCGATACGATGGAAGCGCCCCAGCCCGCCCGTTCGCGCGCGGTCTTCAGCCAGGAGGATTTCGGCCTGATCCGCACCGCCATCGCCCACTATCTCAAGGAAGTGCAGGACCAGCCGGAATCGGTCAAATATGCCAATCTCTACCACCGCCTCGGCCGCGTGGCGTGACCGGCGGAGCGCCTGAACGAGAAAGGGCGCGGGATCACTCCCGCGCCCTTTTCCTTGTCTCGGCCTGTTCCGATCAGAACAAACGCGTCAGGCCATAAAACAGCGCGCCGATCGCGGCCGCCGCCGGCAGGGTCACGACCCAGGCGACGATGATGCTCGATGCGACGTTCCAGCGCACCGCCGACAGCCGGCGGGACGCGCCCACGCCGACGATGGCGCCGGTGATGGTGTGGGTCGTCGATACCGGCACGCCCAGATGGGTCGCCATGAACAGGGTGATCGCGCCGCCCGTTTCCGCGCAGAAGCCCTGCGCCGGGGTCAGGCGGGTGATCTTCGATCCCATGGTGTGGACGATCTTCCAGCCGCCCAGCAACGTGCCCAGGCCCATCGCCGCCTGGCAGCTCAGCACCACCCACATCGGCACATGGAAACCGCCGGTCAGCAGTCCCTGCGAATAGAGCAGCACGGCGATGATGCCCATCGTCTTCTGCGCGTCATTGCCGCCATGGCCCAGCGAATAGAGCGATGCGGAGACCAGCTGCAGCTTGCGGAACACCCGGTCCGCGCCCTGCGGCGTGAACTTGCGGAAGATCCAGCTGATCGCCAGCACCAGCATCAGCGCCAGGAACAGACCGACGGCGGGCGAGATCACGATCGCCGCGCTGGTCTTGAACACGCCGCTCCACACGATCGCCGACAGGCCGGACTTGGCCGTGCCCGCGCCCAGCAGGCCGCCGACCAGCGCATGGCTGGAGGAGGATGGGATACCCAGGCCCCAGGTGATGAGGTTCCAGGCGATCGCCCCCATCAGCGCGCCGAAGATCACCGACGCATCGATGATGTCCGCGCTGACGATGCCCTTGCCCACCGTCTCGGCGACATGCAGGCCAAAGAAGAGGAAGGCGATGAAGTTGAAGAAGGCGGCCCAGGCGACCGCATATTGGGGTTTCAGGACGCGCGTCGACACGATGGTCGCGATCGAGTTGGCGGCGTCGTGCAGGCCGTTCAGGAAATCGAACAGCAGCGCAACACCGATCAGCGCGATCAGCAGCGGGAAGGCGAGATGGGCTTCCATATCCGGTCCGGCCTATCAGGCGTGGTCGATGACCAGGCCGGAAATCTCGTTGGCGACGTCCTCGAACCGGTCGGTCACCTTTTCCAGATGGCTGTAGATTTCGTTGCCGACGATGAAGTCCATCGGATTGCCGGCGCGCGCCTGTTGGTAGAGGGCCTTGAGGCCCGCCTCATGCAATATGTCGGCATGGCCTTCCAGCTTGACCAGACGCTCGGTCAGGTCGTGCAGGCGCGCCGAATTGATGTTGAGCGAGCGCAGCAGCGGCATCGCTTCCGCCGTGATCCGCGCGCATTCGACGATCAGCGCACTCATGTCCTGCATCTGCGGTGCGAAATCCTTGACCTCATAGAGCGCGATCGCCTTGGCGGTCTGGTTCATCTGGTCGATGGCGTCGTCCATCACGCCGATCAGGCCGGTGATCGCGCTGCGGTCGAACGGGGTGACGAAGATGCGGCGGACGTCCTGCAAAACGTCGCGGATGATGTCGTCCGCCTCATGCTCGCGGTCCGATATCTCCTTGATATGGGCGTCCATGTCGGGGCCGCCCTTGAGCAGCTTGGCGAGCGCGTCGGCGCCGGCAACCAGGGTGGCGGCATGGTCTTCGAATTGCTCGAAGAAGCGCCCCTGCTTGGGCATCAGCGCATGAAACCAGCGCAGCATTCCAGTCCTTTCACTTTGCTTCTCGCGGATCGCGAGCAGTAACCGGAAGAACCAGCCCGGGTCGGCGGGTGGTTCGCGGAAAGCCGCGATGATCGATTGAAGATCGGGTTCGTCAACAGCCTTTGCGGCTTCGGCAACGGTAAACCAGCGTAGCTCCCGCTGCCCTTTTTCGGGCCATTGCGTCAGATGGCCGGTCACGGCAAGCGGAAAAACCTCGACGCTCGCCTCGCGCGACTTGCCGCTGCGCTTGCGCTTGTCATAGCTGTATCGGCCGATCGGCGCGGGACAGGCGATGCCATGGATGCCCGCTTCCTCGAATGCCTCGACTTCCGCGGCGCGATGGCCGGCCAGGCCCTTGATACGATTGCCCTTGGGAATCACCCAGCGCCCGGTGTCACGCGACGTGATCAGCAGGATCTGCATCGACCCGTCGATCGGGTCGCTGGTATAGGGTAGAGCGGCAATCTGGCGCATTATCGGCGGCTTACGGGCAACCTGCCCGAATCCTCATATTCTGCCGTCGCGCGTTCCATCGGCGCTATGTAACGAAAATGTCATTTTTTGCAATCGCTCCCTTCGCCCAGGGGGCCAGGCGAAGGGAGCGACCGGCGCCCCGCTGGGGAGCGCATGGGAGGCGGATCAGATCGAGATACGCGCCGTCAGGCGGATGTCGCGCCCGGCGAGCGGGGCGAAATCCTTGAGGAAGCTGGCATGGCGCCGGGCGTCCACGTCGAAGATATTGTTGGCCGACAGCATCAGCGTGGTGCGGTCATTGCCGGCCAGCGGCTTGAACGAGATCGACGCGTTGACCATGGTGAAGCCATCGGTCGGCGTCTCGAAATCGGTCACTCGGTTTTGCTCGAACACATGTTCCAGTTCGGCGCGGGCGCTCAGCCTTGCGCCCTGCGCCTCGATCCCGCCCAGCAGGCGGAGCGGGGGAATGCGCGGCGCCGGGCCATTGCCCTTGATCGTGGCGCGGACATAGTCGGCGACGCCGTCGATGTTGATCGCATAGCTGCCGACCTGCGCCAGCTTGACCGACGCTTCGGCCTCGAAACCATAGTAACGCGCATCGGCCTGGGCATAGGCATAGCAGGGGAATTCCATCTCGGCCCCGCCATTGGCCGCCTGGCAGACGCTGTCGTTGGCCACGCTTTCATAGATGAAGCCGCTGAACCAGTTGTGATAGGCGGCCAGGCTGAAGCTGTAGCCCTTGCCCGATCCGCGCAGCGTGCCTTCCACGCCCCAGCTCTTTTCCTTGCCGAAATCGGGATTGCCCAGTTCGAACGCCTGGGTGCCGGCATGATTGCCGCGCGCGAACAGCTCCTCGGCCGACGGCGCGCGCTCGCTGCGCGACAGGTTCAGGCCCACGCGCCAGCCCGGCATGATCGCCTGACTGATGCCCAGCGATCCGGACAGGGCGTTGAAGCTGCGCTGGCTGGCCTCGGCAAACAGGTCGGCGTCCGGGTCCGACTGCAGCTTGGTATGTTCATAGCGCGCGCCCGCTTCCAGCCGCGTGTCGCCCAGGTCCAGCGACTGCAGCGTGAACAGGCCGAACTGGTCGGTCTGGTTCTTGGGCAGGAATTTCTCTTCGCCATCGGCCTGGAAACGGCGGGTGAAATACTGCGCGCCTGATGCGCCCTGCCAGCCATTGCGGTCGGCCTGGACGAATTCCAGCCGGCTTTCCATCGACTGGTTCTTGAAGGTGGTGCCGACCTCGCCCGACGGTTCGATTTCCTGATGCTGGTAATCGGCCCAGCCCGCGCGCAGGCGGATGCTGTCGAGGAAGCCGCCATTGACCGCCACCTCGCCGCGCAGGTCGGCGCGGGTCTGCTTCATCGCCAGCGTCACATTCTCGTGGCTGTGGCCCTCTTCCTCATGATCGTGGTCGTGATCATGGTCATGCTCCTCGGCCACCTCCAGGCGCGACGGCACGCCATAAGTATTTTCGCTGTGCGAGATCGACATGCCCAGATTGCCGCCATCGCCGATATAGGCGAAGCCGCCGGCCACTTCCCACACTTCCGCCGCGGTATTGGCCAGCTTGCCCTTCAGCCGCGCATTGTCCCGGATTTCCTCCTCGTCGGAGGCGGCGGCGATCGCGCGCATCGGTTTGGACAGGATATAGCCACCGGTGCGCAGATTGTCGGTCTTGCTGTAGCTGCCATCGACATGGACGACGAAATTCTCGGTCAGCGGCATCTCGATCTCGCCTGAACCGCTGCGTTCGTTGGCGGCACTGCCATAGGTGCCGATCGCGTCGATATGGATCGTCTCGTCTGGTACGCGGCGCGGGATGCGGCTGTCGATTACATTGACCACGCCGCCGATCGCCGACGATCCATAGAGCAGGGCGGACGGGCCGCGCAGCACTTCGATCCGGTCGGCGGTCAGCGGGTTGATCGCGACGGCATGGTCGACCGAGGTGTTGGACACGTCGAAGCTGCCGATACCGTCGGTCAGGATGCGCACGCGCTCGCCCTGGAAGCCGCGCAGGATCGGGCGCGATGCGTTGGGGCCAAAGGAGGTGGCCGACACGCCGGGCTGGCGCGCCAGCGTCTCGCCGATGGTCGGGCGCAGGCTGCGGGTCAGTTCCTCGCCGGTGACGATCGACGTGCCGGACAAAATGTCGCCCTGGCTGCGGGGGATCAGGGCGGTGACGACGATGTCGCTGCGCGGGTCATGATAGCTGCCATCGGCCTGGGTGTCGGCGGGGGCTGCGGTCTGAGCGGCGGCGGGCCAGGCCAGGCAAAGGGCCGTGAGGGCACAGCCGGCGCGCAGCGACGGGGAACGAAGCATCAGGCTTTTTATCCTTGCAGAATATGTGGGTCGGCCTCCGCGTATCGGTCATGATACATCATATCAATATACGATCGGCGAAATGAAGGCTGTTTCTACCGCATTCATCGCTGACTGTTGCATTTTTGCACGGCATGGCGCGCAGCATATTGCTGGCCGCAAAAACGGATCAGCCGCGCAATTCCGCCATCATTTGCTGGTCAGAGGAAGAGGAAATCCGCCAGCGCCTGCACGCCGGGGCGCGACAGCGATCGTTCGTTGACGGTTTGGCGCACCTCGATCGCGGGCAATGGCACGTCCAGCGCCAGCCGGCGAATGCCGCTCATCCGCCCCAGGTCGCGCGCCATCGGGCCGAAGGCGGCGAAACAGCCCGCGCCTTCGCGCAGGGCGGTGATGATGTCGAACATATTGTCGGTTTCCAGCATCACCGGGCCGAGCCGGGCGTTGCCGCGCGCCAGCGCGGCGTCGATGATCGGGCGCAGCCCGTTGCGCGGATCGACCGCCAGTTGCGGGGTGATGGTCAGGTCGCCGCGCGACACGCTGCCCGCGCGCGCCAGCGGATGGTCCGTCCCGGCATAGAGGTTGACCTGTTCCGACCAGCCATAGCGGGACGGCAGGCCGGCCGGCTCCTCCAGCGCGTAGAAATAGGCGATGTCGGCGCGCAGCGATTCGATCGCCCGCGCCGCATCGACCGCCGACTGGACGCTCAGGTCCAGGGTGATGGCGATATCGTCATTGGCCGCCTCGAACGCGGTCAGTGCATCCTGGAAATGACCGAACACCGGCGCCGGTGTCGCCAGGATGATGGCGCGATTGGGGGCAAGGGGCGTGGCCGGCAGCGGCGGCAACTGCGCCTCCGCATCCAGCAACAATTCCGGTGCGGGTGACGGAGGTGGTGGCGCCTCGTCCTCGGCCCATTGGCTGGGGTCGTCCTGCGCCAGCAGGGTCATGGCCTGCGCCGTGCGCCGTCCGGCCGGGGTCAGCCGCGCGGCCCCGCGAAGATCGTCGAACAATCGATAGCCCAGCCGCATTTCCAGCGACGCCATGTCGCGCTCGATCGCGGCGGACGAAACCCCCAGCGTCTGGGCGCAGCGCGTCAGGCTGCCCGCGGCCACCATCTGCGCGAAAATGTCGAGTTGGCGCAGGGAGGGGTTTGTCATGGCCGAGCGATAGAGGAAAGACGAGGCCGGGTTAAGGGGCGTTCTCACGCATTTACCATCAATGCGCTGTTGACGAGCCCCCGTGAATGATGGCAGGGCGCGTCACCTGACGGGCGGGTATAGCTCAATGGTAGAGCACTAGCCTTCCAAGCTTGTGATGCGGGTTCGATCCCCGCTACCCGCTCCAGTCCGTCCCAAATCCCTGAAAATCAACGAAAACCTGCTCATAAGCGGGTCGCTTCATGTGTCCGCGACACAAATATGGGTCTGGCTTGGAGATTGGAGGACGGCGTTAGGATATCAGGCTTGTGCCATTTTTCCTGCGGTGTCGTTGCACGACGCCGGAAAATGCGATCGGATCTGCACGATCCGGCCCTGATCAAGAAATACGATCCGATCGGCCAGGGCGATGAGCGACGGCGTATGGGCGATGGCAATGATGGTCATGTGTCCCCGCAGGCCGGCAATGGCGGCCTCGATCTGGGATTGGGCCTGCGGGTCCAGCGCACTGGTCGCCTCGTCGAGAATCAGCAGCCTTGGCCGCCGCAACAATGCGCGGGCCAGTGCTATTCTCTGACGTTCCCCGCCTGACAGACGGCTGCCGCGATCGCCGACGATGGTGTCCAGTCCGCTTGGCAGGCATGCGACAAAATGTCGGGCGCTTGCAGCTTCCAGCGCATCCCACATGTCCGCCTCGCTGGCATCTGCCCTGGCGATGCGCAAATTGGTGGCGATGCTGTCATGCAGCAGGAAGACATCCTGGGGAACATAGGCAATCTGGTCGCGCCAGCCGCGATCCTGCGGCGCCAATGGCATGCCGTCGATCAGTATCTGCCCCTCGCCGGGTTGAAGCAGGCCCATCAGCATGTCGGCGGTGGTGCTTTTGCCGCAGCCTGACGGCCCTGCAAGGGCGATGATCTCGCCAGCCGCGATGTCCAGATCGAGCTTGCTGATCGCGGGGGCGGTTGCGCCCGCATGGGTGATCGACACGTTGTCGAAGCGGATCTGCCGCTTCAGCGTCGGCACCATTGCCTGCTGGGCTGATCCTGCACCATCCCGATCCGCTTTGAACATCAGGATCAATCCTGCCACATTCTCGAAGGCGGGCATGCTCAGGATCAACTGCTGCAAGGTTTCCTGCACTGCATTGAAACGAGGCGCCAGCCGCATGAACAGCAGCAGCATCGTGACAAGTTGGGGCAAAGGCAGCCCGACATAGGCATAGGCGACATAGACGAACAGTGCGGCCGCACTGCCGCTGACAAGCTGGAACAGCGCCGAGCTATTGCTGGTTAGCCGCGCAAACTCGATAGTCGCGGTCCGCAGTGACGTCAGCAGTCGATCCAGCCGATCAAGGTAGAAGGCTTCGCTGTTGAAGGCCTTGGCGATTTTCATGCCGGCCACGAATTCCGACGTCACATGCTGTCTTTCCTGCAGCGCGTCGGCCATGAAGCGGGCATGGCGCGCGGTCTTGCGCCGCATCGGATAGAGCGCGGCCAGCGTGATCGTCCCGATCACCAGTGCGAACAGAGTCATGCGCCAGGAAATCAGGGCTGACAGCAGGCCGTAGAGCGTCAGCCACAGGAAATTCTGGCCGAGCGACATCAGGCTGAACAGGCCGAGCTGGACCCGGTCGACATCGGCGACCATCGCATGGTTGAGGTCCGATCCGCGCATCGCCGCCACCTGCGCCCAGGGACCCTGACCGATCGCGGTGAACAGGCGCATGCGGATGTCGTCCACCGCCTGCTGCATCGTCTTGGTCATGAGCAGGATGCGGTGCCGGTTGACCAGCGCCTGGGCCAGCATCAGCAGGATGATGCCGGCCAGCAGCCAGCCCAGCGACATCGGCCCGACAACGGGCAGCGACACCGTATCGGGCGTGGCTTCCGGGTCGGCACCGATCAGGCGCATCAGCGGAATTACCGCCAGCAGGGACAGAGCCTCGACGATGCTGCCCGTCAGGATCAGCAGCAGGATGATCCCCGCCTGGCGCGCATGGCCCTGCAGGGAAAAATGGGCGAAGCGACGAAGCTGGCGAAGCAGGGTCATGCGCCTTCTTCACAATCGGCTCTCACCAGTTCGACGGTTTCCTCCAGCCGGTTGAGCGCATGGGGTACATGCAACGTGGCGACGCGCACCTGGCGCGCCAGTTCCGCGCACTTCTGCATGTGGCGCGCTTCATCCGCTGGCGAGAGCGCCGCCTTGCCGAAGCGGCTTATGTAGGAATAGCGCAGAATTGAGGTCAGCGCCTGGGTGCCGGTCAATGGGCTGAGGCCGGGACGCTCGCCTACACGATCCAGGATATAGAGGCATTTGGGGGCCACCCAGTCATGCTGGAAATCCTTCGTCAACCGATGTTGCCGCTTCTCGAAGGTGGGATAGACCAGCGGCAGGGGCGTGGCGGAGGATAGTTTGACGGCGTCGGCGGCATCCTCTGCCAGCTTGATCTGGCCATAAGCGGGCAAGATGTGCAGCGCGCCGGCAGGGTCGCTTTGGATCGCCAGCAGATCGTCGGTCAGCAGGCGATGCCCTGCGCGCAGAAAAGCGGCCGCCGTGGTCGACTTGCCGGCCAGCTTGTCGCCCACGAAGATGACGCCATGGCCGTTGATATCGATTGCGCTGGCATGAAGCGTGACCAGCTTTCGCATGTGGAGTGCCAGCGCCATGATCGGACCGAGCAGCGGGAAGGGGAGGTAGGTGACCGGCGTATCGGGATAGGGCTGCACCTCGATCAGGGCCGGCCCGTGGAACTGGAAAGCCGCGACATCGGGCCAGGCCAGGAAATGGGTGCCGTCCCGGCGGAATTGCGCCACCACGCCCTGTTCCCGCGTGGGCAGGGGCATGTCTCGTCCATAGACGATCTGGATGTCGGGCGATCCACTCGGTTCGATCGTCGTCAATTCCGGCAACGGAATGTCGGATTCAAGCGTCAGGCCGAACGCCCGATAGGTGGAGCGCTGGGCACTGCGTGCCGTCGTCGTCTGTGGGTTGGGAACCAGCGTCATCTCGTCCTCCCGCATGCAGAAACAGTTTCAGGGATGCTGTCCGCAGAACGGGCCAGCCATCGGCCCAGCAAGGCGATGCGCCAGGCGGCGAAGAGTGGCGTTGTCCCGCCCGCATCGCCTTGGTCGAGCCGAGCAATGGCGGCGCGCGCGACGCTCAGGTCGAGATAAGGGGCCAGCATGTCCGCCTGCCCGTCCAGGACGCTTTGCAAATGCGTGCGATGGCGCGCCATGCCGGCCCGGAACTGGCCCGTGAAATCGAACTTGTCGCGCCGCAGTCGCACCGGTTCGGGCAGGGTGCCGGCCATGGCATCGCGCAGGATCGCACGGGGATAGCCCTTTGCCAGTTTTGCGTTGGAAGGCAGCGACAGGCAGAAATCGACCAGGCGGCGATCGTAAAAGGGGAAGAGCAGTTCAATGCCCGCAGCGGCGGCAGCACGGTCCAATATCTCGAACGCATAGGGCTGATGCGGGCCGGTCAATATCGCCAGGTGGCGCTGCTGCTCGGTCTGATAGGCTGATCGACTGGGGGCGATCGCCTCCTGGCGAGCCCGGATCGCGGTGCGCCGGGCAAGGTCGGGGGCGACCAATGCGGTGGTGAAGTCCGGCCCTGGCGAGACGGCAAGGCTTGAACCGCTCATGCGCCGCCAACGCTGGCGGATCTTTCGGATCGCCATGACATGGTCCAGATGCGGGGCCGCAACGTGCCAGGTCGAACCGCCGAACAACCGCGCCACGCCGTTCGACTCGCGCCAGAGGCTGGCCCAGCGATGCGCCATCGCCAATTCATTGAGGCGACCAAAGCCATGGGACACGACTTCGTCCCCGCCATGGCCGTCGAGCAGGCTGGTTATGCCCGCGCGACCGGCATGGTGGTAGAGGCGGCGCGATGCGCCATGATTATAGGCGAGATAGAGCCCGGCCTGTTCGTCGAGCGTGGTGTCGATGTCACGGAGCGGGTCATGGTCGTCGCTGGGCAGATATTGGGCAGGGAAACGCCCCGCCTGGACGACCGACTGTAGGAAGGGGCCGTCGCTCCAGCCCGGTGTCGCGTCGAAGGTCATCGACAGGCTGGGCAGGGGCGGTCGGTCATGCGCTTCGCCAATTCGGGAGGCGGTCATCGCGATCGAGGAAGAATCGAGGCCGCCGCTCAGCAGGACGCCCGTCGACGCATCGGCCATGCGGCATGCCACCGCCTGCTCGAACAGATGGCGGAAATGATCGGTCCAGTCTTTCTCCGGCGGCGGCGCTTGCGGCGTCAGTTCCCAATAGCGCTGGATGCGGACATCGCCTTCGGTCACGAGGATGTTATGGCCAGGGGGAAGGCGCCGGATGTGGCGATAAAGGGTGCTTGTGGTGTCGGCGACGGCGCCCGCGACGAAATCGGCGATGCCGGCATCATCGATCGCCGGCGATACGCCCGATTGCAGCAATGTGCCGATCGTCGTGGCGGCCATGAACAGGCGCGGCGTGCTGTGATAGTAGAAGGGGCGGACACCAGAATGGTCACGCGCGCCAAACAGCGTGCGTTCCTTTTCATCCCACAGGAGGAAGGCGAAGTCCCCCAGCAGATAGGCCGTACAATCTTGCCCATACTGGTCGTACAGTGCGGCGATCAGGCTCGCATCCGGCAGGTGGGGGTAAGGCGGAAGGCCAAGGCGGGACTCGATCTCCGTGCGATTGTCCAGGCGCACATCGGCCGCAACGATAAGGACCGGGCGCGCGGTGTCGGGATAGGGCGCCTCCATGTCGGTTCCCGCGAGCATCACCGGCCCGTTACGGGCAACATGCGACACGCCGCGCTGCCGAAGGGAAGCAAGCCCGCTATTGGGCCAGCGATCGGCCGGCCGCCCGTCGCGATGGAACAGGGCGGCGAAGGCGGTCATCGTGGACGCGGCCGATCCAGATCGGTGAGGGGGCGGAATCTCGCCAATTCCGATCGCGTGCCGCCGATCACGATCCGGTTTCGGCCGTCCAGCAACCAGGCGTGGGCCATGATTGCGCCCTTGTCATCGCGCCGCACACCGATGCGGATCCAGCTGTGATGGCCGATCCAGGCGAGCAGCGTCCGGGTCGCCACCGCCTGGGTCAGGCAGGTTGCACCCGGCACCAGACGGGCCGCGATCTGGACGGCGCGGGCCGTGGCGTCGATCCAGCGCCGATCGCCGGCCCCCGCCGATTGCGGCAGCCATGCGATCAGACGGGCATAGCCGGCAAGGCTGAGCGCCAGGCGGACGCCTGCGACCACCGGCAGAGCGATCGGCAGCATCACCGCCTTGCGCAGGCGCATGCCGGTTCGATCAGGCTGCCAGGACATGTTGAACGCGGATCAAGGCCGATTGCGACAGTTTCGTGAGCAGCGCTTCCAGATCCTGTCGGCAACGGTCTGCGTCGACATTGAAGCGCTGCATCAGGCTGGCCTGCAGGTCGGCTACACTGGTCGGTTCGGCAATCGCCTCCCAGACATGGATGCTGACCTTGTTCATCGCAAAATAGCGGCTGGAACCGATATCCAGCAGCACTCGTTCATTGTCGAGGTCGCAGAAGACGATCGTGGGATCGGCTGTGACCAGTGTCGTCGATGACCATTGCTGGCTCATGAGCATGTCCCCCTTGCTTGTTTTCCCGCGTCGGAAAGCGGAAGGACGTCCCCCTCGTGTGAAGAGGACGTCCACTCTGTTACGAGAACAGAAGGTGCGACGAGGGCGTCCCTACCGGGTAGACCGCGTCGAGGAGGCCGCTCGCTGCGCCGCCCTGCGTCAGGGCTTCGAACGAGCCGAGTTCGATCAGTTCGGGCGATTCATAATCTTCCTTTTCCATAGTCGACTCCTCATCAATTGCTGAATTGCTCAGCATGTTGCAGCTTCATTAAAGTAAATCATCAAGTCAAATTCCAATATGTCAGCGGTAATACCTATAGGTATAAATACATATCGCTATTGCTTTGATTTGTGGGAGAGTGGCTTCTGAAATATCCAGGATGAAAGCCGGCATGATATGCGAAGTGATGCCAGGTCCGATCAAAGCCGTTCGATCGAAATCCTGCGAATTGGGGTGGCATTGTCTGTTTCGGGGTCTGTTTCGGATATCCGCCCCATTGCGCCATTACCTGATCCAATGGACGTCGATTGGGCCGCGGTGACGCGGCTGGGCATGAACAGCAAGTTGTTGGTGCAGGCCGCCAACGGATTGAGGCAGATCGGCTATTCCGTGTCCGAAGGATTCCGGGAGGATGAGAATGGCTATCGCAAGTTCATCCTTGCGATGAACGGCCTGAACCTCACGTCCCTGTCTGATATTGCCGTCGTTCTCCGGCAGGGAGGGATCGAATATATCCTGTTCAAGGGACCGATCGGGCAGTGTGATGCCTATGGTAACTATTTTCAGCGACCCTCGTCTGACATCGATATTCTGGTCGATCGGCGGGATTTTCCCCGCTGCACTGCCCTGCTGGAGCAGGCCGGTTATGCCTTGCCGGCGGAATGCGACCGGATCTGGTGGCGCAGCTTCCTGGGCGAGCAGCATTTTTTCTCCGTGGGGCAAAGGCGGGCAACGGTCGATCTGCATCATCGCCTGCAACAGCCTGGTTGCCCGCATCCGCGTAACGTCGGGGCCTTTTTGACTGATGTGGCGACACACCGGCTGAACGGTGTCGACATTCCCTGTATGTCGCTGATCCACGCTACGCTGCTGGCCAGTCTGAGCTTCGTCAAATCCCTGGTGCAGCATTGCCATGCTGCGGCCTATCTTGCTGATTTTTCGGCGTTGCTGCTCCGTCTGTCTCCCACCGAGCGCGTCGAACTGCATCGACGCGCGGTGGCGCAGAATGTCGAGCATAGCCTGCGCTTCGCTTTGTCCTGTGCCCGGAGCATGTTTGCGGTGGGCGTGCCCGGACTACCCACCTCGATCCCGGTCGAACGATTGTTCGGCGATGATCTGGTGCGCGCGATCTTCACGCCCGATGATCCTGCCATCGTCTGGCCACGGCTTCGCCAGTTGCTGTGGGCATTGTGCGACAATAGCCGGCCCGGTCAGCGGCTGGGCACCTATATCCGGGTCGGGGGCAGTTTCCTGGCATCGAAAATCGCCCGGAAGCTGCCGGCGCCACGCGCAAAGACCGACGGCTTTTCCTGCCCGGAAGGCGCCATTGCCGGGCTAAAACATTCGGCATAGACGCAATGGAACGGCTCAGGGCGTGCCATTCCCCGCCAGCCGATCGATAATCTGTCGCACATTCTGAGACTGGCCGCGCGGCATGATCAGCAGGTCATTGGCATGGACGACGACGATCAGGTCGCTGATTCCCAGCAAGGCGACGTTGATCTCGCCCCCACGTATCAGGCAATTCTGGGTATCGATGGCCAGCACATTGCCCTGGATGCTGTTGCCGGCCGTGTCGCTGGCGCTGATCTGGTGCAGCATGTCCCAACTGCCGACGTCGGACCAGCCGCACCGTACCGGCGCGCAGGCGACCGCTTTGGCTTGCTCCATGATGGCATAGTCGACCGATTGCGACGGTGCATGCGCGAAGGCGGCGGAATCGGGCAGGATACGGCCCGCCTGTCGTTGCGCCTGGCGCATGGCTTCCCCGGCTGCCGCCAGGATCGCTGGTGCATGCTCCCGCAACTGGTCCAGATACATATCCGCGCGGAACAGAAAGATGCCCGCGTTCCAGCAATAGCCACCCTCGGCCAGCATTGCCGTCGCTCTCGCCAGGTCGGGCTTCTCCACGAAATGCTCGACGGCGCGCACCCCGGGGCTCAGCACATGAGCCATGCGGATATAGCCATAACCCGTTTCGGGCGTTTCCGCCTCGATGCCGAAGGTCACCAGCCACCCGGCGATCGCCAGCGCGCGGGCGCGTTCGACCGCCTGGTGAAACGCCGGCAGGTCCGCGATCACATGGTCGCTCGGCATCACCAGCAACAGGCTGTCCTTGCTCGGCGCCGCCAGCGCGCCCAGCGCGATCGCCGCCGCCGTGTTGCGTGCAACCGGTTCCAGGATCAGGGTGGCATCATCGACGCCGACATGTGCCAGCTGCGCCGCGATCATGTCGGCATGCTGCGCATTGGCGACCAGGATCGGCGGCGTGAAACCCATTTGCGGATCGACGCGCCGCACCGTCAGTTGCAGCATGGTCTCTGCCTGGGTCAGCGACAGCAGTTGCTTGGGTTTTTCCGGCCGGGACATCGGCCATAGTCGCGTGCCCGATCCGCCGGACAGGATCAGCGGCTGGATCATCGGCCCTCCGTTGGTCATTTGCTACATACTCCTGGGCTGGCGCTAGATGGTTGCGAACAGATAGTCGGCATCGCTTGCCGCATGGATCGCCGGCCTGGCCTGCGTCAGCAGCCAGCATTCCCCGGCACGCCAGGTCTGGCCGTCTATGTTACCCCGGCCGCGCAGAGGAATGAACCAGGCCAGCCCGGCATTGGTGATCTGGATCAGATCGCCGCTGTGCATGTGCATCAGTCGTAGGCCGAAGCCGCCGTCGGACAGCAACACACCGGTACAGCCCAGCGGGCGGTGCATGCTGGGCATTGACGAGGTGGTGACGGTTGGGCTCCCGATGGGCGGGGGACAAGGCACGACGTGAAGCTCGTCGGGCAGGCCGGCATCATGCTGTATCCCGACCAGGGAAATGCCGGATCCGATGACATGGGGCGTGCCCGGTGGAATGAAGAAGAAGTCGCCGGCTTGGACCGCGCACCAATCCATGGCGTGCTCCAGAACGCCGTTCTGGGCTGCGCTTCGCAATGACTGCTGGTCTTGCGGGCGGGTCGTGCCGATGCCGACACGCGCGCCGGGCTCCGCATCCAGAATATACCAGCTCTGCGTCCGGCCGCCGGCGAGGCCATGGGGCTGGACGATCAAGTCCCAGGGATGCGTCTGAAAGGCGAAGCGCGGATTGGTATAGACATATTTGACGAGCAACGGGTCATTGATGCGTTCCGGACGACCGAACCGCAACTCACCGATGCGCTTGCCCAATTTGTCGATTGGATGATTGGGTACGGTATCCTTGCCCCATATTTTCTCGACGAAAGTCGGCTGCAACTTGATGCCTGGCATCATGTTGCGTTCGACATGCCGTCCCTGGTGGGGCGCCGTACATGCGTGGAATGGTCGACCTTCCATGGCTGCCTCGTCGGTTGGATGGCAGCAGATAGGTTGAGGCTTTGCCGTCAAAAAGAAATCCGGTCGAACACCTAGATGGAGGTGAAGGATGACACGGGCATGGCATCGGGCAGATGGTTGATCCGCGTGGCGTCCCCGTTACCGGCCATGCCCCTGGCTGATGTCGAGCGACGCGACAATGCGTCGTTGCGCGGCTTTAGACCCCCTGAATATGAGGATCAGGATCGGATCGTCGATCAACTCGATGCGATGCGCGGCGGGGTAGAGGGTGCGGATCTGGTGTAGGGGCGTCGCCAGCCTGTCCCTGTCGCCCCTCACCACGGCAGGCACGATCAGGCGCTCGAAACGCCAATAGTCGGTTGCGAGCTGTCTGGCGGTCACGCGATGGCGCGTTCCGTCAGGCATCACCGCAAACATGCGATGGTTCATCACCAGTCGATCCAGCGCCGGACGCGCCCCCATCATCCGGACATGACGCAAGATGCCGCCATGGCGGTAAATCTGGCCGATGTCATGCGAGATTTGCACCGTCATCATGAAGGCGATGGCGGTCAGGAAAAGGATCATCCATGCTCTTTTCGCGGCGGGGGGACGTCAATGCGCGCCGGTTAGCATCTTGTCCCATGCGGCGACATTGCGGGCGACTACCTACGGTGCGGCGGACGAGGGCAGACCTGTTGATGCGCCGACATCTCCTCCCGCAACCGGCGTGCCTGGCCTTGCCAGCTTCTTTCTGACCATCATGATCGACGGCAGGGTCGCAATCCCGCTGCCGATGGCAGCGCCCAGGATCAGGGCGGTCAGGCCCCAGTGCGCGCAGGCCAGTGCGCCGGTGACGGTGCCAAGAACGCAGAGCCACATCGACAGGTTGACGCGGTGCAGGTCGGCGGCTGTTCCGATCCCCGTGGCGACGGCGCGAGGCACCGCTTGCAATATCTTTACCGTGCCGTTGACGCAGGCGGCCAGGCACAGGCCGATGCCGACGACATAGCGCCCCTGGGTGAAGATGTCGGCAAAGGGCGGCGCGATGAGGCAGACGATGATGGTCGAAATGGCGGCGAGCGCGGCGAACATACGGATTTCGTGCACCAGCAGCTTTCGCTGTCCGTCAATGTCGTGAATCTTGCGGAGCTGCGGTGTCAGGGACGCGACGATGCCCGCGCTCAGGACGCGGAAGGGCGCGATCGCGACCGATGTCAGCACCGCGAAGGTGGCCAGATCCTCCAGCGACAGCAATGGTGGGATGAGCAGGCGTTCGGCCTGCACCAGCACGGCACCTGCCGCGATGATGCCCAGCAGCGGAAAGGCTTCGGCGAGATGGATGGGCGCGGCTTCGCTGGCCATCGTCCGCTCGTGACCCAGTGTCACGATATAGGCGGCGATCACGGCGATGCTGCCAAATCCCGCCAGCGCCAGGGCAGCTTGCTCCTCGTCGATGATCCATCCCCCCAGCGCCGCGATGCCGACGCACAAAAGGCCCCAGTCCGCTGCCGTGTCGCAGAATATGGCGATGATCGCGACGCCATGGCGTCGGAGCGCGCAGGCCGCCGTGCGCAGCAGCGCGAACATCAGCGATGCACAGGCGATCGCGATGGCGGCGGCGGGAATGACGCCATAGAGGCGGCTTGCAATCCAGGCGCCCACCAAAGCGATCAGCGCCGAGGAAAGGATGATGGGGGCAAGATAGCGTCCGCCCAGCCGCCTCTGGCTGCGCAGCAGCAACTGGTCGAGCCCCAGCGGCCCCATGTTCGATGTGATGATCAATATCGCCACCATCAGGGCGAAATGGCCATAGGCGCTGACGGTCAGAGCGTGCGCGAGCAGCAGATTGCCGAGCGCGAACGCCCCGCCACTCATGGCGAAGATCATCGCCCCTTGGAGACTGGGGCTGAGCAGGACTTTCCGAAGAGCGCGGAGCATGGCGATCAGGTCTCGACTGTCACGGGCTGGGGGGATACGGGCTGGCGCCGGCCCCATATCGTTGTCAGCTTGCGGCGAACCCAGTTGCCGACCGGCCGCTCGAACAGTTCATGGGACAGGGCGGCAGCCAGGATCGACAGCGTCAGCGCCAGGCCGATCTGCACCGGCACGGGCAGCCCGAATGCCATTCCTGCCAGCCTCGCGAACTGGAAGAGCGGCATGTGCAGCAGATAGAGCGAGAAGCTGTAGGCGCCCAGCCGGCGCATCACGCCATTGCCCCAGACCCGATCGTTGATCGGGTGCGGGATCGTCGCGCCCAGGATGATCAGGAGGCTGGCCGCCAGCTTCAGTGGATCGCCATAATAGACCAGATGCTTGGGATCGTGCCGGGTGGACGGGAATATCCAGTCCATCATGGACGCGGGCGGATAGGCCAGCAGCGCCAGGAACAGCAGGCTGAACAGCGCGAGCGGGATGAACAGCCGCTCCAGCTGTGCCGGCGTCAGCCTGCGCACCAGCACGGCGCACAATATGCCGGCCATGAAGATGTGCATCTTGGCGAAGGCGGAAAAGCCCGGCAGCCAGGGGCTTGCCGCATAACAAAGGGCGATGGCGCCGCCGATCGCCAGATAGAGCCAGCCCCTGATCGCCTTGCGCGCATAGGTCGCGCCCCAGATGAGAGGGAACAGGAAGTAGAACTGGAATTCCGGACTGATCGACCAGAAGACCGAAACGGAACTGGTGAAACTGGCCTGCCGCACCAGTTCGACCAGGCCGATGGGATAGATGAAATCGGGATAGAAGCGGTAGATGGCGAAGGAAAGCAGCGAGATGCAGGCATAAAGCGGTACGATCCGCGCGATCCGGGCGGCGGCATAGGATGCCAGCGCCGCACGGTCGGGGGAGCGGGGCAAATAGAGATGGCCCATCAGGAAGCCGCTGAGCGTGAAGAAGAGCAAGACCCCATAGTCGCCGACATGATGGTTGACGATGACCGGCAGGGCGAAGGTCGGGAAATGTGACAGCACGACCAACATGGCGGCCAGGCCGCGTATGCCATCCAGGGCAGGAATGTGCCGGCCGGCTGTCATGGCAGGGCCGCCGCCTTCTCTGCTTGTCGGCCTCGGGCATGGCAGAAGCCGTAGAGCGCCCACATTGCTGCCGCCGTCTTGATCGACAGCAGCGAGTTGCTGATCGGCAGGCACAGCGTCAGGAACAGCATGATGCCATGTTTGGCCATGCGGTTCCCTGGATCGCGGCCGAAATTGCTGAGCGCCAAAGTCAGCCAGAGACCGAGCGCGATCAACAAGGATTGCGCCTGGACGAAATCGGCCCACCCTGCGTCGTCGAAGCGGATGCGCTCGACCCGGACGCCCAGCAACTGGACGATGTCCATCGATCGCAACGCATCCAGGCCGACGCTGAGGCGGCCGGTGAAATTGTCGCCCGGCCCGTCGAGGACGCCCAATGCCTCGCCGACCACCAGCGCAAGCAGCAGCAGCGGCAGATAGAAGACGCTCCAGCGGTCGGGGATAAAGGCGCAGATCGGCAGATAGAGGCCGAAGAGCAGGATGACGCTCATCGCCAACCGTCCATCGCAGATGACCAGCAGCAGGCCGGTCGACAGGATCATGAACAGGCGCGCGCGCTGTGACAGGTCGCGCCACAGGGCGGCGGTGAAAATCACGCCGACGATCGCCCAGTTGCCAAGCGATACCGGCTCCAGAAACAGCGAGGAGCCGCGATGCAGGCCAAGCCCGTCGAGCAGCATGCGGCCGCCCGGTCGTGCGGAACTGAGGAACAGGTCGCCGCCCGCCCAGAAGGCATCGGCCTGATAGCCGCGGGTCTTCACATAATAATCGAGCACGCGGAAGGTCGCGCCGAAACCGGTCGGACTGGCCAGTTCCCACAGGCCGACCAGCAGGATGAGCCCCTGCATGGCCAGGAAACAGCGGCGCAGCAACAGGCTGTCCATGCGGCTCCCCAACAGTATGAAGGCCGGAATCAGCAATATATCGCCCAATATCTTGGGCTCCATATAGGCGCGCACCGCGCTCGTCAGGAACACCGTCAGCACCAATGTCCAGGTCATTGCCAGCCAGCGGAATGTCAGCGGTAACGGTTGCAGCGCGCCGATAAACAGCGCGCCCAGCACGATGAGGCCCTGCACGCCGGAGACGGCGCCGGGGCTGAGCGGTGCGACATGGGCGTTGACCCAGGCCAGGGCAGGGTTGAACAGGATCGTCGCTATCAGCAGGACTGCGGCGGCAATGTTCAGCAGTTGCTGATAGGATAGGGCCTGGCGCTCGGCGGCAGCGATCCGTGCCAGGGCCGGCGGCGAAAGCGCGAGATCAGCCACGGGCCGCATCGATCAGCTGTTCGGCGATGTCGCTCCAGTCCTTGGCCGGCATCGGATGGCGCCCGGCATTCAAGGCGCGCTCGAACGCGGGCGCCAGATCCTCGACATGACCGGGCCGATAGCCGAAGCGCAGCGGATGGTCGCCGACGGCAAAGTCGGGGCACACCGAAGGCAGGCCGATAGCCTGATATTGCAGCAGCTTCAGGCTGGAATCGGCGAGATAGGCGGCGGCGGCGGCGCGCTGATAGGCGGCAATGCCGACATCGGCATGCTGCAGATAGGGCAGGGTCTGCGCAAAGGGCATTTCGTCATGCTGGACGACATTGGCCGGAAAGATGCTCTTGGGGGATCCGATGGTATGGAAGGTGAAATCGGGACGCGCCAGCGCCAGCGCACGGAGCGCGGCGGCGTCGAACAGCATTGATCCCACCGTCACCGCATTGCGGGCCGCTGTATAGGGATTGTCGGTCGCGCCATGCAGGATCGCCTTGTCGACGCCGTGCGGAATGAACATCTTCGGGCAGCGATAGGCGTCGAAATGTGGCAGCATGGAGCGGGCGACGACGACGATCAGGTCGATGTCCTGCTCCGACTGCCAAAGCATGTCCTCGATGCAATCGGGAACGCCGGCGGTCGCCAGCAGGTCGGTGGCGCGATAGACCAGCCGGGCCGACGGGGCGACGGCACGGATGCGCTTGATCAGCGCTGGCGCAATGCCGGATTCGATGATGATGATCTCTGCATCGCGGGCGGCATCGTCCAGCGCGGCGCAGGCATTGTTCGCCCAGCGGCTGTAGAGCCAGGATTCGACTCCGGTCGGAACCGGCAGCTTCACCGGGTGCCAGGCGCTGCGCCACAGATAGGCGCGCAGGCCATCGATCACTTCCCAATTGTTGGCGCGGTGGAACAGGGCGGACCGGCTGTCGCCGCGCAGCCGCGAAAGCCAGCTATAGCCGATCGACAGAAAGGCCACGTCATGACCTTGCTGCGCCATCTGCCTGGCGACAAAATGCACACTGGCGCGCCGCGCGGTGCGATAGTCATGGCGCGACACGATCAGGATGCGTGTATTTTCGGTGGTGTGGGGCGCGGGCGCCACGTTCGATGCCGCCCCCTTCATGACCGTGCCCCCGTCGTGGCGAGAATCTCGTCATAATAATCTTCCAGTGCGGCGACCCGATGCCGCAGGTCGAACTGCGTCGCGACATGGTTGCGGCCGGCCTTGCCGAAATCCTCGCACAGGTCTGGCGCCAGCAGCAGGGTGCGCAGATGGTCCGCGAAATCCTCGACGCTGCGCGATCGGGCCAGCAGGCCACTCAGGCCGGGCTTGATCGCCTCGCGCATCGGTCCGTCGTCGAAGGCGACGATCGCCATGCCCATGCCCTGCGCCTCCATCAGCACGATCGGCAGACCTTCGGAATCGCCGTTCGCGGCGCGGATGCTTGGCATGGCGAATATCCGATGGCTTGCCATGGCGGCGAACACCTCGGCGCGTGATCGCGCCCCCAGGAAGGTCGGCTTGATGTCCAACTGCCGCGCCCGTTCGACCAGTGTCGGCATCAGCGGACCGTCCCCGATGATGGTCAGCGGCTCGCTTCTGGCGCGGGCGGGCAATTGTGCCCAGGCATCGAGCAGATAGTTGACGCCCTTCTTCTCCACCAACCGGCCAACGAACAACGTTCCGCGCCGTTGCTCGGTCGATGGCGGATGGGGGAGGCTCGCTGTGTCGATGCCCAGTGGAATGACGCGCAGCTTTTCCTCGGGATATCCCGCTTCCAGCAGGCACTGCTTGATCCATTGCGACACGCAGATGACACCATGCACATAGCGCCGCAAAAAGGGTTTGAGCGCCAGATACCACAGGCCCTCGGTCCGGCGTGCATGTTCGCGCGCCGTGACCGTGGCGTCATAACCATGGGCCGTCACGACCAGCGGGATGCCGCGCCGCGCAGCCAGAGGCAGGATGGACGCACCGTCCTGCAGGAAATGCGCATGGATCAGCCTGGTCCGGGGTTCGGAGAGAAGGTCGCCGATATGGCGATAATTACCGGTGACGCGGCTGTATAATTTCTCATACCGCCCGGCTTGGGAACGATGCATCAGATGCGGCACATGGCCATCGACCATCATGTCATTCAGCAGTCGTTCGGTAATGATAACCGGTTTGTATCTGTTTAGATGATGAATATGATCAGAAATGAAGGTTTCTGACAGAGGTAAAAATCCTCGTCTGTAAATTGCAACGGTGGGGTGATTTGTAAATTTCACTAGGTGAAATTCCTCAATTCGTTGCGGATACATCGATTGATATATCGAAGGTCATTCAGGCTTTCGAGTAAGGCATAACACCTATGCAAATGCCCTCCGTCTCATTTGACACACCGTCCGTCAGCGTGGTGATCGCAGCCTTCAATGCCGAGGAAAGCCTGGTGCGGGCGGTGGAATCGGCTCTGGCCCAGAACGTCCCGGTCGAAGTGATCATCGTGGACGACGCGTCCGGCGACCAGACGCTGGAACTGGCCTTCGCGCTGATGCGGGCGCATCCCCAGGTGCGGATATTGACCAGTGGCGCGAATGAAGGGCCGTCGGCCGCCCGCAACAAGGGGATCGTCGCGGCCCGTGGTGAGTGGATCGCGATTCTCGACGCCGATGATGCCTTCGCGCCGGAACGGCTGCGCCAACTGATGATGCTTGGCGAGCGACATGATGCCGACATGGTGGCCGACAATCTGTGCCTCTACGACTGGAATGCCGACAGGGTGGTGGGGACGGCCCTGCCGCAGCAGGGGGAGGTCGTGCGCCACATCCATCCGGTCGATTTCGTCCGCAACGCCATTACCGGCCAGTCGCGTTTCGACTTCGGTCAGTTGAAGCCGATGTTCCGGCGCCGTTTCATGATGGCGCGCTGCCTGCGTTACCCGCCCGACCTGCGTCATGGCGAGGATTTCGCCCTGATGTTCGATTGCCTGCTGGCGGATGCACGCTTCATCCTGACGAGCGAAGCCTATTATCTTTTTACCCAGCGCCATGGCTCGATCTCGGCCCAGGCGTCGGGCCAGTCGCGGACCCATCTCAACCTTCACGCCATGCGGGACCATAGTCTGGCGCTGCTGGATCGGCCGCGGGTGCGCGGCGACCGGAGGCTGACGGCGCTGCTCAACCGGCGGGCCAGGGCGATCGGACAGCAGCTCAGCTGGAGCCGGGCCTATCCCCATCTGCGCGCGCGCCAGCCGCTCGCGCTGATGGGCGCAATGATGCGCGAATGGAGCAATTGGCCGATGCTGGCGCGCCATCTCTTCCGCCGTTGGCAGAATCGGGGGATGATGATCCGGGGCGTTCAGGCCGATCGCAGCAATTTGTCGAATTCGACGCTGAGCTGATCTACGCGCTGGGCAAAGATGCGATCGCCGCTCAGGCAGCCGGCGGCGCTTTTCAGCCCATATAACATCGCGCCAAGCCGTTCCGTTTGCCGTCGGTCCCGCTGTGCGATGGCGCGCGCGACGATCGCCGGTTGAGGGAGGCGGCGCGGCAAGGCCAGCAGATGATGTTTCATCCGCGGTCGGACCGACATCCACCAGGGGCGCTGTTCGTTGCGCGTCATCCGGCGTTGGTGGGCAAGTGCGCGTTCCGGGTTCGGCCGGGTCAGGCGATAATGTTCACCGATGATCCGCCGCACCTGGTCGCGATAGGCGCCATCCAGGCTGGCTATGGGCAGCGCGATCGGTTCATAGGGCAGGTCGAGCGACATCGTCCAGTCGAGCCATTTGAAGCTGTTGATCCGGCCCGAACTGGACACGGGGATCCAGGGCACGCGCATCGTGTCGGCAATGATCGCCGCGTGCATGGAATCGGCGATCACCAGCCGCGCATGGCGGATGCGGTCGATCACCTGATGCGCGCATTGCCGCGGATCGACCAGGCCGATCCCGGCCTGTGCACAGATGGCGGGCCAGTCGCATTCGTTCATTGCCTCATAATGGGGGATCAGGATCGGCGCCCCGCGCTCGCTTGCCGCTATCGGTCTCAGTCGTTCCAATGTGGAGAGCAGCAGCGCCCCATCGGCGATCGCCCGTTCGGGCTGGCCCAGCACATGAGCGGTCAGCGGCCCGCGCAGGGCGACGACATCCCAGCGATCGCTGGCGAAATCGCTCGGTCTGGGGCGATAGCCCAGGCCGCTTGAAAAGACGCGGATCTTCGACGCCGGCGGCATGGCATTGCCGATGATCGTACCGATCCCGCAGAACAGCGTGTCGGCCTCGTCGGACCAGCGACCGGGCGCCAGTTCCTCCCACAGCCAGCTGTTGAGGTCGTCGCCGAAATTGCCTTCGGCCGCGCGATAATAGAATAGTCTCATGTCGCGCTTTCTCCCAGCGACGGACCGCGCCAGCCCAATTTGTCGATGATGACGTCCCGCCACAGCGGCAGCAGTTGCCAGCGCACCAATCGCGCCGCCCGCAAGATCGTGCGGCGGGCATCGCCATCGGCAAAACCGCGATAAAGACGGGGATGCAGCAGGATCGCGGCGATTTCCCGCTGCAACGTGGCGATGCGGTCGCCGATCAGGGCGGAACTGTTATGGCCGATGCCCGGCGTCGTCGCCATCAGCCGGTTGGCCAGGATGGTGGAAATCAATCGCCGCAGGTTACGGCTGTTCAGCCGGTCATGGGCATCGCGATAAAGGTTGATGCCTTCGCCGCGCACGGCGTTGGCCTTCGTTGAAAAGCAAACGCCGCCAGCGCGGTGGGCCAGCCTGACCCACATCAGCCAATCCTCTCCGGCATAGCGCAACCGCTCGTCGAAGCGCAGGTCATGCAGCGCCCGGTTTCGCAGGATTACGGCCGATGTCTGACAGAGATATTCGGCCACCATCGGCGCCCCCGCCTGGCCGGGCAGGAAGCGATACAGGGGCCGAGCCGGCACGATGGGCGCAAAGACCGGCTCGCTGTGGCCCGACAAAAACAGATCGCGGGACGCGAACAACGTCGAAGGCGGCATGGCGCTGTCGCAGAAATAGAAATCATGTCCCATCTCTAGTGCATCGATCCCCTCCTGCAGATGGCATGGCGCCCAACTGTCGTCGGAATCGAGAAAGGCGACATAGTCGGCCTGGGGATCGACATGGTCGAGCCCGCGATTGCGGGCGGCGCCCGGCCCCGCATTGGCCTGGCGGACGATCCGGGCGTTCAGCCATTGGGGCAGCGACAGATCGGCCAGTTCCGCGCCCGGCGAAATCGGCGAACTGTCATCGACGATGATCAGGTCGACGGCGGCGGGCCAGGGGAAAATCTGGTCGGCGATCGATCGGACCGCCCCCGCCAATATCCCGGTTTCGCGCTGGAAATAGGGGATGATGACGGCGATCCGGCGCATCGCCCTGTTTTCCCGCATGGGTGGGCCGGACAGGTCAGGCCGCATCGGCACCGCGGGCGCTCTGGGATTGCGGCGGGGTGGGCGAGGGCGAACCCGTGGGATAGCCTGGACGGGCATCGCGCAAAGCATGAGCCAGGAAACTGACATTGCCGCGCAGATAGCGATCCGCCAGCCGCGTCGGTTCGTTGAGCAGGCGATAGACCCATTCGAGCCGCATCCCGCGCAGCCAGGGCGGCGCGCGGCGGACATGGCCGGCCGTGAAATCCAGCAAGGCGCCGGCGCACAGGACGGGGCGTCCGAAGCGGGGCGTCCATCTGGCCGCCCATAGTTCCTGGCGGGGATTGCCCATGGCGGCGATCACCATGTCCGCGCGACTCTTCTGTATCCGGCGGCTGATGTCCGCCTCTTCCTGTTCATCGAAATAGCCATGCTGGATGCCGACGATACGGACATGGGGGTAGCGTTGTTCCAGTATCTGCGCCGCCCGTTCGGCGATGCCAGGTGCTGCGCCGACCAGGAACAGCCTCAATTCCCCATCATAGTTGGCGATCAGACGCGGGATGAAGTCGGTCCCGTTGAGATTGTCCGGGAAGGCCGCGCCATAGCGCAGCCGGCTGGCGATATCGACGCCGATGCCATCGTTGAGCAGCAGGGCGCCTTCAAGCGCGGTCGTCAGCCCCTCGACCCGTCGCGCCTGGTTGACCAGATGGGCGTTGCAGAAGGCGATCACCCGCGGCATCTGGTCCCTGATGGCTTGGGTGACCTGGTCGATCGCCTCGTCATTGGACAGCACGGCGACCTTGAGCGTCCCGATCTGGCGGAAATGGCGGCCCAGCACATGGTCGTAGATGGCCAGCATATTGGCGCTGACCTGTGGCCAGCCATAAGCCAGCAGTCCGGCCATGGTGGTCGGCGCGGTCCGGCGCTGACGGGCGGCACGCACATCCTGCAACAGGCGCGCGGCGGATAGCGGATCGGTAAAATCGATCAGGCTGCCGACGTCCAGCTTTGTGCAGGATCGGCGATGGGCGGGAATGTCGCTGACCACAGGATAGAGCCCGGCCGACACCGCCTCGATCAGCGAGATGCCGAACCCCTCATAGGCGCTGGGCGAGGCAAATATGCTGCTGCGCGCGATCAGCGCCCGCAATGCCGCATCGCTCGGGCTGTCGTGAAATTCGACGACCGCGTCCAGTCTCAACGCCTCGACCTGGTCCCTGAGATCGGCCAAGGACACGCCCATCGGCTTGCCCGCGATGATCAACCTTGCATTGCCGTCCAGCCGATGCAGATGGGCGAACCAGCCGATCAACTGGTCGATCCGTTTGTTGGGAGCGATCCGGCCGAAATAGATGATCGTGCGATCATGGGGATCCTGGTGCGCCAGCCCCGCGAACTTGGCGATGTCTACGCCATTTTCCACCATGGTCAGCGATTGCCCGCAAATGCTGGCAAAGGTGGCATGATCCGCCTCGCTGCAGGCAATCACGGCGCGAAACCGGCTCAGCGAGACGCGGGTGACGCTGTGAAAATAGAGTTGCTTCAGGCGCCGGGCATAGCCGGTGTGGAAAAAGCCGCCATGGGTGCTCAGTACCAGCGGCTTGCGATGGAGCCATTTGGTGATCGACAGATAGTCGGCAAAGAAATCCACGGCATGGACATGGACAAGGTCGCAATCTTCCAGATGGCGAAGCACTGAAGGGGCCAGCGGATAGCGCCGGCCACCGCGAAACGGCACCCGGATGACCTCGACATCATCGATCGTCTCCGACGGCGGTAGGGCCGCACCATCGCCATCGAAAATCCGGTCGAGCGTGATCATCCGAACCTGATGCCCGGCGCGGGCCTGTTGGCGGCACAGATTGCGGGTGAAGCTTTCCAGCCCGCCGATGCCAGGATGATATTGTCGCGAGATATGCGCTATCTTCATGATCTGTCCTGGTTTTGATGCTCCCGTCCACTGTCGTCAGATCAGCATGATCGTCCCGATCAGTGCGGTGTTCAGCATGGTCAACTTGTTGATTGCGGTCTTGAGTTCGCTCGTCGATGTCTCGTCGCGCCGGACCGCGACGATGGCGCAATCCGCGCTGCCGGCGGCATGGGCCAGGTCGGCGACATGGCTGGCATCGACCAGGCACAGGTCGAAATGACCGCTAATCGCCGCCAGCCGTTCGGCCAATGGCGGCAGCGGATTGCCGTCGGCCGTGCAACCTTCCTGCAAGGGCGCCGCCAGGGCGAAGAGCGAACGGATATTGGTCGGCTGCACGAAGGCGAATGGCTCCTCCATATCCTCCGGCGTGGCCCGGCGCGGGCTCATGTTGAGCAGCCGGTGCTGGATGAAGTTGGAATGTTCCATATCGACGATCAGCGTCCGCAGGCCGCTGAGCGCAGCCGATACCGCGATATTGGCGGTCAGGATCGCGGCCTGCTCGACGGCATCGATCGCAATGACGGCGATCGATCCCGGCGGGCCGCCATCGGGTCGACGCAGGGCCGACAGCGTCGACTGGATGTCGCGGGCCTGCTCGGCCAGCCGCTCGGCCGGGGCGTTGATCACCGCGATCAGCGGATCGACGTTCACATTGGCCGCCGCCAGGATGTCGCTGTCCTCGACGCCATAGGCCGGCGGCGGAATGGTATAGACCTGTTCGACAGGCTCGGTGGAGCGCAGCCTCATGACCAATGGCCTCCTTCGATACGCAGTTGTTTGCCCTTGAGGCGCAGATCCGCCTGGCCGAGCAGGGGAACGCCGGTAAGGTGGGTAATGGCATCGCGGCTGCGGACCCGCGGGCGCAGCCACTCGGCCAGGATCACGGATCCGATGGCCAGCATCGTCGCCACCATCGTCATCATCAGGAACCGCACGCCGATGTTCGGGGCGTTGGGGAACATGGGCGGTTCCGCGACATTGAGCCGCACGATATTGAGCGAGGGCGCCGTGCTTTTCGCATGGAGCTGCGACAGTTGCTCGGTCTGCGCCTCATATTCCTTGCGTGCCGACACGACATTGCTTTCCAGCACATTGAGCTTGCCGCGATCGGCGGCGAGCGAAAGCATGCGTGCGCGATGCCGGTCGAGCAGCGCCTGCATCGTGCCCTGATTGGCCGACGCGGCGGAACTGGCGGCGGCCAGCGTGCCGGACGTCTTTCCGGCTTCCTGCGCCAGGCTATCCTGCATCTGCTGCAATTGCTGGCGTGCTGCCCGCATGGTTGCGTGATTGGGGCCAAGTTCCGCCGCCATCTGGCTGATCTCCGCCGATTTGGCGGCGATCTGCGATCGCAGTCCCTGAATCACGCCACTCGACTGGACGTCCGGCATGCTGGCGCCGCCGGCTGCGCGGGCTTGGGCTTCGGCGGCAGTGGCTTCGGCCGACGACAATTTGGAGGACAGTTCGCTCAGCCTTGTGCTTTCCGCGTCGATCGCGCCGGTCGCTACGATGCCATGGGCGCGCTGGAAATCGGCCAGCTTGGTCTGGGCATCTTCCATGCGCTTTTCCGACTGAGCGATCTGCTTCTGGAACCAGCCCGCGAAACGCTGGGAAAACTCGTTGCTGATGCTCAGGCGGGTATCGTTGAAGGTCTGGGCGAAGCTGTTTGCCATCAGTGCCGATCGTTCGGGATCCAGGCTGCGATAGCTGACCTCGATCGTATTGCCGGCCGCGCTCGGCAGCACTTCCAGCCCGCCCTGGACACCACGCGTGATCCAGCCTTCGAAGCTCTGGCTTCCGCTGGCCTGTTCCTGCCACCGCTGACGCAGGGCAGGGTCTTTCAGCAGGCCGAGCCGATCGACGACCTTGCGCGCGATCACCTCGCTGCGCAGGATTTCGGCCTCCGTCGCCAGCATGCTTGCGCTATTGGCTTCGTTGGTCTTGCCGCCGGTCGGGTCGGGCGCGCGGGAATCGAACAGCAGCAGGGCCGACGCCCGATATTCGCGCGGCGTGATCGCGATCCACAGGAAGGTCAGCGCCATGATGCTGCAGAAGATGATCGTCGCCATCTTCCAGCGTTGCAGAATGGCTCTTGTGACATCGAACATGTACATCCTATCGATCCCTTACAGCGCGACGCTCTGGCGGTGGGCGTCGACCAGGCTCACGACCTGGTTGTTGAGATGGTCGCCATGTTGGCTGGCGAAGAGCATGGCGAGCAGGAACTGGGGGGCCAGGCTGTCCCGGAACATCATTTCGCGGCCGCCGGGGCGGGCGTGCATGGTGCGGGTCAGCAGTGCCATCGCCAGGCTGGCCTGGTCACACTGTGGCTCCACGTCGCCCGGCGCGATGCCGGGCGGAATGGTGGCGGCGCGCGCAACCCGTTCGATCATCGGCCAATGGTCGCTGCCCAGCCCGATGGCTTCGTGGAACAGCGCGGCATCGGACGGATTGGTGATCGTCCAGTCATCGACCGACCGGACCATGCCAGCCAGGACCGACGACAGCTCGACCACCGTCTTGCACTGGCGCAGCGCCTCGAAACAGGCGAGCGCGCAGAACAACCGGACATGATAGGGCGAACCGCAGGCGATATGCGCGATCGTCTCGCGTGCCGCATCGGTGAAGTTCAGCCCGGCATGGGCGGCGCCCCGATCGATCAGTTCGTATACCGCGTCGCTGTCGATGCGGACGATCGGCACGGCGGAGATATGCCGCCGCAGCGATTCATGGCCGGCAATCAACTGGTTCAGGCCCGATGCGATGCCGACCGCGACGATGTGGACCGGCACCGCCGCGTCCGACAGCAGCTTCATCAGCCGCGCCAACTCCGCCAGCACGTCCGTATCCGCGACACGATCGAACTCGTCGAGGATGAAGATGAACTTGCGCTGGCCATGGTCGGCCAGGATCTCCACTACGTCACGCGGCGTCAGGCATGCGGGGATGGCTGAGGGGGGCTGTCCGGCACGGGGGGCATTGGTGCGCGCGGCATCCAGGAACGGTGCGATCAGACTGGTGAAATCCTGGCCCGGTTCGCATGCCATGTAAAAGACCAGATAGCCGCGATTGTCCGCCATATTGGCGAACACCCGTGCGAGCGAGGTCTTGCCGGTGCCGCGCCCGCCGAAGATCATCGCATGGTTGCCGCGATCCAGCACGCCTTCCACCAGAAGATCCATTTCCTGTTGCCGGCCATGCAGATGGCGGGCTGCAGTGACCGGCTGGGTCGAGTTGAAGCCCTTGCGCACGGCCGATCGCATGGCGTCGATCGCCATCACCTCGGCCGGCGCAGGCGGGGCGGCGGTCGGCGCTGCCGATGCCCGATCCAGCATGGGTGCCGGATGGCGCTTGCCTTTGGCCTGACGGGCGTTCCGCTCACCGGCGGAGAGACCCAGCCATCGGGCGATTCTGGTGAAAATATTCACTGCATGTCTCCCGAATAGGCCGTCCGATCCTCAGAAGGTCCGTTCGTTGACGGTGTAGACGTCGCCCGGCTTGACCAGCATATCGAGGTCCGCCTTCTTGATTTTCTCCGGTCCGCGATGGAGCGTGATCTTCTTTTCCGATCCGCCCAGCGTCGGTCCGCCGGCCTGGGCCAGCATCTGGCGCAGCGTCATGCCGGTCTCGAAGGCGACCCGGCCCGGCTTGTTCACCTGACCGTAGATGAAGACATCTTCGGCCTTGGGCACGAACACCGAATCTCCGGCACGCAGGAACTGGCCGGTCCCCGTCTGCGGATCCAGGTCGCTCAACGCGATCCGCTGATCCGCCTCGCCGGCGCGTTGCAATATGGCATAGTCGGCCGCGTCCGCCCGCGCGCCGCCGGTCCGTGCCAGCATCATCGCGATCGTCTGCGGGCGATCGAGCGGATAGAGGCCGGGACTCTGGAGATTGCCGAACATGGTTACCGATCGGCTGACGAAGCTCACCACCTCGACATTGACGATCGGGTCGACGAAATAGCCGCCGGTCTGCAACTGCCGGCGAATATTCTCCGCCAGTGCATTGGTGCTCCTGCCCTCGGCGACGACATCGCCGATGCTGGGCAGGGTAATGCGGCCATCCTCCTTGATCCGGGTCTTCACCTCGATCGGATAGGCGCCGAAGATCGACACCCGGATTTCGTCGTTCGCGCCCAATATATAGGCGGCCACGGCGGCCTTGGTGTCCGCGCCCGCCGTGGCCGGACTGCCAAGGCACAGGGCTGCCAGCAGGGCAAGCGGGGCGTTGAAGGTGCGTCGCATGAAGGACATGGCCGTGCTCCTCACAATTGAAGGCCAATAAACAGCATCGAAGAGGTGGATTTGTAGCGGTAGCGATCGACGTCGCTTTCGCGCCATTCATGGCGAAACTCGAAACCGGCGTTCAGGCGGCTGCGCAGCGCGAAGCGATAGCCGGCGAATAGCGCAGTGGTCTTGTCGGTGCCGCGCGGCGTGTCGGTGTCGATCAGCAATTCGCCCTTGAACTGCCGTCGGCCATAGGTGGCACCTGCCTGGATCGAGGACCGGCTGCCCAGCTTGTAATTGCCGCGCAGCGAAAAGTCGGTCTGCACGACATAGGTCGCGCCGGTATTGCTCTGGTTGCTGGTGCTGCGGGTGACATCCAGCACGAGGCTGCCGCGTGGCGAAGGCTGATAGACCGCACCGACATGATAGCCCAGGCCCGAATAATCCTCGACATCATCGTCGCGCGCCTTGGTCTTGATATAGCTCAGCCCGGCATTCCAGCTCAGCCGGGGCGCCACCGCGCGCTTGAACTCCAGGCCGACGCGATAATTGTCGGCGCCGCTGCTCATCCGTCGGCCTTCGGTATCGAGCCCATCATAATGGGGGCGGCGGAAGGCGTCATAGTTGAACATCAGCCGAATGTCGCCAAAGCTCGCCTTGCTATAGGCAAAGCCGATGCCGGCGGTTCGCGTGCGGATGTCGAACGCGCGGCGTGAACTGGCGCTGTTGTCGGTGGTCAGATAGCCCAGGTTGATGACCGGATAATAGCCATAGGGCTTGTCGCATTCGGCGGTGACCGAATAATCCTGGGTGCGCTCGCTATTGCCGACAATCTCACCCTGGTCGGCGAGATTGGCCTGGGCGAAGTTGAGGCGCGCGCGCGGACGCAGATAGCATAGTCCCGAAATCTTCACATCGCCCCGCGCCTGCAGCGCGATGCGCTCGCGATCGAGATTGTCGTAGCGCTGGTGGAAATCATAACCGAGCGATCCGACCGCCGTGATCTGGTGGACGCCCAATATCTTGCGGAACGTCACGTCGACGCCGGGAGTGATGCGCAGATCATCCTTGTCGCCGGCGATGATATCGTCATTCTGGCGCAGGACATTGTCGTCATAGATCATGCGGACGGTCGGCGCCACGGTCAGGCCGTCGGGCGGCACGTCCACCTGGCCATAGGCCGGGCATGTCAGGATCGTGGCACAGGCGGCCGACAGGCCGGCGGAGCGGGCGCGGATCATTTACGGGCTCCTCGGCTGCTATATTTGGCAAGGATGCTTGCCTGTGGCCGGGCCGCGCCTTTCACCGGCTGGACGCTCAACGGATAATTGGGACCCCACCAGCCGCCGCCGGCCCAATAGGTCCAGCCCATCCAGACATCGGCATTCCGGTGCATATGGTCGAGCAGCGCGTCGAGGCTGGCGAGGCACCGGGCGTCGGGCGGTGCACCGAACTCGCCCAGAAAGCCCTTATGCTTGTTGGTCCGCAGCCAGTTGGTCGCGGCCATCATGCGCTGGCGGATGACCGGCGCGTCCTCGCACTGCATTTTCATGCCCGAACTGTCGGGGTCCAGATATTGGTGCATCTCGAACGCATAATTGCTCCCCGGATCGCGGAAATCGCTGAAGGCGGCGGCGTTGGATCGTGTGCCGCCTGCGGCCCAGCTATGGGCGCCGGTCCAGTTCGATCCGGGCACCAACAGCAGGTTGCGCGCGCCCGCCTTGCGGATCGCGGCGACACCGGCGTCGACGATGCGCCGCCATTGGGCCGGCGCCATGCCATTGGGCTCGTTCATCAGGCCAAAGGCGATCCGCGGATCCTCGCGATAGCGCTCGGCCAGCCGCCGCCACAGGTCCGCGAACTGGGCGTCGCCATCGGCCATCTGGTCGAGCCGCTTGCCGTTGCGCTTGCCGTAATTATGGATGTCGAGGATGATGATCTCGAAGCCTTTCAGGCCGGCGATCACCTTGTCCAGCCGCCCGATCTCGCTGGCGGACAGCGGCTGCGCAGCACTGGGCTGCAACCGCTCCCACAGCAGCGGCACACGCACGATCTTCATGCCCATGGCAATGAAGGGGGCCGCGATCCGTGCATCCGGATAGATATAGTCCTTGGCGTAGGTGCCCGGCTTGCGACCGGAATTGAACTCGCCACCGGCAAGGTTGACGCCCGCCAGCGGTGCGCGGGTCTGGCCGGCCGCAGAGTCCGGCAATCCCAGGACCGCCAGTGCGATCGCGGCATGTCTGATGGACCTGGCCGTTTGTCCCGTAGCGTGGCTATGCATCATGGTCAGCGCTCCGCAGCCATGCTAGCCCCATGCCGGGCGCAGGAAGTTGGCGAGATATGGGTTCGATCCAGGACAGGCAGACGAGCAAGGACCAGGGGCTGGCTATCGTGGCCGTTCCCGGGCAGGCCCCGTCGGCGGCGCGGGCGCTCGGTGCGAAGCGGGCGATCCTTACCCATTTCGGCAGCGTTGGCCTGTTGCTGAGGCGCGGCGTGGTGATCGATGTCGAACGGCGTAACGGAAGCGCCACGCAGGCTGTCCGGTATCGCACGGGTACGGGCGCCGAATTGCATGTGGTACTCCCGGCCGACATAGCTGTAGCGGCCGGAGAGGTTCTGATCGTCCGGTCGCTGACCTTGCCCGACGGTGCCGTGCAGCCGCTGATGGCCCGGGTCGCCGATCGGCCGGACTGGGTTGTGATCGGTGATATCGATGGGATCATCGATGGCTATGCCGCTGGCGCGCGTCGGTTCGTGCGCTGGAGTGCGGGCGCGGGATCTGCCCTGGCGATGCTCGCCCTGTGCGGCGTCGCGGCGCCGCTCGCTGCCACCGCTGCGGCAGCGTCCCTCGCCGGTGCCTGGGGCATGCGCCAACGCCATCGCCGCGATCGCGCCCGGCTCGGACGCTGGCTCAACCGCTGACGGCCAGCAGGGCGACGCCATCATCCTCATGCCAGCAGACCCTGCTGGCGATACCAGGCGACGGTGCGGCGAAATCCTTCTTCCAGCCCCACCGCCGGCTCATAGCCCAGCACCTTTTCCGCCCGCGCGATCGTGAAGGCGCGATTATGCTTGAAGAAGGTCAGCCGGCGCCGATGCAATGGCGGCTGCAGCGACAGCGGCGCACAGATCGCCTCGCAGATCCGGGCTGCCAGCAATGCCAGGCCATAGGGGATGGTGGTCCTGGGCGCCGGTACGCCCAGCACGGTGGCGGCGGTGGCGACATAGTCGCGCAGCGACAGGAAGGATCGGTCGCCCAGGATGAAGGTGCCCGACGGCGCGTCGGGATGCGTCATCGTCAGGATATAGCCCGCGATCAGATCGTCGATATAGACCGGATGGAAATTGGGCTCGTGGGTGCCGATGAACAGGAAGCGCCGCCGCTGGAGCATCCGGAACATCTTGAGCATGCGTATGTCGCCCGGTCCATAGGTGGAGCAGGGACGCACGATCACCACACTCATGTCCGGACGGGTCATTTCGTCCCGACACAAATCCTCGGCCTGAAGCTTGCTTTCCTGATAGGGGTCGCGCGGATCGAACGGTGCATTTTCGTCGGCCGGCGGCGTGGCGACATTGCCATGCACGCCGATCGACGAGCAATAGATGAAGCGCTCGACGCCAGCCCGCCTGCCTGCAGCCAGCAGCGCGCGGGTGCTGTCGCGATTGACCTGCATGAACTCGCTGCGCGTGCCTTCGGATCGGAACATGGCGGCGATGTGGAAGCAATAGCGCGCGTCCTTCAGCAGCGCGTCGAACTTGTCCGTGTCGGTCAGCGCGCCCTCGATCCACTCGATCCCGCTTTCCCGTTCCGCCTCGGTCAGCGGCCGGCGGGTCATCGATCGCACGCGATAGCCCATGGCGACCAGACGCCGGGCCAGCGTGCCGCCGACGAAGCCGGTGGCGCCGGTTACCGCGATGATTGGTTGATAGCCGGTTTCGTTCATGCACAACTCTCCCGAGTGGACGGATGCTGCGACAGGCGCGCGCGAAAGGTCCGGCCGCTCATGACGCTCGCCGCGATCCATGTTGTGGATAGGGGCAGGGCCGGGCGGCCTTGGCGGCTTGCCAGGTAAAGACATGGAAGCCGGGCACCGACCGAACCGGGGTCAGTCGCCGTTCGATCAGATCGGCGACGGCGGGCGTAACCGCGATCGGATTGCGCCACTGGCGATCGGACACGATCACGGCGCCGCTGCGGTTGCAGTCGATCACCGCGTTCATGGCCGATACGGCCTCGATGATCGGGCGGCCGGTCCGATAGTCGGGTGTAAAATCGGTGAAGGGCGGCAATTCGCCCAGCCGGCTGGAACTGATGAAGACCTGATAGTCGCCCAGATGCGCGATGGTGCGCAGGTCGTCGCCGGTCACCAGCATGCCCTGTCGTGCGGCGATCGCGCGGAAAGGCCCCTCGGCGCGAGACCAGTCGCCGTCGGGCACGGGTGCAGCCAGCGCGACCGGGCCGGTTGCCAGGGCCTTCAGGCCCGCCAGGGTCAGCCTGGCACCCTCGCGATAGACAGGGCTGCTGGCGAGCAGGGTCAGCAGGACGATCGCACCGATGCCGGTCTGCAGCGTGGCGCGCCGCTTGTCCGGGCCTGTCGCGGGCAACAGCGACGCGATGGCCAGGCCATAGGCCATGCAGAAAAACGGAAGCACATAATAGCAATAGCGCCAGGCCTTCATGCCGGCGAAGGAATGCAGCGTCAGGCAGATGATGATCATGCTGGCGCAGAGCAGGCCGAGGCGCGCATGGCTGCGGATGGCGAGCAGCAGGGCGACCGGCGTCAGCAGGCTGAACAGCGGCATCTGCACCCAAAACTCGCGCACATAATATAGCCGGTCATTCTGCGTGGCGGTGGCCCATCTTTCGGCATGGGCGAAGCGGCCGACCATTGCGGCGAGCGGCTCGAAACCCAGAATGACGGCGATAACGACACAGGTCGACAGGATGAGAGCGCTGCGGGGGTGACGCTTCAACGTTTGCAACAGCAGGGCTCGCTGGTCGATCAGCAGCCAGCCGCCCAGCCCGGCGAGCGCGATGATCGTCACCGGCTGCAACTGGTAAGCCAGGATCAGCGCCATCGCGGCCAGTCCTGCCCAGAGTGGCTGGAGCCGGCGATTCGTGCGCGTCGCCAGATACAGGGTCCAGGCCGCGGTCAGGATCAGCAGCGTGTGCAGGGCATAGAAACGGGCGAAATGGGCGATGTCGAACGTGTAGCCGGTCAGGCCAAGCAGCGCGGCGGCGCTCAGGCCAGCCCATGGCCCGGCGCTCTGCCTGGGCCACTGGAACAGGATCGCGACGCTGATCGCGCTGAACAGCACCGATGGCAGGCGGGCGACCAGCAGGTCGGCGCGTCCGACCAGGTCGAAGGTCCAGCCCACGATCATGGTGAACAGCGGCGCGCGGACATATTGCCCGTCGAGCAGCGCGAAATCGCGGTGCAACTGCCAGCTGCGTCCGGCCAGCAGATGATAGAATTCGTCGAGATGGGCGGGGCGCGTCTGGATGCTGATGCCATAGAGGAGGCAGGCCACCATCCCCACCGCAAGGCAGGGCAGGATGGTGCGCAGCCATGCGTCTGCACGGCGCGCATCGCGGTCCTGCGGGCCGGCAAACGCCGGCATTCTCTCTGAAGAACTGAGCATGTCGTTCCCCGATTTCGACAATAGCCGCGCTTGTGCCGGCTCGCTCAAAATTCTTACGCAATTGCGAGATGAGTCAACATAGGGGGGAACACCTATCGAGTAGGTGTCACTACATAATAGAAAATGTTTCTAATATGTGTGATCTTGATTCGTGTGATCATGACTTTGTTCAAGTCTTGATTTGACTCAATATTATATATGTTGATGTCTACATTAAATATTTCGTATCTTGTGGGGGGTGGTCAGATGGTTGATGTCTCCATAGTCGTTCCTCTCTATAATGAAGAGGACAATGTCGTCCTTCTCCATCAGGCGATCAGCGACGCGTTGGTCGATTTTGCGCCCAGCTATGAGGTCGTCCTGGTGGACGATGGTAGCCGGGATGCGACATTCGCCCGCGCGGCTGATCTGGTGGCGCTGGATCCGCATGTTCGCATCGTGAAATTCCGCGGCAATTATGGCCAGACGGCGGCGATGGCGGCCGGTATCCAGGATGCGCGGGGTGACATCATCGTCACCATGGATGGCGACCTGCAAAATGATCCGCTCGACATCCCGCAGATGGTCGCGATCATCTACCAGGGCTATGACATCGTCGTCGGCTGGCGCAAGAAGCGTCAGGATGGCGGGGTACGGGTCTTCGTTTCGCAGGTGGCCAACCGCATCATGGCCCGGCTGATGGGGGTGGCGGTGCGCGATAGCGGCTGCTCGCTCAAGGCGTTTCGCGCCATCCTGGTCAAGCAACTGCCCATGTATGGCGAAATGCACCGCTTCATTCCCGCGCTGTCGCGCCTGGCTGGCGCGAAGCTCGCGCAGATCGAGGTGCGGCATCATCCACGGCGCTTCGGCGTGTCCAAATATGGCTTCTCGCGCATCTACAAGGTGATGCTCGACATCGTCTCGATCCGCATCCTGCTCAGCTATGTGCGCCGGCCGATGGCCTGGTCGCGCTTCCTGCTGGTCGGCACGTTCATGCTCGGTGTCACCGCGCTGCTGATTTCGGTCACGGGCGATGGGCTTGCCCTGCCGACGCTGGCGATCGCCGTGCTGTGGCTGTCGCTTTCGCTGTTCCTGCTGGGCTGGACCGTTGTCGGCCAGATGCTGGCTTCGCTTTCGAACAAAGTGTCCGGCTATGCCGAACTGGGGGCGCGTCTCTCGGTCGGCCTTTCGAAACAAGGGGATTGAAAATGGCGCTTTCTGCTAAACTCGACCTTGTCGAGACTACCGATCTTTCCGTCGTGATCCCGGTTCTGGCGCGTTTCGACGATATCCAGAAAGTCTATGCCGAATATCGCGACACCATCACCGCGACCGGCCGCAGTTATGAGTTCATCTATGTGATCGACGGGAACATGGATTTTCCGATCGATGCGCTGGAACAATTGCAGCGCGGTGGCGAACCGATCCAGGTCATGCGCTTCAGCCGCGAATTTGGCGAGGCGGCCTGTCTGCGCGAAGGCGTGCGGCGGTCGACCGGCCGGCATCTGCTGTTCCTGCCGGCTTATTTCCAGGTCGGGCCGGGCGCGATCGCGGAACTGCTGGACCATCTCAATGATGCTGATGTGGTGACCGTCCGTCGCCAACGCAGCGACGATGCGATCTTCAATCGCCTGCGTGGCTGGGGTTTCGAGAAGGTCGCGCGGTTCGCGGGCGCAAAATATAATGATCCGGGCTGTTCCGTTCGCGCTGCGCACAGCAGCGTGTTCGACGAGATTCCGGTGCAGGATGAAAAGCAGCGCTTCCTGCCGCTGCTGGCAGAGGCGCATGGCTTCAAGGTGATGCAACTCACCCTGGCCCAGGCGCAGAGCGATGCCGCTCGGCCGCAGCACCGCCTCGGCGTCTATATGGACGTGATGCTGGACCTGCTCGCCGTCGGCTTCCTCGTCCGCTTCATGCAGCGTCCCTTCCGCTTCTTCGGCACGGTCGGTGCCGGATCGGTCGTGTGCAGCCTTTTGCTGATGGCATTTCTGCTGTTCCAGCGCGAGGTCAGCAACGTGCCACTGTCGGATCGGCCGATGCTGGTCCTGGTCGTGCTGCTGCTGGTCCTGGGGATTCAGATCGCCGCGATCGGCCTGATCGCGGAGATCATCATCTTCACCCGCGGTGACGGCAAGCAGCATTATCGCGTAGAGAAGATCGTCGAGCAGGTGGCTGGCGATGCCTGAGACGGTGATCCTGGGTGCCGGTATTCAGGGGGCGACGCTGGCCCTCGCCGCGATCGCGCGGGGCCAGCGTCCGATCCTGATTGATCGGGACGCTGCGCCAGCCGGTGCCTCGGTCAACAGCTATGGGATCATCCATGGTGGCCTGCGCTATCTGCAGTCGTTCAGCATCGGCCGCTGGCGTCAGAGCCGCCGGGCGCAGGCCTGGTATATCGATCGTTATCCACGGCATGTGCGGCCTTTGCGCTGCGTCATGCCGCTCTATCGCGGCGCGATCCGTTCCCCCGCGCTTTTCGCGGCCGCGCGCGTCGCCGACCGGACCCTTCGTGTCGCTTGCGGGCAGGAATGTCCCTTGCCCGACGACGGGAAATATAGCCGCCAGCAGGTGCTGGACGGCTATGCCGTGCCCGCAATGGATCTGGTCGGCGGCGCTTTCTGGCATGATGCCGAACTGACCGATGCGCCCGCGCTGCTCGCGCATATGCTGGCGCAGGTCGAACAGCGGGGGGGCGTGCTCCTGCGCGCGACCGAAGCCATCGCCCTGGCCGAACAGGCCGGGCAGTTGCAGGGCGTGCATGTCCGGGATCGCACGAGCGGTCAGGAACAGCGCCTGGCCACCGGGCAGTTGTTCGATTGCCGGGGCGCCTGGGCTGGTTTCGATCCGGGCGAGGGCGCGGGGCATGCGGCCAGGCCCAGCGCCGCGATCCTAGCCTATAATCTGCTGCTCGACATCCCCGCCCCCCATGGTGCGGATGCCTATGCGCTGTCGCCGCGCCATGGCCGGGGGCGCAGCTATTTCTTCCGCAAGGTAAAGGGCGGCACGCTGGTCGGCACCTTCTATCGGCCAGCGCCCGGCGCAACTCAGGCCGCACCGGAGCCGCGCGACATCGATGCGGCCCTGCGCCAGATCAGGCTCTGCCTGCCGCATCTCGACCTCGACGCGGGATCGATCCGGGCGGTCCATGCCGGCCTTCTGCCCGACCGCGACGGCAGCGGGCGGCAGTTCGACATGCGCGATCGCCATCTGCAGCCCGGCCCCCGTGGCTATCATCTCCTGGTCGGTGGCAAGCTGACGACCGCGCCGCTGCTGAGCGAGGCGGTGGCGGACCGCATCTGGCCGGCCCAGCCGGCCGGGTCGGCGGCAAAGGCGCGCGCCCATTATGCGTAGGATATTGATCGACGCTCATGTCCATCTTCACCCCGGTGCCGATCCGGTCGCGACGCTCACCGCCGCGCATGATCGGATGGTGGGGATGGCCGGGGGCGAGGCGCTGAGCCTGTTCATGCTGGCCGAGCAGCAGGGGCATGACATGTTCGACGCACTGCGCCCCTTTGCGGAGGCGACCGACGAGGCCGAAAGCCTGTGGCTGCGTCACGACGGCGCCGACCTGCTGGTTCTTGCCGGCCGGCAGGTCATCAGTGCGGAACGGCTGGAAGTGCTGGCGCTCGCGACCGACGCCCATTTCGATGACGGGCTGCCCGCGCGTGATCTGGTCTCCGCGATGCTGGCACAGGATGCGCTGGTCATCCTGCCATGGGGGATCGGCAAATGGTTGGGCCGCCGTGGCAATCTGGTCGATCGCCTGATGCGCGACGATGGCGAGGGGCGCCTGCTGCTGGGCGACATCGGCAGCCGGCCTGTCTTCTGGCCGGTATCGCGTTTTGGCGCCCGCCTTGTGCTGCGCGGGTCGGACCCCCTGCCGCTGGTCGGCGACGATTGCCGGATCGGCACCTATGGCACGATCCTGCAGGGCGAAGTGTCGCGCGATCGGCCGGCGCGCGACATTCGCGCCCTCGTCCGCCTGGCGGCAGAGGGCGGGGCCACCGCTTTCGGCAGGCTGGCATCACCGCTGGCCTTTTTGAGCGGTCAGCTGCGGCTGAGGCTGGCATCATGAAGATATTGATGCTCGCCCCGCAGCCCTTTTTCGAGGAACGCGGCACGCCCATCGCGGTCCGCCTCGCGGCCGAGGCGCTCGCCGGGCAGGGCCATGAGGTCGATCTGCTGACTTTCCATGTCGGTCAGGATGTGGCCATGCCCGGCGTCAGCCATCATCGCATAGCCGCGCCGCCCGGCATCCGGCGCGTGCCGATCGGCTTTTCGCCGGCCAAGCTGGTCTGCGATCTATGGATGTTCTTTGCCGCCGCCCGCTTATTGCTGCGCCAACGCTATGATGTCGTTCATGCAGTGGAGGAGGCCGTTTTCCTGGCCTGGCCGCTGGCGACGATGCGGCGTGCGCGCCTGGTCTATGACGCGGATTCGATCCTCAGCGAGCAGGTCGCCGACAAATGGCCCAAGGCACGATTGCCCGCCCGTTTGCTGGCGTTCCTGGAGCGTGCAGCCTTCCGGCGCAGCGACCTCACTTTGGCGGTCTGCCCGGCCATACAGACGGCGGCGCGCGGGGTGGCCGCGGCGGATCGCGTCCATCTGCTGCCCGACGTCGCGTTCGAGGATCCGGGCAGCGCGGGGGCGACGGAAGATATCGGGGCGCTTGCGAATGGGCGGCCGCTGGCGCTCTATGTCGGCAATCTGGAGGCCTATCAGGGCGTAGCGCTGCTGATCGAGGCGCTGGCGCTGGTCGATCCGAACAGGCGGCCGATGCTGGTGATAATTGGCGGCAATCCGCAGGCGATCGCCGATCATGCTGCGCTGGCAGACAGGCTCGGCATCGCGGCGGATGTCCGGTTGCTGGGGGCTCGTCCGCTCGGGCATCTGGCGCATTATCTCGCCCAGGCCGACATCCTTTGCTCCCCCCGCATTCAGGGGCGCAACACGCCGATGAAGATATTCTCCTACATGGCGTCGACCCGCCCGATCCTGGCTACCCGGATCGAAAGCCACAGCCAGGTGCTGGACGATGACAGCGCCTGGCTGGCGCCGCCAACGGCGCTGGGGCTGGCCGAGGGGATGGAGCGACTGGCACATGATGCGGCCTTGCGGGGCGATCTCGGGCGGGTGGCGGCCCATCGGGCTCGTACCGAATTCAGTCATGGCGCCTTTGTCGAGCGGTTGCGCCTGGCCTATGCGACGCTCCAGCCGCGCATTCCGCCGGCGCCCCGGCCGCTCGTCAAGCAACCGGTCGAGGGGCGGTGAACGCCCTTGTCCGCGACAGGACTGTCTTCGATGCCGGTGGACTGTCCTGATGTGTCGCCGTCATCCGGTCATGGTGGGAAGCCATCTGTCATGCCATTCCTGTTTCTGACCGCCCAGTTCGATCGCCTCTATGCCGGGCTGACGCGGATGCGCGTGCGGGCGATTGGCGGGCAGTTGGGTCAGCATCTGCGGGTGCGGGGCGGCATGCCCTATCTGCGCAACGAAGGGCGGTTGGTGATCGGCGACCGCGTCCGGTTGCGCAACGAACCCAGCCGGATTCGTCTCGGCACTGCCGCCGACGGCGCGATCATCCTGGGCAACCAGGTCTCCCTCAATACCGGCGTTCACATGTTCAGCGCTGCGCGGATCGAAATCGGGGACGGCACGCGGATCGGTGACAATGCTGCCCTGTTCGATACCAGCTTTCACGCCGTGCATCAGGACCAGGCTGTCCGTCCCCGTCCGATCTCGATCGGCCGCAATGTCTGGATCGGGCGCAATGCGATCATCCTGCCGGGCGTGACGATCGGCGATCATGCCGTGGTGGCGGCCGGCGCAGTGGTGTTCGACGATGTGCCCGCGCGCCAGTTGTGGCGCGGCAACCCGGCGGCCTTCGTCAAGCATGTCCGCGCCGATGACGGTTTTCAACGCAGCTAGGGGACGGGCATGGCGAACGCAGGTCTTGGGCGCGCAGTCCGATCGGGCATGGCCTGGTCGATCATGGAAAGCTGGGGCGTGCAGTTGCTGCAATTCCTGACTTTCCTGGTGATCGCTCGCTATGTCGATGCGACCATGCTGGGGATCGTCGCGCTCGCCCTGCTGGTCGGGCAATGGTTCCAGATGATCGTGCTGTCCGGGATCAGCGCCTCTCTGGTCAGTCGGGGCAGGGCGGATCCAGAACTCGACAACACCGCTTTCTGGATTGCCGCTGCCGCCGGTGCGCTGCTGTCGATCGCGACCTTCGCTCTGGCGGACTGGGCCGAAGCGGCGGCGGGGCATGCCGGCCTCGCCTGGGTGCTGCGCTGGCTCAGCATCGCCAATTTCCTCAGCGCGCTCAATCTGGTGCCTCAGGCCTGGCTGACGCGGGCGCTGCAGATGCGGCCACTGGCCACCCGCTCGACCATCTCCACCTTCGTCGGCGGCTGTATCGGCATCGGCCTTGCTGTTGCCGGCTATGGGGTGCAGGCGCTGGTCGCGCAGAATCTGGCGGTCGCGGTCGTCGGCACGTTGATCCTCTGGGCTGCCTGCCCGTTGCGGCCCCGCCTGCGCTTCTCGCGCGAACATGCGCGCGAGATCCTGTTCTACGGCCGTCATGTCGGCGTCACCGGCGCGGCCAATTTCTTCAACGCCAATTCGGACCTGATGGTAGTTGGTCTTGCGCTGGGTGGCGCGGCCACCGGCATCTATACCGTCGGCAAGCGCGCACTGCTGGCGGCCAATCTCATGCTGGCCCGTGCGCTGTCGCGGGTTGCGCTCCCCGTCTTTTCCCGGCTGAAGGACGATCCTGCCCGTCTGGCGGCAGCGTTCCTGCGCATCGTGTCGGCGACCGCGTCGATCACCACCCCCGCCTTTGTCGGCCTGGCGATCATATCGGACGAGTTCATCTTCCTGCTGTTCGGCCCGCGCTGGGCGGCGGCGGCGGACGTGATGCGCTATCTCAGCCTGTTCGGCGCCTTGCAGGCGATCGGCATCTATAATCAGGCCCTGATGCTCGCCATGGGCAAGCCGCAATGGCAGACCTGGCTGGCGACCATCTATGCCCTGGTCAATATCGTGACCTTCTTCTTCGCCGTGCATTATGGCCTTTGGGCGGTTGCCGCCGCCTTCACGGCACGGGCCTATCTTCTCTATCCCTTGTCGGTCTGGCCGGTGATGCTGTTGCTGCCGATCGGCTGGCGCGACTATTGGCGGGCGCTGCAGCCCAGCATCCTTGCTTCGCTGTTCATGGCGCTCGCCCTGTGGCTGTTCCGGGGGCAGTGGCAGGGGAGTCCACCCCTTGCCATGCTGCTTTGCACTATCACCTTGGGGGCGATCTTCTACGCAATTGCCCTTGGCTTGCTGGGCCGGACATTGGTGATCGACATGGTCCAATTCGCGCGAGCGCGGGCCGACAGGAGCGTTCAGTCAGGTTAAGGTATTGGTGTAAAATCATTTATGAGTTGAAATGGCTTCGGGCCGTTGAAGCAAAAATCTGATTTTTCGAATATTGTGTAAAACTACCTACTATACTTCCCGTAGTTCGGTTGATAAATATTCTGCAATGCAGCAGAGTTTCCTGCAAAATTTGATCCAGATCAAGATAAGGTCAGGGTCGGTCGGGCGGTCATGAAAAGGGCGTCCAATCCCACAATATAAACCCTTAAAGGGTGATGGTCGCAACATTTGAAATAATTCTGGGCATCAGGCGCGGGGTTTGACTTATGTTTGCAGCTATCGGCAAGTTTCATGTTGCCCGCTTCCTGGCGGCTGACCCGCTGCGATACCCATTCTGGATGTCGCGATTGCGCTGTCTTCGGCGGCATGTGTCGTGGAGCGGGCTGGGGCGCTATGTCATGGCACTGGTGGTCCTCGCTCTGGCGATGGGGGCGGTCCTGGTGGACGGCCCGCAACTGCTGGCGGCCGAATATTATGTGATCTTCACGCTGGTGGCGTTGTCGGCGACCATGTTGTTCGGCGCGGGGCCGGGTGTTCTGACTGCCCTGGGTGCACTGGCGGCCGCCTATGGCCTGGTCGACATCGATTTCGGCGATGACAGTCTGTCCAATTCCTCGGCCTTCCTGCTCAGCCTGATTGCCGCCAATGTCGTCGCATTGCGCTCGACCTTCTGGCGCGCCCGGGCGGAGTTCCAGGCCGCCCATGTCAGCCGGTTGATGAAGCAGCTCAAGCTGCTGACCGACGGCGCGGCGCATTATGCGCTCTACATGACCGACATGTCCGGCTTTATCCTGCATTGGAACCGGGCGGCGGAGCGGTTCACCGGCTGGTCGGCACCGGACATCATGCACCGTCATGTCGGGCTGCTCTATCCCGACAGGACGGACATAAAGGAACGTCTGGCAGAGGCTTTCGTCCAGGCCAGGCAGCATGGCAGCTGGGAGTTCGACTATCGCTTCCACCGCAGCGACGGCACCAGCTATCTGCAGAATTGCGTGGTGACCGCCCTTTATGACAATGACGGGATGCTGCAGGGTTTTGCCAATCTGATCCGCGACGTTACCCTCGAACGCGCGCATGAATTTGCGCTGCAGGAACGCGAGAATGAATTGCGCCTCATCCTGGAGACCGCGCCCGACGGCGTGTTCGTGTTCGATGCGCAGGGCCATGTCGAATATATCAACGAAGCGGCCTCGCGCATGTTCGGCTACAGCCTGGCTGAGCTTCAGGGGCAGGATTTCGAAAGTCTGTTGCTGGTCTGCCCGTCGGGCGAGGAGCGGGTGGACGACCGGCCGTTCCGAATTGTGGAAATTACGCAAAAGGTCGAGCGCAAGCTGATCGGTCGACACTGCAACGGCTCCAATTTCGCAACCGAGATGACCTTCGTGCGGGTCGAGGCGAATGGCGGAACCCGCTTCACCGCCTTTGTCCGCGACCTGTCCGAGCAGGAAGCGACCAAGGCCCAGCTCGAAATCCTGCAGGCCGAAATGCTGGACGGAACGCGCTATAGTGCGATGGGCGCGATGGCCTCGATGCTGTCGCATGAACTGACGCAACCGTTGACCGCGCTGGCCGCCTATATGGAAGGCGGGGGCATCCTGCTGCGCCACCTGACCGTCAGCAACCGCAGGAAGCTGGAAGAGATATTCCATCTGGCAGCGCAAGAGTCGGTGCGCGCCGGAGCGATCATGCGTCATCTGCGCGATTTCGCCAGCAACGGCGAAGCGCAGCTGGAGGTGCAGGATATGGGCGAGATGGTCCGCAGCAGCATCGCGCTGGTGCGATCGACCGCCGCCAATGCACAGGTGCGGCTGGTGTTGCGGATCGATCCGGATGCCGGCCCGGTCTTCGCCGATCCCGTGCAGATTCAACAGGTCATCGGCAATCTGTGCCGTAATGCGATCGATGCGATGCGCGGCATGGATGAACGCGTCCTCAGCATCGATGCGCTGCGCATCGACGAACTTACCACGCTGGTCAGAATCACCGACACCGGAACCGGCATCGCCGCCGAAATCCGGGAGCGGCTGTTCGATGCCTTCGTCAGTACCAAGGAAGAAGGAACAGGGGTCGGATTGTCCATCTGTAGAACGATTGTGGAGGCCCATGGGGGGCGGATCTGGGTCGAACCCACACCAGCGGGCAGCTGCTTTTGTTTCACATTGAAGCGCAAGAAAGGGATTCTCTGTGGACGGAATGAAGACGATCCATATCGTGGACGACGAATATTCGGTCAGGGCAGCGACCGCCTTCTTGTTGGAGCTTGAAGGTTATTCGGTCCGCACCTGGCAGCGCGGCGCGCATTTCCTCGCCGCCGCCCCGACCGAACCGGCAGGATGCGTCATCCTGGATCTGCGGATGCCCGACATGGACGGGCTGGAAGTGCAGCGCCGGCTGAACGAGGCTGACCTCAATTTCCCGGTCATCATGCTGACCGGCCATGGCGATATCGCCGTGACCGTTGCCGCCATGAAGATGGGCGCCGTCGATTTCCTGGTCAAGCCGTTCGAGCGGCAAAGCCTGCTGCAGGCGGTGGAGAATGCCTGGTCGGTGCTGCACGACAATGGCGCGCGGCGGCAGCGGACGATGCAAGCGCAGGCGCTGGTCGAAAAATTGACGCCGCGTGAGCGGGACGTGCTGGCCGGCCTGACGATGGGCCTGCCCAACAAGCATATCGCGCTGCAACTGGGGATCAGCCCGCGGACGATCGAGATCCACCGGGCCAATCTGATGGCGAAGTTGAAGACACGCAACCTGTCTGATGCGCTGCGGGTCGCGTTCGCGGCCGGCATCGGGCGGCGGCTCGACGGATGAGAATGTCAATATCGCTGCCGGCGGGCCAGCCACTGGCGTGCCATCAGCGGCAGGGCCGCGATCAGCGCCAGTATCGCGATCGGCAGCCAGAATATCGCGAACAACCGGTCGATCGGTTCGACCTTCAAACTGGCCTGAGAGGCGCTCTGCAATCGCCACAGTCGACCAAGTCCGCACACCCATATGCAAAGGATGATCGCAAGACCTATGGTCAGGGCAACGCGCATTCCGATCCTCGCTCCGTTTGCTATGTTATGGCAAGAATGGGTCGCCTTTCCCATACGTAGCAATACAGAAACAGCATGTGATTAATCTTGATTTGTTGTTGTATGGAATTGTGCTGAGTCTATTTTGTAAATGATGGCATGAAATAAAGCGGTTCAATATGATAGGTAGTGGCACGGATTGATTGTCCATGCTGCCTATGTGCTTTTGTAGCAGTGCGGGGGTGGGCCTGGTCCTGAACCTCCCCAGGCAGATGGCGGTCGATGCCCGATCATGGGCCGTCATGGCGACAAGAGAGGGGTAGCCCTATGCCAAACCCAGATTTCGCATTGCAGGTCCGAACCGGCAACCGCGCGCGCTCGCCAATGGTGAAGCGTAATGTGCGCCTGTGGCTCTGCCTCCTGCTGGTGATGCTGGACGGCGTGGCCCTGTTCGTCGGTTTCGGCGCGGGCGTCCGGATTTCGCCGCTGCCCGGATTGAGCGGCGACATCGCCGCATCGCTGGCTGCCGGCGCGACGGTCTTCGCGATCATTGCTTTCCACAGCCAGGCTTATGCCGCCTCCTGCCTGACCAGCGCGGCCATCAGTTGTCGCACCGTGACGCTGGCGTTGGGCGGCACGATGCTGCTCTTCTTCCTGGTGGTGTTCGCGCTCAAGGCGATCGATGTCGTGCCGCGCTCGGCCGTGCTTGCGGGGCTCGCGAGCAGCCTGGGGCTGTTGCTGGTGCAGCGATCGCTGGTGGCCCATGCCGTGCGCCGCCGCTTTGGCAGCCAGCTCCTGGCCGAGATATTGATCGTGGATGGCTGTGCGCTGCCCAATGACTGTGGCAATGCGGCCGTGATCGATGCCTGCCATATCGGACTGCGGCCGGAGGAAGATGATCCCTTCAAGCTGCATCAACTTGGCATGTTGCTGCGCGATTATGACCGGGCGATCGTCCTCTGCCCGGCGGCGCGGCGCGCCAGTTGGGCACAGATACTCAAGGGCAGCAATGTCCAGGGCGAAGTCGTCGTGCCCGAAGTGGGCGAAACCATGCCGCTGGCGGTCGGTGGCTGGCTGGGTTCACCGACCCTGGTGGTTGCGCGTGGTCCGCTCAACCTTGCGGACCGGGCGAGCAAGCGGCTGCTCGACATCGCTCTCACCGTGCCGTTGCTCATCGCCCTGTTGCCGCTGCTGCTGCTGGTCGCGATCGCGATCAAGTTCGACAGCGCAGGGCCGATCTTCTTCCGTCAACAGCGGATCGGCCGCGGCAACCGGCTGTTCCGTATCTACAAGTTCCGCAGCATGCATGCGGATCGCGGCGACGCCGTAGGTAGCCGCTCGACCGGGCGGAGCGACGACCGGGTGACGCGGATCGGACGCCTGATCCGCCGCACCAGCATCGATGAGCTGCCGCAACTGTTCAATGTGCTGCTGGGCGAGATGAGCCTGGTCGGCCCGCGCCCCCATGCGCTGGGATCGACGGCGGAGGATGCCTATTTCTGGCAGGTCGATCGTCAATATTGGCATCGCCATGCGCTCAAGCCCGGCATTACCGGTCTGGCGCAGATACGAGGTTTCCGCGGTGCGACCGAAACCCGCGCCGACATTTTGCGGCGGATCGAATCCGATCTGGAATATCTGCACGGCTGGAGCCTGGCGCGCGACGTGGGCATCCTCCTGCGGACCTTCAACGTACTGGTCCATCAGAAGGCTTTCTGATGTCCTGCCTGGAAATGCGGGCAGGCTAGGCTATCATTCGCGCGCTGGTCCGGTGCTGCCGCGCGCGACCAGCGAGAAGGTGAAGCGCGGCGGCTCGCCCGGGCCGTTGATCAGCGCGTCGATCGCGGCGCGGCCCATATGGTCCAGCGGCTGGCGGACGGTGGTCAGCGGTGGCCAACTGGTGCGGCTCGCGGGCGTGTCGTCGAACCCGGCGACGGACAGATCCTCGGGCACGCGCAGGCCCAGATCATGCGCCAGCGTCAGCACACCCAGCGCCATCGGGTCGTTGGTCGCAAAGATCGCGGTTGGCCGGTCATCCCGCTGCAACAGCGCCTGGGCGCAGGCGATGCCGGACGCGAAATCGAAACTGCCCTGCATGAACAGGCTGTCGTCGATCGGCAGGCCGGCCGCCGCCATCCCCTCGCGAAAGCCCTCGACGCGCTGCAGGGCCGCCTTGTGGGTCGGGGGCGGGGTGATGACCGCGATCTGCCGATGGCCGAGCGTCGTCAGATGATCGGCCACCATCCGCCCGGCGGCATGTTCGGGCGTCGGCATGTTGATGCCACCGTTCGATGCCTCCGCCGTGCCGGCGATCCGGGCGCAGGGCAGGTTCAGCGCCACCAGCCGGTCCAGCAGCAGCGCGTCGTCGGACAGCGGCGGCACCAGGAACACGCCATCCGGGCGCAGCGCCGCGACCAGCCGGTCCAGCACTTCGATCCGCTCCTCGCCGCCGTCGGAAATCGGCTCCACCACCAGATGATAGCCCAGGTCGCGGCAGCGCGCCGCCGCGCCCGACTGGATGCCGCCGGTATAGGCGGGGGCGGGGTTGCTGTAGAGATAGGCGATCATGAAGGACCGGCCACCGGCCAGCCGTCGCGCCGACTGGTTGGGACGATAACCCAGCTGCTCGATCGCCGCATTCACCCGTTCGCGCAGTTCGTCGCTGACGTTGGGCGCCTTGTTGACAACGCGGGACACCGTCTTGATCGAGACTTTGGCCAGGGCGGCGACGTCGTGGATGCTGGGCATGATTTTCCTATAGGGCCGGTCCGAAGGCGGCTGGTCTCGCCATGGGGCGGTATGGCATTATGCCTCATAGTGGGAAGGGTGGAAGATGAGCAACGTCATTAATTTTCGTCTGGCGCGCAAGGCCAGGGATCGGGCTGACAAGGCGCAGGCGGCAGACAGCAACCGCGCCAAGTTCGGCCGGACAAAGGCGCAGAAAATTGCCGATGAGAAAGAAGCACGTCGCAAGGCGTCTTTGCTGGATGGCGCGCACCTTGAAAATAAGGATAAGTCGGACGGCGATGCTTGATGTCGTGAAGTCATGATATAAATCTGTTGTTCATGTTCGGAATGAATATCCATTCATATTGAGAGGGTATTTTTCAATTCATCGATATTGAAAAACAGATCGTCCCGCATTTGACGATATGTTTGAGGCGAATGGCGATGGTCGGCGGTTGATCTATCGCTATGACCAAGAATATTCGATCCATCCGTCCCGCCTCGGCCGCGATCGCCGCTGTCCTGGCATTGTCCGCAACGCCCCTGCTGGCGCAGGAGATGATGACGCCCCCGCCGGCCGCGCCTACGGCGCCGTCAACGGCGCCTGTCGATATCGCGCCTGCGGTGCCGGCGGCAGAGCCCGCACCCGCAGCGCCTGCCACACCGTCTGCGACTCCGGCGGCGCCGGTCTTCGCGCCCAGCCAGCCGGTCGTGCAACAGGCCCCGCCGACTCCGGAGCCGCAGCCTGAAGCGCCTGCCGCACAGGAAAGCCGCGCTGCCCCTGCGACCCCGGCACCGCGCCGCGCGGAAGCCCGCCAGTCTGAACGTGCTTCTGAACCCGCTCCGGCGCCTGCTCCGACCCCGGCTGCGGCCGAACGTACCGAAGCGCCTGCACCCGTAGCCCCGGCCGCAACGCCGGCCCCGGAACCGGCCGCCGTCACCCCGGTTGCCGAACCGGCTCCGGCTGCTGCGCCGGCCGAACAGCCTTCGGCCCTGATCGATCCGGCGCTGCTGCTGGCGCTGGGTGGCGGTTCGCTGCTGCTGGTCGGTCTTGGCGCCACCGCTGTCGTCCGCCGTCGCCGCCAGCGTGTCGAGGCCGAGCGTGAAATGATCGCGCCGATCGAAACCGGCCCGGCCCCGGCGCCGATGCCCCTCGCACCCGCTGCTCCGATTGCTGCGCGCACCCCGCTGGCTGCTGCCCCGGCGCCCACCGGCGATGTCGACGCGATGGTCGCCGCTGCCCCCAGCCGCGACAATCCCTTCCTGACCCAGCGCAACCGCCGTCGCCGTGCCCATTTCCTGCTCGCCCAGCAACAGGCGCTCCGCACGGCCGATCCGGTCGCCCGCGCCGCGCCGGTCGCAACTCCGGCCAGCGCCGCGGCGACCGATCGCAGCCAGACCGTCTATCGCTTCGGCAGCGACCGCGCCCGTCCGGGCCTGTTCAAGCCGCGCACCAGCTGATCGGCACTCTGTGTTGAAGGATAAGGGGACGGTGGCCTGCCATCGTCCCCTTTGTCTTGCCTGTCCTACAGTCCGCTTCGCCTGATAGAAGCAGGGGCAGGGGAGGACACCGTGCTTTCCGATAGGATCAGCGTCCAGCAAGAATATGTCAAAATCTGCGGGAAATATGGGAAGTTAAGGCCCGCGGCCTCCAACAGGCGCCGTCGCGCTGTTGCGCTGGCCCGTCCCGCCTGTTACCGGCGCGCGGTTTATATCCCACGCCAATATTGGCCTGCATGAAGAGTCGCCCACCATGTCCGACCAGATCAATCGTATCGTCCTCGCCTTTTCGGGCGGCCTCGACACCAGCGTGATCCTGAAATGGTTGCAGCAGACCTATCAGTGCGAAGTCGTCACCTTCACCGCCGATCTCGGCCAGGGCGAGGAACTGGAACCCGCCCGTGCCAAGGCTCGCCTGATGGGCGTCAAGGAAGAGCATATCTTCATCGACGACCTGCGCGAGGAATTCGTGAAGGACTATGTCTTCCCGATGATGCGCTCCAATGCGCTCTATGAAGGCCTCTACCTGCTCGGCACCTCGATCGCCCGTCCGCTGATCGCAAAGCGCCAGATCGAGATCGCCAAGATGCTGGGCGCCGACGCCGTCAGCCATGGCGCCACCGGCAAGGGCAATGACCAGGTCCGCTTTGAGCTGGGCTATTACGCGCTGCAGCCCGACATCAAGGTGATCGCGCCCTGGCGCGAATGGGATCTGACCAGCCGCACCCGGCTGATCGAGTTCGCCGAACAGCACCAGATCCCGATCCCGCGCGACAAGCGTGGCGAAAGCCCGTTCTCGACCGACGCGAACATGCTGCACACCAGCTCCGAGGGCAAGGTGCTGGAGGATCCGTGGGAGGAGACCCCGGACTTCGTCTATTCGCGCACCGTCAACCCGGAAGACGCGCCTGACGCGCCCGAATATATCACGATCGATTTCGAGCGTGGCGACGGCGTCGCCATCAACGGCGTCGGCATGTCGCCGGCGACGCTGCTCGAAACCCTCAACGAATATGGCCGCAAGCATGGCATCGGCCGTCTCGACCTGGTCGAGAACCGCTTCGTCGGCATGAAGTCGCGCGGCATGTACGAAACGCCGGGCGGCACCATCTATCACCTCGCCCATCGCGGCATCGAGCAGATCACGCTCGACCGTGGCGCTGCCCATCTGAAGGATGAGCTGGCCCCCAAATATGCCGAGCTGATCTATAACGGCTTCTGGTTCTCGCCCGAGCGCGAGATGCTCCAGGCTGCGATCGATCACAGCCAGGAAAAGGTGACTGGCACGGTCCGCCTCAAGCTCTACAAGGGCGGCGTCTATGTCGTCGGCCGCAAGTCGCGCTACACGCTCTACAGCGAGAAGGTCGTGACCTTCGAAGACGATGCCGGCGCCTATGACCAGCGCGACGCGGCGGGCTTCATCAAGCTCAACGCGCTCCGCCTGCGCCTGCTGGGCCGCCGCGACGGCCTCTGATTAGCGCGACATTGATGTTTCGGGGGAGGCCCCGGTCCGCACATGAGCGGGCCGGGGCCTTTCTCTTTTCCGCCAGATACAAATTGCGACAACTTATCGGGTGACATGACAAAGTTGCGGGACAAGTCTTGCCGATAAGCGACGTCAAGGATGGTCGACACGCCATCCACGACTGAACTTGGAAGGAAAGACCCAATGCTCCGCAATTTCTTCGCCACCGTCGCGGTCGGTTCGCTGTTCGTCGGCGGGCTGGCGGCCACCCATGTCGCCTTCGCGCAGGATGGTGGTCCGGGGCCGCGCGGCATGCGCGGTGGTCCCATGATGATGGCCGACGCCAACAAGGACGGCACCATCACCAAGGCGGAACTGACCGCCTCGCTCGAAGCCCGCTTTGCCCAGCTCGACGCCAACAAGGATGGCAAGCTGACCAAGGAGGATCATGACATCCGCCGCCAGCAGCGTCTGGACGAACGCTTCGCCGCGCTCGACACCGACAAGAATGGCCAGATCAGCAAGGCCGAGTATCAGGCCGGCCACCAGCCCCGCGCCGATCGCGGCCCTGAAGCCGGCAAGCCCGGCGGCCCCGACGGCAAGCGCTGGGGTGGGCGTGGCCATGGCGGTCCCGGCCGCGGCATGATGCACCGTGGCCCCGGCTTCGGTGACGCCGACAAGGACGGCACGATGACCAAGGCGGAATTCATGGCCGGCCCGCTCGCCATGTTCGACAAGGCCGACGCCAACAAGGATGGCAAGGTCACGGCCGAGGAAATGAAGGCCGCCCGCCAGGCGATGCGTGGTCCCGGTCGCGGCCATGATCGTGGTCCGGGCCGTGGCCCCGGCCCCGACCAGGCACCGCCGCCGCCCGCCAACTGATCGTCTCGGCCGGCCCCGTCCATGCCCCCTTGTGAGCGGCGGCCGGCCAGAACGGGAAGGGCGAAGACGGTTCCCCCTGCCGCCTTCGCCCTTCCAACCCATTCCCTCCCATGACACAAGCGGACCATGAGCGAACGACCCCATCTCCTGCTCGTCGATGACGAGCGATCGATCCGCGAGCCGCTGGCCCAATATCTCTCCCGCAACGGCTTCCGCGTGACGGCGGTCGAGAATGCGGCGGAGGCGCGGCTGCGTCTGGCCGCCAATGCCATCGACCTCGTCATCCTCGACATCATGATGCCTGGTGAGGATGGCCTGTCGCTCTGTCGCCACATCCGCGAGACCAGCGAGATTCCGGTGATCCTGCTCACCGCCCGCTCCGAAGAGACCGACCGCATCGTCGGGCTGGAAATGGGGGCGGACGATTATGTGCTCAAACCCTTTTCGCCGCGCGAACTGGTCGCCCGTATCAAGGTGATCTTCCGCCGCGTCGCCACCGGCGGCCAGCGCGTCACCGCGCCCGACGGCGCCACCTATGCCTTTGCCGGCTGGTTGCTGAAGACGCAGGAACGCACCCTGGTCGATGCCGAGGGCGTCTCTCTGCCCCTCTCGACCGCCGAATATAATCTGATGATGGCCTTCGCCACGCGGCCCAATCAGGTGCTCAGCCGCGACCAGTTGCTCGACATCACCCAGGGGCGCGAGGCCAATGCCTTCGACCGGGCGATCGACAACCAGATCAGTCGCCTGCGCAAGAAGATCGAGCCCGACGCCAAGAACCCGACGCTGATCAAGACCGTCTGGGGCGGCGGCTACACTTTGTCGGCGGAGGTCCGCAAACTGTGAAGCAATTGCGCCTTTGGCCGCAAAGCCTGGTTGGACAGATCATCGTCCTGGTCGCGATCGCGCTGTTCGTGGCGCAGGCGATCAATTTCGGCCTGCTGCTGCGCGAACGCAACCGGGTCGAGCTGACCAGCCAGACCGCGCCGGTCGTCTATCGCGTCATCAACGCGCTCGATGTCCGGCCCGATCGCTGGCCGGGGCGGGATAATCGGGAACAGGGCGAGGATCGTGACCGGGATCGTCGCAATGTCGATTTTTCAACGACGCGCCCGACCCTGACCGGCAAGCCGCGCCCCGATGTCGAGGCGCGCGCCGCCGCCATGTTCGAGGATATCGGCCTCACCGTCCATGCGATCGCCGCGGCCGAGGATAGCCGCATCATGCCGCTGCGCCGCTGGGAACAGATACGCAGCCGCGCCACCGGGGAAGCGCCGCGCGACCATCGTGTCGGTCGCCTGACCCTTGCTGTCGAATATGAGCCGGGCAAATGGCTGTCGACGGAGGCGCGCATCGGCAGCCGCCCGCCACGCTTTGGCGGCTGGCTGGTCGCCCAGACGCTGATCCTCTACGTCATCGTCCTTATCCCCCTGCTCTGGATGGGGCGCCGTTTCGCCAGCCCGCTCAAGCAGCTCACCGGTTCCGCCCGCCAGTTCGCCAGGACCGGCTTGGCCGATCCGGTCGAGGAAAGCGGACCGGGCGACGTGCGCCAGCTCACCACCGCCTTCAACGCCATGCGCGCGCGGATCATCGCCATGCTGGATGAAAAGGACCGGATGCTCGGTGCCATCGGCCATGACCTGCGCACCCCGCTCGCCTCGCTGCGCGTCCGCACCGAATCGGTCGAGGATGAGGGCGAACGTGCCCGCATGTCGCAGACGATCGAGGAAATGAACCGGATGCTCGACGACATCCTCTCGCTCGCCCGCGCCGGCCGCAGCAGCGAGACCGCGCAGAAGGTCGACCTCACCTCGCTCGCCGACGCCGTCGTGGAGGATTTCATCGAACTGGGTTCACCGGTCGACATGATCGACAGCGATCGCGCCGTCGCCTTCGTGCGCGCCCAGCAGATCCGCCGTGCGCTGCGCAACCTGATCGAAAATGCGATCGTCTATGGCGACCGCGCCCATGTCAGCGTCCAGCATCAGGATGGCGCGATCCGCATCATCGTGGCCGACGAAGGGCCGGGTATTGCCGAGGACAAGATGGGCGAGATGATGGAGCCCTTCACCCGGCTCGAAGGCTCGCGCAACCGCGAGACCGGCGGCGCCGGCCTGGGCTTGGCCCTGGTCCGCGCGATCATGGCCGAACATGGCGGATCGCTCCAGCTCGCCAACCGCCCCGGCGGCGGCCTCGAAGCCAGCCTCGTCCTCCCGGCCTGAGGGCCATTCCTCCCCAAGATCGCTTGGGGAGGGGGACCGCTCGCGTAGCGAGTGGTGGAGGGGCACAGGCCCGATAGCGCAGAGTTGGAAAGCGGCGGCCCTAGCTTGCCAGCGGCCGGATCATCGCCGGCGTCTCCACCGTGACCGGCGCCACCGGCGGCAGGTCGGGCAGTGCTCTGTCCACCGTCACCGGCTCGCCGCTTTCGACCAGCGCGATCGCCTCGGCCTCATTCGCCACCGCCGGCGGCGATCCGCGCAGCGGCATACCCGCCGTCTCGCGCACCGTCAGCATGGTCAGCAGGCCGATCAGCGCCGCACCCATCAGATAATAGGCCGGCACCAGCGGATCGCCGGTCTTCTGCACCAGCCAGGCGGTGATCAGCGGGGTCGTGCCGCCGAACAGCGACACCGAGATGTTGAACGCGATCGACAGCGCGCTGTAGCGCACCGGCGTATAGAAGAGCGCGGGCAGGGTGGAGGGCATGGAACTGGTGAAGCAGACCAGCGCAATTCCCAGCAGCATCAGCCCCAGGAAGATCAGCGCGTCATTGCCCGTGCCGATCAGCAGCATGCACGGCACCGACAACAGCATCAGCGCGACGCAGGCACCGATGATCATCGGCCGCCGGCCCAGCCGGTCGCTGAACAGCCCGCCCACGACATTGAGCGGCATCATCACCAGCATCACGATGATGATCAGCAGCAGCCCCTTGGTCTCGGCATAACCCATGGTCACGCTGAGATAATTGGGCATGTAGGTCAGCAGCATATAGTCGGTGACGTTGAACACCAGCACCAGCCCGACGCACTTCAGCAGTTGCCGCCAATGGACGCGAAACAGGGTGCCCAGCCCCGGCCGCTCGCTTTCGCGCGCGTCGATCTGTTCGCTATAGGCCTGGAATGCCGGTGTCTCCTCCAGCTTCAGCCGCATGTAGAGGCCGAGCAGCCCCAGCGGCCCGGCGACCAGGAAGGGAATGCGCCAGCCCCAGTCGAGCATCTGTGCGTCGGTCAGCGACATCTGCAGGGCGGTGACGGTGCCGGCGCCGGCGATATAGCCGCCCAGCGTCCCGAACTCCAGCCAGCTACCCATCAGGCCGCGTTTTCGGTCGGTCGAATATTCCGCGATGAAGGTCGCCGCGCCGCCATATTCGCCGCCGGTCGAAAAGCCCTGCACCAGCCGCGCGGCCAGCAGCATCAGTGGCGCGCCGATGCCGATCTGCGCATAGGAGGGGATGAGGCCGATGGAAAAGGTGCCGACAGCCATCAGGATCATGGTCATCGCCAATATCTTGTGCCGGCCATAACGGTCGCCCAGTGGCCCGAACACCAGTCCGCCGAGCGGCCGGACCAGGAAGGCGACGGTGAAGGTGGCGAAGGTCGCGATCAGTTGCAGCGCCGGATCGCTCGACGGGAAGAAGACATGGCCCAGCGTGACGGCGATATAGCCGTAAACGCCGAAATCGAACCATTCCATGGCATTGCCCAATGCGGCGGCGCCAACGGCGCGGTTCAGCAGCGACCGGTCGACGACGGTGACGTCCTCGACCTGCATGTCGCGTCGGCGCTTGAACCAGCCGAAATGGATGTGGCGCGCGGCATGCGCGGCGGATGTGGACACATTATTCTCCCGGCCCGTCCAGGCGGGCACGCGGGGCGCGCCTCATTGCCATCGGACAGGCGATGTCGGCCGATAATCAGGGCCTTGGAACGTTGCGACGCCGCATGGGGCATCAAGCGAGGAGCCGCCCATATAGGCAGTTGCCCGCGAAAAGGTGCAACAAAGGGGCGGGCCGTGCCTTCATGGGGGTGAGCCGACCCTGGCTGTCCTATTTGCGCCTTCTGGTTTATGCTGCGTCGCGATGGATTTTGGACCGGACATGACGATGCAGGGGTTGGAAATATGATTTCCAACCCCTGCATAAAAATTGCCGAATGTGCGGGAAATATGGGAAGTTAAGGCGGCGATTTCCTATTTTCCCGCCCCGACGGTCCGCCTCAATGCTTGCCCGGCTTGGACGATGTCCCGGCCGCCGTCGGATTGATCAGTGCCGCGCCGCTGGGCAGACCGGTGCCGCCCATGTCCAGCTTCTGCGCCTGTTCCCGCGCGACCCGCTGCGGATCGTCCCGCTCCTTGATCGCCGCCTGGGTTTCGGGATCCTGCGCATCATCCTCGTCGGCCGAGGAATTGCCGCCTCGGGTCCAGCCCAGGACGACCGACATGCGTCGGTTGCGCGGATCATAGGCGTCGCTCTTCACGAACGGCTCGCGATCGGCGACCCCCTCGATCCGGGCGAAGCGGGCATTGGGAATGCCGGTTTCAGCCAGCGCCTTGCGGGTCGATTCCGCACGGGCGGACGACAGCATCCAGTTGTTCATGGTCCGGCCCGACGCATAGGGCAGGCCATCGGTATGGCCGCGCACGATCAGCGGGTTGGGCATGGTCTGCAGGGCGTCGGCGACCTCGGCGATCAGCGCGCGCGCCTCGGGCACCAACTGGTCGGTGCCCGACCGGAACATCGCGAAGTCCGCCTCGTCGATCAGGTCGATGCGCAGCCCTTCGCGGGTTTCGGTGAAGCGGACATTCTTGCGCAGCTTGGCCAGCCCCTTCTTGGACATACGGTCCTCAAGCTGCTTCTTGATATTTTCGAACTTCTGCCGGTCGGCCGCGCGCAATGCCTTGCCGCCCTGGTCCTTGGTGCCGGTGGCGTCACGCGGGATGGTGATGGCCAGATTGCCCTGACCACCCGTCGTCGGATAATTTTCCTTCGCCATCAGGCTGTCGCCGCCGAACATGCCGGTGGACCCCGCCGAATTCATCTTCAGCTCGACCAGCGTCGGGGTGAAATAATCGGCCAGCGCCTTGCGCTGCTTTTCGGTGGTCGCACCCAGCAGCCACATCAGCAGGAAGAAGGCCATCATCGCCGTCACGAAGTCGGCATAGGCCACCTTCCAGGCGCCACCATGATGGCCGCCATGCCCTTCGACGATGATCTTCTTGACGATGATCGGCCGGGGTTCGGGCTCGTTCGCGCCGCGCTTCTTCTCCGCCATGGCTTATTTGTTCCGCATGCCGTCGAACACTTCGGCAAAGCCGGGCTGGTTCGCATGGATCAGGCTGGAACGGGCGGCCTCGATCACCAGCGGCTGCGGATGGCCGTGCAGCGAGGCGATGATGATCTGCTTGACGACATGATAGATGGCGCCGTCCTGCTCGATCACCGCGCGGCAGCGATTGGCGAAGGGATTGACCATGCCATAGGCCAGCAGCACGCCCAGGAAGGTGCCGACCAGCGCCGAGCCGATCATGCCGCCCAGCACCGAGGGCGGCTGGTCGATCGATCCCATGGTCTTCACCACGCCCAGCACGGCGGCGACGATGCCGAGGGCGGGGAGGGCGTCGGCCAGGCCCTGCAGATTGTCGGCAGGCTTCAGCGATTCATGATGATGGGTCTTCAGGCTGTTATCCATCACTTCCTCGACCGCATGCGGATCGAGCGTGCCCGAAGACACCACGACCAGGCGCAGCGTGTCGCTGATCAGGTGGATCAGCGTCTTGTCCTTCATCAGCTTGGGATATTCGCCGAAGATGGGCGATGTGCCCGGATCTTCGATATGCGGCTCCAGCGCCACCGGGCCTTCGACGCGCAGCGTCTTCATCAGCTTGCTGACCAGGAAGATGCAGTCCAGAAAGTCCTGCTTCTTGTACTGCGGCCCCTTGAACACCTTGGCCAGGCCGCCGCCCAGCGCCTTAAGGTCGGAACCCGAATTGCCGATGATCAGGGCGCCGACGGCGGCGCCGCCGATGATGATCATTTCGTGCGGCAGCGCGTGCAGCACCGGTCCGATGTCGCCGCCGGTGAAGATGAACCCACCGAAGACCATGCCCAAAAGCACGACAAGGCCGATGATTGCAAACATGGTGTTCCCCGAAAATGCGCCTGGAGGCGGTGGCTCCGTCGGCGCCTCGTGGCGCCAGTCCCTTTCTGGTTAATACGGACTGGTTACCGTCTGCTTTAGGACGGCGACGCTTTTTCGCCGCCTTTAGCTGATCAGGTCGAACAGCGTCTGCTGGTTGATCCGCGCAAAGGCGGACTGGGCCGCCTCCAGCTGCAGCAACTGCGCCTTCACGTTCGAAATGACCGTCGTCAGATCGGCCGATTCCAGTGTGTCGCGCCGTTCCGACAGGTTGATATCGACATCGGTCAGGCGGGTGCCGATCACCTCCAGCCGGTCGGCGCGCACGCCCTGCTTGGCGCGCTCCACCACGACCCGGTTCTGGCCGATCTGGATCGCATCCAGCGAACTGGCGAGGTCGGTGTCATTGCCGCCTTCGACCGCGTCGATCGCCTTGCCCAATATGTCGTCCAGCGACATCGGCGTGCCATTGACGTCGATATTTTCGGAAATTTCCTGCTTGGTGCCGACCACCGCCAGATTGAGGCCGCGGCTCACCGGCACCAGCACGCTCTGGCCGTCGTCGAATACCGACACGCCCTGATAATCCTTCTGGTTCAGCAATTCGCCGACCGTGGTGCGGATCGTCTTGAGTTCCTCGGCGATGGCGGCGGCGCTGGTGTCGTTCAGCGCGCCGTTGCGCGCCGACGTGATCAGCTCCTGCGCCCGCGTCATCAGATTATTGATTTCTTCCAGATTGGCTTCGGCATTGCCGGCGCGCGTCGTGCCATAGCTGACATTGGTCTGCCAGGCCGATTGCTGCGCCTGGGCGCGGCCGATGTCGGACACCTGGACCCAGGCCAGCGCATCGTCCGACGGCTTGTTCAGGGTTATGCCGGTCGAAATCGCGGTCTGCCCGTCGACAATGCTCTGCGACAATTGCTGTTGCCGGCGGATCTCGGCGAGCATGATCTTGTTGGTGATGCCTACCATGTCTCAGCGTCCTTCCGTCACATGATCTGCAGGATTGAATCGACCGTGTCCTTGGCCACCTGCAGGATCTTGGCGCAGCCCGAATAGGCTTGCTGGATCCGCAGCAGGTCTGCCGCCTCCATGTCGAGATCGACCCCGCTCACCGCTTCGCGCGCGGCGACCGCCTGGTCGCTGCGGCCCTGGGCCGTGGTCTTTTCCGCCGTGCTGGCGGTCAGAAGATTGGCGTGGCTGGTGATCAATGTCGTCCAACCCTGTTCGACGCTGCCGCTGCCGCGCAGGGTCGATGATACTGTCAGCAGATTGCCGTTCAGCGTGCCGTCGGCCGACTTGGCCGCCAGGTCCGTCGGCTCCACGTCCAGCGCGACCAGCGTCGCGGCGCTGCCGCCATAGGACAGCAGGGGCACGCCGCTGGCGCCGGTATCGGTATAGCCCTGCGCATGCCAGGCATTGACGTCGGTGGCGAACTGCTCGGCCAGCGTGTCGAGGCTGGCACGGCGTTCGGCGGTGGTGTCGGCCGATGCGAACAGGCCGCCCAGCGTGCCGTTGGACGGCGCGGCGAGGGCCGTGCCATCGGACAGCGCCAGCGACAGCCGGCCATCGGTGGCGGACGCGGTCACCGCGACCGACGCGGCGGTATCACCCGACACCAGGGTGGTGCCGTTATAGCTGATCTCGGCGCTGTCATGTGCGCCGAAGCTGATCGTGACATTCAGGTTCGCCGACAGTGTCTGCAGCGCGGAATCGCGGCTGTCGAGCAACTGGGCATAGGCCGACGTGCCCGGCTGCGCGCGCAGCAGGCTGTTGTTGATGGCGGCCAGCGACGACAATTGCTGGTTGATCGTCTGGGCCGACGCCTGCGCCTCGGTATTGATGCCGGTCGATACGGTTTCCAGGTCGGCGGCGGTCTGGCGGAAGGATTCCGCGACGCGGCCGATGCTGTCCAGCGTGGTGACGCGCAGCGACGTGTCGCTGGGGCTGGCCGCCAGCTTGTCCAGATTCTGGTACATGGTCGTCATCAGCTGGCCGACGCCGGTGGGGGTGTCGTTGAGTGCGGTTTCGATGTCGGTCTGCCAGCGCACCCGCGCATTGGCGCTGCCCAGCGCCATGGCGGTGATGCGCACCGATGCATCCAGATAGGGGTCGGTGCCGCGATTGATGCTGGCGACCTGGGTGCCGCCGAAATTCGCCTTGGCGACATAGGTCGCCATGGTCGCGGTCGACGATCCCGATTCCACCGTCGTCACCGACCGACGGGCATAGCCGTCGGTGCTGGCATTGGCGATATTTTCGGAAATGGCCGCCATCGCCGTGCGATAGGCCTTGGTGCCCGACGCACCGATGATGAAAAGATCGCTCATGCGCCCTCAGCCGTGGTTGCCGTGCCGGTCGCGGTCGCGGTCGCGCTGCCGGTCTGGGCCGGGCTGTCGTCCTTCACGCGGGCACCGAACTGGTGCATCAGCAACTCGGCGATGCCCATCGCGCCCTTGGTCGACATGGCGTCGGCGGTGCGCGCATCGGCCATGTCCTGAAATTGCTGGGTCGCGCCTGAATCCGTGATGCCCTCGGCCAGGCTGGCCGATCGCATCGCGCCGATCATCTGGCGCAGGAATACCGCTTCGAACTGCTGCGCCGCCTTCTGCAGCGCCGCCTTGGTCTCGAAGGGGTTGGACGTGCCGCTCGCCGCGGTTGCGTTCGATACCTGCATCACAACACCACCAGTTCCGCTTTCATCGCGCCCGCCTGTTTCAGCGCCTCAAGAATCGCGACCATGTCCGCCGGGGAGGCCCCGATGGCGTTGACCGCCTTGACTATATCGGCCAGCGACGCCCCACCTTTAAAATTAACCATCGGTTTTTTCTGCTCGTCGATGCTGATGCTCGACGATTGCTCGACCGCGGTCTGGCCCTGGCTGAAGGGTGCGGGCTGGACGACGCGGGGGCTTTCATTGACGCTGACGGTCAATTTGCCATGGGCGACGGCCGCCGGATGGATCTTCACCGCGCCGTTGATGACGACGGTGCCGGTGCGGGCGTTGACGATAACGCGGGCAGGGGCGTCGGCGGGCGTGACCTCGATATTCTCGATCATGCCCATCATCAGGATGCGTTCTTCGGCGCCGGGCGTCGCGTCGATCGCGACCGACACGGCATCGACAGCGCGGGCGCGTCGATCGCCAAAGGTCTTGTTGATGCCGTCGGCCACGCGCAGGGCGGTGGTCAGGTCGGCTTCGGACAGGTTGAAGGTCAGGCTGGGCGCGGTGTCGAAGCCGGTGGCAACCGCACGCTCGACCGTGGCCCCCTCGGGGATACGACCGGCGGACGGGATGTTCACCGATACCTGACTGCCATCGGCGCCGGACACGCCCAGGCCACCGACGGCCAGATTGCCCTGCGCCATCGCATAGATTTCATTATCGGCACCGCGCATGGCCGTCATGATCAGCGTGCCGCCGCGCAGCGACTTGGCCTTGCCCAGCGCAGAGACGGTGACGTCCAGCCGCTGGCCGGGTTTGGAGAAGGCGGGCAGGTCGGCGGTCACCAGCACGGCAGCCGCATTTTTGAGGGCGGGGTTGACCCCGGCGGGCAGGGTCAGGCCAAAGCGCGAGACCACGCCCTTCATGCCCTGCACCGTATATTCGATGCTGTCGTCACCCGTGCCGGCAAGGCCCACGACGATGCCATAGCCGGTCAACTGGTTGGGACGGACGCCCTGGAAGGTGCCCAGATCCTTGATGCGTTCGGCATGGGCCGGCGCGGCGATCAGCGCCAGCAGCGGCAGGAGAAAGCGGAACAGGCGTGTCATGGCGGTCCGGGTCTCCATCAGAAGGGGCTGATCATGGTAAAGAAGCGCTGCAGCCAGCCCTGACGGCTGGCGCGGGCGATCTCGCCCTTGCCGGTGTAGATGATCTTGGCGTCGGCGACGCGGGTCGACAGGATGCGGTTGTCCGGGCCGATATCGGCCTGGCGCACCAGGCCGCTGATCTGGATGAACTCGTCGCCGCGATTGAGCGTCAGCGCCTTTTCGCCCTTCACCAGCATGGTGCCGTTGGCATAGGCGGCGGCGACGGTCACGGTGATCTCGCCGTTCAGCGCGTTCGACTGGGTCGCCGCGCCCTTGCCGGTAAATGTGTTGTTGCCGCCCATCGAGACATCGCTGGCGGAGAAGAGCTTGGACAACGGACCGGTTGCCGGCGGGGTCAGGCCCAGCGAGCCGCTGCGGTTGGTATCCGCGCTGTTGCTCTTGGTCGCCTGGGTCCGTTCGACCAGCACGATGGTGATGATGTCGCCGACATTGCCTGCCCGCGCGCCACTGGTCAGGGGCGTATAGCCGGTCGATACCTGGAAGATCGAGCCATTGGCCTGCGGCGCCTGTGGCTGGGCGATGACGGTCGGCGCATAATATTCGCGCTCGACCTCGCGCTTCTTCTTGGCCGCAAGAGCAGGCGACGCGGCCATGGATACCATGGCGAGGACGACGAGCGAAGTGGAGAGGGCGCGCATCAGTCCGCTCACATATTCTGGTTGGCGTATTGGAGCATTTCGTCCGTCGCCTTGATCATCTTGGAATTGACCTCATAGGCGCGCTGGGTCTCGATCATGTCGACCAGTTCCTCAACGATGTTGACGTTCGAGGTTTCCAGATTGCCCGAGCGGATGAGGCCGCGGCCTTCCAGGCCTGCGGTGCCGACCTGCGGCGTGCCGCTGGCGGCGGTCTCGACCAGCAGGTTGCCGCCGATCGACTGTAGCCCCGCCGAATTCATGAAGCTGGCCAGTTCGATCTGGCCCAACTGGGTCGGTTCGCTTTCGCCCTGCAGCGTCGCCGACACGGTGCCGTCATTGCCGACGGTGACCGACGTCGCGCCCTGGGGCACGGTGATCTGCGGGATCAGCGGCAGGCCGTCGCTGGTGACGACGGTGCCCTCGGCGGTGACGCTGAAATTGCCGGCACGGGTATAGGCGGTGGAACCATCGGCCTGCTGCACTTGGAAATAGCCCGATCCCTCGATCGCCATGTCCAGCGCATTGCCGGTTTCCTGCAACGTGCCCTGCGTGTTGATCTTGCTCGTGCCCTGCAACGAGACACCCGAACCCAGATTGAGGCCGGTGGCGAACTTGTTCTGGCTATCGCTGTTGGCGCCGGCGGCGACGATCTGCTGATAGGCCAGCGTCTCGAAGTCGGCCCGGTCCTTCTTGAAGCCGGTGGTGTTGACGTTCGCCAGGTTGTTGGCGATCACGCGCATCTTCGTGTTCTGCGCGTCAAGGCCGGTGCGGGCGACATGAAGGGCGGCGTTGGTCATCGTTCAATCTCCGTGCGGCTCCCCGAAGGGATGCTCATGCGTCGTTCACAGCAAGATGCGTGCCAGAATTAACCATCCAGTTTCATGAGCGATGCGCCGCCGTCATCCATCTGCTTGGCGGTGTCGATCATCTTGATCTGGGTTTCCCAGGCGCGGCTGGCTTCGATCATCTGGACCAGCGCGGCGGTGGCGTTGACGTTCGATCCTTCCAGCGATCCCGATGTGACGGTCGCGATCGGATCTTCGGGCAGGGCGCCGCCATTCACTTCGCGGAACAGCCCGTCGGTGCCCTTGGCGATGCTGGAACCGGCGGCATTGACCAGCTTCAACTTGTCGATCTGCTGCGGATTGGCCGGATCGCCGCCCTGGGGCACGCCCCAGATGCTGCCATCCTGGGCGATCGACACGCTGTCCATCTGGGGCAGGGTGATCGGGCCACCCTGGCCCAGCACGGCCAGGCCGTCGCCGGTGGTCAGCAGGCCGCTGTCATTGACCTTCAGGTCGCCGCGGCGCGTATAGGCTTCCTGTCCGTCCGGGGCCTGAACGGCGAGCAGAGCGTCGCCGTTCATTGCCACGTCCAGCGGATTGCCGGTTTCGGTGACCGCCCCCTGCGCCATGTCGGCGGCGATCACCTGTTCGGAGGCCTGAGCCCGGGTATCGAAGGTATCGCCCTTGATCCAGCGTGTCTCGGCATTGGCGATTTCGGCACGAAAGCCGACCGTGTTGGCGTTCGCGAGATTGTTCGCGATCGACGCCTGGCGGGCCATCGCACCGCGCATCGCGGTCAGTGCCGTGTTGACGAGCCGGTCCATGGGCTACCCCTTCTACCCCGTGCCTTAGCTACGGATGTTGACGATGGTGGTGGTCAGCGTATTGGCCGCCTCGATCGCCTTCGAGTTCGCCTGGAAGTTGCGCTGGGCTGCGATCAGCTGGACCAGTTCGTCGGTGATGTCGACGTTGGAACGTTCCAGCGAACCCGAGTTCACGGCGCCGAACATGCCCTGGTTGGGCGTGCCGATGATCGCGCTGCCGCTTTCCACGGTCGAGGTCCAGTGCGCGTCGCCCTGCTGGCGCAGGCCCTCCAGGCTGTTGAACGATGCCATGGCGACCTGCCCCAGATAGACGGTCGAACCGTCGGCATAGATGGCCGACACCAGGCCGTCCTTGCCCACGCCCACGCTGGTCAGCTGCGCGCCATCGGCTTCGCCCTTGTAGGTGGTCGGGATCTGCAGGTCGGTGAGGTCGTTGGGCGTCGTCGAGTTGGTCGGCGGCGTCGTGATCTCGCCGGTGTCGGGATCGACCGCGAACACCTGGATGCGCGAGCCGGTGGTGTCGACGGCATAGCGGTCATTGTCGACCGAGAAGGCGCCGTTGCGGGTATAGCTGATGGTGCCGTCTTCGCCCTTCACGGTGAAGAAGCCCTCGCCCGAGATCGCCATATCCAGCGTCTTGTCGGTGGTTTCGATTGTGCCCTGGGTGAACTGCTGGGTGATACCCTGCACGCGCACGCCCTGGCCGGCGACCTGATGGGTGGTCTGCATCGGCGCAGCGGCGAAGATGTCACCGAACTGGGCCTTGCTCTTCTTGAAGGCGGTCGAGTTCACGTTGGCGACGTTGTTCGAGACGGCGGACAGGTCGGCCTGTGCGCCCTTGAGGCCGGAAAGCGAAACATAGAAGGACATGGCGTAGCTCCTTGGGTGAAAAGGATGGGTGAAATTACATCAGGCTGATCGCGTCGGTCGGAGCGAAGCTGCCGAGCGCGGTGATCAGTTTGGAGGAGGAACCGTCGGCGGGTGACTGGACGGCGGCGATGGTGGCCCAGGTCGCGACCTGGCTGGTGGTGCCGCCATTGACCTTGACCTGCAGGGCGGAGGAGGAAACGGTTTCGCCCGCATCATCCTTGCCGTCCCAGTAGAAGGCGACCTCGCCGGCGCTCTGTGCGCCCAGGTCGATCGACTTGACGACATTGCCGTCGCCATCGACCAGGTCGACGCTCACGGCATCGCTGGCGCCGCTCAGCGTGATCTGGCCGGCATAATAGCCGCTGGAATCGGGCACCGCGACATTGCTCTGGACCAGCATCGACTTGCCGATCCAACTGGCCGCATCGCCAAGCCGGGTGCCGCTCAGTTCCGAAGCCAGCGACTTCAGCGACTGGTTCATCTCGGCAATGCCGGTCGACTGGGTGATGGTCGCCATCTGTGACACCATCTCGGTATTGTCGACCGGTTCGAACGGATCCTGATACTGCATCTGCGCGGTCAGCAGCGTCAGGAAGCTCGACTGATCCATGGTCGCGCTGCCCGTGCCGACATTGGCATTCGGGTTGTAGACCGAAAGGCCTGCGCTATCGGTGACGGTAGACGTCGTCGTCATTTGCCGATCCTTATGGTTTCGAGCATCAGGGATTTGGCGGTGTTGAGCACCTGCACATTATTCTGGTACATGCGGGCGGTCTCGATCATGTCGACCATCTCCGCATTGCTATCGACCGCGGCTTCCCAGACATCGCCATTGGCATCGGCCAGCGGATGGTTGGGGTCGTGACGCTTGGTCGGCTCGGCGTCCGTGGTGACGACATTGGCGACCTTCACCGTCGACACGCCGGGGCTGTCGGTGACCGACTGGAAAACCGGCTTGATCGCGCGATAGGCTTCGGCCGCGCTGCCGGTGACATTGCCGGCATTGGCCATGTTCGATGCGGTGGCGTTCAGACGCACCAGTTGCGCGCTCATGGCGCGGCCGGCGATGTCGAACACGTTCATGGGGCCTGAACCACTCATGCTCATTCTCCCTTCAGCGCACGGTTGATGGTGTTGATGCGGCCCTCCAGGAAGGAGAGGGTGGTGCGGTATTTCACCGCATTTTCCGCAAACAGGGTCTGTTCGGTGCTCAGTTCGACGGTGTTGCCGTCAAGGCTGGGCTGCAACGGCACGCGATAGCCCATGGCATCGTCCACCGCCTGGCCGACATCGGCCGGGCCGCGGCTGCTCTGGGCGGTCGCTTCCTTGAGCGCCGCATCGAAATCGATGTCGCGCGCCTTGTAATTGGGCGTCGATGCGTTCGCGATGTTGGACGCGAGCAGGGATAGGCGCTGCGAGCGAAGCGCCAGCGCCTTTCCATGGATCCCGAACAAACCGTCTTCCAGCGACATTTCCCGTCAGTCCCTTTTTGCCCGTGCGGGTCTAAAGCTTTCGATCGTCCCGCCGTTCTCCTGCCTGATGGCGTTCGATGCGGGCGATCCAGCCGAATATTTGCAAGAGCCGTGCCAATTTGCGTGGGTGACGCAGGGCGGCGTGGCGAAATGCCGGAATTCGGGGCTTTCGCGGCATCGGGCGGCAAGGGCGGCAAAAATTTGCCGGGCGGCGGCAATCCGTTGCCGGTGCGTGGTGATGGCGGGATGGAAATGGGATGATCGGGATTTTGGCGCATCTGTTCGATCCGCTCACGCTGGCCGCGATGCTGGGTGGCGTTGCGGTGGTGGCGCTGGCGCAGAATGGCGTGCGCGCGGCCGGACGGGCCTGTATCGCCCTGCGCCCGCTGCTGCGGGCTGACCCGCTGCATGATCGCGATACCGCCCGCGCGGCCCTGCTCCAGATCGATCAGGTGGCTCAGTTGCGCGGGCTGATGTGCATCGATCGGGTAAAGACCGATAACGGCTTCATGGTCGATGCGACGCGGCGCCTTGCCAATTGCGATCGCGTCGAGCTGTTCGAAAACTGGGCGATGCAGGCGCTATCGGACCGGGCGCAACGCCATGCCGGCGTGCGCAATGTCTGGCTGTCGGTGGCCGATGCGGCGCCGGCGCTGGGGATGGCCGGCACGATCATCGGGCTGGTCGGCATGTTCGCGGCGATGGATGATCCGTCCGCGCTCGGCCCCTCGATGGCGCTCGCGCTGCTCACAACCCTTTATGGCGTCGTCATCGCCAATCTGCTTGCCGCGCCGATCGCCGCGCGCCTGGCGACTCTGTCCGAGCAGGAACTGGCCTGGCAGCAGGAGGCGGTGGCGCGCATGCTGGCGATAGCGCGGCGCGAAAACGCGCCGCTGCGCCGCGCATCGATCCGCGAAGTCGCATGACCGCGCCTGCACTCCCATCGGCCGCAACGGCGGCCCGGCGCAATCGCTGGGCCGTCAGCTTTGCCGATCTGCTGATGCTGCTGCTGGGCTTCTTCGTGCTGCTCCAGGCGACCGGCAGCCAGCGCCGCGATGCGATGCTGGCGGAGGTCAGTCGCCAATTTGGCGGCCGTCCCGCCCGCACGGCGATCGAACTGCGCGCGGCAGACCTGTTTGCGCCGGGCGAGGCGATGTTGACGTCGCAAGGGCAGGCGCGTCTGCGCGCGGCGGTGCGGCCCTATATGCAGGATGACCGCATGGTCGAACTGCGTAGCCAGGGGCAGGATCGTGCGCGACAACGTTTCGACGACTGGGATCTCGCGGCGGCACGGCTTGGCGCCGTGGCACGCGCGCTCAAGGCGCAGGGCGTAGGTGGCGATCGCCTGCTCATCCGTGGCCTGGATCAGGCGGATAGCGCCGACGGGCAGGGGCAGGTGATCCGCATCGCGCCGGGCGAGGTTGTGAAACCCTGATCCTCAACTGGCACGTTTGTTGCTTTTTACCATGGTGAAAGTCCGCATTTTCGGAGAAGCGCCGTGACCAGACCCGTCCAGTTCCTCGCCATCGCTCTGGCGTGCGCAGTTGCGCAGCCCGCGCTGGCGCAGCAGAAGTTCGAGAATCTGGATCGCATCGACAGTCTGGTCGCGATGACCGTTGGCGCGAACATGGGCGAGCCTGGCGGCCCGCTGGCGCCGGTCGATCGTCGCCTCCGCCTTGCCGCCTGCCCGACTACCCCTAATGTGGAAGGGCCTATCTTCGGCGCTGCCATGGTCAAGTGCGACGCACTGGGCTGGCGCATCCGCGTGCCGCTGGTCGCTGGCGCCGCCGCAGCTGCCTCCGGCCCGGTCGGTCGCTATGCCCCCGCCGCCCGACCGGTCGCCAAGGAATCGGTCGTCAAACGCGGTGACCCGGTTCAACTCATGGCCGGCAATGCCAGTTTCAGCGTTTCGCGCATGATGATCGCCGATGAAGACGGCGCAATTGGTGAGACGATTCGCGTGCGCGAAGACAAGAAGTCATCGCCTGTACTTGCCCAGATCGTGGACATGGGCGTAGTGCGCATTCCGGGATTTAATAATTTTTGAACTTGTCCGTTATAGCGTTCAAGGGACGAGTGAAGGAATGAACCAATGATCAACTCAGTCGGCCAGAGCATCAGTTCGGCAATCGAGGCAAACCGCTTGCGCGAAGGGGGCAAGGCCCGCGCCGCATCGGCAACCGGATCGACCGGCGCTACCGCGTCGGCATCGACGTCGGCCAGTCCGGCAGCGCGCATGGCGGCCGAAGGCGCGCCTGTCGACATGGACCGCATCGCCGCCATCAAGGCTGCGATCGCTTCGGGCAATTATCCCGTCAATCCGTCGGTCATCGCCGACCGGATGATGGCACTCGATCTTCCCGCCTAAACAGGACATTCCTTCATGCCCCTTGGCCTTGCTGCACTGGATGGTCTCTTTGCCGCCTTTGACGACCTGCGCGCTGCGCTGGACGGCAATGATGCGGCCGCGATCGAGGCCGCCAGCATCAAGGTCAGCACGGCGGCGGCCGCCGCCCGTGCGATCGGCGCCTGGCGTTCCGAACCCGATGTGGTCGCACGGCTCAATCGCCTCCTGCCACTGATCGATGCGGCGCGCGTCCGCACCAATGTGCTGGCCGATTACACCAGCCAGCGACTCGCGATCCTGACCTCCAACGGCGCCCGCAACGCGCCGCTCACCTACGGTCGGCGCTGACAAAAATAAATTTTGCTTTCGGGCTAAAGCGGCGCCAATCGGCGCCGTTTTTCGTTTTACGCAGAATCTTGTTTAACCGCGTTAACCAAATCTTGGCACAAGCATTGCTCTAATAGCCCACGGTACCAAATGGGGATTGTGGGTCAGTGTCGGCACTTGCAGACATTTCAGCAACGGGAGCTTCGGCCGGCAATCGCGTCACCAACGCGATTGCGATGGCGAGCCGTCGTACCGGCGTGGACTTCTCCTACCTGCTTGGTCAGGCCAAGATCGAATCCAGCCTGAACCCCAGCGCGCGTGCCGCCACCTCTTCCGCCACCGGCCTCTATCAGTTCGTCGACCAGAGCTGGCTCGCCGTCGTCGACAAGCATGGCGCCGAATATGGGCTGGGCTGGGCGGCTGACGCGATCAGCAAGGGCAGCAATGGCCGCTATCATGTGTCGGACCCGGACCTGCGCCAACAGATCCTAGACCTGCGCAAGCATCCCGAGACCGCCTCGGTCATGGCGGCGGAGCATGCTGCCGACAACAAGGCCTATCTCGAAAGCCGCCTGGGTCGCGAGGCCGAGCCGGTCGATCTCTACCTCGCCCATTTCCTGGGCGTGGGTGGCGCCTCCAAATTCCTGTCGATGAACGATCGCGCACCCGGCGCAACGGCCGCCTCGATCTTCCCGGCGGCGGCCCGCGCCAATCGCTCGATCTTCTACGATCGGGCGGGCAATGCCCGCAGCTTCGCCGACATTCGCGATCGCTTCGCCAGCAAGCTGCAAAAGGGTGTCGATTCGATCGGCACCGGCAATGTCCAATATGCCGATGCTTCACTGCCCAGCGGCGCCAAGACCGTCGCCCCCGCCGATTATGTGCGGATCGAAACCCAGCGCCTTGCGACCCAGGCCGACGTCATCGTCCGGCCGGAACCGCAGACCGCGCGTCTCGCCTATCTCATGCTCGCCACCCTCGGAAGGTAACGGCCCCTCATGACTCCCACCCAAGTCAAAGCGAAGATCTGGATGAGCGCCGCCAAGGGGGCGGTGTTGCCGTTCGCCACGCTGATGGTCGTGCTGTTCATGATGGTGCCGGTGCCGGCGGTGATGCTGGACATCGGCTTCATCACCAACATCATGATCAGTCTTGCCGTTCTGATGGTGGCGCTGAACGCCGCCAAGCCGCTCGACTTCTCCAGCTTCCCGACGGTGCTGCTGTTCGCGACTCTGCTGCGGCTGGCACTCAACGTCGCCTCGACCCGCGTCGTGCTGGTGTCGGGCCATGAGGGGTCGGACGCGGCCGGCCAGGTGATCGAGGCATTCGGCCACTTCCTGATCGGCGGCGACTATGTCGTCGGTATCTTCGTCTTCGCGATCCTGATGATCATCAACCTGGTCGTCATCACCAAGGGCGCGGGCCGCGTGTCCGAAGTGTCGGCCCGCTTCACCCTGGACGCCCTGCCGGGCAAGCAGATGGCGATCGACGCCGACCTCAACGCCGGCCTGATGACGCCCGAGGAAGCCAAGCTGCGTCGCGCCGAAGTCGCGACCGAGGCGGATTTCTACGGTTCGATGGACGGTGCGTCCAAGTTCGTGAAGGGCGACGCGATCGCCGGCATCCTGATCCTGGCGATCAACATCATCGGCGGCATCATTCTGGGCGTGGTCAGCCATGGCCTGGCGATGGGCGATGCCGCCCAGACCTATATCCTGCTTGCCATCGGTGACGCGCTGGTCGCGCAGATTCCGGCGCTGCTGCTGTCGATCGCCGCCGCCTCGATCGTCACCCGCGTCAAGTCCGAGCAGGATCTCTCGTCCCAGGTCGCCGGCCAGTTCGGCACCGGCAAGGCCTGGGTGCCGGTCGCGGCGATCCTCGGCTTTCTCGGCATCCTGCCGGGCATGCCGCATTTCATCATCCTGACCGCTGCGAGCATCGCTGGCGGTATCGCCTGGCAGTTGCGCAAGGCCGGACAGCGCAAGGCGGCGGAACCCGAACCGGTCGCCCCGCCACCCAACCCCGCCATCATCGAATGGAACGACGTATCCGATGGCGCGATCCTGGGGCTGGAGATCGGCTATGGCCTGATTGGCCTGGTCGACGAGCGCAAGGGCGCGCCGCTGATGGCCCGCATCACCGGCATTCGTCGCCAGCTGTCGAAGGAACTGGGCTTCGTCGTGCCGATGGTGCGCGTGAAGGACAATCTGGCGCTCGAACCCAATCAGTATCGCATCACCATCGCCGGCGTGGTCGTGGGTGAGGATGATATCTGGCCCGACGATCTGCTGGCGCTCGACAGCGGCATGCTGGAAGGCACGGTCGCTGGCCGCGCGGCCAAGGATCCGACCTTCGGCCTCGACGCCGTGTGGATTTCGCCGGCCAAGCGCAGCGAGGCAGTGGTGGCCGGCTATACCGTGGTCGATCCGCCGACGGTCGTCGCCACCCATCTCAACCAGCTGATCGCGATGAACGCGGCCGAGATGTTCGGTCTGGACGAAGCCCGCAAGCTGCTCGACAATCTCAAGGACGTCGCGCCGCAGCTGGTCGATGGCCTGACGCCGGGCACGCTCAGCCTGACACAGATTTCCGCGCTCTGCCGCGCGCTGCTGTCGGAAGGGATCGCGCTCAAGGATTTCCGTCGCATCTGCGAGGCGATGGTCGACGCCGCTCGCCCCGACATGAATCACGAACAGCTTGTGGAAGCGGTGCGCCAGCGCATCGGCGCGCTCATCATCCAGGGCCTCGTCCCGGTGAAGATGCCGCTGCCGGTCATCACCCTCGACGGCGATCTGGAAGCGATGCTGGCGCAGGCGATGCGTGTCGCGGGCGATGCCAAGCATCCGATCGAGCCGAGCCTGGGCAACCGTATCGTCGAATCCGTCGTGCATGCCGCCCGCCCGATGCTGGGTCAGGCGCGCAATTTCGCCATCGTCACCTCGCCTGTGGCGCGCCGTGCGCTCGCCCGGCTGTTCAAACCCCATCTGCCCGAGACCCCGGTGCTGTCCTTCCTGGAAATCCCGGATGGCAAGGGTGTCGAGGTTGTCGCCGTCGTCGGTGGCGAGCAGCGTCCCACGCCCCGGCACGATCCGCTGCCGCGTGAACGCGTCGCCTGAGGAGACTGACCAATGTATATGAATAAGGTCGCTGCAGGCTCGGATGTCCTCACTTATGGACGGGCAGGGCTTGCCAATTCCCCCGAACAGCTGGCGCGCCGCTACATGCCGCTGGTGCGCAAGATCGCCTGGCACGTCCATGGCCGCGTCTCCAGCGCGATCGAGGTGGAGGATCTGCTGCAGATCGGCATGGTCGCGCTGGTGGAGTCCGCCAACAGTTTCGAGGATCGCGGCCTGGGCTTCGCCTCCTATGCGCAGCTGCGCGTGCGCGGTGCGATGATCGATCATCTGCGGCGCCATTCGACCCTGTGCCGGTCCGCCATGGCGACCCGGAAGAAGCTGACGGCGACTCGTGCGAAGCTGGAACAGAAGCTGGGCAGGGCGCCGCTGGAAGCGGAAATGGCCGCTGAACTGGGCATGGATGCCGCCGACTATCGCGAAACGGCAGATGGCGCCGAGATGGTCCAGCACACCAGCATGGATGAAGTCTATTCCGACCAGTCGATGTGGTTTGCCGATGTCGAGGATCGTGCCGACGACATCATGGAGCGCGAATCGCTCAAGGGCGCGCTCGCCAAATGCATCGGCGAACTGCCCGAGCGCGAGGCGCTGGTGCTGCAACTCTATTTCGTCGAGGAACTCAATCTGGAGGAAATCGGCCAGACGCTGGACATTGGCGCCGCGCGCGTTTGCCAGATCAAGAAGTCAGCACTCGACAAGCTGCGCGGCAAGCTCAGCGACTGGAATTGACCCACCCGCGCGCCCGTCAACCGTCGTTGGCGGGACGCGATACCGATGCCTTGCGACCCGGAACCGGCCAGCGGAAACGCAGCGGCCGGTAATTCTGCGTCCGCCACCAGGGTTCGGGTACCTGGAACAGGCCGCTATTTTCCGCCCGCTGGCCCAGATCCTTGCGCGCGGTCAGCGCGGCCAGAATGGGCGCGGCGAACAGGCCGGCCAGCACCGGGCTCATCCAGCCGATCGCATTGGCGCGCACCGCCAGCACGGTGAGGCCGACGCCGAGCAGGATATGCCATTTGAACAGCCAGATCGCACCCAGTATCGCCATGCCGTCGCGGTCGCGGGTCTGGCCGTTCCAGCTCGCCTTGCGGCCCATCAATATGCTGAACAGGTTGATCGTCTGGGTCAGCATCGCGACCGGCGCCATCAGGATCGACAGAATGATGTCGGCGATTACGCCGCGCGTCATGCGCACCGCACCGCCAAAGCCGATACGGCGCGACGGGTCGGCCATGGCCCAGCCGATCGCCAATATCTTTGGGCCGAACAGCAGCACCGCCGTCACGGTCAGCAATGTGCTTGAGGGCAGTGCAGCGGCCGGCGGCCAGACGCCCGTGGCGACACCGCCCAGCGCTACCAGCATCATCGCCAGCCATAGCGGGGAGGTGCAATAGGCCGAAGCACCGACGAACAACTGGAACCGGCTGACCGGGTGCAGCCCCTTGATCTTCGCCAGCAGCGGGACATGCTGGATATTGCCCTGGCACCAGCGACGGTCGCGGGTGAACAGGTCGGGCATGGCCGGCGGGAATTCCTCGAAACTGTCGTCGGCCGTGACCATGTGGACGTCCCAGCCGCGCCGGCGCAACAAGGCTGCCTCCAGCATGTCATGGCTCAATATATGGCCGCCAAAGGGCGCGCGGCCCGGCAGTTCGGGCAGGCCGCAGCTTTCGGCGAAGGCGCGCACCCGCACGATCGCATTATGGCCCCAGAACATGCCTTCGGACCCCGCCCACCAGATCATGCCGGCGGCCGAGATCGGACCGAACAGGCGGCTGGCAAATTGCTGCCAGCGGGCAAACAGCGTGGCGGCGCCCATCACGGTCGGCACGGTCTGGATCAGACCCAGATGCGGGTGGCGTTCCATGTCGACCGATAGCCGCGCCATGGTCTGGCCGCTCATCACGCTGTCGGCATCCAGCACGATCATATGGTCATATGCGCCGCCGAAACGGGTCACCCACTCCTCGATATTGCCGGGCTTCCGGCCGATATTGCGGGCGCGGCGGCGATAATGGACGGGGCGCGAGAAGGCCTTGCGCATTTCCAGATAGGCCTTGCGCTCGGTCTCGCCATTTTCCGGGTTGGAATCCGACAGGATGAAGAATTCGAACCGTTCGCCGCCCATCACCTGTGAGAGCGATCGTTCCATGATCGACAGGCGGCCGAGCACGCCCAGGAAATCCTCGTTACAGACCGGCAGCAGGATGGCGGTGCGCGCCTTCAGCGGTGTGCGGTCGCGCGGGATATAGGGGCGAACGCCCTTGCCCTTGCCGACCGTCAGCAGCAGGAAGCCGATCGCGGCGGTGGCAAAGCCGAAGGCGATCCAGGCAAAAAGCGGGATGAACAGGGCGAGATAGATGCCCTCCCAGAAGGAAATGCCATCAAGGCCGATCGAGCGGCGCATTTCGTGCGCGGCGAGCGCTGCAGGCAGCAGCGCCAGCAGCACGACCAGCACCCGGCGGGCCCACAGGTCGATATTCATGGGTCGATGGATACGGCCCGGCGCGGTCGCGAAATCCTGCACCGGCATGGCGAGCGGTGCCTCTGCCGGCACGCTTTCGAACGCCCGGACAAGGGCTTGCGACCCCGTGGCCCCATCGGCCACGTTCGTGCCTCCTGTCGATGTCATGTCAGACCCGTTCCTGGTTAACCTGAGCGCTAGAACCTTTCGCCGGGTGCGTGGTTCCGTTCATGCGCCAATGGGATAATGCACATATTCGCTGAACGCGCGATTGCCAGAGCGAAGTTGGACCCGGATATCCGCCGCTTTGTCGCCGGATTTGCGGATATCGATCGCCGCGCGATATAATCCCGCCTGGCCCAGCACCGGATATCCGCCCTTCTTGATAATCGTGCCATTGCCGATGTCGGTCCACAGGTCGGGCTTCGCATCGGCGGGCAGGCCGGCAAAGTCGATCACCAGCCGCTCGACCCCGGCTTCGTCGCCACGACCGCGCCAGACAGCCTGCACGATCGCCAGATTGCCGCCGACCGGCGCACGGTCCCCCGTCCAGTCCAGGCGATAGGCGGCATCGATACGGCTGCCCGGACGTGCAGCCTTTGCCGGCGTCCAATAGGCGCAGACATTGTCGGTATATTCGCTATCGGTCGGGAAGGTGTAGAGCCGCACCTGTCCCGCACCCAGCGGCGCGGCCGGCGTCGCCCATAGCGAGGGGCGACGGTCATAATAGACGCCATCATCCTGATAATGGTCGAAATTGCGGTCGCGTTGCAGCAGGCCAAAGCCCTTGGGGCTTGTCTCGGCAAAACCGTCGACGCGCGGGACGGACGGGTTCACCAGCGGCCTGGCTTGCGCGCTGCCGTCGGCGCTGGCGATCGACAGAAGGTCGGAATCATGGATTTCCGGGCGCCAGTCGGTGCCTTTGGTCCGATGCGCTTCATCATACCAGAACATGCTGGTCATCGCCATCAGCCCCAGTTCGGGGATCGGCCGGCGCGGGAAGAGGGCGGCGGTCACATCCTGCGTCACCCCCTTGGGGCCGAGCCGGTTGACGAAGCGGAAGGCGCCGGTGATCGAGGCTCCGTCCAGCACGGCATAGACGGTGACGCTGCTGTCGCCGGTCCGCTCCAGCCAGAAATGGGTGAAGCGGGGAAATTCCTCCTTGCCCGGAATGCTGGTGTTGATCGCGATCGCGCGGGCCGACAGGCCAAACTGCTTGGTCGGGCCGGGGGCGCGGAAATAGCTGGCACCCAGGAAGGACAGCCAGTCGCCGTCGCGCTTGGCATTCATGATGCGGAAGCCGGCAAAGCCTGCGTCGGGGCCAAGGTCGGCGACGGCATTGCCGTCCGGCGTCTCGAACATGGCGGGATCATAGCGCAGCGGCGTTGCAACGCCCTTGTCGACCAGCGCGATCTGTACCGGTTGCTGGGCTGTGCCACTCAGCGGGAACAGGCGAACGCCGGTGTCGCCGGGCAGGTCACCCCAGATCGTCTTCTCATCGCGGAACCGTGCCTGGTGCATCTGGTCGTAACCGACCTTGGCGGCGATCGGATTGGGCGGCGTCTCGGCAAAGGGCGCGCGCGCCAGCTTCTGCGCCATCACGATGATGCCGTCCCATGAGAAACGGTCATTCCGGGCTTGGGAGAGAGCAGGGCGGGGGAGCATCAGGGCTGCGCCCGAAGCAGCGATCAAGGCGCGCCGGTCGATCATGGTCATGCGTCCATCATGGGTGCTGATCGCGCCATTGCAAGATGCGCCTGTAATCAAACGCGATGAAGCCCCCGCCCGGGGGGACGGAGGCTTCGAATTTGGCCGTTTGATCGAAGGTGTTACCCCCGGCACGGTGGGGACTGTTGATGTGCCGGGGGTGACATGACGGGTTGCCGGTGACCAATACCTCAACCCGTCATTTTCGGTGTCCGATCCGGATTACTGGATCAGCTTCATGACGTTCTGCTGGCTCTGGTTGGCCCGGGCCAGCATCGCGGTCGATGCCTGGCTCAGGATCTGGGCCTTGGCGAGCGCGGTGGTTTCGGTCGAGAAATCGGCGTCTTCGATGCGGCTCTTGGCGTCGGTCAGGTTGGTGACGTTGGCGGTCAGCGTGTTGACGGTCGATTCCAGGCGGTTCTGCACCGCACCGAGATTGGCGCGCGAGGTGTCGACGGCCTTCAGGGCGGAGTCGTAGAGGTCGAGCGCTGCGCCGACATCGAAGCCGGTGGCCGTGACGTCGAGGTCGGTCGTGACCGCACCGCTGGTCACCACAGCGGCGACGTCGGTGTCACCCTGGACATCGCCCAGGTCGATTTCGATGGCGTCGCTCGAGTTCGCACCAGCCTGGATGTTGATCTTGCCGTCAGCGGCGGGGCCGGCCGAACCGTCGAACAGCTTGATGCCGTTGAAGCTGGTGTCCGACAGAACCTTGCCGATCTGGGTGGCGAGCTGGTCGATTTCCGACTTGATGTTGCCCTTGGCGGTATCGTCGTTGGTGTCGTTGCCGGCCTGGACGGTCAGTTCACGCATACGCTGCAGCATGTTGGTGACTTCACCCAGCGCGCCTTCGGCGGTCTGCGCCAGGCTGATGCCGTCATTGGCGTTGCGGATGCCCTGGGTCATGCCCTTGATCTGTGCGGTCATCGACGAAGCGATGGCGAGGCCGGCGGCGTCGTCCTTGGCCGAGTTGATGCGCTTGCCGGTCGACAGGCGCTCCATGGCGGTGGACAGGGCCTTGCTGGCGGAGGTCGAAGCATTGGTAGCCCGCAGCGCCGACGAGTTGGTTGCGATAACAGTCATGATATTCCCTTTCCGTTCATCAGGTCGCTGTCATCTGACGCTTGCGGCCTCGAAAGGGGATAACGGCGGGCTGCGAAAAGCTTTTAGGGGGTGATGCGATTTTTCTGGAAAAAGACCGAAAAACAGGTCTTTACGCGGGCGCGTATATATAGAGTGCGATTTTTCCGATGCCGGGGCGGAAAAAAATTGCCGGTCACCGGCAAGTTAATGGCGGCGTTAACCATCTAATAACCACGCCAGCGTACATTCCTCATATCGAAGGGGGTAGGGGCGTGCGGGGGCACAAGCCTGCCAAGACACTGGGGACAGTTCATGTCATCGCTTGACGTGAGCCGTGGGGTTTGCGCGCTCGTTCCGGGCCTGCAGCACTGGCTCGAAAATGCCTTGTACACGGTGCGGATCGTGGATGCGCAGAGCCCGCGTGAGCGGGATGGCCGCCGCGTCCTTCTCGCCACCGAGATCGGCCATGCCACCCATCGTGATATCCTGATCAACCTCGTTGATGGCAAGCCGTCGCTGGTGCCGGCCGCCAACGGCCTGCCCGCCCGCGTCGCCTTTGGCCTGGAGGACATGGGTTTCGCCTTCGCGCTGATCGCCGAACTGGCCCGTCCGGCCTCGATCCCGGCTGTTGGCGATGCCGCCAGCGCCCGCCTGATGACGCTCGCCGGCCGCGTGGCCCGCAGCGATGCCACCGTGCTGATCCAGGGGGACACCGGCACCGGCAAGGAAGGCATGGCCCGTTTCCTGCACGCCCAGTCGGGCCGCAACGGGCATGACTTCATCGCCGTCAACTGCGCCGCACTGCCTGAAACTATGATGGAAGCGATGCTCTTCGGCCACAAGAAGGGTAGCTTCACCGGCGCCTCCAATGCCTCGGACGGCCTGTTCCTCGCCGCGGACGGCGGCACCCTGTTCCTCGACGAAATTGCCGAGCTACCCCTGGCGCTGCAGGCCAAGCTGCTGCGAGCCCTCCAGGAAGGCGAAGTCCTGCCGGTCGGCGCCACCCATCCGGTGCCGGTCAATGTCCGCATCGTCGCCGCCTGCAACCGTAACCTGGCCGATGAAGTCGCCGCCGGCCGCTTCCGCGAAGACCTCTACTGGCGCCTCAATGTCATGGCGCTGGAACTGCGCCCGCTGGCCGAACGTCCCGGTGACATCGCTGCGATCGCCGCCGCCATGCTGCTGCGCCATCAGGATGTCGGCAAGGAAGGCTTCGTCTGGCCGACCGCCGCTGCGCTTGACAAGCTGGCCGCGCACCGCTGGCAGGGCAACGCCCGCGAACTGGGCAATGTGCTTCAGCGTGCGCTGGTCCTGCGGGACGGCGAACGGATCGAGGCCGACGACCTGCATGTCGGCGCCGCGCCGCAGCCCTTGCGCATCGTCGCTGCCGCACCGGTTGCTCCGATTTCCGTCGTGCCCGCCGAACCGATCCGCCTGCGCGACGTCGCCCATCATTCCAAGCTGGAAGCGATCCGCACCGCCCTGCGCGAGACCGACGGTCATCGCGCTGCCGCCGCCCGCAAGCTGGGCATTTCCGAACGCACGCTGCGCTATCGGCTCGCCGAGATGCGCGAGCTGGCTGCGGCATAAGGAGGCTAGGGCATGACCGGCATCTCTCCCACCGACAGCGTGATGGCGATCCGTAGCGCCATCCTGCAAAAGAACGCAGCGCTGCGCGACGTCGCCTCGACCGGCAATGTCGGTTCGACTGGCGGCGCCGGTGCCACCCAGGGCACCGCGCCCGGCGGCTTCACCGATGCGCTCAACAACGCGCTCCAGCAGGTCAACGGCCTGCAGACCCAGGCCGGCGATGCCGCTTCCGCGTTCGAGCGGGGCGAAACCACCGATATCGCCGCGGTCATGCTGGCCAAGCAGCAGGCATCGGTCAGCTTCGAGGCGACCCTCCAGGTCCGCAACAAACTCCTGTCCGCCTACAAGGACATTATGAGCATGCCGGTCTAAACCATGAGCGAGAACGCACTCACCATCAATGGCGGCGCTGCCGCTGCCCCGGCCCTCCCGGCCGTAACCGGCGCCAGCTTCGGCAATGCCAAGGGCGTCGACGCGCTCAAGGCTCGCTTCGCTGGCTTCATCAAGCAGCCGGCGGTCGCCAAGAGCCTGCCGCTGCTCGGTCTGCTCGGCGTCGTCGCGGTTGCCGGCGCGGCCTGGCTTGCGCTGCGCGAACCGCCACAGCGCGACCTGTTCCGTGGCCTGCCCGATGCCGACAAGTCGGCCGTCGCCCAGGTGCTGGACCAGAATGGCATCAAGTACGACTTCGACAATGGCGGTGGCATGACCGTGGGCGAAGGCGATTATTTCAAGGCGAAGATGATGCTCGCCGCCCAAGGCCTGCCCAAGAGCGCGCCCGACGGCAACAGCATGATCGACAGCCTGCCGATGGGTGCCAGCCGCGCGGTCGAGAATGAGAAGCTGCGCGGCGCCCGCGAAACCGATCTGGCCCGCACGATCGAGGCGATCGACAATGTCGAGACTGCCAAGGTCCATCTGGCGGTCGAGGCCCCCAGCGTGTTCCTGCGCGAACGCACCAAGCCTTCGGCCTCGGTGATGCTGCGTCTGGCCCAGGGCCGCACCCTGACCGACGCGCAGGTCAGCGCGATCGTCCATCTCGTCGCCTCGTCGATCCCGGAACTGAACCCGGAGGACATTTCCGTCGTCGACCAGAATGGTCGCCTGCTCAGCAACAATGACGGCAATGCCGCCGACGATCGCCAGCTCGCCATCCAGACCCGGATCGAGGATCGCTATCGCCAGTCGGTCGTCGCGCTGCTGACCCCGATCCTGGGCGACGGCAAATTCTCGACCGAGGTGCATGCCGAACTGAACTTCGCCGAGCGCCAGGCGACCCGCGAAAGCTTTCCCCAGGACGAGGCGCGTCTGCGCGTCGAGCAGGGCAGCTGGTCGTCGGACGAACGCGGCCAGAAGGCCGGCGAGGCATCGGGCATCCCCGGCGCGCTCAGCAACCAGGCGCCGGTCAACCCCACCGTGACCCAGACCAATCCCAATGGCCAGGCGGTGACGCAGGGACAGACCGCGGAGCAGCAGCCGGCGACCCCCGGACTGCCGCCGATGAAGACCGAGGAAACCTTCAACCGCAGCTTCGAGCTGGGGCGTGAAGTATCCGTCACCAAGGATGCGGTCGGGACGGTAAAGCGTCTGTCGGTCGCCGTCGCGCTGGATACCGGCGCCGATGGCAAGCCGCGCTCCGCCCAGGAAATCGCCGCGCTCGAAGCGTTGGTAAAGGGCGCAATCGGTTTCGATCAGGCTCGTGGCGACGTGGTCGCCCTGTCGGCCCGCAGCTTCGCCAAGCCTGAAGAGGTCAAGGCGCCCTGGTATGAAGCCGACTGGATGTCGCCGCTGATCCGCAATGTATCGGCCCTGCTGGTCGCCCTGCTGGTGATCTTCGGCATCGGCCGCCCGCTGCTCAAGCGCCGTGCTGCCGCCCAGGAAACGCAGTCCGCCGAGACCGCCGAAGCCGGCCAGCGTCTGGGGCGCGAGATTTCAGGCGAGCTGACCAAGCAGGCCGTCGAAAATCCCGATCCCAGCCGCCCGGTCACGCTCGACATGATCTCGTCCACCTATGACTATGCCCAGCGCGCCGACCTGATCCGCAATTTCGTCAAGCAGGATCCCGATCGCGCCGCCCTGGTGGTCCGCGACCTTCTGAAGGAAGGGAAGAAGGAAAATGCCTGAGATCGTCCCCGGCCGTCCCGAGGCGCTCAAGGGCAGCGCCGCCGCCGCCGTCCTGCTGATGCTGTTCGACGAGGATGAAGCGGCGCAGATCCTGTCGCGCCTGGAGCCCGAAGAAGTCCGTCAGCTCGGCTACGCCATGTATGATGTGCAGGATGTCGATCCCGAGGAAGTGAACGAGGCGCTCGACCATTTCGTCACCAAGGCCAAGAAGCGCACCACCATCGGCTATGGCGCCACCCGCCATATCCGCGGCGCGATGACCAAGGCGCTGGGCGAGGAGCGGGCTGAAACCATCCTGGCGCGCATCACTCCGCCGACCCGCTCCACCCAGCTGGAAATGCTGAAGTGGATGGACGCGAAGGAAGTCGCCGTCCTGATCGAGATGGAGCATCCGCAGATCATGGCGATCGTGCTGGCGCATCTGGAAGCGCCTGTCGCCGCCGACGTGCTGCAACTGCTGCCGACCGAATATCAGGAAGAGATCGTCTACCGCATCGCCACGCTCGGCCCGGTGTCGAACGAGGCGCTGGACGATCTGGAACAGTTGCTGCTGCGCGGTCCGGTCAACAAGCAGGGCGCGGCGTCGCAGCGCGGCGGCACGGTCGAGGCGGCCGCGATCATGAACAATGTCCGCAAGGACAATGAACAGCGGATCATGAAGGCCGTCGCCAAGCGCGACAAGATGATCGCCCAGACCATCGAAGAGGAAATGTTCGTCTTCGATAACCTGATCGACATGGATGACAAGAATCTGGGCACGCTGATGCGCACCGTCGACAGCCAGGTGCTGGTCGTCGCGCTCAAGGGTGCGAACGACATGCTCAAGGCGAAGATCTTCAGCTGCATGTCGGCCCGCGCCGCGCAGGCGATCGCCGACGAGATCGAGGAACGCGGCCCGATCCGCCTGGCCGAGGTCATCGACGCGCAGAAGCTGATCATCGCCACCGCCCGCCGCATGGCGGATGCCGGCACCATCATGCTGGGTGGCAAGGGGAACGACTTTGTCTAAGATCTGGGCGGCCGAAGCCAGCCGCGAGGTATCGAGCGTGCCGATGGTCGGTGTCGGTCAGGTGGCCAGCAATGGTTTCCGCAGTCTTTATTCGGCGCTGCCGAGCGACCTTGTCGCGGCTCCTGCGCGCGCGCCGATCCATGCCGAACCGGAAACCGATCCGATCGACGAAGCCCATATGGCGGGCTTTTCGCAGGGGTTCGAGGAAGGGTATCGCGCCGCTGCCGAAGAACAGGCCAATGAGATCGAGGCCCGCAACCGCCTGACCGCCGCGCTCGAAATGCTGACGCCCGCACCCAGCGGCAGCCTGTCGACCATGTTGTCGGCCACGGTCGTCCGCCTGGTCGAACAGATTGTCGGCGAAGTGCAGATCGACGTTGATCGGCTGACCCAGCGTTGCGAAGCGGTCGCCGCCTTCATCGACGACAGCAGCGACAAGAGCGCGCTCCATCTGCATCCTGACGATGTCGCCCTGCTCGAAGGCGAGCAGATCGGCGTGCCGCTGGTATCGGACAAGAACATGCAGCGCGGTTGCGTGCGCCTTGAAACCGCCGATGGCTGGGTCGAGGATGGCCCGGACGTTCGTCTGGCGCGCCTGCGCGCCCTGATGGACGACATGGAGGGCCGTTCATGATTGGAAATTGGGCATGATCCGCGCCGAGCTGACGCAGGCCGAAACCCTGTTCGAGCATCTTCAGGTCCAGAACCGCCAGCCGCGCCATGTCGGCCGTCTGGTCAGCCATGATGCGGGCATGCTGGAAGTCACCGGTTTCCGCCGTCCGATCGGTTCGGGCGCCCGCGTCCTTGCCAGCGACGGGTCGGTCTGTCGCGCCGAAGTCGTCGGCTTTCGCGGCGAACGCACCCTGCTGGTGCCGCTCGACGCTGACGCGCCGCTGGAAAATGGCATTCGCGTCGAACCCGACAGCCAGGCCAATATGGTGCAGGTGGGGGAGGGGCTGATCGGCCGCGTCATCGACGCCATGGGCCAGCCACTCGACCGCAAGGGGCCGATCATTGCGGGTGGCGTATGGCCGCTCAACGGCGTGAAGGGCAATGTGCTCGATCGCGGCCGGGTTACCGAGCCGTTCGATTTGGGCGTGCGTGCCGTCAACGCGCTGCTGACCGCCGGGCGCGGCCAGCGCATCGCCATCATCGCCGGCTCGGGCGTCGGCAAGTCCGTCCTGATGGGCCAGATGATCGCCGGCGCGGAAGCCGACATCGTCGTTACCGGCCTGATCGGCGAGCGTGGCCGCGAAGTCAGCGACTTCCTTGAAACCAAGCTCAAACATGCGATGCACAAGAGCATCGTGGTTGCCGTGCCGGCCGACCATCCGCCGGTGCTGCGCCTGCGTGCCGCCGCCCGCGCGACCGCGATCGCCGAATATTTCCGTGCCCGCGGCAAGAAGGTGCTGCTGCTGATCGACAGCCTGACCCGCTGCGCCCATGCGCAGCGCGAGATCGGCTTGGCGCTCGGCGAACCGCCGGCGATGAAGGGCTATCCGCCCTCGGCGCTGGCGCTGATCCCGCGTCTGGTCGAACGCGCCGGCGTCGATGCCCGCACCGGTGGTTCGATCACCGCGCTCTACACCGTATTGGCCGACGGCGACGACACCGACGATCCAATCGTCGACGCCGCCCGCGCCATTGTCGACGGGCATTTCGTGCTGTCGCGCAGCCTGTCGGAACAGGCGATCTTCCCGGCGATCGACATCGGCAAGTCCTTGTCGCGCGTCATGGCCGACGTCGTGCCCGACGAGCATCGCCAGGCCGCCGCCGCCTATCGCCGTCTCTGGGCCGCCTATGAGGAAAATCGCGACCTCATCCTGATGGGCGCCTATCGTCCCGGCAATGATCCGGTGATCGACGAGGCGGTGCAGCGTCGCCAGGAAATCCTGAACTTCATCCGCCAGGACCAGAAGAGCCGGATCGACCTTGATACCAGCGCCAACGCGCTGATCGCGGAGTTCGGCGCGTGAAGGGGCTGGTGTCCCGCCGTCATCGCGTGCTGCGCGTGCGCCATGTCCAGCATGCCATGGCCATGGCCGAGACTGCGCGCGCGCGCGACGAGGCGGAGGGGATCGCCACCAATCTGGAACGTCTGCGCCGGGTGCGGGGCGAGTTGTTCGGCGTTCAGGGCGGCGCTACCGGTGCCTCCTTTGCATCGATGCAGGAACTGGCCAGCCGTCTGGAGCAGGCCGGTCGCCAGCTCGACGGCGCGCTCTACGACGCCCGCCGCAAGGTGGAGACGAAGGAAGGGCTCAGCATCGCGGCCAACCGCGAGAAGGAAATCGCCGCGCGCCTGAAGGATCGGGCTCGCGTCGCGCTGGAAGAATGGCGCGAGAACAAGCTTGCCGCGTTGCCGCGCTATCGCCGCATGCAGCGCACGGGGGACAATTGACATGACCATGCTCGCCAGCCTCAAATCGCTGCTCTTTTCCTCGACGCCGCTGGCCGGCGCGACGGCGGCCGGTGCTTCGGCCGTGGCCGAGGGGGCAGCCGACTTCGCCGCGCTGCTGAGCGATGTCGATGGCGCGTCGCAGCCGGCTGCGCCTGCCACGAGTATGGGCGCGCCAGCTCTTCCGGTGGAAGCGGCGATCGAGGGCGATGCGCCGGTCGTGACGCCCGAAGCAATCGAGGCGCCGGCTCTGCCGGACACCGCCGAATTTCTGACCCAGCGCGCCATGCCGGTCCAGCCGGCCGCAGAACCGCTGCTGCCGGTCGTTGAGGCCGCATTGCCGGTTGCCGAACCGGTCCTGCCCGTCGCTGCGGCGGTCCAGGATCAGGCGGCCGTCGCGCCCGTATCGGTCGAGCCAGCGCCGATTGTCCTGCCGGAAGGCGAGGCTGACGCCGAAGGCCTGCCACTGCCCTTGCCGACCCCGGCGCCAGCGGTCGCGCCTGCGCCTGCCGATATCCGGACGCCGGCGCCGGTTCCGACCGCCGATGTGGCCCTACCACTGCCGGTTGACGCCGAAGGTCCGATCGCGCTCGCCCTTGCCGACGCTCCGATCAAGACCACGCCGACGCACGCGCCGCAGCCTCTGCCGGCTGCGATGGTCGCGCCCGAGGCCGACGACATCGCCGATAGTGACAGCGAAGCTGACACGGTGACGGTTGATGCGCCCGTCGACAGCGACGCACCAGTTGTCGCCGATCCGATTGCCCATTCCTTGCCTGCTGCACTCCCCCCCTTGCCGCAGGCGCCGATCGATGCCCCCGCATCTTCGGCTCCATCCGCGCCGACCCGGGAGATGCCTTTGAGCGTGTCTCCTTCGCTGTCAGCTTCATTGTCCCAAACCCAGGCCCCTTCGAAACCGGCCGTGGGGCAGGAAGCGGTGACGGCCCCGGTGGTCGGCGCGGATGGGCAGGATGATCAGACCACTGCGGCGCCCGTGGCGGCGCCTGTAAACGCGCCCGGAATTGCGCCTGAATTGGTCGCAGCAATGATGCCCGCGCAGCCCGTGCCAGTTCCCACTGCCGCCAAGGAAAGCGTGCAAGCTACGCTCCAGGTTGCGCCGCAGCCCATGATCGCACCGCGTCCAGTCGAGCAGGTCATGCCTGCGGTGGTGAACGCGCTGGAGGCAAAGGCTGACATGCCGGCCGAAATGGTCGTGGCGGCCGCCAAGCCGACGGAGAAGGCGGCACCGGTGGTTGCGGCCAGCAGCCCGGCAGAGGTCGATGGCGAGATCGCATCCGCTGGCACCGACGTCCCGGCCGCACCCGTCGCCGCCAAGCCAGCCAAGGCAGAGGCCCTGTCGCTGCTGCAACTGGTGCGCGACCATATGAACCGCCGGGCGACGCCGGTGCGCGACAGCGCCGATGCCGCAATGCCGGTCAGCGATAGCACGCTGGACAAGGCGACCACGGCCGTCGATCCTTTGGTCGCCACCACTCCGGCCGCGCCGCATCGTGGCGCGGACATGTCCGTGCCTCAGGCCGCCACGCCCCAGGCACCTTCGGTCACCCCGGCGGCGATGCCGACGGTCGACCTGTCGGCCAGCCTTGGCCAGCAGGTGGTTGATATGGGCGTGTCGGGACAGTGGATCGACGGGCTTGCCCGCGACATTGCCGGCCTGTCGGCCAATGGCGCGCAGGGCCGGTTCCAGATCAACGCAGACCAGCTTGGCCCGATCCAGGTCGATATCCGCCAGGATGGCGATGGCGCGGCGGTCAGCCTGACTGTCGCCAGCGAGGCGGCGGAAATGGCGCTGCGTCAGGACAGCGACCGGCTGAAGCTGGACGCCGGCCTTGCCGCCGTGCGTATCAGCGAGGTCAAGATCGAGCGCGCGCCGCATGTCGCGGAAGCGGCCAAGGCTGATGCCAACAATTCGTCCAATGGACAGCAGGGCAGTGCATCCCAGCAGCAGGGTAGCTGGCAGGGCGCGGGCCAGATGGCGGGCCAGTCGATGGGCCAATCCTCGTCGCAGGGCCGCTGGCAGGGGCGCGAAAATAATGGCCTTGGCCATAAAGCCGGGGGCGATCCGGCCGTTCTTAACCATGGTGACACCGGCGATAGCGCCGGTGACGTCCGCCGCGCGCGCTACGCCTGACGGCCGGGACGGGACATTCCAGGGGACGTGAACGATGAGCGATGAACCCAAGGCGAAGAAGAAGGGCGGCAGCATGAAGCTCATCCTGCTGGCCGCTGTCGCCATGGTGGTGGGGGGCGCTGGCGCCGCAGGCGGCCTTTACGCGGCCGGCTTTTTCAGCCCCAAGGCCGAAGGCCCCAAGGAAGATCCCAACAAGCCGGTGCTGGTCCTTGCGGGCGAGGATGCGCAGGCTGTCGCTACCGCCCATGGCTGGGCCGGTGAGGGCGGCGGTGGCGGCGGTGAAGGTGGTGGCCATGCGAGCGGCGGCGGCGAAGGCCATGCGCCTTTGGCTGGCCATGCACCGGGCAAGGGCATCGACCTGCCGGCGCCGAGCAATCCGACCGCCTACCAGGCCACCTATTTCCAGCTCCAGGCGCCCTTCACGTCGAACATGACGGACACCGACGCCTTCGCCCAGATCACCGTCGCGGTGTCGACCTATTATGATTATCGCGTGATCGCCGCGATCAAGATGCACGAGATGGCGATTCGCAGCCAGGTGCTGATGATGCTCGCCGAACAGCCCGAAGAGCAGCTCGTCACGCCCGACGGCAAGCGCGTGCTGCAAGGAAAAATTCGTAGCATCATCAACGATGTATTGAAGCAGAAGACCGGCTATGGCGGCATTGATAACGTTTACTTTACCAATTTCGTTATTCAATAGCGCTGCCTGACCGCTGGGAAGTCCCCTGGCCGATGGCAGGGGACAGACATGAATCACGTTCAATCCTTCGCCTTCGGGCGGGGGGACGCGCAAGCGCCGGTAATGCTGTCGGGCCTCGACCGGCTGGGCGAAAAGCTCGGCCGGCGTATCCGTGCGCTGATCGAACCCATTTCCGGCATCCGTCCGCATGTCACGAGCGAGGATGCGCGGGTGGTGGAGTTCGGCGCCTGGTCGGCTGGTGCCCCCAATTTCTGCAGCCTGTCCATCTATCGCATCCTGCCGCTCAAGGGCCAGATGCTGCTGTGCATGGACGCCACCATGATCTCGACCCTGGTCGACTGCTTCTATGGCGGCCTTGGCAACCGGGCGCTGCCTGCGCGCGGCGAATTTACCCCAACCGAAGACCGGCTGATCGCCCGCCTGTCGGAAACCATCATGGCCCGCATGGTCGAATGCTGGTCCGAAGTCCTGCCGCTGGAACCCGGCCTGCTGCTGCGCGAAACCGGCATCGGCTTTGCCGCCGCCGCCCAGCCTGCCGACCAGATGGTGGTGCAGCGCTTCCGCGTCGGCCTGGATCGCGATCGCGAATGGTCGGTCGACATGGTTTTTCCGCTGGCGGCACTGCGCGGTATCGAGGCGCTGATGGGCAGCAAGGTCGCGTCCGACGACGAACATGTCGATCCCGTATGGCAGGCCCGCGTGGCGCGCCGCATGCGCGACATCCGCCTGCCGGCCCGCACCGTGCTGGCCCGCCCCAATCTCTCGCTGGCGGAGCTGATGCAGCTCAAGGCCGGCGACATCATACCCGTGACGATCGGCCGCAGTCTGCCGCTGATCGTCGGCGACAGGATCGTCGCGCATGGCACGATCGGCGAACAGGATGGCCGTGCCGCCTTCCAGATTGAAAAGATTGCACAGGGACCGGAACAATGAGTGACATGAGCGACGCCCCGATGATGGATCCCCGTGGCGAAGACAGCGCCAGCCGCATGGCGGCCAACCGCCAGTTCAAGCTGCTGGCCGATATTCCGGTCCGCATGTCGGTGGAGGTCGGATCGACCTCGCTGCGCCTGGCCGAAGTCATGGACCTGGCCGAAGGCAGCATCGTGGAACTGGATCGCCAGGCCGACGAACTGCTCGACATCATGGTCAATGGCGCGCTGATCGCGAAGGGCGAGGTCGTGACGGTGAACGGCCGCTATGGCATCCGCATCGTCGATATCGCCGCCACCGAAACCCGCATGGCCGGGGTCGAACGGCGCGGCTGACCGCAGGCAGATGCTTTTGCACTTGCCTTGCGCGTCATTCTTGCGGAACGGATGGCGCATTAACCTTTAACGCGGGGCGCGTGCATGTTCTGGTATTTTGTTAAATTGCTGATCCTGCTGCCGCTTGTTGGCGGCATGGCATTTGGCGCGCTGTGGCTATGGCGCAAATATCAGCCCGGCATGATGGTCGGCCAGAATGACCGGTCTTTGAAGCTGCTGGAAGCACTGCCGATGGGCACGTTCGGCAAGCTGGCCGTGGTCGAGTTCGAGGGCAAGAAGATCCTGCTGTCGGTCACCCGTGGCCGGATCGAGAAGATTGCGGAAGGCGACCCCTATCGTGCGCGCTAGTCACTGGCTGGTCGGCGGCATCCTGCTGACCGCCGGGCTGATGCTGGTCGATCCTGCGCTGGCACAGGCGGTGCCGGCCGCGCCCGCTCCGATTGACAATGGCGGGGCGCTGACCCGCGCGATGGGACAGATTTCGGGCGACGGCCGCTCGCTGTCGCTGTCGCTGCAGATCCTCGTCCTCATGAGCCTGCTGTCGGTGCTGCCGTCGCTGATCCTCATGATGACCAGCTTCACCCGGATCATCATCGTCCTGTCGCTGCTGCGCCAGGCGCTGGGCCTGCAACAAACGCCGCCCAACCAGGTGCTGGTCGGGCTTGCCCTGTTCCTGTCGCTGTTCGTGATGCGGCCGGTGATCGACCAGATCAACGGCCAGGCCTATGATCCCTATGGCAAGGGCCAGATATCGATCGAGGAAGCGGTCGGCCGTTCGGGCAAGGTGCTGCACGGCTTCATGGCCAAGCAGACGCGCGAGAGCGACCTCAAGCTGTTCGCTAACATGGCGGAGGCCCCGGCCTTCCGCACGCCCGACGACATTCCCTTCACGATCCTGCTGCCGGCCTTCGTCACCAGCGAATTGAAGACCGCGTTCCAGATCGGCTTCATGATCTTCCTGCCTTTCCTCATCATCGACCTGGTCGTCGCATCGACCCTGATGGCGCTGGGCATGATGATGCTGTCGCCCACGATCATCTCCATGCCCTTCAAGCTGTTGCTGTTCGTCTTGGTCGATGGCTGGGCGTTGACGATGGGGTCGCTCGCCGGCTCCTTCGCGACATAGGAGGGCGGCAATGGAGAATGCGGATTTCTTCATGGGCCTGGCACAGCATGCGCTGTGGATCACGGCGCTGGCGACGGCGCCGATCCTGATTCCGGCGCTGGTCGCGGGCGTGCTGATCGGCATGGTCCAGGCCGCGACGTCGATCAACGAACAGACGCTCAGCTTCATTCCCAAGATCCTGGTCGTGGGTGCGATGCTGACCCTGTTCGGCGGGTCGATCATGGTGCTGATCGCCGACTTCACGCGCGAGATATTCGAGCGGATACCGGACCTGCTGCAATGATCGCACCCGGCTTCGCAGGCGTCGAGACGCAATTGTGGATCTGGCTGATCGCCATGATCCGCCCCGGTGCGGCCTTTCTGGCCGCGCCCGTCTTCGGTGCGCCCGCGATGCCGCTTCAACTGCGCCTGATCCTGTCGCTCGCGCTTGGCATGGCCGCGCTCAACAGCGTCACCATCCAGTTGCCGCATGATGGCGTGGCCAGTTTCGAAGGTGTGATGCTGGTCGCCGGCGAAGTGCTGACGGGCCTCGCCATGGGCTTTGCCGTGCAGATCGGCTATTCCGCAGCCTTCGTCGCGGGGGAGGCGATCGCCAACACCATGGGGCTTGGCTTTGCGGCGATGGTCGATCCGGGGTCGGGGCAGGGGACGCAGGCGGTCGGTCAGTTCCTGTCGATCCTCTCGACCTTCCTGCTGCTGGCGATGGACGGCCATCTGCTGCTCATCAGCTTCGTGGTGCAGAGCTACAAGGCGCTGCCGCCGGGCGCGGCGATGCTCAGCAATGATGCGGTCTGGCACATGATCCAGTTTGGCGGCTCGTTGCTGGGCGCCGGGGTGACGATCGCGCTGCCGGTCGGCTTCGCGCTGGTGCTGGTGCAGATCGTCATGGGCATGCTGGCGCGCACCGCGCCCGCGCTCAACCTGTTCGCCGTCGGCATGCCGATGGCGGTGATGACGGGGCTGGTGCTGCTGGCGATGGCGGTGCCGGTAATGGGCGAGGGGATCACCATCGCGCTCAAGTCCGGCCTGGAACAGGCCCGCGCCATCTCGGAAGGACGCTGAGCCATGGCGGGCGGATCCGAGGGCGGCGAAAAGACCGAAAAACCGACACAGAAGAAATTGCAGGATGCCGCCAAGGAAGGCGACATCCTCCAGTCCCGCGAACTGGGGACGGCGCTGGTGGTGATGGCCGGCATCGGCTGGCTGGCGGTCGCGGGACCGGGACTGATCGATGCGCTGTCGGGCATGCTGACCCGCGCGCTGCGCTTCGGGCGCGAGGATATCGTGAACTTCTCGCCAGTGACGCGCGGCACCGGTCTGCTGGCGGATATCGCGCTGCCGGTGGGGGGCGTATTGCTCGCGACCTTCTTTGCCGCGATCGCGGCGCCTGCGCTGCTCGGATCGCTGGGCTTTCGTCCCGGTGCCTTCGCGCCCAAGGCGTCGAAGATGAACCCCGCTTCGGGTCTCAAGCGCATGTTCGGTGCGCAGGGATTGATCGAACTGGTCAAATCGATCGCCAAGGTGGGATTGCTGGGCGCGGTCGGTTTCTGGATGATCTGGGACCGGCTGACCGCGATCATCGGCCTTGGCAAGGCTGGCGTCGGCAATGCGATCAGCGACCTTGGCAACATGTTCATCCTGGTCTGCCTGGTGATGGCGGGCGGGCTGTTCGTGATCGCCGGCATCGACGTGCCGATGCAGATTTTCCAGCGCGGCAAGCGGCTGGGCATGAGCAAGCAGGACATCAAGGACGAGCATAAGGAAAGCGAAGGCTCGCCTGAACTCAAGGGGCAGATTCGCCGGCGCCAGTTTGAGGTGCTGAACGGATCGACCCGGCAAGCGGTGGCAGAGGCCAGCGTCATCATCACCAACCCGACCCATTTCGCGGTGGCGCTGCGCTACCGGCCCGGCGTGGACGCGGCGCCGGTGGTGGTCGCGCGCGGCTGTGACGCGATCGCCGCCTCGATCCGCGAACTGGCCGAGGATCATGGCGTGTCGGTGCTGCAATATCCCGAACTGGCGCGCGCCATCTACTTCACCTCGCGTGCTGGCGAGATCGTCAATGAGGGCCTCTACATGGCGGTGGCGACGGTGCTGGCCTTCGTCTTCCGGGTCGAGAACAAGATGGCGACGGAAATGGACCGTCCGTTCATCACCGTGCCCGAAGATCTGCGTTTCGATCCGGACGGAAAGAAATTGTAGAGAATTTGCTGATACTTGGCAGTTGATCGAAGAAATAGGGCGATGGTGAATTAAAGTTTAGCCACGCTTGTCCGTATTCTGTTTACGGGGACGCATTAGGATGGTGCGTCATGAACGAGTATCTTTCGCGTAGCGAGATTTCGCCAGTGGATCGGAGCGTGGTTCGCGCGCCGGTGCCGGCTGCGGCCGTTCAGCCGGTTTCAGCGACGGAATCGGCAACCGAGCAGCGGGACATGTCCGCCAGCGATGCGGGTCGGCGGGATAGTTTTGCGGTCGATATCGTTGCGGTCGACGAGGATGCCGCCGGCGCCGCCGAATATGCGCGCATCCATGCCCAGATCGCCGATATCCTGGCCGATATGCGTACCGGGCAGGGGGCGTTGTCGGTGGATGGTGCATCGGCCGCCGTCCAGGCGATGATGCCGCAGCCCTTCATCTACATTCCGCTGCCACCGGCTACGCGCGAGGCGGTGGAGCAGGCCGCTGATCTGGCCAAGCGGATCGCGCAGCAGGCCAGCTATGCCTATGCCGCCCAGGCGCATGTCGCGCGCGGGACCGTCGACCAGATCCTGTCCGCATCGGCGATCTGATCGCGGCGTTGCCCGCTTTTTTTGCGGGCTTTGTCATAGGCTTGAAAATCATTCCTAAACATCTTCGCGCTACGGCCGTTCTCTCATTTGAAAGGACGGGCCATGGCAACGACGACGACATCGGTAGGGAGCAGCATCCTGTCGGCGCTGGGTGCCAATTCGGGCATCGACACGGGCGCGCTCGTTACCAGCCTGGTCAGCGCGACCCGCGACCCGCGCCAGTCCGCGATCACCACGCAGCAGACGACCAACAATGCCCGTATCTCGGCGCTGGCGTCGGCCATCAGTTCGCTCGACACCTTCGCTGATGCGCTCTCCAGCGTCCTGTCGGGTGCCGAATATACCGGCACGCCCAATTCGACCAACACCGGTATCGCGTCAGTCAGCCTGCTGAGCGGCGGCACGCCGGCTGGTCTGCCGGCGCAACTGGTGGTGAAGTCGCTGGCGACCGCCCGTATCTTCGCCTCGACCTCGACAAGCGGCGCGACCAGCAGCACGGCCGTCGGCACCGGGTCGCTCACCATCACGACGGCGGGCGGCAAGACCGCGACGATCACCGTCGATTCGAGCAACAACAGTTTCTCCGGCCTGGCTTCGGCGATCAACGCCGCCGACATCGGCGTGACCGCGAGCGTCGTCACCGATGCGCAGGGAACGCGGCTGGTGTTCAAGGGTGCGACTGGCGCCGCCAATGATTTCACCATCACCAGCACGGCCAACAGCTCGACCAGCGTTCTCGCCGGCCTCAACAGCAGCGCGATGACCTCGACCTCGGACCCGGCCAATGCGAAGGTCACGCTCGACGGCACCGACTATGAATATGCCAGCAACACTATCGATGATGCGATCCCCTATCTGCGGATCGAACTGACGGCGGCGGATGTGAACAGCACGGTCAACCTGACCATGACCCAGCCGACCGCGACGATGAAGGATCTGCTGCAGGAATTTGTCGACGCCTATAACACGCTGATGAAGGCGCTGAACACGGCGACCTCCACCGGCACGGATTCGTCGACGGCTGGCGTCCTGAACGGGGTGTCGGCGGTGCGCGACATGAAGTCGCAGCTGTCGAAAATCACCTCGACCCAGCTTGCCTCGACCGGCAGCTACAAGACGCTGGCCGATATCGGCATCGGGACCAATCGCGACGGCACGCTGACGCTGAACACCGACACGCTGGACAAGGCGCTGGCCGCCGACCCGGCGGGCATCACCAAGATGCTCAACCCTGCGAAGTCGACCGCCGACAATCTGGGCCTGTCGGGTCTGATGGACAGCGTGCGCGACAATATCGAGCTGGACAACGGCCCGATCAAGGCGGCGCAGGATCGTTATGAAAAGTTGGCCGACAGCCTGACCGAACAGCTCGAAAAGCTGGACGAGGACATGGCTGATTATGAGACGCGCCTGACTTCCATCTATTCGGCGATGCAGACCAAGTTATCTGCGCTCAACGCAACCCAAAGCTATCTCCAGCAGCAGATCGATGCCTGGAATAGCAGTGATGACTAAACGGGGACTTTGACACATGTTCTATAATCATGGCTTTGCAGGTTCGGCAGCGGCGCGGCGCTATGCAGCGGTGCATTCGGGCAGCCGGATCGAGGGCGCCACGCCCCATGCGCTGGTCAAGATCCTGTTCGACGAACTGCTGATCGCCCTCGATGCCACGGCACTGGCCGAACGCAATGGCGACCGACTGAAGGTGTCCGACAAGCAGGCGCGCGCCATGTCGATCCTGTTCGCGCTCGAAGCGAGCCTCGACTTCGACAAGGGCGGCGACGTCGCCACTGGTCTGGCGCGCATCTATCGCGAAGCCCGTCGCCTGCTGCTGGTCAGCGCCAAGGAGCATGATGCCGCGCCGGTCGAGCAGGCCCGCGCCATGGTCGGCGAGATTGCCGATGCCTGGAACCAGATCGGCCAGCCCTGATCGCTCGCGGCGCGATCAGTCCATAGGCTGCTGACTGGCCCGGTTGCGGGGTTGCACCCCCTTCCGGTGGCCTGTATAGGCGGCACTCGCACAAGGGCGGCCCGGCGGGGGCCGCCTTTTTGCGTTATATCCAATGCGCACGGACGCGCAGCATCAACCCAGAAAGGGAAGGCACATGTCGATTACGCCGCTCATGCCCGTTTACCCCCGGTGCGATGTGCGTCCGGTCCGAGGCGAGGGCTGCTACCTGATCGGGGAGCGCGGGGAGCGCTATCTCGACTTCGCCAGCGGCATCGCCGTCAATCTGCTGGGCCATGGCCACCCCAGGTTGGTGAAGACCATCGCCGATCAGGCCGCGACGCTGATGCATATCTCCAACCTCTACGGTTCGCCGCTGGGGGAGGAATTTGCGCAGAAGCTGGTCGATAACAGCTTTGCCGACACCGTCTTCTTCACCAATTCGGGGGCCGAAGCGGTCGAGTGCGCGATCAAGACCGCGCGCCGCTATCATTATGCCAATGGGCAAGCGCACCGGCATAAGATTATCAGCTTCGACAACGCCTTCCATGGCCGCACGCTGGGCACCATTTCGGCGACCAGCCAGCCCAAGATGCGCGACGGGTTCGAGCCGCTGCTGCCCGGCTTCCAGGTCGTGCCCTTCAACGATCTCGACGCGGCCATCGCAGCGATCGACGACAACACCGCCGGCTTCCTGCTGGAACCGGTGCAGGGCGAAGGCGGCGTGACCCCGGCGACGGCGGAGTTCCTGATCGGCCTGCGCAAGACGTGCGACGAGCATGGCCTGCTGCTGATCCTGGATGAAGTGCAGTGCGGCTATGCCCGTACCGGCACCTTCTTCGCCCATGAACAATATGGCGTGACGCCGGACATCATGGCGGTGGCCAAGGGCATCGGTGCGGGCTTCCCGCTCGGCGCCTGTCTCGCCACCGAGGAAGCGGCCAAGGGCATGGTGTTCGGCACCCATGGCTCCACCTATGGCGGCAACCCGCTTGCCATGGCGGTGGGCATCGCGGTGCTCGAAGAGGTGCTGGCCGACGGCTTCCTGGAGCAGGTGACGGCCATGGGTGCGCGTCTGCGTTCTGCGCTGGAGCAGATGATCCCGAACCATGACGACATGTTCGAGGATGTGCGCGGCATGGGACTGATGCTGGGCGTCAAGATGAAGGACGCCTATGATGCGCGCGCCTTCGTCGGCCATCTGCGCGATAATCATGGCTTCCTGTCGGTGTCGGCGGGGCAGAATGTGCTGCGCATCCTGCCGCCGCTCGTCATCGACGAAAGCCATATCGCCGAATGCATCGAGAAGATTTCCGCCGGTGCGCGGAGCTTCGCGGACGCCAAGGCGGCCTGACCATATATTGCCCCGTTCGTGCTGAGTAGGGGCTAAGCGAAGTCGAAGCCCCGTATCGAAGCATCCTTCGATACGCCATTTCGACTTCGCTCAATGGCTACTCAGGACGAACGGTGGTTGGAAGCGGGGAAAACTTCCAATGACCAAGCATTTCCTGAATCTCACCGATGCGGGCGGCGACGCGATCGCCGCGATGATCGCCGACGCCATCGACCGCAAGGTGGCGCGGGCGGGCAAGCCCAAGGGCTGGGTCGACGCCGACGCGCCGCTGGCCGGCCACACGCTGGCGATGATCTTTGAAAAGAACAGCACGCGCACCCGCGTCAGCTTCGACATGGCGATCCGTCAGCTCGGCGGCACGTCGCTGATCCTGGACGGCGCGACCAGCCAGTTGGGACGCGGCGAGACCGTGGCCGACACGGCGCGCGTGCTCAGCCGCATGGCCGACGCGATCATGATCCGCACCGATGATCATGCCAAGATCGAGGAAATGGCCGAATATGCCAGCGTCCCGGTCATCAATGGTCTGACCGACCTGTCGCATCCCTGTCAGATCGTCGCCGACCTGCTGACCGTGGTCGAACATGGCCTGGCGCTGCCGGGTAGCCAGTGGGCCTGGCTGGGCGACGGCAATAATGTCCTCCACTCGATCGTCGAGGCCGCGGGCCTGATGAAGTTCGACGTGCGCATGGGCATCCCTGAGGGCTATGACCCCGATCCGTCCTTTGCCGCGGCGGCACAGGCAGCGGGTTCGACCATCACCCTGACCCGTGATGCGGCGCAGGCGGTGGCGGGCGCGGATGTCGTCGTCACCGACACCTGGATCTCCATGGGCCAGGCCCATGCCGAGGCGAAGCTGGCGGCGATGATGCCCTATCAGGTGACGCCGGAGCTGATGGCTGGCGCCAAGGCGGATGCCAAATTCCTCCACTGCCTGCCTGCCCATCGCGGCGAGGAAGTGGTCGAGGCGGTGATCGATGGTCCGCAGTCGCTGATCTGGGACGAGGCGGAGAACCGCATCCATGCCCAGAAGTCGGTTCTGCTCTGGGCGCTTGGAAAGCTGTAAGCTCACCCTATATTCGGGCGAAATTTTCCGTTCGCCCTGAAAGATGATGGGGCCTGTCCTGCGCTGGAAAGCGCAGGGCAGGCCCTCGCAGCTTTCAGGACGTATGGATCGGAAGGAAATATCGTGACCAGTTCCAATGTCGATCAGGCCCTTGGCTTTACCATCCCCTCGCGCCATGTGCGCGGCCGTTTCGTGCGGCTGGGGCCGGTGCTGGACCAGGTGCTGTCCGCCCATGCCTATCCGCCCGCGATCGAGCGGGTGCTGGCGTCCTCGCTGGTGCTGGGCGCGCTGCTCGGCAGCCTTCTGAAGGATGCCGGGGGGCAGCTGACCTTGCAGGCGCAGACCGAAAATGGCGTCGTCAGCTTGCTGGTCGCCGATTACAAGGGCGGCGAGCTGCGTGGTTATGCCAAGTTCGATGCCGAGCGGCTGGCGGAGATCGGCAGCGATCCGACCCTGTTTGGCCTGTTCGGCAAGGGGTATTTGGCGATCACCTTCGACCAGGCGGTGACGGGCGAGCGCTATCAGGGCATCGTGCCGCTGGACGGATCGTCGCTCGCTGAGGCGGCGGAGCATTATTTCTTCCAGTCCGAACAGATCCCCAGCATCGTCCAGATCGCGACCCGGCATGATCCGGGCGAGGGCTGCGTCGCGGCGGGCTTGCTGCTCCAGCATCTGCCCGAGGGCGAAGTGGGCCGCGAGCGCCTGCATGTGCGCCACGATCATCCCGAATGGGAACATGTTCAGGCGCTGGCCGGTACGCTGCGCGACGAGGAACTGACCGATCTCGACCTGCCGCTGACCGACATCGCCTGGCGTCTGTTCCATGAGGAGGAAGAGGTGCGCGTCACCGAGACGACGGCGCTGGCCAAGGGCTGTCGCTGTGATCTTGCCCATATTCGCGATGTGATCGGTCGTTTCCCGGCGGACGAGCGGGTAGCGATGGCGGACGAGAAGGGCATTATCGGCGTCGATTGCGCCTTCTGCTCGCGACTGTTCCCGCTCGCGCTGGACAGTTTCGTCACCCATTGAGGGCAGGTTGAGAGTGGAGCGCGGGGCAATTGCGGCAGGGCCGTTCGCCCCGCGCTATCAAATTGCCGCAATTGCGCGGCACAACAGGATGAAGCATGGCGCCGCTCCCCGGCGCCGATGACAAGGTCTGGACGCAAGATGACAAGGCTGGGGCTGCAGGCGCTGGGCGTCGCGGCGGCAATGATGATGGCAAGCTGGGCCGGCGCGGCGAACGCGCCGCAACTGGCTGCGCTCGCCAAGCTGGAAAAGGGCGAATGGGAATTGCGCCTGCGCGACGATCCATCCGCGCCGCCCCGCCGCCTGTGCGTGACGATGGCGCACCAACTGCTGGAGCCGGCCAATGCTGGCCCCGGTTGCAAGCCGTTCGTGGTCAGCGATGCGCCCGGCGCCGTCACCGTGACCTTCGATTGCGGCGCGGCCGGCAATGCGCGCACCGACCTGCGCGTCGAAACGCCGCGCCTTGTCCAGATACGATCGCAGGGGATCAGCGACGGCGCGCCCTTTTCCAACATGGTCGAAGGGCGCCATGTCGGGGCATGCCGCTGACCGGCGGCCCCCTTGCACTGCAACATAACGAGGTTTAGCGCAGCATCATGGTTGCACAGAATGGGAAATTCGCCGTCGTCCTGCTTTCGGGCGGACTGGATTCAATGGTTGCGGGCGGACTCGCGCGTGAAGCGGGTTATCGCGTCCTGGCGCTGACGATCGACTATAACCAGCGCCATCGCGTCGAACTGCGCGCGGCGGCCAAGGTCGCGACGGCACTCAATGCCATGTCGCATATCGTGCTGCCGCTCGACCTCACCGCCTTTGGCGGGTCGGCGCTGACCGCCGACATCGAAGTGCCCAAGGGCGGCGTTGGCGACGAAATTCCCGTCACCTATGTGCCGGCGCGCAACACCATCTTCCTGTCGTTGACGCTGGGCCTGGCTGAAGTGGCGGCGGCCAACGACATTTATATCGGCGTCAATGCGCTCGACTATTCGGGCTATCCCGATTGCCGCCCCGAATTTATCGAGGCGTTCCAGAAGATGGCGACTCTGGCGACCAAGGCGGGGGTCGAAGGACATCCGATTCGCATCAACACGCCGCTGCAATTCATGACCAAGGCCGACATCGTGCGCGAGGCACACCGCCTGGGTCTGGACGCCGGCCTCAGCTGGTCCTGCTACGACCCGACGTCGGACAACAAGCATTGCGGCCAGTGCGACAGCTGTCGCCTGCGCTCCAAGGGGTTCGAAGAAGCGGGCCTGCCCGATCCCACCGTCTATGCGACGCGTCCCGGAAAGGCCTGACACATGACCTATGCGGTCAAGGAAATGTTCCTGACCCTGCAAGGTGAAGGCGTGCAGGCGGGGCGCCGCGCGGTGTTCCTGCGTTTTGCCGGCTGCAACCTGTGGAGCGGGCGCGAACAGGACCGGCGCGACGCGGTCTGTCGCTTCTGCGACACCGATTTCGTCGGCACCGACGGTGATGGCGGCGGCAAGTTCGCGACGGCCGACGCACTGGCCGATGCAGCATTCGCCTTCTGGGGCGAGGGGGAGGCTCCCTATATCGTCCTGACCGGTGGAGAGCCGATGCTGCAGGTGGACGATGCGCTGATCGCTGCGCTCCATGCCCGTGGCTTCACCATTGCGATCGAGAGCAACGGCACCTTGCCGGCGCATCCGGGCATCGACTGGGTCTGCATCAGCCCCAAGGCGGGCAGCGATGTCGTGCAGCTGAAGGGCAATGAGCTGAAGCTGGTCTGGCCGCAGCCCGATGGCGGGCACAGCCTGGCCGATGTCGAGGCGATGGAAGGCTGGGGCTTCGACCATCTGCTGGTCCAGCCGCTCGACGATGCCCATGCCGTGGCCAATGCCCGCGCGGCCATCGATCTGGTGATGGCCCGGCCGCGCTGGCGGCTGACGGTGCAGGCCCATAAATATCTGGGCCTGCGTTAAGTCTTCGTCAGATCAGGGCTGGACGCCGACCTTCTGGTTCCATTGCTGGTGGCATTCGGGCAGCAGCACGCCCTTCTTCCAGCATTTGGCGTCGAGCGAGGGCAAGGCGAGCTGATAGTTCCAGCCCGGATCGCCATAATATTGCTCGCCGGCATGGACGAGCGACTTCTTGATCGAGGCCAGGCCCTGGCGCGCCACGACATTGAGCTGGCCGCGATCGGCGAAGATCGCCTGGCGACCGACCGCCGCCGCCGCCTGGCAGAAGCCGCGCTGCGCCTGAACCGTCGAATAGCCCGAATAGATACGGGTATTATACATGTCGGACGCCGACTGGCCGGGCTTGCCCTTGCCCTTGGTGCGCTGGAAATAGCCGAGCAGCGTCGCCTGCGCCGCGTCGAGTTCCGCGTCATGATGGGCGATCATGGCGTTATAGTTGCTGACCGACAGCAGGGTCGGTTCGAACTGGCATTGCAACGCGGCGACGTTGATCGCGGCGCGCAGGTTCCAGGTGAGGCCAGCCTTGATCTCGTCCGCAGTGGCGCCGGGCAGGCCCAGCGCGGTGGCGGCGGCTTCGTCGGTCAGGGCGGGGGCCGACATGTCGGGCGGCGACCAGAAAAATTGCGCGGCGGCCGGCTGCGCGGCGGCAAGCGACGCGGCAGCGATCGTCAGGGCGGCAAAGGCCTGGCGCGAGCGAAAACGGAACGTCATTGAATAAACCCTCTCAGCCGGGGTCTTGATGGCGCGAACGCCCAATTCCCCCATAACGGCATCAACTATAGCGCGGCTGTTCTGGAAGTGAACGGGAAAAGCCCTATTGGTCCGACACGACTTCCTCATCGTTCGCGGATGCGGCGGCATTGTCCGCCTTGGCCGGCGCAGCGGTGGTCGGCGCGGTGCGGTTTTCCGGCAGCGCAAGGCTGGTGCCCTCGCTCTGCACGCCATCCAGGTCGGTCATGGCGTCGGTGGCGGTGCCGTCGACCACTTCCATGTCCTTCATCTGCACTGTGTTGCCGGTCTTTTCGCTGCCACCACCGCAGCCGGCCAGGGGCATGCATCCGATCAACAGGGCAGCAGTCATCATCCTTGCGTCAAGGCGCATCCGGGTCTCCATAACATGGCTCAACATGCCCGGCGGCCCCCCACCTGGCGAAGTGGCGGACCCTAGCGGGCGGTCCCGCATTGCTCAAGCCCCGTACCATCGCCCGATCCGCAGCGCCGCAGCCGTCCGAGAAAGGCCGGGAAATGGGCTTTTAGTGCGGCATCAAGGGCCTCCATCGACGCATTGCCGTCCAGCGCGGCGATGCTGGTGACGGGGAACTCGCTGATCCCGCACGGTACGATGCCGCCAAAATGGGACAGGTCGGGATCGACGTTGATCGAAAAGCCATGCAGCGTCACCCAGCGACGGACGCGGATGCCCAGCGCGCCGATCTTCGCCTCGCGTCCCTGCCGGTCGTCGGTCCAGATGCCGATGCGCCCTTCGGCACGGCGGGCGGCAATGCCCAGGTCCGCGAGCGCGTCGATCATCCAGCCTTCGAGATGATGGACGAAATTGCGCACATCCTTGCCGCGTTCGCGCAGGTCGATGTTGAGATAGCCGATGCGCTGGCCCGGCCCGTGATAGGTGTAGCGGCCGCCGCGCCCGGCATCATGGACCGGAAAGCGCGGATCGATCAGTTCGGCCGGATCGGCGCTGGTGCCCGCGGTATAGAGCGGCGGATGCTCCAGTAGCCAGACGCGCTCGCGCGCTTCGCCGTCATAGATGGCCGCGGCGCGCGCCTCCATGTCGGCCAGGGCGGTCGGATAGTCGACGGGGGCGGCATCGTTGCGCCACTCGATGTCGGGAAAGGGCAGGGGATCGGTCATGGCGCTTCCTTGACTTGAGCGGGGCGAGCGATCAAGTCTCGGGCCGCATTTCGCAGGACAGGGGTAGGCAATAGATATGGCGGCAGTCTCGATCGGCAAGGCGTGGGAGGAGGCGGTGGCCTTCGTCGCGCGCGAAGCGTCGCTGCTCTTTCCCGTTGCCCTGCTGTTCCTGGCCCTGCCGGGGCTGATCCTGCAGGAAATGACACCGCCGCAGCTCGCTGAATGGATGGCCGATCCCAAGCGGACGGGCTTGCCCGATATTCCGCCGGGATTCACGGTGGCGATGCTGCTGGGTGTCATCATCATCTGGTTCGGATCGTTGACGCTGTTCGCGCTGGCGCTGCGGCCGGGCATCAGCGTGGGCGAAGCCTTGCGTCTTGGCTTCGCGCGGCTTCCGGTACTGCTTGGCACGGCGCTGGTGGCCATGTTCCTGATCGGCGGGCTGATGCTGGCCGCCATCCTGGTCGCGGTGCTGCTCAGCCTGATCTCGCAGCCGCTTGGCGCCAGCATCGGCGCGGTGCTGGGCGCATTTGTGGGTGGGGCGACAATCTTTGCCAGCGTGCGATTGATGTTGCTCAATCCGGCGGTGATCGATGGCAACCAGGGGGTGATCCCTTCGCTGCGTTATGCCTGGGCGCTGACGCGCGGCTGCTTTTGGCGACTGCTGGGCTTCATCATCCTGCTGACTCTCGTCTCCGGCATCGCCAGCCTGGCAGCCCAGACGATCTTCGGTGCGCTCGCCGGCCTTGCCGCCGGGCCGGAGGCCGCCCGGCTGGTGGGCAGCGTCGTCTCGGCGGCGGTGTCGACCGTGATTCAGGTCTATATGCTGGTGATGCTGGCCCGCATCTATCGTCAGGCGTCGGCGGGCTGACCGAACATCGGGATCTGCGGCGCCGCTTCGGGCGGCAGCAGGCCCAGCAGGCGCGGATCGGCGAAGGTCTCGATCTCCCGGCCATAGGGGGTGAAACCCGACTTGATGTAGAAACCGAGCGCCGCCGGGCTGTCTAGCGTGCAGGTGTGAACCCAGAAGCGCTCCACACCCTTGCGCCAGGCGAGCGACTTGGCCTGCGCCATCAGCCATTTGCCCAGACCCTTGCCGTTGAGCGAGGGTACCAGCCCGAAAAAGGCCAGCTCGCATTGCGACGGGCTGCGGAAATCCAGTTCCAGCAGGCCGACCTCGACCCCGCGCGGGTCGGTGACGGCATAGACCTCGACCAAGGGGTCATGCAGGATGGCCGCGAGATGATCGTCCGGCATCACCAGTCGCGAGAACCAGAGCCAGGGCTCGCCCACGCGGCGGAACAGCGCGCGATAGGCGGCAAGGTCCGGCGTCTTCCACGGCACCAGGCGCAGCGGCGCTGGCGGGATCGGCGCGGGCCTGGGCCGTTCGCGCATTTCCAGATGGGTGACGATGGTCGCGATCTCGCGCGGGTCGACCGGGGTCAGCGCCATGCGATCAGCTCCAACTCGCCATCGGCGGCAGGCTCATCAGGATCGCGTCGATATTGCCCCCCGTCTTGAGCCCGAACAAAGTGCCGCGGTCATGGACCAGGTTGAATTCGGCATAGCGGCCGCGCCATTCCAGCATGGTGCGATAGTCTTCTTCGCTCCACGCCTCGTTCATCCGTCGCCGCACGATCGGCGGGAAGGCGGCGAGGAAGGCATCACCGACATCGCGGGTGAAGGCGAAATTCGCGTCGAATGCGGCATCGTCAGTGCATTCGAGATGATCGTAGAAAATGCCGCCGACGCCGCGATGCACGCCGCGATGGGGGATGAAGAAATACTCGTCGGCCCATTGCTTGAAGCGCGGGTAGTAGTTCGGGTCATGGCCGTCGCAGGCGGCCTGCAACACCGCATGGAAATCGGCCGTATCCTCGTCGCGCGGCAGGGGCGGATTGAGGTCCGCGCCACCGCCGAACCAGTTCTTGGTCGTGTTGAGGAAGCGGGTGTTCATGTGGACGGCCGGCACATGTGGGTTCGCCATATGCGCGACCAGGCTGATGCCGGTGGCAAAAAAGGCCGGATTGTCGGCCGCGCCATGGATGGTCTGGGCAAAACCGGGAGCAAGATCGCCGGTGACGGTCGAGATGTTGACGCCGACCTTTTCGAAGACCTTGCCCTTCATCACCCCGCGCACGCCGCCACCGCCTTCGCCCGGCGCTACGCCGTCGGCCTCGCGGTCCCAGGGGGTGTAGGTAAAGCTGGCCTCGCTGCCGGCCTCGCGTTCGATCGCTTCGAACTCCGCGCAGATCCGGTCGCGCAGTGATTCGAACCAGGTCCGCGCGGTCTGCTGCTGTGGGTTCAGGGGAAAGCGGATATCAGGGGTCATGCGGGGAAGCTCCCGGTCTGGCGAAGGGCCTCGGCAACGGCGATGCCGGTGGAAACGGCGATGTTGAGCGAGCGGAAGCCCGGCGCCATCGGAATGCGCACGCGGATATCGGCCAGGTCGCGAACATGATCGGGCACGCCCGCGCTTTCCGATCCCATCAGCAAGACATCGTCACTGCGAAATGTCACATCGGGCAGTCGCTGCGAGGCATGGCTGCTCATCAACAGCAGGCGGCGCCCGGCGGCCCGCCTTTCCGCGTCAAACGCCTCGAAATTGGCGTGGCGCACGACCTCGGCCGCTTCGCCATAATCCATCGCCGCGCGTTTGAGGCGCGCGTCGGAAAAGGCGAATCCGGTCGGCATGATGATGTCGACGGGCACGGCAAAACAGGCGGCAAGGCGCAGGATGGCGCCGACATTGCCGGCAATTTCTGGCTGGTAAAGAGCGATACGCATGGTCGCCGCATAATGCAGTGCGGCGATTTGTCATAGTCCGCACGACTTTGCGGTTGGCAAAGCGCTTGCAGTCCGGTTATCAGACCTTTGACCCACGCCGGGGGGAGGCGGGGTATACCCTAACTCCCTTGATAATCATGATCACTCAAGGCATTCCGGCGTGGATAGGGAAGTCTTGCAAGGGTAGAGGTGCATGGCGAACTCAGAACAAGTTGACGGGCAGGGTCTATCCGGCGAAGACGGAGTACGTCGCCGTGATTTTATCAATATCGCTGCGGTGAGCTTCGCAGGGGTAGGCGCCGTCGGCGTTGTCCTGCCGCTCATCGATCAGATGAACCCCAGCGCCGACGTATTGGCGCTTGCATCGACCGAGGTCGATCTTTCCGCGATCCAGCCGGGACAGGCGATCAAGACGACCTTCCGGTCGCAGCCACTGTTCGTGCGCCAGCTTACCGAAAAGGAAATTGCCGAGGCCGACAAGGTCGACCCGTCCACGTTGCGCGACCCGCAGACGCTGGCCGAGCGGACCGTCGACGGCAAGAAGCAGTGGCTGATCACCATGGGTGTCTGCACCCATCTGGGCTGCGTGCCGCTGGGCGCGGGCGAGGGCGAGAATCGCGGTGAATTCGGTGGCTATTTCTGCCCCTGCCACGGCTCGTCCTATGACACGGCCGCCCGCATCCGTAAGGGGCCTGCCCCCAAGAATCTGGAAGTGCCGAAGTATAGCTTCACTTCCGACACTGCCATTCTTGTGGGTTGAGGGGGACCGTCATGAGCTTTCCATGGGCTGAACATTATACCCCCAAGCATCCACTGATGCAGTGGGTCGACGAGAAGCTGCCGCTGCCGCGCCTCGTCTACAATGCCGTCGGTGCCGGCTATCCGGTGCCGCGCAATCTCAATTATTTCTGGAATTTCGGCGTGCTGGCCGGCCTGGCGCTGTTGATCCAGATCGTTACCGGTGTCGTCATGGCGATGCATTATGGCGCCAACACGCTGGTCGCCTTCGGCACCGTCGAACAGACGATGCGCGACGTGAATGCGGGCTGGCTGATGCGCTATGCGCATGCCAATGGCGCCAGCTTCTTCTTCATCGTCGTTTATCTGCACATTTTCCGCGGTCTCTATTTCGGGTCCTACAAGGCGCCGCGCGAAATGGTCTGGCTGCTCGGCCTCGTCATCTTCCTGCTGATGATGGCGACCGCCTTCATGGGCTATGTCCTGCCCTGGGGCCAGATGAGCTATTGGGGTGCAAAGGTCATTACCGGCCTGTTCGGTGCGATCCCGGTGGTGGGCGAACCGATCCAGACCTGGCTGCTGGGCGGTTTTGCCCCCGGCAATGCCTCGCTGAACCGCTTCTTCTCGCTCCACTTCCTGCTGCCCTTCGTGATCGCAGCGGTGGTGATCCTGCATATCTGGGCGCTGCACATTCCCGGTTCCTCCAACCCGACCGGTGTCGAGGTTAAAGGGCCGCAGGATACCGTGCCCTTCCATCCCTATTACACCGCGAAGGATGGTTTCGGGGCGGGTATCTTCCTGATCCTGTTCGCGATCCTGCTCTTCTTCGCGCCCAATTATCTGGGCCACCCGGACAATTATATCGAGGCGAACCCGCTCTCGACCCCGGCGCATATCGTGCCCGAATGGTATTTCTGGCCTTTCTACGCGATCCTGCGTGCCTTCACGGTGGACTTCTTCTTCGTGCCGGCCAAGCTGCTGGGCGTGCTGGCGATGTTCGCATCGATCCTGCTGCTCTTCTTCCTGCCCTGGCTCGACACATCGCCGGTGCGCTCGGGCAGCTATCGCCCGACCTTCAAGACGTTCTTCTGGATACTGGTGCTCGACGTGCTGATCCTGGGCTACTGCGGCGGTGCGCCGGCGGAAGAACCCTATGTGATGATCAGCCAGGTCGCCGCGGCCTATTATTTCGCGCATTTCCTGATCATCCTGCCGATGATCGCGCGCTTCGAAAAGCCGCTGCCGCTGCCCAATTCGATCACCGAAGCGGTGCTGGCCAAATATGCCAAGGCTGACGGCGAACCCGCCGCAGTCCCGGCCGAATAAGGGGGAAGACAAGCATGGTACGCATCGGCGCATTCCTTGTCGGCCTCTTCTTCGCCGGCTGGCTGCTCATCTCCTTCCTCGTGGGTGCCTATTCCTACGTGGTGGAACCTCCGGCGAAGACGGTGGAACATGAGTTCCACCTGGCCCCCAAGCATGTCTCCTTCTCGTTCGACGGGCCGCTGGGCCGCTATGACAACCAGCAGCTCCAGCGCGGCTTTCAGGTGTTCAAGGAGGTCTGTTCGGCCTGCCACAGCCTGAAGTTCGTCGCCTTCCGCGACCTGGCCGGCATTGGTTATAATGAAGCGGAGATCAAGGCGATCGCCAAGAACTGGACGATCAAGACCCCCAGCGTCGATCCGGCGACGGGCGAGGCCTCGACCCGCGACGGCATTCCGGCCGATTATTTCCCGTCCCCCTTCGCGAACAATGTCGCGGCGGCGGCGGCGAACAATAATGCGATCCCGCCGGATCTGTCGCTGATGACCAAGGCGCGCCACCATGGTTCGGCCTATGTCTATTCGCTGCTGACGGGCTTCCAGGAACAGCCGGCCGAACTGCTCAAGCATTTCCCGGATGCCAAGACGCCCGAGGGGCTGCACTTCAACCCCTATTTCGCCAACCTGAACCTTGCCATGGCGCCGCCGCTGTCGGCCGATGGCCAGGTGACCTATGGCGACGGCACCAAGCCGACGATCGACCAGATGTCGCAGGACGTGGCCGCCTTCCTCACCTGGACGGCCGAACCGAAGCTGGAAAATCGCCGGCGCGCGGGCGTGGCGACGATCCTCTTCCTGCTGATCGCCACGGGCCTTGCCTATATGGCCTATCAGAATATCTGGGCGGACAAGAAGAAGGCGGCCTGACCGCCCTTCTGCCCGGTGGCATGAAAGAACGGGGCGCGCTTCCTTGTCGGGGGCGCGCCCTTTCCTTATGGGGCTTCAACCATGAGCATCGACAGTCTGACCGCGCTGGTTCGCACCATCCCCGACTTCCCCAAGCCGGGTATCCAGTTTCGCGACATCACGACCCTGCTGGCCGATGGGCCGGGTCTGGCCGAACTGATCGACCAGATGGCGAAGGTGGCGGGGCCGCTTGACCCCGATCTGATCGTCGGCGTGGAGGCGCGCGGCTTCATCCTGGGCGCGGCGCTCGCGCTGAAGCTGGGCAAGGGTTTCGTGCCCGTCCGCAAGAAGGGCAAGCTGCCGGGCAAGACCGTCGGCATCGACTATGTGCTGGAATATGGCACCGATCGCCTCGAACTGCATGAAGGGCAGGTGCCGCAGGGCGCGCGCGTGCTGCTGGTCGACGACCTGATCGCTACCGGCGGGACGGCGCAGGCCGCGGCGCGGTTGCTGCGCGAGCAGGGCGCGCAAGTCTTGATGGCGCTGTTCGCGATCGACCTGCCGGATCTGGGCGGGCTGGCTGCGCTGGAGCAGGACGGTGTGCCCTCGCGCGCGATCCTGTTGTTCGAGGGCGACTGATCCCGTCCAGGCGCCCGTTGTCGCCGGCGCCCTTTCGCGTCATGATGCGCCGATCCGATGACGAGGAGGATATGGCCGCTACTTCCCGCTTCCTCCGCCGGTTCGGCGCCTGTGCGGCGCCGCTGCTGCTATCGGCTTGTGCGACGCCGGCGCCCTATCGCGAATTGTCCTGCAGCGCTGCCGTGGCGCCTGCGCTCGTCGGTCCGGATGCGGATCGGATCACCACCACCCTGTCGGTGCTGACCTATAATATAGAGGGGTTGGGCTGGCCGGCGCGCAGCGGGCGTGGGCCGTCGCTCAAGCAGATCGGTGCGCGTCTTGCCGCATTACGCACGGCGGGCCAGGCGCCCGACGTGGTGCTGTTCCAGGAAATGTTCAGCGGATCGGCGAAGCAGGCAGTGGCCGATACCGGCTATCCGGCGATCGCCGCCGGCCCGCATCGCACGACCCGCGCGCGCGGATCGACCAAGGACAAGCTGCCGGGCAAGTCGCATATCGGCCGGGGCGAGATCGGCATTCATTTTTCCGGCAGCGGCCTGGCCGTCGCCTCGCGCTATCCGATTCTCCTGACGCGCAAGCGCGCCTATGGCCGCAAATCCTGCGCGGGCCTCGATTGCCTGTCGAACAAGGGGATCATGCTGGCCCGCATCGCCATGCCCGGCGTGCCGACGCCGATCGACATCTATGACACCCACATGAACTCGCGCGGGGCCTCCCGCGCGCCCGGACCGCGCAATCTCGCCGCCCATGAACGGCAGGCGCTCGAAGCCTCGGCCTTCATCAATGCCAGTCATGACGACGCCTATCCGCTGATCTTCGGCGGCGATTTCAACATGCGCCATTCCGAACCGCGCTGGGAGAATTTCGCCCGCTACCAGTCGCTCGACCTGGTCCATCGTGTCTGTGCCGATTCCGCATCGGGCTGCGATGTGCGGATGTCCTGGGACGGCGACGAACCCTGGATGGACACGCAGGACCTGCAATTTTTCTGGCCGGGTGATCGGGTCTCGGTTCGCCCGATCCGGGTGGAGGCGATGTTCGATGGTGGACCGAGCGGGCCGGAGCTGTCCGACCATGACGGCTTCCTCGTCACCTATGAACTGTCCTGGCCGCGCGGCGCGGCGCTCCAGCCGGGCGGCTGTTAAAGCGCCTCGCCCAGGGCATCGACGGCCACCGCCAGCTTCTCGTCGATCAGCGAGAGCAACTGCGTCCAGCCGAGCATGTCGTCCAGCTCGCCCGGCCCATCGGAAATGCCGCGCAACCCCATCAGCGGCACGTCGAAGCGCTGGCAGGCGCGCGCGATCGCAAAAGTCTCCATGTCGACCATGTCGGCGTCGATCGCGGCATATTCCTCGCCGCCCACGACATTGGCACCGGTCGACAGGCGCAGGGCGCGGATTTCGAGCGGCGTTTCCAGCGGGATGTCGACCGGATGATCGATCAGTGGCGTCACCCCCTTGGTAAAGCCCAGGCGAGAGGCATCCATGTCGCGCCATGATACGCTGGCGACCTGATAGACCTCGCCCAGCATGCCTACGCGCGATCCAGCAGATCCCAGCGAGACGGCCAGATCGGGCAGGGTGCCCGCCTGCGCCATCCGGTCGAGCGTCACGGCCATGGCCAGCGCCGCCTCGACCGGGCCGACGCCGGTCATCAGCGGCGTGATCCGGGCTTGCAGATGCGGGCCATATTCGGCGTCGATCGCCATCACGAACAGAATGTTCCGGCCGCCAATCGCAGTGCAGGCATGGGGGATATTCAGGGCAATCATGGTGATGCCCTTGGCACGATCACCGACACATGTCCCATATTTTCTGCCGCGGATGGCGGAGAGAGCAAAGGAAAGGGGGCATCGATCAAAAATAGATTTCTGACGGTTGCTCGCGCGACGCAGATGGCAGAGGATGTGCAAGCGTTCAATATGAAGAGCGTTTGGCATCTTTCTTACCGAACAGGGGGCATGTGGATGGTCAGGAGGTTTTCTGCCGCAGTTATGGGCGGGTCAAATTCTGTCATGAATCTTGGCTATTGGTCGGAATTTCTTTCGAGTTTGGAATCTAAATACCAAGTCAAGCTGGAGCCTGTTCGAAACATGACTGTGGGGGCTACGCGTAGCCTGATGGCGGCGACCCAACTGGCTTCCAAAGATTTGCCCGACGATATCGATTATTTTTTCATAGAATATTCGCTGAACGATGAAAGTTGGGAAAATTCCAAAATCCTCGTGGATTTCTGGATGAAGGTGAATGAAGGAATTGTAAGGTCGATAAAATCGAGGTGGCCAAATGCAATAATAACATTCGTTATATTATCTAGGCAGAGGGGTTCTCATAGGAAAAAGATTAGCATAATTCATGCTATGACATATTATATTGCTCGTCATTATGGATGTATCGTTGCGGATGTGCATGACGATCTATATAATAGGCTGGGTGAAGGCCATGAAATGTCCGAGGGATTTTATTCGGATAATGATCATTATTCCCGAGGTGTTCCCTGCGCTTTGGTTGGCGAAATCATTGCCGATGCTTTTGCCGGTGGGATGCATAGACCGGCCGTCGCGCCGATGCCGCGCAAACTGGTGAAGGCAGCCTATGATCGATTTCTATATGTCGATCATCACAGGGGGCTTGAGGTCGATGGCAGGCCGACTGTCGATTGGTCCAACTCCCGATTTTCTTACCGTTGCGTGCCGGTAAGTAGCGGTCAGGCCGCCGATATTTCCTATTCGGGTGAGATGCTGGCTGTCGATTTTATCTCTCACCCCGACATTCCGGGGCTAGCGATCGAGCGGGGCGGCAAGTCCGTGGTCATCCCGACCTATCGCCGCGCATTGGGCGCCAAATATGCGTTCCTGGTGTCCCAGTTCGTACCTATGGAGCATGGCCTGTCCTACGAGGCCGCGAAGGCGGAGCTGGAAACGATCCGCTTGAAGGTGCAGGGCGACGTCGTGGGAGATGATGTCGATATTCTGAAGGCGCACAGCACCATATTGCACGCGAAGTCCGTTACGGGCGTGGTGCCTGTAATCGGTGTCTTGCTGGGGCAGGCGGCCTGATCGCAGTGCTTTTTTGAGAGAAGCGGGGAGCAGTTTCTCGCCCAAGCAATAAAAACCCCGGTAAGTCGTTGACCTACCGGGGTTTTCAATGGTGGGCGTGGCAAGGATTGAACTTGCGACCCCTGCGATGTCAACACAGTGCTCTACCACTGAGCTACACGCCCGCCGTGGAGGGGGCCAATAACGGGGGTCGGTGACTCGCGCAAGCGGTAAATGACACTTTTTTGTAGAAACTTTCCCAACCCGCTGGACAGGGGGTGGCGAGGCCATATGCTGCGGCGCAAATAAGGGGGGACGCAAAAACATCATGTTGCCTACGCCATCGACGCCGACAGAGCCGGTTCGGCCGCTTCCCTTCTATCGCCATCTCTATTTCCAGGTGCTGGTGGCGATCGCGCTGGGCGTGCTGCTCGGCCATTATTTCCCGGCGACGGGCGAGGCGATGAAGCCGCTGGGCGACGCTTTCATCGCGCTGGTGCGGATGATCATCGCGCCGGTCATTTTCCTGACGATCGTCACCGGCATCGCCGGCATGAAGGAACTGGGGGCGATCGGCCGGGTCGCGGCCAAGGCGTTCGCCTATTTCCTGACCTTCTCCACCCTGGCGCTGATCGTCGGCCTCATCATCGCCAATGTCGTGCAGCCCGGCGCCGGGCTCAATATCGATCCGGCGACCCTCGATGCCAGCAAGATCGCCGATTATGCGCAGCAGGCGCATGACCGCACGCTGGTCGCCTTCCTGCTGAACGTCATTCCCGCGACGCTGGTGTCGGCGGTGGCGGACGGTCACAATATTCTGCAGGTGCTGTTCGTCGCGATCCTGTTCGGCATTGCGCTCAGCATGATCGGGGAAAAGGCCGAGCCGCTGATGACGGTGCTGGAATCGGCCAGTCTCGCCATCTTCAAGCTGGTATCCTTCCTGATGAAGGCGGCGCCCCTGGGCGCGTTCGGTGCGATGGCCTTCACCGTTGCCAAATATGGCGTGGGGACGCTCGCCAACCTCGCCGGGCTGGTCGCGACCTTCTACCTTACCTCGCTGCTGTTCGTGCTCGTCGTGCTGGGCACGGTCGCCTGGTTTGCCGGCTTCAACATCCTGCATCTGATCCGTTATCTGCGCGCCGAGCTGCTGCTGGTGCTGGGCACATCCTCGTCGGAAGCCGCGCTGCCCAGCCTGATCGAGAAAATGGAGCAGGCGGGATGCCGCAAGTCAGTCGTCGGGCTGGTCGTGCCAACGGGTTACAGCTTCAACCTCGACGGTACCAATATCTACATGACGTTGGCGGCGCTGTTCATCGCGCAGGCGACCAATGTGCATCTGAGCCTGGAGGAGCAGATATTGCTGCTGCTGGTGGCGATGCTGTCGTCCAAGGGCGCGGCGGGCGTGACCGGCGCGGGCTTCATCACCCTGGCCGCCACCCTGTCGATCGTGCCGTCCGTGCCGGTCGCGGGCATGACCCTGATCCTGGGCGTTGATCGCTTCATGAGCGAATGCCGCAGCCTCACCAACTTCGTCGGCAATGCGGTGGCGACGGTGGTGGTGTCGGTCTGGGAAAAGGGTCTGGATCGCGAACGTTTCGCGGCAGCCATGGCGGGCAAGCCGCTGCCGCCGCTGGGACAGGCGCTCGGCGAGGCCGAAGCGGTCAGCTAAGGCCGGACAGCGTCTCGCTGCCGAACATCCGTTCGACTTCCAGCACCAGGTCGCGCAGGTGGAAGGGCTTGGACAGCACCTTCGCCTGCGGCACCGCCTTGCCGGCCTTCAGCGTCACGGCGGCAAAACCGGTGATGAACATGATCCGGGTCTGGGGGGCGACATTGGCGGTGTGCTGGGCCAGTTCGATGCCGTCCATTTCGGGCATGACGATATCGGTCAGCAGCAGGTCGAACCGATCCGATTCGATATGCGGCACGGCCTGGGTGCCGGTGGCCACGGCGACAACCTCATAACCTGATTTCTCCAGCGCCCGCGCCAGATAGGCGCGCATGCTGTCATCATCTTCCGCCAGCAGGATTCGAACCATTGACCCCAAAATTCCCGTAAGCCGTCGTCTGCGGCACCCTTGCCTTGCCCACTGACTGGCAAGACGTTCGGATATATGCGACAAGGATTAAAGATTATCCAGCCGACCAAATTTTTACGCGGCGGGTGAAAGGAACGGCGTTGGATCATTTTGGCACGTGTCCGCCAACCGAATCGACGGCGGCCTATGATCTTCATGGTCCTGCTCTTCCCGATGGCCCCCTGATAGTGTCGGTTCCCCATGCCGGGCGCGACTATTCCCCCGAATTGCTGGCCTTGGCGCGGGTGCGACCGGAAGTGCTGCGCCGGCTGGAGGATCGCTGGGCCGACATGCTGGCGGGGCCGCTGATCGCTGCGGGCTACAGCGTGCTGATCGCCCGCGCGCCGCGCGCGATGATCGACCTCAACCGACATGAGCGGGAACTGGATCCGGCGATGGTGACCGGCCTGCCGCGCGATCAGCCCTTGCAGAGCAGCGCCAAGCTGCGGGGCGGGCTGGGCCTCGTTCCTCGCCGGTTGCCCGGCGCACAGGAATTGTGGCAGCGGCCGATCCCCTGGGACGAGGCGCGGCGGCGCATCGAGACGGTGCATCGCCCCTATCATGCCCGGCTGGCACGGATGATGACGGCGGCGCGTGAACGCCATGGCCATGCCATCCTGATCGACCTGCATTCCATGCCGCCGCTGCCGCCGCCCGCTGCCGGCCAGGCTGCGCCGGGGCTGGTGCTGGGCGATCGCTTCGGCCGCAGCGCGGCGACGCGATTGATGATGCTGGCGGCGGATGTCGCGGCGGGGCATGGCGTGCTGACGTCGCAGAATCATCCCTATGCCGGTGACCATCTGATCGAACGGCATGGCCGGCCGGAGCGGGGACTTCACGCGTTGCAACTGGAGGTCGACCGCGCCCTCTATCTCGACGTCACGCTCGACCGGCCGGGGCCGGGGCTGGCGCGGATGCAGGGCGTGGTGACGGCGATGGCCGAGGCGCTGGCGAACGAATTGCCGCGCAGCTACGCGATGGCGGCGGAATAGGGCTAGTCGCCTATGACGAGTTGTGCCCCGGCAACGCTCAGATGATGCGAATCGAAATAGAGCGGCCGGCCGTCATGGATGAGGGCGCAGCGGCGGGCATCGCATAGCCGCGCCATCGGATCGATCAGCATCACGCCCTGTGCCTGCCAGCGGGCGAACAGCGCGCGCAGGTTGTGGGTGCGGGCCTCGATCGTGGTGCGGTCTACACCCTGCGCCTGCCCAAGATCGCCGACGCGGGCGAGATGGGCCAGATGGCGGGGCACGTCGAAGGGCTGGGGCGGCACCGGGCCGATCAGGATGACCTGCCGTCCTTCGGCGCGCAGGGCACGGATGGTGGCATCCAGCTTCGCGACGAAGGCGGGATCGTCAAATTCGCCATTGGCCCAGAAGGCGGCGAGATAGACGCGGCGGATGGCCGGATCGGCGCGGATGGCGGCAAAGGCGGCCCGGTTGGCACGGGCGCAGCGGGCGTCCTTGGGCGCGTCATAGCCCAGCACCGGCGGGCAACTGGATGTGGTGCGCTCGATCAGGGCGCGGCCTTCTGCCTTGGCCTTGAGCGACAGGGCATAGGCTATTTCCACGCCATGGCTGTCGCCCCAGAGCAGGGCGTCGGGCCGGACCTTGGCGCCGAGAACACAGGGTTGGGCACCGCGCGCGAATGTGTCGTGGCAGGCCTTGCGTTCGGGGCTGATGTTGGTGCGGCCGGCGGCGAGTTGCAGCACCTGCGGCGCAAAGCGTTGCGGCCAGCCGCCCATCGCCAGCAGCGCCAGCGACAGGATGCAGAGCAGCGCCATGGCACCGCCGGTGAACTGGAAGATGCGCCGGGCGGGCACGCCGCGGGCATCGCGGAAGGGGCGCTCGACGAAGCGCCAGGAGAGGATGGCGGCAATGAAGGAGGCGGCCACGACCGAGATTGCCGTCGACCCTGACAGGACCGCATCGGTCGCATATTCGGTGAAGACGATCAGCGGCCAGTGCCACAGATAGAGCGAGTAGGAGATGAGGCCCACGCCGACGAAAAGGGGCAGGCTGAGCACGCGCCCGACGCTGGTGCCCGGCGCACTGTGGAGCAGCAGCGCCGCGCCCAGCACCGGGGGCAGGGCGGTGATGCCGGGGAAGACTGTCTCGCGGGTGTAGAAGATGACAGCGAAGGCGACAGATAGAAGGCCGCTCCACGCAAGCGCCTCCCGCAACCAGCGCACTCGCGCAACGGGTATGGCACCGAGCGCCAGCAGCGCGCCGGCGAATAATTCCCAGGCGCGGGTCGGCAGCAGGTAGAAGGTGAAGCCGCTCGTGTCGCGCTGGAGCGCGATCGCCAGTGCCAGCGAGAGTGCGGCGATCGCGCCGACGATCAGGCTGCGCCAGCGGGCGGCAAAGCGCGCGACCAGCATCAGCAGGATCGGGAAGCCGAGATAATATTGCTCCTCCACCGCCAGCGACCAGGTGTGGAGCAGCGGTTTCACGTCGGCGCCGCCGGCGAAATAGCCGGTATCGGTGAAGAACCAGAGGTTGGAGGCGAACAGCGTGGCGGCGAGCGCGGATTTCGGCACGCCCTCGATATCGCCGGGCAGATAGAGCCAGCAGGCCGCCGCCAGCACAGCGAGGATCATCAGGCTGAGCGCCGGCATGATCCGGCGGAAGCGGCGTTCGTAGAAATGGACGAGCGAGAAGCGCTGTTCATCCACCTCGCGCGCGATGATGCCGGTGATGAGGAAGCCGGAGATCACGAAGAAGATGTCGACGCCGACATAGCCGCCGGAAAAGCCGGGCACATGGGCATGGAAGAACAGCACCGGCAGGATGGCGATGGCGCGCAGCCCGTCAATGTCGCGGCGATAGCGACCCGCCCCGATCATGCTGCTTTCCTGTGGTGCCGACCCATGCATGGCGCTGTCCTAGCGCGAAAGCCCTGCGATTTGCTTTACCATTTTGCCGTCGTTGACAGAGCTATCGGGCATGATATGATCCAATGTATATCATAAAAGGTGAGGCCATGCCCGATTACGCCAAGGCGGATTTCTACACGGATGTGGATCTGGTCGACGATCCCCATGCCTATTTCGACTTTCTGCGCGCCCAGGGGCCGGTAACGCGTCTGCCGCACCGCAATGTGGTGGCGGTGACGGGCTATGAGGAAACCATCCAGGTGATGCTCGATACCGAGCATTTTTCCAGCATCAACGCCGTGACCGGTCCGCTCACGGACCTGCCCTTCACGCCACAGGGGGATGATATCGCGGCGGCTCTGGAAGCGGCCCGGCCCAAGATTGCCTTTGCCGACCAGATCGTGACGGAAAGCGGCACCCGCCATGCCAAGCTGCGGTCGGTGATCGGCAGCCTGTTCACCCCCAGCCGGTTGAAGGCGTTGGAGCCGTCGCTTTACAGCACGGCGGACGGCCTGATCGACGAGTTTGCCGCCGACGGGAAGGTCGATCTGGTGCGCCAATATGGCGGCCCCTATGCGACGCTGGTGATCGCCGACCTGCTGGGCATCCCGCAAAAGGGGCGCGCGGCCTTCCGCGTCCTGCTGGAAGGGGCGGTGCCCGCGCCGATCGACGGATCGCCCGAGGATCTGAAGCACAATCCGCTGGTCGGCCTTGGCAAGCATATGTTCCGCTACATCGCCTGGCGCCGCTTCCTGAACCATCCGGCGGTGCTGCCGGTGCGCCGGCTGCTGGGCGCGGATACCGACGGAAAGGACATATTGACGACGCTGGCGCTGGCGAAATTTCCCGATGGGAGCAGCCCGACCCTGGTCGATCTGACGGCGATGGCGGCCTTTCTGTTTGGGGCGGGGCAGGACACGACCAACCGGCTGCTGGCCAACGCCTTTCGCATCATCGCCATCCGGCCGGATATCCAGGCGCAGTTGCGTGCCGACCCCAAGCGCATCCCCAATTTCCTGGAGGAAGTGCTGCGCTATGACGGGTCGGTGAAGAGCGGGGGGCGTATCTGCACACGGACGACGGAGCTGGGCGGGGTCGAGATCAAGGCGGGAACGACGATCCTGATGTCGCACATGGCCGCCAATCGCGATCCGCGCCGGTTCGACAATCCGGCGCAGTTCGACATGGATCGGCCGCGCGCCAAGGAGCATCTGGCGTTTGGCCGGGGCGCCCATACCTGCATCGGCGCGCCGCTGGCCCGGCGCGAGGTAGCGGTCAGCATCGAACGGCTATTGGCGCGGATGGGCAATATCCGCCTGTCCCCGACCCAGCATGGGGCGGGTGAGGCGCTGCGTTTCGAATATGAGCCCACCTATATATTGCGGGCGCTGCGGCACCTGCATCTGGAGTTCGACCCGATCGCGGATCCCGGCTGAAGAGGGGGCGGAAGCCGGATGAACCGGCCCCTCCTTGCGATTCGGAGGGGCCGGTTCCTTTTTCGTCAGGCCGCGGCGCGGCGTTCCTTCAGTTCCTCGTTCAGCATTTCTGCCAGCAGGAAAGCCAGTTCCAGGCTCTGCGCCGCGTTGAGCCGCGGATCGCAATGGGTGTGATAGCGATCGGCCAGACCCTCGTCGGTGATCGCGATCGCGCCGCCGGTACATTCGGTGACATTCTGGCCGGTCATTTCGGCATGGATGCCGCCGCCGAACGTCCCTTCGGCGCGATGCACGGCAAAGAAGCCGCGCACTTCGGCCAGGATGCGGTCGAACGGCCGCGTCTTGTAGCCATTGGCCGCCTTGATGACATTGCCGTGCATCGGGTCGCAGGACCAGACCACCGAATGCCCCTCGCGCTTCACCGCCCGCACCAGCTTGGGCAGGCCGGCTTCGATTTTGTCATGGCCATAGCGGGTGATGAGCGTGATGCGCCCGGCTTCCCGCTTCGGGTTCAACAGGTCGAGCAGGCGCAGCAGTTCGTCCGGCTCAAGCGTCGGGCCGCACTTCATGCCGATCGGGTTGCCGATGCCACGCAGATATTCGACATGCGACGACCCTTCGAAGCGGGTGCGGTCGCCGATCCACAGCATGTGCGCCGAGGTGTCATACCAGTCGCCGGTCAGGCTGTCCTGGCGGGTCAGCGCCTGTTCGAACGGCAGCAGCAGCGCCTCATGGCTGGTGTAGAAACTGGTGCCGCCAAGCTGGGGCACGCTGTCCGCGTCCAGACCACAGGCGCGCATGAAGTCGAGCGCCTGACCGATCTGGTCGGCCATCGCCTCGAACTTCGTGGCCCAGGGGCTGCGGCCCATGAAATCGAGCATCCAGCCATGCACCCGGTCGAGGCTGGCATAGCCGCCGGTCGAGAAGGCACGAACCAGATTCAGCGTCGCCGCCGACTGGTTATAGGCGCGGATCATCCGCTGCGGATCGGGCTCGCGCGCTTCGGGGGTGAAGGCGATGTCGTTGACATTGTCGCCGCGATAGCTGGGTAGTTCGACGCCGCCGATCGTCTCGGTATCGGCCGAGCGGGGCTTTGCGAACTGGCCCGCCATGCGGCCGACCTTCACCACCGGCAGCTTCGAGGCGAAGGTCAGGACGACCGCCATCTGCAGCAGCACGCGGAACGTGTCGCGGATATTGTTCGGATGGAACTCGGCAAAGCTCTCGGCGCAGTCGCCGCCCTGCAGCAGGAAGGCTTCGCCGTTCGCGACACGGCCGAGATCGGCCTTCAGATTCCGTGCCTCGCCCGCAAAGACGAGGGGCGGAAACTGGCCAAGCTGGGCCTCTACCGAGGCAAGCGCCTCCTGGTCCCGATAAAAGGGCATCTGGATGCCCTTATGCTCCCGCCAGCTTTCCGGCGTCCACTTCGCCGCCACGTCGAGTCTCCTTCACGTCAAAAAAATAGGCGCCGCATCTACGCGCAACCGCCCCGCAGGGCAAGTTTATAGCGGTTGCGGCGCCTCTTTGCGCAAGGATACTATCGATCAGACTGATCGAGCGGCTTTATTTCTGGCAGGGATAGCGATCGTTGAGGGCGATGCTGACCAGCGCCGACGCCGCCGCCCCGCGCTGGTCGGGGTAGCGCTCCAGATAGGCGACGACCGTGCTTTTCACATCCTCGGCCGCCATCCGCTTGGGCCAGCAGACGGTGCGGGCACGGCCCAGGAACATTTCCTTGCGGATGCCGTCGGTCGCCCCGGCGATGTATGCGGTGCAAGCCAGCTTATATTCCGGCGCCTTGTTGCGGCATTTGGCGAGCAGGCTGGTGCCGGTCTCGAACATGTAGATGCCACCTTCGTCCGATGCGGGCGGCGGCGGCGGAACCTTGCTCGATGACGCGGCGGCGATCGCCAGCAGAAGCGCAAACATGGGGGCGGGGCACTCATATCGGATCGTTGGGGATGCGATGCAAAGTGCCGTCTTTGGGATAGCCTGTCCAACCGGACTGGCCGACATGCGAAACGGACTGGCTCAGTATATGCCGCGGCTTGACGATGGCTGGCGGGCGGGCACTATGGCGCCATGCGCATCGCGATCTTCGGCACCAAGGGCTATGACCGACATTTCCTGTCGGCCGCCAATCAGGGACATGAACTGCATTTCCTGGAACCCAGGCTGGACGCGGATACCGCGAGCCTGGGCGAAGGGTTCGAGGCGGTCTGCGTCTTCGTCAACGACCGGCTGGACGCGGCCGTGCTGGCCAAGCTGGCGGCCGGCGGCGCGCGACTGATCGCGCTGCGCTGTGCCGGCTATAACAATGTCGATCTGGTCGCGGCGGCGGAACTGGGGCTGACGGTGGTGCGGGTGCCGGCCTATTCGCCCCATGCGGTTGCGGAATTCACCGTCGCGTTGCTGATGGCGCTCGATCGGCGCATCCATCGCGCCTGGGCGCGGGTGCGGGAAAATAATTTCGCGCTCGACGGGCTGATCGGCCGCAACCTCCATGGCCGGGTGGCGGGCGTGATCGGCACCGGGCGGATCGGCGCGCTGGTCGCCCGCACGCTGAAGCTGGGCTTTGGCTGCGAGGTGCTGGCGAGCGATGTGGCGCAAGATCCCGAACTGCTGGCGATGGGCGTGCGCTACGTGTCGCCACGCGAGCTGCTGGAACAGGTCGATATCGTCTCGCTCCATTGTCCGCTGACCCCTGATACGCGCCATATCATCAATGCCGACGCGATCGGCCGGGCGCGCGATGGGTTGGTGATCGTCAACACCAGCCGCGGTGCGCTGATCGACACGCAGGCGCTGGTGGCGGGGCTCAAGTCACGCAAGATCGGCGGTGTCGCGCTCGACGTCTATGAGCAGGAGGCGGACCTGTTCTTCGAGGATCTGTCCAACGAGATCATCGAGGATGACCTGTTCCAGCGGCTGCTGACATTCCCCAATGTACTGGTCACCGGGCATCAGGCATTTCTGACCGAAGAGGCGCTGGCCAGCATCGCCGAGACGACGATGGCCAATATCAGCGATTTCGCCGCCGGTCGTCCGCTCGCCAACCGGGTCGATCCGCAAGCGGCTATTGCCCCACGAGGATGAAGGGCGCCCAGACATAGGGCTGCACCGCGTCCGGCTTGCCGGACCGGATCAGCTTCAGCATCGCCCGTTGCAGCGCCACCCCGCGATAGACGCCGCGCCGGTTGGCCTTGACCGTCTCGACCGTGATGAAAGTGCCGGCATCGTCCCGCACCGGCCAGTGCGAGACGAGTAACGCACCCGCGCCGGCATAGCGGAACGCCTGGGCGAGGCCGGAATAGGTCGGCGCCTGGGTGCTGCTGCCGGCGGCGGTGTTGCAGGCGGACAGGATCACCCAGTCGGCGCCGATCCGCATCTGCGCCACTTCCGATGCCGTCAGGATCCCGTCATTGCCGGAATCGATGTCCGGTGGCGAGAGCAGCAGCGCCGGTTCGTCCAGCTCCTCCATCTGGCCACCGACCAGCCCATGGGTGGCGAACAGCATCACCGAATAGGGGCGCAGATCGCTGCTGCGCAAAATCGCCTCGCTGGCATCGGCGCCGATCAGAAGCCGGGCATGATCGGGGCCGAAATAGCGCGCAACCGATCGCAATTCCTCGGCCGATCCGGGCAGGGGCGGGAGTTGCGCCAGCGTGGCCGCGCCGCCGCCGCGCTGTTTTAGGGCGATGGCCTGCGTCTCCTGCGAAAAGGGCAGGGGCGCGCCGATGCCTAGCAGACGGTCATCCTGGGCGGCCGGACGCTGGCGAGCGACGGGCTGGAATCCGCTGATGATCCGCAGCGCAAAGCGCCGCATCAGCCAGGGTGTATGCCGATCGATCCGCACTACCGGCTTTTGTGGCAACATGGCGAAGGGCAGGGCAGAAAAGGCGCCGGCCGGCACGATCCGTAACCGGCGTGCCTTGCCCAACAACGTCTGCACGTCGGACGAGAAAATCTGGCGATAGAGCCCGTAGGCCGTTTCCCGGTCGAAGCCTGTGACGCTCAAGGATGCCCGCAGCCGTGCGATCCGGGCGACCAGATCGGCGCGGCTGTCCTGGGCGCGGGTAATGCCGGCCCGATCGCGCCCGACCGCGAGCAGGTAGACGCCATCGAAAGCGGGGATCACCGCCAGCAGCGCTTCGTCAGGGTCAAGATTGGCCTGCAGCGCGGCAAGATTGGGCAATGTGTTGCCGCGCGCTTCGATCCATCGGGGATAGTCACGGGCAATGGTCTTGCGGTCGGCCTCGACCTCCCTGGCGATGGCGGCACGATCTGCGCGCGCGTCGGCGACGCCATCGTCGCGTGCCAGCGCCTGCAGCAACCGGCTGTCGGCCGCCTGCAGCGCGCGGGTCCGGTCCTGCAGCGCACGCACCCTTGTCCCCAGCGCGGGATCGTCCACCATCCGCTGCGCGACCAGATGATTGGCCTGGGCGATGCCCGATCCGGCAAGCAGCGCCATGGCGTCCATCGCCAGTCCGGCATCGCGCGCCTGTGTCGCGATCGCCAGCACGCTGTCCAGCGCGGCGCGCTGGTCTTCGGTCAGGGCGCCGTCATCCTGCAGGCTGATGCTGGTGCGCAGCAGCGCGATCAAGCGGCAGGCCGCATCGACGGCGTTCCCGCCATCGGCCCAGGCGAACAGCATCGCGGCATTGGCGATGGCAAAGCCGGGCAGATTGTCGAGTTGGCGGGTCTCCCGGTCGAAGGCGGCGGCGGCGGCGCGCGCCTCGTCCATCCGGCCGGCCTGGATCAGCGCCGGGATCAGATAGGGATAGACGCGCTGCCCCATGTCGCGATCCTCGGCACTGTCGGTGCGTCCGCGCGTCAATGCGGTCTGTAGCCGGCCGATCGCCTCGTCCCTGCGTCCCTGGGCAAAGGCGGCGACGCCGGCAAAGGCCAGCGCGCGTGCGGATTGCGGACTGGTGTCACCTTCGATGTCGCGAAAACCGCGTTCTGCCTCCAGGAACAGCGGCTCCGCCTCGTCATAACGTTCCAGTGGCAGCAGCAGGTTGCCTAGATTCTGCAAGGCGAAATCAAAGGCCAGGCTCTTCGTGCCGCTCGTCTCGCGCTTGATCGCGATCGATCGCTCCAGATAGGCGAGACTTTCGCCGCGCCGTCCGGTGCGTGAGAGCAGCAGGCCAAGCGCTTCGAGCGCGCGGGCATAATTGGGATGCTTGCGGTCGACATGGTCGGTCGCGGTATCCACCGCCAGGCGGGCATAGATTTCCGCCTCGGCATCGCGATCCGCGCGTGAGAGCATCTGCGCATACATATAATAGGCACCGACCGCGTCCGCGCTGTTCTGGCCACTGGCGGCGACCCGCGCCTCCATGCTGCGGCGCTGCGCCTCGACCGCCTCGCTGTTGCGGCCGAGACGGGACAACGCCTGGGCATGGGCGAAGGCGATGTTGGACTTCAGCATCATCGCCGATTCATCCAGCGCCTTAGGATCGGTGCGGGCGAAATAGCCGTCGATATAGCGGCTCGCTTCGGCCAGCGTTTCGACCCCGGCGCGGACCTGGTTCAGCGTGACCTGGACATAGCCTTTGATCGACAGACCCTGCATCCAGTAGACCGGATAGGCGTCGCGGAAGGGCGACAGCAGGGCAAGGCCACGGTCCGCATGAGCGAGCGCGTCGGGGTTGCGGCCGTCGATCTGGTCCATCGACGACAGGTTGATGAGCGCGACGCCCGCCAGCGGATGGGCCTGGCCCTGCACCTTGCTGTGGGATGCCGCCGTTTCGAGCGCTGTCCAGGCGTCGCGCGTCTTCTGCGACATGGACAGGGCATAATCGTCGCTCTCGAACAGCGCGTCGGCCTTGTCCTCCAACGCGTAGAGCCGGGCAAAGCGTGGATCATCGGTGCGGAAGGCGGGCGGCGATGCAGCGGAAACGGGCAGCAGGGCAGGGCCGGCAACCGCCAGCAGCAGCGCGAGCACGCGCCTCGAAACGCTCATTCTTGCCCCACTTTTCTCGACCCGAAACCGTCTTGGGTCGAACCCGGGACGGCGTCAAGCCATCAGGCCAAGGTGAGGCGCCAGTCCCAGCGCAGCGGGTCGCCGTCCATCACCTCGACCCCGCGCGCGATCAGTGCGTCTCGGATCTCGTCCGACAGGGCGAAATCCTTCTCGGCGCGGGCGGCGGTGCGGCGTTCCAACTCGGCCTCGATCTCTTCGGGCGTGATCTGCGCATCCTTGGGCTGCACCCGCAACTCGGCGCGGGTCAGGTCCAGCAGGCGCAGGCCGAGCGCCTGGTCGAACGCGGCGATCAGGCACAGCTTCTCGTCCACCGGCACCTTCTTCACGGCGATCGCTTCCTCCAGCAGAGGCAGCGCGCGCGGCGTCATCAGGTCGTCGGCGATCGCGGCGTCGAACTGTTCCAGCAGCGGCACCAGCTTGGGGTGGAGATTGGCGCGCAGATAATCGAGCGTCACCGACTGCCAGGTGATGCCCTCGGCCCTTGCCTTCAACCCCTCGACGCCCATGAGGAGGCGCTTGAGGCGGGTCAGCGCTGCGGCCAGATTGTCGGCGCTGAACTCCAGCTCGCTGCGATAATGGGCGCCTAGGCACAGTAGGCGATAGGCGATCGGATGCACGCCGGCATCAACCAGGCTGAACAGGGTGGTGAAGCCGCCCTTGGACTTCGACATCTTCCCCTGGCGGTCGACCAAGAAATTATTGTGCATCCACCACCGCGCGCCGGTGAAGTCCGGCTGCGCATCCGTGCAGCCGCAATAGGCCTGGTTCTGCGCGATCTCATTGGGATGATGGATCTCGCGATGGTCGATGCCGCCGGTATGGATGTCGAAGGGCTGGCCGAGGCGCGCCTGGCTCATGACCGAGCATTCCAGGTGCCAGCCCGGCGCGCCCTTGCCCCAGGGGCTGTCCCATTCCATCTGGCGCTGCTCGCCCGGCGGCGACTTGCGCCAGATCGCGAAGTCGCTCGGGTTGCGCTTGCCCGCCACCGGGTCGATGCGGGCATGGGCGGCATCGTCGCGACCGCCGGCCAGCGCGCCATAATTGGGCACGGTGCTGCTGTCGAAATAGAGGCCGCTGTCCAGTTCGTAGCAATGGGCGTCGGCGATCTTTTGCGCGAACTCGATCATCTGCGGCACATAGTCGGTCGCGACCGTCCACTCGCTGGGCGCCATGATGTTGAGGTCGGCGATATTGGCCTTGAATGCTTCGGTATAATGGGCCGCAATGTCCCAGATGCTCTTGGCGCTGGCGCGGGCGGCCGCCTCCATCTTGTCGTCGCCGGCATCGGCATCCGACGTCAGATGGCCGACATCGGTGATGTTGATGATCTGGGTGACGTCCAGCCCCTTCCACAGCAGGGTGCGGCGCAGCGTGTCGACGAACACATAGGCGCGCAGATTGCCGATATGGGCATAATTATAGACGGTCGGACCGCAGCTATAGACGCGCGCATGGTTGGGCTCGATCGGCGCGAACGGCTCGATCGACCGGGTCAGGCTGTTGAACAGGCGCAGGCGCGCGTCGCTATGCTGGTCTTGGCTCATGGCGCCAGCCATGTCGCGAGACGGCGCAATCGTCAACGGGGCGCGCACTCCAAAAAAGCGCTTGAACTTGACCTCGGGTCAAGCGGTAGCAAGGGGCATGACCGAGATTCTGGATATTGCCGCCGTCGCCCGCGCCACCGGCCTCACCAGCCGGGCGCTGCGTTTCTATGAAGCGCGCGGGCTGGTCGCGCCACTGCGTACCGGGTCGGGGCGGCGCCTGTTCGGTCCGGCCGAGCTGGCGCGGCTGCACCAATTGCTGGCGCTCAAGCGGGCGGGGCTGAGCCTCGCCCAGATCAAGACGCTGTTCGACGGCCGGTCGATCGACCTTGGCGCGCTGCTGCGCGCGCAGATCGCGGCGATCGACGCGCAGGCGCAGGAACTGGCGCAGGCGCGCAGCCATCTGGAAACCGCCTTGTCCCGCATCGACCGTGGCGAGCCGCTCGATGCCGCGACCCTTTGCTCGCTGATCCGCAGTGGAGAAAGCATGACCATGCAAGAAGAATGGAAGGCGGTCAGTGGCCGCTATATCAGCGCCCAGGCCGAGGCCGACTTTGCCGAGGCGATGCCCAGGACGCCGGCCGATTTCGACCAGGCGGCCTATAGTGCGCAATGGGCCGACCTCACCGCCCGGATCGAGGCGGCGCTGCCGCTCGACCCGGCGAACGCGGCGGCGGGGACCTTTTATGACGAATGGCAGGCGCTGCTTGCGCCCTTCACCGCCATCGCCACGCCGGCGATGATGGAAGGGGTGACGCGCATGTACGACCATATCGACGAGTGGAAGGAGGAGCGGACGCCGCCCTTCGCCGCGGACGTGTGGGCCTTCATCCGCAGCGTCGGCGCGGCGCGGCAAATGTAATAAATTGTTGCTCGGGCGGTGGCGCCTTGCGCGATCGTCCGGGCGACCCGATATTGGCTGTGCGGACCGGGCCCCTCTGGCGACATGGATCTCTTCCCCCTTGATCCAGGTCGCGATGTCGGACCGCATCGGGTGCGCCCGGTGCAGGTTTTGTGGCAATTCCCCCTCTTTTTGCCGCAGGAGACCGCACCGGGCTCACTCGAACCATCTTTTTTATGGAGTGAGTGAAGCCGTGAACAATCCCGTACGCATGCCGGGCTATGGTGCCAGCCAGACGGCGCAGACCGATGCTGGCCTGCGCGCGCACATGCTCGGCGTTTTCCGCAATATGGGCATCGGCCTGGTCATCACCGGCCTGGTCGCCGCCCTGGTCGGCAATACCCCGGTGCTGGCCGCTGCCATCTTCGGCACGCCGCTGAAGTGGGTCGCGATCTTCGCGCCGCTGGCCTTTGTCTTCTTCTTCAGCTTCCGCATCGACAAGATGACGACGGCTGGCGCACGCACTGCCTTCTACGCCTTTGCGGCGGTGATGGGCGTGTCGCTGGGCAGCGTCTTCCTGGTCTTCACCGGCGGCAGCATCGCCCAGGCCTTCTTCTCGGCAGCGGTGATGTTCCTCGCCATGGCGCTCTGGGGCTATACCACCCAGCGTGACCTGACCAAGATGGGCAGCTTCCTGATGATGGGCTTGATCGGCATCGTCGTCGCCAGCCTGATCAACATCTTCATCGGCTCGTCGGCCATGGCGATGGTGATCTCGATCATCGGCGTGGTGGTCTTCACCGGCCTCACCGCCTGGGACGTGCAGCGCATCAAGTCGGAATATTTCTATTATGCCGGCCATGAGGTGGCGCAGAAGATGCAGGTGATGGGCGCGCTGTCGCTCTACCTCAACTTCGTCAACCTGTTCCAGATGCTGCTGAGCCTGACCGGCGAGCGCGAATAAGCATGCGGGATCAGGCCACCGTGTCGGCCATGCTCTGCCCGGTTTGCCATGTGGGGCTCCACATGAGCGACCGGCAGGGGGTGGAGATCGACTATTGCCCGCAATGTCGCGGCGTCTGGCTGGACCGGGGCGAACTCGACAAGATCATCGAGCGTTCCGCCCAGCCGACCCGGGCCCCCGCCACGCCCCAGATGAGCTACCGCCCGGACCGCGAATATCGCCAGGATGGGCGCGACGACGGGCGGGGCTATCCGAAGAAACGCAGGAAGAGCTTTCTGGAAGAGCTGTTCGATTGAGAGAAGGCCGGTCCCGATGGGGCCGGCCTTTTCGTTGAGGGCTTAAAAAGAGAGATCCCAGCCTTGGCTGGGATGACGGAAATTAGGCGCCGTTTTCTACCTTCGTCATGCCAGCGAAGGCTGGCATCCCACTGCCTTTCGGCGCAGCATTACCGTTATGACGGGCGGCTGGGTCTATATCATGACGAACCGTGCTTATGGCGTGCTGTATATTGGCGTGACATCCAGCCTGCCGCATCGCACCATGCAGCACCGCGATGGCACCGGCTCGGATTTCTGTCGCCGCTATGGTCTGGATCGACTGGTCTATGCCGAGCGGCATGCAACGATCATCGATGCCATCGCACGAGAAAAGGCGATGAAGGCGTGGAAGCGCGAATGGAAAGTTCGGCTGGTCGAGAGCATCAACCCGAAATGGGCAGACCTGTTCGACACGCTGCACATGGATTGAGCCAGCGAGCAGAAAGAAAAGTGAGATGCCAGCCTTCGCTGGCATGACGGGGAGTGGATGACCCCAGTCCGGTCATGTCAGCAGATGCTGGCATCCTATCATTTCTTGACCACTCCTTAGTGCGCCGCGCCCCAGCTTGGGCCGGTGCCGATTTCCACGCCCAGCGGCACGGACAGGCTGACCATCGGTTCGGCGGCGCTTTCCATGACCTGGCGGATCACCTTGCTGGCGGCCTCGACATCGGCTTCGGGCAGTTCGAACACCAGTTCGTCATGCACCTGCAGCAGCATGCGCACGCGCGGCAGGCCGGCGGCCTCGAGCGCCGGGCCCATGCGCGCCATCGCCCGCTTGATGATGTCGGCGCTGGTGCCCTGGATCGGCGCGTTGATCGCCGCGCGTTCGGCGCCCTGCCGTTCGTGCTGGACTGCCGCCTTGATGCGCGGGAACCAGGTCTTGCGGCCGAACAGGGTTTCGGTGAAGCCGTTGGCGCGCGCTTTCTCCAGCGTCTCGTTGATATAGACGCTGATGCCGGGGAAGCGCTCATAATAGCGGCTGATCATGTCCTGCGCCTCGTCGGCGCTGATTTCCAGCCGGCCGGCAAGGCCCCAGCGCGAAATGCCGTAGAGGATCGCGAAGTTGATCGTCTTGGCGCGGCCGCGCGTGTCGCGATTGACCTCGCCGAACAATTCCATGGCCGTGCGGTTATGAATATCCTCACCCTGTTCGAACGCATCCTTGAGCGCAGGGACATCGGCCATGTGCGCGGCCAGGCGCAGCTCGATCTGGCTATAGTCCGCCGCCAGGATGACATTGCCCGGCTCGGCGACGAAAGCGTGGCGGATCTGCCGGCCGATCTCGGTCCGGATCGGGATATTCTGCAGATTGGGATCGGTCGAGGACAGGCGGCCGGTCTGGGCGCCGGTCAGCGAATAGCTGGTATGGACCCGGCCGGTGTCGCGGTTGATCTGCTGCTGCAGCGCGTCGGTATAGGTCGATTTGAGCTTGGAAAGCTGGCGCCATTCCAGCACCAGCCCGCAAATGGTGGAGCCTTCGGCCTTGAGCTTTTCCAGGACGGTGACGTCGGTGGAGTAGGTGCCGCTCTTGCCCTTCTTGCCCCCTTTGAGACCCATTTCGTCGAACAGCACGACGCCCAGCTGCTGGGGCGATCCGATGGTGAAGGGATGGCCGGCGAGTTCGTGGATTTCGGCTTCCAGGCCAGCGATCGACTGGGAGAAGCTGCCCGAGAGACGGGACAGGGCTTCGCGGTCGACCTTGATGCCCTGCCGCTCCATGCCGGCCACCACCGGGATCAGCGGCCGATCGACCAACTGGTAGACCCGCGTCGCGCCTTCGGCCGGCAGACGGCCCGACAGCTTGTGCCACAGACGCCAGGTGACCTCGGCATCCTCGGCGGCATAGGCGGTGGCCTTGTCGAGCGGCACATGGGCGAAGCTGATCGCCTTCTTGCCGGTGCCGGTCACTTCCTTGAAGCTGATGCATGTGTGATTGAGGTGGACGCTCGCCGCCTCATCCATGCCATGGCCGCCCAGCGACTTGCCGGCGTCGAGGTCGAAGCTCATCACCATCGAATCGTCGATCGGCGTCACCTCCAGCCCGACGCGGGCGAGGACGTTGAGGTCATATTTGATATTATGGCCGACCTTGAGCACCGCGTCGTCGGCGAGCAGGGGCTTGAGCAACCGGATGGCGTCGTCGAGCGCGATCTGCTGCGGCACTTCGCCGAACATGTCGTCGGCGGAGCGATGGGCGAGCGGGATGTAGCAGGCCCGGCCGGGGCCAGTGGACAGGCTGATGCCGACCAAGCCGGATTCCATCGAATCAAGCGCGTCGGTCTCGGTATCGACCGCGACCACGCCGAGCGCGCGGGCTTCGTCGATCCAGACTTGCAGCGCCTCGACCGTGGTGACGGTTTCATACAGGGCGCAGTCGATCGGCGGATGCTCGACCTCGACCACCGGGGGCGGTGGTGGCGCGTCGGCGCTGGCCGCTGCGACGGCACTGGCGACAGCGACGGCAGCGGCCGGCGCGCCGAGACGGTTGAGCAGGGTCTTGAAGCCATGATGCGACAGGAATGCCTGCAACGGTTCCTTGGGAATGCCCTTCAAGGTCAGATCGTCCAGCGGCTCGGGCAGGTCCATGCTGTCATGCAGCGCGACCAGCCGGCGGGACAGGCGCGCCATGTCGGCATGGGCGATGAGGTTTTCCTGCATCTTCGACTTCTTCATCGAAGGGGCTGCGTCCAGCGCCGCTTCCAGCGTGCCATATTCGGTGATCAGCTTGGCCGCGGTCTTGGGGCCGATGCCCGGCACGCCCGGCACATTGTCGACGCTGTCGCCCATCAGCGCCAGCACGTCGCCCAGTTGTTCGGGCAGCACGCCGAACTTGCCCATGACATAGTCGGCGCCGCGCCGCTCATTCTTCATCGTGTCGTACATGTCGACGCCGGGCTGGATCAGCTGCATCAGATCCTTGTCGGAACTGACGATGGTGACATGCCAGCCGGCGCGCACGGCGGCCTGGGTATAGCTGGCAATGATGTCGTCCGCCTCATACCCGGCTTCCTCGATGCAGGGGAGCGAGAAGGCACGGGTGGCGTCGCGGATCATGGGGAACTGGGGGACCAGATCCTCGGGTGCCGGCGGCCGGTTCGCCTTATACTGATCATACATGTCGTTGCGGAAGGTGTGGCTACCCTTGTCCAGCACGACGGCCAGATGCGTCGGCCCTTCGGCCTTGCCCAGTTCCTCGGCCAGCTTCCACAGCATTGTGGTATAGCCATAGACCGCGCCGACCGGCTGGCCATGCTGGTTGGTGAGCGGCGGAAGCTGGTGATAGGCGCGGAAGATATAGCCGCTGCCGTCGACCAGATAGAGATGATTCTGCTGAGACATGGGGCAGGGGATAGCGGGGATTGGCCCGCCGCTCCAGTGCCCGCCGCCGCTTATACCCCGCCGCTCTCGCCGCTGGTCGGGGCGGTCGCGTCGTCGGCGTGCCGACCGCTCAGCATATGGCCGACCAGCAGCACCGGCATCAGCACGGCCATACCGATGAAGATCGCCATCAGCCGCTCGACACCCGGCTCCAGCACCAACTGGTCATACCGGTCGGGCACGAGCATCACCAGCACTGCTAGGGTGAACTGGGTGCCGATATAGCGATGGGTCGGGTCGCCATTTTCCAGATGCCGGCCCAGCATCACGCCGATCGCGGTGGCGCCAAGCAGCAGCACCATATTGTCGGCGCCCGCGACCAGGAAGAAGGCGGCGAACAAGGCGCCACCGATGCAGCCGATCATCCGTTGCAATATGCGCTGGCTGACCGGGGCCAGGCCGCTCGACCCGATGCCGGTGACCGGCAGCAGCATCACCGCCATGATCATGATCGCGCCCTGCGCCAGCGCGGGCACCGGGATCCAGGCATTGAGCGCGACCAGCAGAGCCAGGGCCACGCCGGCTTGTAGCGCGTGGCGCAGCGAATCCCCGTGCCAGCTCGCGCCGGTCGCGGCGGGCGTGCGCTTGGCCGGCCAGCGGCGGCGCAGGGTCAGGGTGGAGGCCAGGCTGACGACCAGGCTGGCGGCGATGCCGGCCAGCGTTTCGAGCACGCGGGTCTGGACGAATTCGGGCAGGGCGATCGCGGGATGCTCGATCTTGTCGAGCACGACCATCGCATAGGTCAGGCCGAAGAAGAGCCAGGCATAGGAGCGGCGCGAGGTGATCGCGGCATAGAGGCTGATCGTCCCCATCAGCGCCAGCGCCGCGGCGGCTGCGGGCCAGTAGTCGACAATGAAGGGCGCGCTGCCCAGCGCGATCAGGCCGCCGGCGACCGTGCCGACAATCCGCAGCACGCCGCGCGCCAGCGTCTCGGCGGCATGGCCGCGCATCACCATATAGCCGGCAAAGGCGGCCCAGGAGACATGGGTGGCGCCGAGCAGATGGGCGAGCAGGATCGCGCCCAGCACCGACAGCGCACATTCCAGTTCATCGATGGTGCGCGGCGTCACGCGGTCGAGCAGCGAGGAAAAGGGGCGCGGCATAGAAACTTAGTGCCGCAGTGGGACGGCAAAGGCCAGCGGGGGATATTTGCTGCTTCCTATCCGTTTTGTTGCGCTGGAAACAGATTGGGAAGGGGACGGCATGTGATGCGGGCATGGGGCGCGGTGATGCTGCTGGCGATGGCGACGCAAGGCGGCGTGGCGCGGGCGCAGGACGAACGGGAATTCTGCGCCGACCGACCGGGGCTGGATACACCGCCCTGCACCATGGCGCCGGGCAAGGTTCAGGCCGAACTGGGGCTGGGCGACTGGACGCGCGAGCAGGATGCGGAGAGCCGTATCGATACTGTGAACTTCGGCGACGCGCTGCTGCGCATCGGTTTGACCGACAGCATGGAAGCGCAACTGGGCTGGAGCGTCTTTGGTCATGTGCGCACGCGCGATCGGGTGACCGGCGCGATCGAGAAGGACAGCGGCATTGGCGACATGCGCGTCGCGCTGCGGCAGAATCTGCGCAATCCGGACGGTTCGGGCTTCTCGATCGCGGTCATGCCCTATGCCAGCCTGCCGACCGGCGGCGATGCGATTGGCGAGGGCGACTGGGGCGCCGGGATGCTGGTGCCGATCAGCTATGATCTGGGGCAGGGTTTCAGCCTGCTGGCGACCCCGGAAGTGGATGCGGCGGTCGATGAGGACGGCGATGGCCGGCATCTGGCCTATGGCAGCGTCGCCGGCTTGGGCTTCGACATCAGCGATAGCCTGTCCGGATCGATCGAGGCATCATTGATGCGCGATGATGATCCCGACGGTCATGCCACGCAGGCGCTGGCTGGCCTGTCGCTGGGCTGGCAGGCGGGCGACGACATGCAGTTCGATGCCGGCGCCAATCTGGGCCTCAATCATGATAGCCCCGACGCCGAACTCTATGTCGGCGTGGTCAGGCGGTTCTGACTCTCAGCGCTTTTCGTGATTGGCGACCACGGCCTTGGCGACCGCCTGCATCAACTGCCAGCGCTCCGGGATCGATACCGTCGTGCTGCCGATCATCACCGCGACCGCATAGCTGGTGCCGTCCGGCGCGGTCATGATGCCGACATCGTTGAAGCCGGTCGATCGTGGCGGCAGATCCTGGCCGGTGCCTGTCTTGTGCAGATAGGACCAACTGTGCGGCACGCCGCCCTTGATCCGCTGCGGTCCGGTCTTGGCTTCTTCCATGATCCCCATCAGCAGGCGAGCCGAGGCCGAGGACAGCATGTCGCCCTCCTTCAGTTTGGCCAGCGCCTCGACGATCGAAGCCGGGGCGGCGCCATCGGGCGGGCTGGCGAGATAATTGTCGAGCGCCTTCTGTCGCACCGACATCGGCAATTGTGCACGGGCGGCATAGAAATTGCGGCCGATCGAATAATCCTGCCGCCAGTCGAGGCCGGCCGTGGTGGATTGCAGCAGCCGTTCGCCGGGGCCGAAGCGGATATTGGCGATGTGGCGCCGCGCCAGATAGCCGCGCACTGCGTCCGGCCCGCCGACCGCGCGCAGCAGCGTGTCGTTGGCGGTATTGTCGCTCTGCGTCATCGCGCGGCGCATCAGGTCGGAATAGGTGGTGGTCCAGCCAGTCGCGCCGACCATCGCGGCGCTCGGCTGGTGGAACAGGGTCAAATCCTTCCGCGTGATGGTGGTCGAATCCGCCAGCCGGATCTTGCTGCGATCGACCGCGTCAAGGAAGGTCATCGACACCCACAGCTTCGACACGCTCTGCTGCGGGAACAGCGCATTGCCATTATAGGCGACGGTCCAGTCCGAATTGACCCGGCGCACCGCGATGCCGACCTTGCCCCGGAAGCTCTGGCCCAGATTCTGGATCACGCTGACAAGCGCGGGCGAGGGCTGCTCGCGCTGGTCGATATCCTTGTAGGGGGCGGGGGGATTGGCGACCTGCTTGATCGGCCAGGTGTTGGTCGTGGGCTGCACCGTCTGGCGCGGCGGATTATTCGGTCGCGCGCTGCTGGCCTGGGCACCCGGCTGGGGTGGCGCGCCGACACAGGCGGACAAGGCAACCACCGCAAGCACAAGGCGCGACGAGAGGCGCCTGCTATCATTCGAACTCATCACTAACCCCGCACTTCAAGCCGTTACAAGGCGCGGCGACCCGCATTGTAGGCAAGGACGATGCGACGAATGATTCCACAATTGCGATGTAAGGAGTCTGAACGGCGGAACGGCGCTCAGTTGCGGTTCAGCGGCGGGACGGCAATAGGGAGCGGATGACGGATGGACTGATGGATCGACGCGGCCTGCTCTGCGGCGCGGGCGCACTGGCGGCAGGCTGGGCTATGCCGGCACTGGCGGTGGATTTTGCTTCGCGCCGGATCACGGTGACGGTGCGCGGCAGCGGCCGGGACGTGCTGCTGATCCCCGGCCTTGCCAGTGGTCCGGGCATCTGGAACGGCGTCACGGGTCAGATGCCGGGCTATCGCTGGCATCTGGTGCAGGTGCGCGGTTTTGCGGGGCTTGGCGCCGACGCCAATGGCAGTGGGCCGGTGGTGCAGCCGGTGGCGGACGAGATTGCCCGCTATATCACTGCGGCCGGGCTGCGGCGGCCGGCGGTGGTCGGGCACAGCATGGGCGGCACATTGGCGATGATGCAGGGGCTCAAGGGCCTCGCCAGCCGGGTGATGGTGGTCGACATGCTGCCCGCCGGCGCGGCGATGGTCGGCGGCACCGCCAATGGCATGGGCTATCTGGCCGACCAGCTGAGCCAATATTTCACCGGTACGGCGGCCGGGCGCCGTTACCTGGCCCAGATCGTCGCGCAGGCGCCGGGGGCGGAGGGCAGCAATCCGGAGGTAATCGCTACCGCGCTGCGTGATTTGGCCAATACCGACCTCGGGCCGCAACTCGGCCGCATCGGGGTGCCGATGTCGGTCGTCTATGCCGTCGGCGCGGACCAGGCCCAGTCGGTCGAGATCACCCGGCGCTTCCGGGCCGCCTACGCCCCCAAGAAGGACGCGAAGCTGCTGCCGATCGGGCCGAGTGGTCATGTCGTGATGGCCGACCAGCCGACCCGGTTCAACGCGGCGCTTGGCAATTTCCTCAAGGGCGTTTGACTTCGATCAAAGCGCCGGTCTGCATCGGCGCTAATTTGGTCGGCGAGACGACGCCCCTGGCGTTTGCTCCTCCTCCCTTCAAAGGCGCGGCTGCCCGGCCGCGCCTCTTTTTTTGGTCAGGGCGCCAGCACCGTGTCGACGGCTTGCGCCAGCGTCTCGGGATAGTCGAGCGTGTAGTGCAGGCCCCGGCTTTCCTTGCGATGGAGCGCCGAGCGGACCACCAGCCGCGCGACTTCGAGCAGGTTGCGCAGTTCGATCAGGTCCGGCGTCACGCGGAAATTGCCGTAATATTCATCGACTTCCTTCGATAGCAGGTCGATGCGATGCTGGGCGCGCTCCAGTCGCTTGGTGGTGCGGACGATGCCGACATAGTCCCACATGAAGCGGCGGATTTCCTTCCAGTTATGCTGGACGATGACCTCTTCGTCGCCATTGGTGACGCGGCTTTCGTCCCATGGCCGGATCGGCGGCGGCGCGGGCAGTTCGTCCCAATGGGCGCGGATATGCTTGGCCGCCGCCTCGCCGAAGACGAAACATTCGAGCAGCGAGTTGGAGGCGAGGCGATTGGCGCCGTGCAGGCCGCTTTCGGTCACTTCGCCGGCGGCATAGAGGCCGGGCAGGTCGGTGCGGCCGTCCAGGTCGATGATGACGCCGCCGCATGTATAATGCTGCGCCGGGACGACCGGGATCGGCTCCTTGGTGATGTCGATGTCGAGATCGAGCAGCCGGGCATAGATGGTCGGGAAATGCTGTTTCACGAATTCAGGCGGTTTGTGGCTGATGTCGAGATGGACATAGTCGAGGCCGAGCCGCTTGATCTCATGATCGATGGCGCGGGCGACCACGTCGCGCGGCGCCAGTTCGGCGCGGGCGTCGAATCGGGGCATGAAGCGCTCGCCACCGCCGGGCACGCCGGGGGGGAGCTTGAGATGGCCGCCTTCGCCGCGCACCGCCTCGGTAATCAGGAAATTCTTGACCTCCAGATTATAGAGGCAGGTCGGGTGGAACTGGTTCATCTCCATGTTCGACACGCGGCAGCCCGCGCGCCAGGCCATGGCGATGCCGTCGCCGGTCGCGCCACGCGGCGCGGTGGAGAAGAGATAGGTGCGGCCCGCGCCGCCGGTGCAGAGGATGGTCGCGCGGCCGAGGATCGTGTCGACATGGCCGGTCTGCTTGTTGAAGGCATAGACGCCCCAGACATGGCCATCGCCCGAATAACGCTCGCCATGGCGCGAGGTGATGAGGTCGACCGCAACCATATCCTCCATCAGGGTGATGTTGGGATTGGCGCGCGCGGCCTTGAGCAGCGCGACCTGCACGGCGTGGCCGGTGGCGTCGTCGACATGGACGATGCGGCGATGGCTGTGCCCGCCCTCGCGCGTCAGGTGCCAGCGTTCGCCGAACTCGTCGCCATCCCCCTCTTCATTGGGATTGAAGGGCACGCCCAGTTCCGCCAGCCGCTCGATCGCCGCGGGGGCTTCGGACACGACGAATTCGACCGTGTCCTGATCGTTGAGGCCGGCGCCCGCGACCATCGTGTCATGGACATGTGCCGCGAAACTGTCACCCGCGTCGAGTACCGCGGCGATGCCGCCCTGCGCCCAGTTGGTCGATCCGCCATCCAGCGCCCCCTTGGCCAGCACCACCACCTTGCGGTCCTGCGCGAGGTTGATGGCGGCTGTCAGCCCGGCCGCGCCGGAACCGATGATGACGACGTCATGGGTGATGGTGGGCATGGAAATAGCTTACTCCCCTCCCGCTTGCGGGAGGGGCCGGGGGTGGGCCTTCGCAAGGGTGGTCTTGATGTGCGTTACGACGCCTTCGAGATTTCCCATCACATCGGCATTGGAAAATCGCAAGATTTGATAGCCATGTGCGCCGCAATATTCTGTACGCTGGGCGTCATGGGCAGGGCGGAAATCGTGGCTTTCCCCATCCAGCTCGATGATGAGCTTGAATTCTCTGCACAGGAAATCGGCGAAATAGGGGCCGACCGGCATCTGGCGGCTGAACTTGTAGCCGAGTTTCTTGCCGCGAAGCTGCTGCCATAAGAGGCGCTCGGGTGCTGGCGCGGTATTGCGTAGCGCCTTTGCGCGAACGGTGTTGCGCGGTTTGAACGGTTGCGCTGGCCCACCCCCCGATCTGGGTAAACAGCGCCCCGCGCTGTTTAGGGCAATCCGGGGGATTGCCCGACCCCGATCGCCCCTCCCGCCAGCGGGAGGGGGAACAGGAATGGTCCCATCCGTCACTCGGCAGCCGCCGTCAGGTTGAGGAAGACATCCTCCAGGTCGGGGTCGCGGGTTACCACGTCGACGATGGCGAGGCCGCCGGCCTGCACTGCGCTCAGCACCTGGCCGGCATTGGCGCGGTTCTTCATATAGGTGATGGTAAGGGTGCGCTCGTCGGTCAGCTCGACCTTCTCGAAGCTGGGGTCGCTCGGCGGGGCGGTGATGTCGCGGTCGACCGTCACCTGCACCACCTTTTCCTGCGCCATCGCGATCAGCTCGCGCGTCGGCTTGTCGGTGATGACCCGGCCATGGTTGATGATGCCGATGCGATCACACAGCTCCTCGGCCTCTTCGAGATAATGGGTGGTAAGGACGATCGTCACCCCCATGGCGTTCAGTTCCTTCACATAGGCCCAGAGCTGCTGGCGCAGTTGCACGTCGACGCCGGCAGTGGGTTCGTCCAGCACCAGGATCGGCGGCGAATGGACCATCGCCTTGGCCACCAGCAGCCGGCGCTTCATGCCCCCGGAGAGCGTGCGGGCATAGGCATCGGCCTTGTCCTCCAGATGGACCGCGCGCAGCAGCTCCATCGAGCGGCGCTTGTCCTTGGGCACGCCATAATAGCCGGCCTGATTCTCCAGCGTCTCGAACGGGGTGAAGAAGGGATCGAAGACGATCTCCTGCGGCACGATGCCGATGCTGTTCTTGGCATTGCGCGGATTGGCGTCGATGTCGAAGCCCCAGATGCTGGCCGAGCCGCTGGTCTTGTTGACGAGGCCCGCGAGAATGTTGATCGTGGTCGACTTGCCCGCGCCATTGGGGCCGAGCAGGCCATAGATCTGGCCGCGCGGGATGGTGAGGTTGATCCCGTCGAGCGCGCGCTTGCCGCCCTTATAGACCTTGGTCAGGTCGCGGATCTCGATGGCGGCTTGCGCAGGCTGGTCGGTCATGGCTGATCTCTATGGGGATCGAAGCGGGGGAAGGGAAGGGGCTGAAACGACGCGACAGTTGAAAGTTCACAGTGTCGTGCGTCGCGATTTCCGGGCGATTTCGGCGGACACGCACTTGCGACGCACCAGTGACGCGACACAGAAGCGACAATGGGGTCATAGCGAGGCGACGCCGAAGCGACAGCCAGGCGACAGGGACGCGACATTTATCGGCCGATCGGGCCTTTGTGCGGGCGGATCGGTGCGAGCGGATCGGCCCGGCGGGCGGCGTGGAGCGCCAGCGCGCTGGCCCAGCTTCGGTCGAAGCCGGTGCCGGCCAGACGATCGCGCAGCCGATGCGCGCTGGAGCGGGACATGCCGACCATCTGCGCGGCATGGCTGATATTGCCGGTTTCGAGCAGCGCGGCAAGGAAGCGGCGCTGGCGATCGGGCGTCCATTGGCGGCGGGCGCGCCGGGCAGGGACGGCGGGCGGATTGGGGAGGGGCTGGTCCATCCGGCAGGATAGATCAGGAAAAGCGCATGTAGGAAAGATGGGAGGATGAGGGGCTGGAGGCGAGCAGAAGCGGCTGTAAATTCCTCCCCTGCAAGGGGAGGGGGACCACGAAGTGGTGGAGGGGTGTCGCCCTAACGAGAGGGGGGACACCCCTCCGTCTGGCCTCCGGCCAGCCACCTCCCCTTGCAGGGGAGGATGGTCTGGAAGCGACCACCCCCGTCATCGCGAGCGACGATGTCGGCTTTGACGGCTGACGACCAGAAGCGGACCTGTTCCCCCTCCCGCAGGCGGGAGGGGGTTAGGGGGTGGGCTGGGCGTCGCACAAGCCCACCCCGCTGCGACTAACGCGCTGCGCGCCTAAGTCTCGCTGCCCCTCCCGTTTACGGGAGGGGAATGGCGGGAAACCACCCATCTCCGCCTTCGCTGGGCTGATGGCGTGCCCCACTGGGCCGTGGTTGCCCTTATCCCTGTCCGCCGAGCAGCTGATATTTGAGGCCCATGGCCTGGGCGAGGTTGCGCAGCCGGCGTTCGACCGCTTCGCCGTAGAGATCGGCATCCTCGTCGCGCAGGTGGAGGTCGATGCGGTCGCCATGCCGTTCCAGATGGGAAATGGCGAGCGGGCCTTCGACGCCGCCCGACAGGCGCTGGGCCAGGCGGACGGCGAGGCCCCAGAGGGCGGCGCGGTGCAGCGCGTCGGGGCTGGCCATGCGGTCGAGGTTGGGCAGGGTGCCGACATCGCCGCCGAAATGGGTGTGCAGCGCCTGGCCCAGCATTGCGCGCTCGGCAGCGGTGATGCCGACCCAATTGCTGTGCAGGGCGATTTCGACGCCGCGTTCGGCGCGGAAATCGGGATTGGCGCGCCAGCTGACATCGGCCAGCAGGCAGGCGGCACGGCGGATGCGGCGGGCATCCTTGTCATCGTCGGGGAAGAGCGGCGCGATCCAGCGGTCGATACGGTCGCCATGGCCGCGGAAGCGGGCCTGCGCCTCGCCCTCCGCCTCGGCCGCGACCAGCAGCGGATCATGGGCGCGGATATCGTCGGGCAGATTTTCGTAGAGCAGCCCTTCGCGCAGGCCATAGGCCGACACGATCATCCGGCTGGACTTGAGCTGGCGCACGACCACCGACAGCAGCGCGGCGGCATCCGGCAAGGTCGGCACGCGCGATCCGGTCATCGCCGGGATCTGCTTCAGCCGGCCCTTGTCGACATGGGAGATGATGCGGGTAAGCTGTTCGGCACGGGCGGCGCTCATCTCATATTGATGCACCACCGGCAGCGGGAAATGGGTGAGCTGCATGTCGAAGCGGGCGAGCGAGCGCCAGGAGCCGCCGACGAGATAGAAGGGCAGGTCCGGTTCCGCCTGCCATCCGGCCTTTTCCAGCATCTTGGCGACGCAGCGATCAAGCGCGCGCGGCCCCTTGGCCCGGATTTGCGGCAGACGCAGCACGCCCAGCGGTAGCGAGATGGTCTGTTCGACCGCGCCCTTGCGCACGCGGGCCAGTTCCAGGCTGCCGCCGCCCAGGTCGCCGACAATGCCGTCGGCATCGGGAATGCCCGACAAGACGCCCATGGCGGCGCCGATCGCCTCCTGCGCGCCCGACAGCAGTTCGACGGTCAGGCCCATCGCCTTGGCGCGGGTGATGAATTCGGCGCCATTGGTGGCGTCGCGCACGGCGGCGGTCGCGACGCAGCGCACCTCGCTAACGCGCATTTCACGGCACAGATGGGCAAAGCGGCCGATGGCGCGCAGGCCGCGTTCCATCGCCGCCGGCTCGATCGCACCGGTCTTGGCGAGCGACGCGCCCAGGCCCGCCATCACCTTTTCATTGAACAGGATGAAGGGGATGCGGCGCGGCCCGTCATAGACGACCAGGCGGACGCTGTTGGAGCCGATATCGATGATCGCCGAGCGCGCGGTGGCGGGTTCGGGCGAGGTCGCCATGGTCTCCGCCATGGCGCGCACGCGGCTGAGCATCGAGTTCATCGCGCGATCAGGCCCGGCCACGCAGGCGCAGGGTCGGCACCGCGCCATGCTCCTGCGCTGCGCCACGCCCGGACAGCGACGGGTTGGTCATGAAATAACGGTGCAGGTTGAATGGCCGGTCGCCCGGCTCCAGCCGCGTATAATGGCCGTCGCTGTCGAGCACCCAGCTTTGTTCGGTGTCGATCAGGTTGGCGACCATCACCTGGTCCAGGATCTGGTCGTGGACGGTCTCATTCTCCACCGGCGCCAGGAATTCGACGCGGCGATCGAAGTTGCGCGGCATCCAGTCGGCCGAACTGATATAGACCCTTGCGCCATTATTGGGCAGCGCCTTGCCATTGCCGAAGACGGTGATGCGGCTATGCTCCAGGAAGCGGCCGACGACCGACTTGACCCGGATATTTTCCGACATGCCCGGCACGCCGGGGCGCAGGCAGCAGATGCCGCGCACGATCAGGTCGATCTGGACCCCGGCATTGCTGGCGGCATAGAGTTTCTCGATGATCGCCGGGTCGACCAGGCTGTTCATCTTGGCCCAGATGGTGCCGGGGCGGCCGGCACGGACATGGTCGATCTCCGCGTCGATGCAGGCGCACAGCGTGTCGCGCAGGTCGCGCGGCGACATCACCAGCTTTTCCAGCCGCTGCGGTTCGACATAGCCGGTGATATAGTTGAACAGCGCCGAGGCATCGCGGCTATAGGCCGGATCGGCGGTGAAGAAGCTGAGGTCGGTATAGATGCGGGCGGTGATCGGGTGGTAATTGCCGGTGCCGAAATGGCAGTAGCTGCGGAACTGGTCGCCTTCGCGCCGGATCACCATCGACACCTTGGCATGGGTCTTCCAGTCGATGAAGCCATAGACGACCTGTACGCCCGCGCGCTCCAGCGCGTCGGCCCACATCAGATTCTGTTCCTCGTCGAAGCGGGCCTTCAACTCGACCACGGCGGTCACCGACTTGCCGGCCTCGGCCGCGTCGATCAGGGCGCGGATGATCGCCGACTGCTTGCCCGCGCGGTAGAGGGTCTGCTTGATCGCGACCACGTCCGGGTCGGACGCGGCCTGCTTCAGGAAGGAGATGACGACGTCGAACGCCTCATAGGGATGGTGGACGACGATGTCCTTCGCCCGGATCGCGGCGAAGCAGTCGCCGCCATATTCGCGGATGCGCTCGGGGAAGCGGGGGGCATAAGGTTCGAACTTGAGGTCCGGGCGGTCGGCGTCGACGATGCCGCTAAGGTCGCCGATGCCGATGAAGCCCTCCACCTCGACCACGATCGCTTCATGACCCTGGAGCATGTCCTGGAGCATTTCCTCGACCGGTTCGGGGATGCGCTCCTCTATCTCCATGCGGATCACGCGGCCGCGGCGGCGGCGCTTGATGGCGCTGCGGAAATAGCGGACCAGATCCTCCGCCTCTTCTTCGATCTCGATGTCGCTGTCGCGGATGATGCGGAACACGCCGCTGTTGCGGACGCGGTAGCCGGGGAAGAGATCGGCCGAGAAGCGGCGAATCACCGCCTCCAGCGCCATGTAGCGCATCGGTTCGCCCGGAATGCGCACGAAGCGGGCGAGCGCGGAGGGGATCATCACCAGTTCGCGGATCGGCTGCTTGTCCGACAGTCGCTCCAGGTCGAAGACGATCGAGAGGCCCTGGTTGGGGATGAAGGGAAAGGGGTGCGCCGGATCGAGCGCCTGGGGCGTCAGGATCGGGAAGACCTGGGTCAGGAAATGCTCGCGCAGCCACTGGGCGCAGCCTGCATCCATCTCGGCAGAGGGGCCGATCACCTCTATCCCGACCTGCACCAGTTCGCCATGCAGCGCCCCCCAGACCTTCTGCTGGGCACGCATCAGGCTGGCGGTGGTTTCCGTGATCGCGCCGAGCTGCTGTGCCGGGGTCAGGCCGTCGGCCGATCGCAGGTCGACATCCTGCAATTGCTGGCCCTTGAGGCCGGCGACGCGGACGGAGAAGAATTCGTCGAGATTGGCGCCCGAAATCGACAGGAAACGCAGCCGCTCCAGCAAGGGATGTGCCCGGTTCATCGCCTCTTCCAGCACCCGCTGGTTGAAGGCCAGCCAGGACAGCTCGCGATTGAAATAGCGTTCGCCCACGGGCGACAGGCTGGCGATGGGATCGGCTTCGGCCACGGATTACTCGCGCTGGTCGTTGGTGGGATCGGGCGGGACTATAGGCAAGATTCCTGCAGATTGCAGGGCCTCTTTCGCCAGTGCGACCGAAATCTTACGCCCGGATGACAGCGATGCCTCATCCAGCAGCGCGGTGACCGCCGCAATCGCGCCATAGCTGCGCTCGATCCGCCGGAGCAGCCAGGGGGCAAGGTCCGGCGCGAAGCTGGCGCCCGATGCCCCCAGCCGCCGCTCGATCAGCGCCAGTGCCAGCGCTTCGTCCGGCTCCTCGATCGCGACATGGGGCGATCCGGCCAGCCGCGATCGTAGGTCGGGCAGGGCCACGGTCCAGCGCAGCGGCGCGGTGCGACCGATCATCAGCAGCGGCCGATGCTCGGTCTGGGCCTCGTTCCAGGCATGGAACAGCATATGTTCGTCCTGCCCTTCGGCATCGTCGATCACGCTGCCGCCGCTCATCGCGACGAACTGGCGGCCCAGCGCCGATCGGCCCGACAGGGGTGGGCCAGTCAATATCGTTACCGACACGGGCCAGTCGCGCCAGCGTTCCAGATGGGCGACGGCCAGTTGATTGGCATCGCTCACCAGAAACTCCTCGCCCTGGCCCTGCCATTCGAAGGGCAGGCTGATCTGGCTCATGGCTGTCCTGCGGGCGCCTGTCGGCGCGAAATGCGCATGGTGTTGCCCGACACGGCGACGCTGTAGCCGCGCGCCTGCAATCCGGTGCGCAGCGCGTCGGCGGGGCCTTCGAAACTGACCTGCATCACTGACGTGCCGCCCAGCGCCAGGCTGCTGGTCGCGGCCGATCGCACGCCCGGAATGGCGCGCACGGCCGATTCGCCCGCGCTCACCGATCCGACGTCCGGCGTGTCGAACTGGATCGCGAAGCTGGCGATGCTGGCGCCAGCCGTCGGCAGGGGGATGTCGACCGCCTCGATCGGCGCCTCGATCGCATTCTCGATCACCAATGCATTGGGATCGACCGGTTCCTCGATCACGAGCGACGGATCGGGCCGCAGGCGGCCGTCATTGAGCGCGCGGATATAAAGCTCGTCGACCCGGCGCGCACCCTCGTCCAGCATCTGCGGGATGCCGCTGTCGTTCGAGGCGCGCAGCGCGAAGTTGCCGATCAGGCTGTTGTCGGGACCGTAGCGGGCGGTAAAATTGGCCGTCACCGGGCCACCGGGCCATTGCCGGTCGAGCCGGACGATCGGGATCACCACATCGGCCGCGCCATATTGGTCGAGCAGCACGCGCCACCACAGGCGGCCGCGCCGCCCGGTCTGGCCGGCATTGAGCAGGACGGGATCAGCGACCGAGCCGGCGACGCGGACATAGTCGATCGCGCTGTCGCCGGTGCGATAGCGTGCCCAGGCCTTCTGCCATTCATTGACCCGTTCATAGGATACGGCGGAGCCGCCATCCCACATGACCGGAATCACCAGCAGCGGCGGCGAGCGCATGACATTGCCGGAAACGCCCAGCAACTGGCCGGTCCGCGCGCGGTCGAACAAGATACCGAGCGTCGCGACATAGCGATTGGGGCCGGCCTGCTCATATTCGACCTCAATGCCCGAGATCATGGCTTCGAGCTGCGAATCGGACAGGCCCGGCACGCCGGTGCCGCCATGGGTGCGGGTCCACAGCATCTTCCACGCCTGGCGCTGGGCCAGTCGCCAGCCGGCATAGCGGGCCGCATCGGCGCTGCCGGCCTGAACGTCCACCTTCACGCCGCGCACCTCATAATCGCCGCCGCTGGCGATCGGCGGGACGCCGCGTTCGCCCTCCATCTGGGCGAACAGCGCAGCGCCGACCAGCCCGATTCCCACCGCGCCGGCGATCTGCGCCGGGCGGGAAAGGGCGTGGAGGGCAAGCGCTGGCGGGAACGACAGGCGACGAAGAGTCTTGGCAAGGATCACGGGCGTCCTTTTGGCGAGTTTAGCCCCGCATGCCAAGCGCCAACCCATGCAGCCTTCCGTTTTCGACGCTATTGCTCTAGGGCGCTGGCCCATGAGCGACAACGAATCCTACAGCTACGCCAAGGCTGGCGTCGACATCGCCGCGGGCAACGCCCTTGTCCGTGCCATCGCCCCGCTGGCCAAGGCCACCCGACGTCCCGGCGCGGACGCCGAACTGGGCGGTTTCGGTGGCTTTTTCGACCTGAAGGCGGCGGGCTATGACGACCCGTTGCTGGTTGCGGCCAATGATGGCGTCGGCACCAAGCTGAAGCTGGCGATCGACCATGACCGCCATGACGGCGTGGGCATCGACCTGGTCGCCATGTGCGCCAACGACCTGATCGTGCAGGGCGCCGAGCCGCTCTTCTTCCTCGACTATTATGCCACCGGCAAGCTGGAGTCGGGCGTCGCCGAACGCGTCATCGCCGGCATCGCCGATGGCTGCCGCCAGGCCGGTTGCGCCCTGATCGGTGGCGAAACCGCCGAAATGCCGGGCATGTACAGCGACGGCGACTATGACCTGGCCGGTTTCTGCGTCGGCGCGGTGGAGCGCTCCAAGGCGCTGACCGGCAACAAGGTGAAGGCCGGCGACGTGCTGATCGGTCTCGGCTCCTCGGGCGTCCACTCCAACGGCTTCTCGCTGGTGCGCCGCCTTGCCGCCGACAAGGGCTGGAAGCTCGATCGCCCCGCGATCTTCGATAATGAAGTGCTGCTGATCGACGCGCTGATGGCGCCGACCAAAATCTATGTGAAGAGCCTGTTGCCGCTGGTTCGCGCCGGCATGATCAACGCGCTCGCCCACATCACCGGCGGCGGCCTGCTGGAGAATATCCCGCGCGTCCTGCCCGATGGCGCCCATGCCACGGTCGATGCCGACGCCTGGGAACAGCCGCGCCTGATGGCCTTCCTTCAGGCACAGGGTAATATCGAGCCGGAAGAAATGGCGCGCACCTTCAACTGCGGCATCGGCATGATCCTGTCCGTGGACGAGGCGCATGTCGCGGGCGTCACCCAGGCGCTGGAGGATGCGGGCGAAACCGTGTTCCGCGTCGGCACCGTCAGCGAAGGCGACAAGGGCTGCACCGTCAAGGGCAGCGCCGAAACCTGGAGCGCGAAGGCCGACTGGTCGGCCACGCATCTGGGCTGATAAAAAGAACCGTTCGTGCTGAGTAGGGACTGCGCCCTTCGACTGCCTGCTTGCAGCAGGCGCTCAGGGTAAACTTCACACATGGTGAAGTCGAAGGCCCGTATCGAAGCATCCCGCCCAAGCGCGAACATCCTTCGATACGCCGCTTCGACAAGCTCAGCGGCTACTCAGGACGAACGGAGTTTTGAAATGACCAAAGCAAAGATCGGCGTCCTGATTTCCGGCCGTGGCTCGAACATGGCGGCGCTGCTCTATGCGGCGAAGGCGCAGGACTGCCCGTTCGAAATCGTGCTGGTCGCCGCCAACGATCCCGAAGCCCCCGGCCTGGCGCTTGCTGCGGCCGAGGGCATCGCGACCTTCGGCCAGAGCCACAAGGGCATGAAGCGCGCGGAGTTCGACGCGGTGATCGACGCGCAACTGCGCCAGGCCGGTGTCCAATATGTCGCGCTCGCCGGCTATATGCGGCTTCTGTCGCCCGAGTTCGTGTCCGGCTGGGAAGATCGGATGCTCAACATCCATCCCAGCTTGCTGCCCAAATATAAGGGCCTAGACACCCACCAGCGCGCGATCGACGCGGGCGACAGCCATGCCGGCTGTTCGGTCCATATCGTCACCGCCGAACTGGACGATGGCCCGGTGCTGGGCCAGACGCCGGTGGCGATCCTGCCCGGCGACACGGCCGACAGCCTGGCGGGGCGCATCCTGATCGCCGAACATCAGCTCTATTCGCGCACGCTGGCCGATTTCGTCACCCGCGAGCGCCATCCCGACTGGCTGCTCAACAAGGTGCGCGAGGCCGCGCTGGCGTTGCCGCAGGCGGATGAGATCGTGTCGCACGGCATGCCCTGCTTCGGCATCGTCAAGGGCAAGAAATTCGCCTATTTCACCCGCGACCATCATGGCGACGGCATCATTGCCGTGCTGGTGAAGACCACCGCGCCGGAAGAACAGGCGACTCTGATCGAGGCCGACCCGGACCGCTATTATCGCCCCGCCTATTTCGGCAATGACTGGGTCGGCATCCGCCTGGACCTCGGCGACACCGACTGGGACCATGTACGCGAGCGGCTCCACGCGAGCTGGCGCCAGATCGCGCCGCGCAAGCTGCTGGGCCTGATGGATATCGCCGACCAGTTCTGATTGGGCGCGCTGCAACGGGCAGCGCGCCCAATCAGCGGGGATGCGTCAGCGCCAGCCAAGGGCAGGGGCGATGTGCTGGAGAATAGCCTCGATCACATGGACATTATAGGCAACGCCGAGCTGGTTCGGCACGGTCAGTAGCAGCGTATCGGCTTCGGCGATCGCCTCGTCGGCCCGGAGCTGTTCGATCAACTGTTCCGGCTCGGCCGAATAGGAGCGGCCGAAGACGGCACGCATATTGTCGATGACGCCGACATGGTCGCTGCTGTCGCCCCGGCCGAAATAGTCGTGATCCTCCTGATTCATCAGCGCGAAGATCGAGCGGGAGACGGAGACGCGCGGCGCGCGTGTGTGGCCGGCCGCTTTCCAGGCTTCCTTATAGGCGCGGATCTGTTGGGCTTGCTGGACATGGAAGGGCTCCCCGCTCTCGTCGGCCTTCAGGGTCGAGCTTTGCAGGTTCATGCCCATCTGGGCGGCCCAGACCGCGGTGGCGTTGGAGGCCGATCCCCACCAGATGCGGTCGCGCAGCCCGTCCGAATGGGGTTCCAGCCGCAACAGGCCGGGCGGGTTGGGGAACATCGGGTTGGGATTGGGCTGGGCAAAGCCCTCGCCGTTCAGCAGTCGCAGGAAGACTTCGGCGTGGCGACGCCCCATGTCGGCATCGCTCTGTCCTTCGGCCGGAGCATAGCCGAAATGGCGCCAGCCATCGATCACCTGTTCGGGTGAGCCCCGGCTGATGCCCAGTTGCAGCCGCCCGCCGCTGATCAGGTCGGCCGCGCCCGCATCCTCGATCATGTAGAGCGGGTTTTCATAGCGCATGTCGATGACGCCGGTGCCGATCTCGATCCGGCTGGTCTTGGCGCCGACCGCCGCGAGCAGAGGGAAGGGCGAGCCGAGCTGGCGCGCGAAATGATGGACCCGGAAATAGGCGCCGTCCGCGCCCAGTTCCTCGGCCGCGACCGCCAGGTCGATCGACTGGAGCAGCACGTCGCTGGCCGAACGGGTGGCTGAATAGGGGGCCTGCGACCAATGGCCGAAGGAAAGGAAACCGATCTTCTTCATCATAGCTCTTCCAGCTTGAACTCTGGGCTATGAGCTGGGCCTTGGCGATCCTGCCTGCAACCGCCTGATTGGAATTGGATAGTTTCCAATCTGACACCTGATTGGTGGTCCGAGGGCCACTTCGGGATGCCGGGCCACCCGCAGGCGGCCCGGCGCTCGATCAATTGCGCACGTCGGATTCGGTGACGGGCGAAATCTTGATTTCGACGCGGCGGTTGGATGCCTTGCCTTCCTCGGTCGCGTTCGACGCAATCGGCTGGCTCTCGCCGAAGCCGCGCGTGGCGATACGCGCCGACTGGACACCGTGGCTGCTCAGATAATTGGCGACCGACTGGGCGCGCCGTTCCGAGAGCGTCTGGTTATAGGCATCCGACCCGTCGCTGTCGGTATGACCATAAACGTCGATATAGGTCTTGGGATATTGCGACAGGATCGATGCGACCTCGTCCAGCGTGGGCCGGAACTGCGGCTGGACGCTGGCGTCGTTGAAGGCGAAGGTGATGCCCGAGGGCATGCGCAGCAGCAGGTCGTCGCCCTGGCGGATCACGTCGACGCCGCTGCCGGCGGTCTGCTGGCGCAGCTTGCGTTCCTGCTCGTCCATATAGGAGCCGATGCCGGCGCCCGCGATCGCGCCGATGCCGGCGCCCAGGATCTTTTCGGTGCGGTCATGCCGGCCGCCGACCAGATCACCCAGCAGATAGCCGCCCAGCGCGCCGCCGATGCCGCCGATCGCCGCCTTCGACATGCGCTTCTGCCCGGTTTCGGGGTCGGTCGTGCAGGCCGTGGTAGCCAGCATCGCGGCAAGGCCGGCGGCACCCAGGATCCGGTGCGAAATCCTCATCATCTTATTCCCTTGTCTATGGCATCCTTGGTGGATGGATGCCTCCCTAATAACCCAATCCGGATATTGTTCCACAAGTGAACTGAACGGATGATGATGCGATGGTTGTGAAATCGAAAGAATAAAGGTTATAGGGGAGGGGACCACCATGGCCACGATCCCCCCTCCCGCTTCGACGCCCTTTCCCTGGGTAGACATCATCATCATCCTTGCGCTGGTGGCGCTGAACGGCGTCTTCGCGATGTCGGAGCTGGCCATCGTCTCGGCGCGCAGGCCACGCTTGCAGGCGATGGAGAAAGCCGGCAAGCGCGGTGCGCGATCGGCGTTGGAACTGGCGGCTGACCCGGGTAAGTTCCTGTCGACGGTGCAGATCGGCATCACCCTGATCGGCATCATATCCGGCGCCTATTCGGGTGCCAGCCTGGGCGGGCCGACCGGCGAGCGGTTGCAGGCGCTGGGCCTGGCGCCGAACATGGCGGAAAATCTGGGCTTTGCCCTGGTCATCGGCCTGACGACCTATGCCTCGCTGATCGTCGGCGAACTGGTGCCCAAGCAGTTCGCACTGCGCCAGCCCGAGCCGATCGCGGCGCTGGTGGCGACTCCGATGCTGTGGCTGGCAAAGTTGACCGCACCGGTGGTGTGGGTGCTCGACAAGTCGAGCAGCCTGATCTTCAAGCTGCTGGGGCTCGACCGCGAATCCGAACATCATGTGACCGTCGAGGAACTGCACCTGATCGTTGCCGAGGCGAGCCGGTCGGGCATCATCGAGGAGAGCGAGCGGGCGATCATCTCCGGGGTCGTGCGGCTGGCCGACCGACCGGTGCGCGAGGTGATGACGCAGCGCATGGATGTCGACTGGATCGACATCAACGCCGACGAGGCGACGATTCGCCTGCGCCTGCTGGAAACGCCGCATACCCGCCTGCCGGTGGGGCGCGGATCGGTGGAGGACATCATCGGCATCGTCCAGGCGCGCGACATCATGACCGCGCTGTTCCGGGGCGAGGGGCTGAATGTCGAGGCGCTGCTGCGCAAGGCGGAGGTCGTGCCCGATCAGGTCGATGCGATGGATGCGCTGGAAGTGCTGCGCAAGTCCGACGTGCCGATGGTGATGGTCCATGACGAATATGGGCATTTCGAGGGGATCGTGACGCCGGCCGACCTGCTGTCCGCCATTGCCGGCCATTTCGCGTCGGACCGCGACGTCTATGACGAACCCGATGTGGTCGAGCGCGAGGATGGCAGCCTGCTGGTGTCGGGCCAGATGGCGATCGACCAACTGGCCGAGAAAATCGGCATCGACCTGTCCGAGGACCGCGATTATGCGACGGTCGCGGGCCATGTCCTGTGGCTGCTGCGGCGTCTGCCCGAAGTCGGCGACCATGCCGAGGACCAGGGCTGGCGTTTCGAGATTGTCGACATGGACGGACGCAAGATCGACAAGCTGCTGGTCGCGCAGCTCTGACCATGGCGGCGTCGGCGCTCGATGCGGTCGATCGCCTCGCGCTGTGCCTGCTGGAAGACAAGGATGGCCTGGCCGTGCTGGGCCTGTGCGGAGCGCAGGGCAGCGGCAAGAGCACATTAGCGCAGGGGTTGCAGGCGCGCATGCGCGCGCGGGGCGTGGCGAGCGCAATCCTGTCGATCGATGATCTGTATCTGACGAAGGCTGAGCGGGAAGGGCTGGCGCAGGACGTGCATCCGCTGCTGCGGACGCGCGGTGTGCCGGGGACGCATGATGTCGCGCTGGGACTGCGGGTGCTGGATGCATTGGCGGCGGGGCGGGCGGCGTGCTTGCCGCGCTTTGACAAGGCGGTGGATGATCGCTTGCCCGAAGCGGCGTGGCCGGAGGCGGGGCTGCGGCTGCTGATCCTGGAGGGCTGGTGCGTGGGCGCGCGGGCGCAGGAGGCAGGCGCACTGGTCGCTCCGGTCAATGCGCTGGAGCGGGACGAGGATGGCGATGGGCGCTGGCGGCGTTTCGTCAATGATGCGCTGGCGGGCGACTATCAGGCGCTGTTCGGGCGGATCGATGCGCTGGCGCTGCTGGCGGCGCCGGGGTTCGACGTGGTGCAGGGCTGGCGGACGCAGCAGGAGGCGGAATTGCGGGGCGGCGGCGGCAGCGCGGTTATGAATGATGCGCAGGTTGCCCGCTTCATCCAGCATTATGAGCGGCTGACCCGGCATATATTGGACGAGATGCCGGCGCGGGCCGATCTGGTCGTGGCATTGGATGCCCAGCGCGGCGTGACGGCGGTTCGCAGCCGATAGCCGAAAAGGGCGCCGCCACCGGCCGCGCCCCTCAAGAAATCTTACTGCGCCGCGTTCTCGGCCGGGGCCTCGGTCGCGTTGGCTTCATTGTCGCCGCCTTCGGCCGGTGCCGCATTGTCGGCAGCGGCGGGCGCAGCATCGGCCGCGGGCAGGGGGAGGTTGGACCCTTGCGTGTTCAGCCAGGCGATCAGGTTGGCGCGATCGGCCGGATTGCCCAGGCCCGCAAAGGTCATCTTGGTGCCGGGGGCAAATTCACGCGGGCTCTTCAGCCAATGATCGAGATTCTCGAAGCTCCATTCGCCGCCCTTGCTCTTGAGCGCTTCGGAGAAGGCGAAGCCGCCCTTGCCCTGGCCGATGCCTTCGCCGACGGTGGCATAGAGATTGGGACCGATGCCGTTGGCGCCGCCCTGATTGACGGTGTGGCAGGCGGCGCATTTCGCGAACACCTTCTCGCCGGCCGCGACATCCGCGCTGGCGAGCAGGGTGTTGAGACCGGGGCCGCTGTCGCCGCCACCTTCGCCTTCAACTTCGACGCCTTCGATGGCGTAGCCCATCTTCTCGGGCCGTTCGTCGTGGAAATATTTGGAACTGACGATCGCGCCACCCAGCGCGATGATGCCTGCAAACAACGCCCACCCTGCAACGGTGTTGAAACGATCGCCCATCCGCAGAATTCCCTCGCATCTTTGTTATGGAGGCTGTCTTGCGCTCCCCCACTTAGGGCCTTGCCATAATGGGGCTTCCGCGATGGCGCAACCCGCCGTGGCGCTTTTCGCCCGCTGCCGCCCCGCCGATGCTTGCGCGCGCTGCCCCAACTGCCTAAGCGCGCAGGCACGCATGGAAAATTATCCCGCCCCCGCTCGCGCGCTGGTCGCCGACATGTCGCAAAAGGCCGCTGCCGATCCGGCGCGCGCCGTCGCCTATCAGGGCGCGCCCGGTGCCAATTCGCACCTGGCCGCGCTCGGCTACGCCCCCGATTGCGTGCCGCTGCCCAGCTTTGCGTTCGAGGATGCGATCGACGCGGTGCGGGGCGGCCTTGCCGCCCGGGCGATCATTCCGATCGAGAACAGCCTGCACGGCCGCGTCGCCGACATGCATTTCCTGCTGCCCGAATCCGGGCTGCACATCGTCGACGAATATTTCCTGCGCATCCGCCACTGCCTGATGGCGCCCGACACGGTGCCGGTGACAAGCGCGATCAGCCATCCGCAGGCGCTGGGCCAGTGCCGCCATTATCTGCGCGAGCGCGGCATCCAGCCGGTCGCCTATGCCGACACCGCCGGCGCCGCCGCGCTGGTGGCGGAGACGCGCGCGCCGGGCGAGGGGGCGATCGCCCCCTATCTGGCCGCCGAAATCTATGGCCTGCGCCTGATCGCCGAGAATATCGAGGATAGCGACGACAATATGACCCGCTTCCTGGTGCTGGCGCGCGAGCCCAAGGCACCGGCGGCGGGCGTCGGCCCGGTCATGACCACCTTCCTGTTCGAGGTGAAGAATATCCCGGCCGCGCTCTACAAGGCGATGGGCGGCTTTGCGACCAATGGCGTCAACATGACCAAGCTGGAAAGCTACCAGCGCGGCGCCAGCTTTGCCGCGACCGAATTCTACTGCGATATCGAAGGGATGCCGGGCGACCCGGCGGTCGACCGCGCGCTCGCCGAGCTGGAATTCCACACCAAATGGGTACGCGTGCTGGGCAGCTACCGCCAGGCCCGCCCCCGCACCTGACCGCCGCGCCCGGCGGAGGGCGGTTTCAGGGTCACTCCTGGGTCTCTCCAGGGTCACATTGCGAAGTTCACAGTGTCGTGACGCGATAATATCGGCCTTTTTCGCCGTTTTCGCGCCTGAAACGCGCCGCCGACGCGCCTGTTGGATCACATCCGGGTCATGGCGAAGCGCCATCAGGGTCACGGTGACGCGCCTGTTGGGTTGCGGGGGTGGCGGCGCATGGGGGTGCGCGCAGGGGCGGGATCGCGGCTGCTCCATCGCTGAGGATAGATCAGAAATTGGGCGAGTAGGAAAGCGGGCGGGGGGGGGGGGTAGGCGACTGTCGCGTTTGAAGCGCAGATGCAAAGACATCTGCCGTTCACGCTGCATCGCCTGCCGGCCACCATGCGCCGTCCGGAATCGGCGAAGCGAACGGCTAGTTGCTCTTAGACCTGCCGCTCTTGTATCCTAAACCTGCCCGGAAGCACTGTGCCCATCTATGCCGTTCAGCGCCGATTGAGCTTTGTCTCTTTGATAGCCACTGGGTATTACGCCGATTCTTTTATGGGCGTAATTTGTGAGCGCATCGAGCTTGCCACCGATTAGTTGTCGTTGTTTGACATCCAGCCGATGACCCGTCGTTTGGAAGGTGCGCGAGATCTCTGCCAAGGTCTCAAAAGGATAGTGCTGTGGCTCGTCTTGGCGCAGGATTCTGTCGGCAAGCGCGATCGCTTCTTTAAAATCGTTGGATAATCCGCCACCCGTTTTGTTGGTTTGTTCAGCCCGCAGCATCAGAAGCTTTGCGCGCCGGTCATCGAGTTGGCGTCGATCGAATTTTTTATTGGTTTTACGTTCGTATACAGCGGCTTCGGCATATCCCTGCTCGAGAAATTTCTCAGCGTCGGGAAGTTCTTTGGCCGCGCACTTGGCCATATGCCATTGAAGCCAGAATAACGGCATACGCCTAATTTCTAATGTTTGCTTATTATTTTCAAAGAATTGATCGATTGCGTCCTTGTCAGTAACAACAACAGAAAGAATGGAGAATCGCATCATCTGACGGAATATCAGCTGTTCGAAAGCGGTTCGATGAACTTTTGAAAGGTTCTTTAGGACGGGAGCAATGGCATTGACGATTTCAGAATCGCTGAACAGGTTTCTAAGAATATTCTCAGCTCCAATTGAAGGAACAGTTTGAATAATCTCTCCGGATCGTCGTACGAGGCGGAACGCTTCGTTTCCAGATCTTTTGTTAAGATCGTCGATGATGGCGCCATAATCTACTCCCATCGCATTGCTGAGCAGGGAAGCTGGCGCATTTTCGCCGATGTGGGCGACATAGAGTGCGATAATGATTGCCGAGCGCTCGTCTTTGGTGAGTGATAGCTTGTTAAACTCTTCACGATAGCGTCGAGTAACGTATTCGGACTGAAGCAACCGCATCAGGAAATGCGGCAAGCTTGCTTTACAGGTATCTAGGATGAACCGCAGCCGCGTGTCATGGCCAAGTTCATGAAAATCACGCCAACCAGCGATTTGATCAGCGAGGTCGCTCAGGGCGCGCGCCTCGGTTTCATCAAGGTCGATTAGAGGTTTTCTCCAAAAACTGCTGAATGCCTTGAGCGATGCTAGTTTGACCGGACTGGCATCGACTGCCACTGTCCGGCTCGTGAGGATCAAGACGCCCTCCTGCCCATCAAGCTGACGCGCGATGCTGGTGAGCCGTTCTAGCGGTAAATCAAAGCAGTTCTCGATTATCAGCGCAGCGTTGGGTGCATAGTGAAGAATGTCTGCAACCTCGTTCAGTATATTCTCGTATGCTTGGTGCATCTGGTAGACAGGTCGTGTCCCCGACAATCGATAGGCAAGATCGGCTGTGGCCATGGTCTTACCATCGCATGGGTATCCATCGAAAAGCACGATCCTGGCGCCATCTGCAATAGCGGTAAGAGTTTCGTTTATTGCGCTGCGCAGCACGTGGTATTCGGATACATCGTTGGAATAATCCCGCGCAACTTGCGTGGGTTCGATCTTGCCGTAAAGAAACAGGTCCTCGATTTGGGCTTGCGTGGGAACCGTAGTCGCGGGATCCGGCGGTGTGTATGTCCCGAAGCTGGCCAGTCTCGGTTCCTTCGGGGCATCCTCGGCTAAAAGCTTCCTTATGCTGTAGGCTAGCCCGGATCGGCCGATAAATAGCGGCGTGCCAAGTCGCTTTTGGGCTGCGGTGACATCAGGGTCGGCTTGAGCTGTTGGGCGATTGATGAAGAAGGCCTTTTCACGCAAGCCGGTCAGGTCGTTGATCGCCTGATTCAGGTGGAAATCGCCGGCATTGAACCCGACGAAGATCACGATCTGTGCCTGATCAATATCGCGCCGAAACCGGTTGAGCCACTTTTTTACGTCAGTAAGCTTGGAGTAGCTTTCAGCCCCAAGCACGCAGCTTTCACGAAAGTTGCGTATGTCCCATTTCTGCACATAGCCGTGCAGATGGATGATGGGAAGTCTTGGCGTGGACGTGTTTGGATCGTCCGTGTTGTTGAGGGGCTCGACCGGTTTGATCGCGGCTTGTGCCGCAAGCTCAAGCGCGTTGTCGTAATTTGTTGTGTAGATCGATTGCCAAGGGTACCGCAACAGATCGGTCATATCGGAAGTCACGTTGGCAACGGTGAATCGCTCTTTCAGCAGTTTCATCATGCCGTGGTCGGCGATCTGATCATGCAAGGCGTCGGCGGCATTTTGCAGATCACGGTATGGCGGATTTTGTTTGAGTTCGGCATTAAAGAGATCGAGAAGTTGCGTGCCCGTGCCGAGCTTTTCATCCGGCTCAAAATTCAGACAATCCGCCGAAAATCCAGCGCCGCAGAATAGGATGCCACCACCGTTCCGGGCTAGATTGAAACGCCTTTGAAACTCATCAGACGAGTTGCTTGCCATAGATACAAGAATCCTAGCTCAGGTTTCATTTCCAATGAGACATAAAGCATTTCTCCTGGAGTGCTATGTCCTGCAGGCCGCACTACATAGGCCAATGGCATAATTCCTACCTACAGCCAGCACCATACTGCTGAAAAGGCAAATTCTTGCCCTTCAGATTTCGTAACCTGCTGTTCAGGCTGATCCAACAATTCAGACATTCCAAGGGGGAGATAACCGGCTCCACGAACGGCCGGTATCGGCGCAAAGGAGCGATCTCCGTCACGGTGGCGGCCGGCAGGAATGTCCCAGCCCCGATTATAAGTAGAATGTCCGTTAGTAGGGGGGGGGGCGCCAAATTGCCAGTTGAATGGCTTGGTAAGGCGCAAACCACCCCTCCGCTTCCGCTCCCCCGCAATCACCGCTATAGCGCCGCCATGGTCGCTGCGATCCTCCTGTCCGCGCTGGCGATGACGCTGATCGTCGGGGTGCGCTATCTGATTGCCAGTGGCGGTTTTGCGCTCGCGACGCGGGTGCGGCAGCCGGGCCTCTATCGCGGGCAGGGGCGGCAGATCGGGCGGGAGATTGGCTGGTCGCTGGCGTCCGCCGCCATTTATGGCATTCCCGCCGGTGTCGTCGCCTGGGGCTGGCAGGCGCGGGGGTGGACGCGCATCTATGAGGATGTCGGCGGCTATCCGCTCTGGTATCTGCCGGTATCGGTGCTGCTCTATCTCGCCGCGCATGACACATGGTTCTACTGGACGCACCGGTGGATGCACGCGCCCCGGCTGTTCCGCATCGCCCATGCCGTCCATCATGCCAGCCGGCCGCCGACCGCCTGGGCGGCGATGAGCTTTCACCCGTGGGAGGCGCTGACCGGGGCGGTGGTGATCCCGGCGCTGGTCTTCCTGATCCCGATCCATGTCGGCGCGCTGGGCGTGGTGCTGTCGATCATGACGATCATGGGCGTGTCCAACCATATGGGGTGGGAGATGTTTCCGCGCTGGATGGTGCGCGGGCCGATCGGCCGCTGGCTGATCACCGCCAGCCATCATCAGCGGCATCATGAGCAATATCGGTGCAATTATGGCCTCTATTTTCGCGTCTGGGACCGGCTGTGCGGCACCGACCGGGGATTGGGGGATTTCGGGCGTGATTTGAGGAAGGAACAGGCGTGATCGGTCGGCTATTGTTTGCGGTGGTGGCGATGGCGGGGCTGGCGGGGGCGGCGCCGGTGGACCTGGCCCAGCCGATCAGCATGACGGCCGAGGGGCTGCGATCGGCCAAGGGGCGCATCCTGATCTGCGTGGCGCGATCGGCCGACTATTTCCCCGATTGCAGCAAGGACCCGGACAAGCGCCACCTGATCGTGGCGACGACGGGCAATGCCATCCCGCTCGGCAATCTGGCGCCGGGCGACTATGCGATCGCGATCATCCATGACGAAAATGGCAATGGCAAGCTGGACACGTTCGCCGGGATTCCGCGCGAAGGCGTGGGCTTTTCGCGCAATCCGGTGCTGCGCTTCGGCGCGCCCAGCTTCCAGTCGGCCGAGTTCGTGGTGAGCGGCGCGCCGGTGCGGCAGGCGATCAGGCTCAAATATTTCCTGTAGGGCGGCGCGTGCGTCACGACTTGTCGGCAAGGGGTGACGCCCCACATAAGGCGCTGTATGACGGCGGCGACTAACCGCATTGCAGGAGAATGAAGCGTGGCGACCCTGGGACTGAGCGAGGCCGACAAGGCGGCCGTGGAGGCGTTTCGCCAGGATGTGGTGGAGCCTTCGCGCACGAACCTGGTGATCGTCGACTTCTGGGCCGAATGGTGCGGCCCGTGCAAGCAGCTGGCGCCGGTGATCGAGAAGGTGTGCGCCGACTATGCCAGCAAGGGCGTCAAGCTGGTGAAGGTGAATGTCGATGAAAATGGCTTCATCGCCAGCCAGTTCCGCGTCCAGTCGATCCCGACCGTCTATGCCGTGTTCCAGGGCCAGCCGGTCGCGGACCTGAGCCAGGCGCGGACCGAGGGGCAGTTCAAGCAATATCTGGATCAGTTGCTGAGCCAGTTGCCGATCGAATCGGACGAGAAGGCGCAGGCGCAGGAAATCGCGCCGCTGATCGCGATGGGCGAGGAGATGCTGGCCGGCGGCGAGGCGGAGCGCGCCCTGTCGGTGTTCCAGCAGATTGCCGACATCGCGCCGGACAATGCCGAAGTGCTGAGCGGCCTGCTGCGCGCGCTGGTGGCGCTGGGGCAGCTGGACGAGGCCGATGCGCTGCTCGCCGAACTGCCCGCCGAGATGCAAAAGGACCAGGCGATCGAGCGCGCGAAGGCGGCGCTGGCGCTGGCCCGCAATGCCAGGCCCGTGGCCGACCTGTCGGGGGTCGAGGCGCGGCTGGCGGCCGATGGTGACGATCATGAAGCGCGCTTCGAGCTGGCGACCGGGCTGATGGGCAATGGCGACCGGGATGGCGCGGCCGAGCAGCTGCTGGAAATCGTGCGCCGCGACCGGGCCTGGAATGACGGCGCCGCGCGCACGCAGTTGCTGACCCTGTTCGAGGCGGTCGGGCTGGAAGATCCGTGGGTGGCGGCGCAGCGGCGCAAGCTGTCGCAGATCCTCTTCTCCTGAGGATCGGTGAGCCGGTGAACCGCGCGCGCATCTCGATCTTTCCGCTGTCCGGCGCGCTGCTGCTGCCGGGCATGGAGCTGCCGCTGCATATCTTCGAGCCGCGTTACCGCGCGCTGGTGCAGGATGCGTCCGCGCGCGACCGGCGCATCGGCATGATCCAGCCGCGCAGCGAGGGGCCAAAGCCGCCGCTGTTCGATGTCGGCTGCCTGGGCCGGATCAGCCATATCGAGGCGCTGGACGATGGCCGGTTCAACATCATCCTGACCGGGCTGGCCCGGTTCCGGCTGGTGCGCGAGCTGGAGGTGTCGACGCTGTTCCGCCAGATCGAGGCGGAGGTCGAGCAGGCGCCGCCCGAGGATGAGGCGCTGCACATGGTCGAGCGCGCGGCGCTGGAGCAGGAATCGCGGCGCTTCGCCGATGCGCTGGGCTATGCGGTCGACTGGACGGCGGTGTCGCGGCTGGACGATGTGGCGCTGGTCAACGGCATCGCCCAGATCGCGCCGTTCGACCCGGCGGCCAAGCAGACGCTGCTGGAGGCCGATACGCTGAGCGAGCGGGCGGACCGGATCATCCAGCTGATGCAGATCGTCGGCCGCGCCGAGCGCGACGGCGGCGCGACGATGCAGTGAGCGAGACTATGAGCGACGAAACGGCCCCGATCGATCTCTGGCTGCTGGCCAAGCTGGTCTGCCCGGCGACGCGCACGCCGCTGCGCTGGGACGCGGCGCGCCAGGCACTGGTATCGGACGCGGCGGGCCTCGCCTATCCGGTGCGCGACGGGGTGCCGGTGCTGGTTGTGCGGGAAGCGATCGCGCTTTCCTGACGGAGGGACGCGCCTGCCTCATTATCAGGATAAACACTGAAGGATGCTCCGCGCGGTGGCGTTGCGGCGGCTGCGGCTGTCGGACAGGTGCCCTGTTGCCGCATCCTCGGCTGATATATCAACCCTGCCATGCGCATAGCCGGGTTCCAACGGGCAGGCGCGGGCGCGATCGATCGCGCTGGCGCAGGGTGGCCACTAGGGATAATCCCTGAGCCATGCCGGTGTTTCGCCCGATGGTTCCCGGAACCGAAAACGGGACATGCTGCCCCTGATAAACTGAGGGGGTCATATGGCCAATCTGGCAGATTTTCTGGACAAGTTGCCCATCCTGCTGGTCGGGCTGCTGATGCTGGCGACCATGACGCTGGCGGCGGGGGCCGGCTATTTTCTGCGTCGTCGCGTGCGCCGGATGCTGACGAACAATGGCGCCAAGGAAGAGGGCGGGGCGGAAGGCTATATTGTCTCCGCCGTGATCGGCCTGGTCGCGCTGCTGCTGGGTTTCACCTTCGCGCTGGCGGTCGGCCGGTTCGAAACGCGCCGCGCGCTGGTGTTGCAGGAGGCCAATGCCATCGGCACCAGCTATCTGCGCGTCCAGGGCCTGCCCGAACCGCATCGCACGCGGCTGTCGCAGATATTGGCCAGCTACACCAATAATCGCGTCCAACTGGGCACGGCCAGCCCGGACAAGATGGCGCCGCTGATCGTCGCCAGCGACCGGCTGCTGGTCGAGCTATGGGCGGGCACGTTGGCCGCGACCGACACGATCGGCAATTCGGCGCTCGCGTCGTCGCTTCATTCGACCGTCAACGAGGTGATCGACATGGACAGCGCGCGCAAGGCGGCGCGCAAGGTTCGGGTGCCGGGCGAAGTATTCCTGGCCCTGTGGGTCTATATCGCGGTGACGGCAGGGATGCTGGGCTATTCCCGGTCGGAAACGCAGGGGCGGCTGTTGGCGGGCATATTGTTCCTGCTCTTCACCATGTCCTACATGCTGATCATCGACATCGACCGACCGGCGGGCGGCAATATCGTCGAAGGGCAGGGGCCGATGATCGAACTGCGCGAGACGCTGAAGCAGCAGCCGCCCGGCACCTTCGATATCTGGCGCAAACCGGTCGCCGTGCCTGCGCCCTAAGCGCGACCAAATGCCATCGCCAATGCACGGAGCATCGGCGGTGGCGTCTCGCGCAGGTGAATGGCGCGGGGGCCATGGAGCAGGCCGATGGTCCGCTGCTCGCCAAAGTCGCGCAGCGTCGCCCGCGCCATGCCGGGCCAGCCATGCCCAAGCGGCATCACCGTGACGCCCAGGCCCGCCGCCACCATCTGCATCACCCGCTCGTCATTGGTCGATCGATAGGCAAAATGCGGACGGATGCCGCGATCGACGAAATAGCGGCTGGTCGCCGACAGCGCCTCGCAATGGCGGCGCACGATCATCGTCTCGCCCGCCAGTTCCTCCGCCGCGATCGTCTCGCGTTCGGCTAGGCGATGGCCGGCGGGCAGGGCCAGGCCATAGCCTTCCTCCGCCAGTATCTGTGCCGCATAGCGGTCCGCCGCGCCCGGCCGCACCAGGGTCAGCGCCACGTCGATCCGCTCGGCATCCAGCCGCCCGAGCAATTCGCGCTCCGACCCCGGAATAAACTCCACTCGCCCGCGCGCCTCGGCCGGGCAGGCGGCGACCGCCGCCGCCACCGGCGCGCCGGCGATGCTGGTCAGCAGGCCGATGCGCAGCGTCTGTATATCTGCCGTTTGCGCGCCCGCCTGTTCGGCCAGGTTGAACTCGCGCTCGATCCGCCGCGCATGGCTCAGCAGGCGACTGCCGGCCTCGGTCAGTTCGACCCGCTGGTTGCTGCGCAGGAACAAGGGCGCGCCGACCGCCTGTTCCAGCTTGGCGATGCCGACCGACAGGGTCGGCTGCGACACCAGGCAATGCGCCGCCGCGCGGGAAAAATTGCCCTGGTCCACGACCGCCAGGAAATAGCGCAGCAGATAACGTTCGATCATAGATGGAAACTATACACTCCTGCCCGTGGTTTCAATTTTTCCCTTGCCGCGTTCAGGGCTAGGGTGCGGCGCAGGAGAGATGCCAATGAGTGATTTCGATTTCGCCCTGAGCGAGCATGCGGACATGATCCGCGAAAGCACCGCCCGTTTCGCCGCCGATCATATCGCCCCGTTGGCGGCCGAGATTGACGCGAAGGACTGGTTCCCCCGCGACCTGTGGCCCGCCATGGGCGCGCTTGGCCTGCACGGCATCACCGTGGATGAGGCCGACGGCGGCCTGGGCCTGGGCTATCTGGAGCATGTGGTGGCGCAGGAGGAAGTGGCGCGGGCCTCCGCCTCCATAGGTCTCAGCTATGGGGCGCACAGCAATCTGTGCGTCAACCAGATCCGCCGCTGGGGCAATGACGCGCAGAAGGCGCGTTATCTGCCCAAGCTGATTTCCGGCGAGCATGTCGGCAGCCTGGCCATGTCGGAGGCTGGCGCCGGGTCCGATGTCGTGTCGATGAAGCTGAAGGCCGAGAAGAAGGGCGACCGCTACGTCCTCAACGGCACGAAATTCTGGATCACCAACGCGACCGAGGCCGACACGCTCGTCGTCTATGCCAAGACCGGCGAGGGATCGAAGGGCATCACCACCTTTCTGATCGAGAAGGGCTTTGCCGGCTTCTCGATCGGCCAGAAGATCGACAAGGTCGGCATGCGCGGCAGCCCGACCGCCGAACTGGTGTTCGACGATTGCGAAGTGCCGGAAGAAAATATCATGGGGCCGCTGAACGGCGGCGCGGGCGTGCTGATGTCGGGCCTCGACTATGAACGTACCGTACTTGCCGGCATCCAGCTCGGCATCATGCAGGCCTGCCTCGACACGGTGCTGCCCTATGTTCGCGAACGCAGGCAGTTCGGCAAGCCGATCGGCGCGTTCCAGCTGATGCAGGCGAAGGTCGCCGACATGTATGTCGCGCTCAACAGCGCGCGGGCCTATGTCTATGCCGTTGCGCGCGCCTGCGACGCGGGCAAGACCACCCGCTTCGATGCGGCCGGCGCGATCCTGCTGGCCAGCGAGAATGCGGTCAAGGTCGCGCTGGAGGCGGTGCAGGCGCTTGGCGGCGCGGGCTATACGAAGGACTGGCCGGTCGAGCGCTATATGCGCGACGCCAAGCTGCTCGATATCGGCGCCGGCACCAATGAAATCCGTCGTATGCTGATCGGCCGCGAGCTGATCGGGGCGTGAGGAGTCTGTCTGCAAATGCGCGAAAGAGCGCATTTGGCCGCACCGGCCCGCACCCCCACCCGGCCGCCCAATCAGGATATTGTCGTGGGCGGCCGGGTGGGGTTCAGACGAGTCCCGTGCCTCGTCTGAAGGGCTGGCGCCGTTCTTTCCTGAATCAGCTCCGCCCTACGAACAGGAAGCCGACCGCCGCCATGATGCAGGCAAAGGCTGCCGCGTGGCGCCAGTGGAGCGGTTCGCCCAGCACCGTCACCATGAAGATGCCGAAGATCACGAGGGCGATGGCTTCCTGCGCGATCTTGAGTTGTCCGGCGGACCAGCCATGGGCAAAGCCGATGCGGTTGGCGGGCACCGCCAGGCAATATTCGACGAAGGCGATCGCCCAGCTGATCAGGATGACCAGCATCAGCGGTTTGTTCATGCCGCCTTTGAGGTGCCAGTACCAGGCGGTGGTCATGAACAGGTTGGAGAGGATGAGGAGGATGATGGTGGGCATATATGCTCTGTGGCACGCGGACGCCGGGAAGGCGAGGGCATGAGCGCACCGGTTCTGGACAGCAAGCTGTCGCCCGATAGCGAAGCCTTCCGCGCCAATGCTGCGCATAATCGCGCGCTGGCGGAGGAATTGCGCGGCAAGGTCGCCGACGCGGCGTTGGGCGGATCGCCGGCCGCGCGCGACAAGCATGTCGGGCGCGGCAAGCTGCTGCCGCGCGATCGCGTGGAGCGTCTGCTCGATCCCGGCTCGCCATTCCTGGAGATCGGCCAACTCGCCGCCACTGGCCAATATGGCGACGAGGTGCCCGGCGCCGGCATGATCGCCGGCATCGGCCGCGTGTCGGGGCGACAGGTGATGATCGCCTGCAACGATGCCACGGTGAAGGGCGGCACCTATTATCCCGTCACGGTGAAGAAGCATCTGCGCGCGCAGGAAATCGCGCTCGAAAACCGGCTGCCCTGCGTCTATCTGGTCGACAGTGGCGGTGCCAACCTGCCCAACCAGGCGGAGGTCTTCCCCGATCGCGACCATTTCGGCCGCATCTTCTACAATCAGGCGAACCTGTCGGCGCGTGGCATTCCGCAGATCGCGTGCGTCATGGGTAGTTGCACGGCGGGTGGCGCCTATGTTCCGGCGATGTCGGACGAGACGGTGATCGTCCGCAATCAGGGCACCATCTTCCTCGCCGGCCCGCCACTGGTGCAGGCGGCGACGGGCGAGGTCATCAGCGCGGAGGATCTGGGCGGCGGCGACCTGCATGGCCGCAAGTCGGGCGTGGTCGATCATGTCGCGGACAATGATGAGCATGCGCTGTCCATCGTGCGCGATATCGTCTCGACCCTGCAGCCCGATCGCCAGAGCGACCTCAACCTGCGCGACCCGCGCTCGCCCAAGTTCGATCCGGCCGACCTCTACGGCATCATCCCCCAGGATGTGCGCGCGCCCTATGATGTGCGCGAAGTGATCGCGCGGATCGTCGACGGCAGCGAATTTCACGAGTTCAAGCCGCTCTACGGCACCACATTGGTCTGCGGCTTCGCCCATATCTGGGGCATGCCGGTGGCGATCCTGGCGAACAACGGCGTGCTGTTCAGCGAAAGCGCGCAAAAGGGCGCCCATTTCATCGAACTGGCCTGCCAGCGGCGCATTCCGCTGCTGTTCCTCCAGAATATTTCCGGCTTCATGGTCGGCGGCAAATATGAGGCGGAGGGGATCGCCAAGCATGGCGCCAAGCTGGTGACGGCGGTGGCGACGGCACAGGTGCCCAAGGTCACGGTGCTGATCGGCGGCAGCTTCGGCGCGGGCAATTACGGCATGTGCGGCCGCGCCTATCAGCCGCGCTTCCTCTTCACCTGGCCCAACAGCCGGATCAGCGTGATGGGCGGCGAACAGGCGGCAAGCGTGCTGGCGACCGTTCACCGCGACGCCGCCAAATGGACGTCGGAACAGGCCGAAGCCTTCAAGGCGCCGGTGCGCCAGAAATATGAGGATGAAGGCAATCCCTATTTCGCGACCTCGCGCCTGTGGGACGACGGCGTGATCGATCCGGCCCAGACACGGGATGTGCTCGGGCTGGCCTTCGCTGCCGCGCTCAATGCGCCGGTGGACGATCGCGCCCAGTTCGGCGTGTTCCGGATGTGATCGGCGTGGAGGCGATGTTGCCCCTCTCATTCCTCCCCGAGCTTGTCTCGGGGAGGGCGCGCGTCTTTAGGCCCTATCGTCATGCTGAACTTGTTTCAGCATCCATCGGGGGCAAGGCTGGAAGCCCGATGGAGGGTGCAAGGTCGGCTCAATGCGGATTGTCGCTCTCGATCAGATTGATCTTCCATTGGCGGTGCCAGCGCTTGAGTTGCTTCTGGCGCAGGATGGCGGCCTCCATGCTGCCGAACATCTCGAACCGGACGAGGCGATGGACGGCGTGGCGCCTGGTGAAACCGGCAATGCTATCGGTGCGATGCTGGTAAAGTCTGCCTACAAGGTCGGACGTTACGCCGATGTAGAGCGTGCCATAGGGCTTGCTGCTCAAAATATAGACGCAAGGCTGTTTGTCCATCGCAATGCCCAGCCTGCGGCGAAATGGATGCTGAAACAAGTTCAGCATGACGAATTGGGAGACTGTGGTGCTTGAATCCCTCCTCATCGCCAATCGTGGCGAAATTGCCTGTCGGGTGATCCGCACCGCGCGGCGGCTGGGTATCCGCACGATCGCGGTCTATTCCGATGCCGATGCCGACGCGCTGCATGTGCGCGAAGCGGACGAGGCGGTGCATATCGGCCCGTCGCCGGTGCGCGAATCCTATCTGGTCGGCGACCGGATCATCGCGACAGCGAAGGCGACAGGCGCGCAGGCGATTCACCCCGGCTATGGCTTCCTGTCGGAAAATGCCGAGTTCGCGCAGGCGGTGATCGACGCGGGGCTGATCTGGGTCGGCCCCAACCCGTCCTCCATCACCGCCATGGGCCTGAAGGACGCGGCCAAGACATTGATGCAGGATGCCGGCGTGCCGACCACGCCCGGCTATCTGGGCGAAGACCAGTCACCCGAACGGCTGGCGGCGGAGGCGGACGCGATCGGCTATCCGGTCCTCATCAAGGCGGTGGCCGGCGGTGGCGGGAAGGGGATGCGCAAGGTCGATGCTGCGGCCGACTTTGCCGACGCCTTGCTGTCCTGCCGGCGCGAGGCCGCGTCCAGCTTCGGCAACGACCAGGTGCTGCTGGAAAAATGGATCACCAACCCGCGCCATATCGAGGTGCAGGTGTTCGGCGACAAGCATGGCAATGTCGTCCATCTGTTCGAGCGCGACTGTTCGCTCCAGCGCCGCCATCAGAAGGTGATCGAGGAAGCGCCGGCACCGGGCATGGATGAAGCGACCCGCGCGGCCGTGTGCCAGGCGGCGGTCAATGCGGCCAAGGCGGTCGACTATGTCGGCGCCGGCACGATCGAGTTCATCGCCGACGGCTCCGACGGGCTGCGCGCCGATCGCATCTGGTTCATGGAAATGAACACCCGGCTTCAGGTCGAACATCCCGTGACCGAGGAGATTACCGGCCAGGATCTGGTCGAATGGCAGTTGCGCGTCGCGTCGGGCGAGCCGCTGCCGCGGACGCAGGAGCAACTGTCGATCAATGGCTGGGCGATGGAAGCGCGCCTCTATGCCGAGGATCCGGCCAAGGGCTTCCTGCCCTCGATCGGCACGCTCGACAGGTTCGAACTGGGCGGCGGTGCGCGCATCGATACCGGCGTCGAGGAAGGGGCGGCGATTTCGCCCTATTATGACCCGATGATCGCCAAGGTCATCGCCCATGGCGACACGCGCGACGCGGCCCGGCTGCGGCTGGCGGCGGCGCTCGACGAGACGGTGATCTGGCCGCTGCGCACCAATGCGGGCTTTCTGGTCAAGGCGCTGGAGAATGCGGACTTCGCGGCGGCCCGGCTGGACACCGGCCTGATCGCGCGGGAGGGCGACGCGCTGTTGCCGCCGGCCGATCCGTCCGACGCGGCACTGGCCGATGCGGCCGCGGCGCTGACGCCGGGCGGGGCGCTGGCGGGTTTCCGACTCAATGCGCCGGTCCGCGCGGAGGCGAGTTTCCTGCTGAACGGCCATCCCCATGCGGTGCGCTATGATCCGCGCCTGGGTGAAGCCCGGCCGCTGGAGGATGTGCTGATTGCCGAGGGCGGGCAGGTCTGGGAAATGACGCCCTGGCGTGTCGCCGGTGGCGCGGGCGGTGCGGCGTCGGACGGCGCGATCCTGTCGCCCATGCCCGGCCGCATCATTGCGGTGGCGGTGACGGCCGGGCAGGCGGTGACCAAGGGGCAGAAGCTGCTGACGCTCGAAGCGATGAAGATGGAGCATAGCCTGGTCGCGCCGTTCGACGGCGTGGTCGCCGAACTGAACGCGGCCGAGGGCGGGCAGGTGAGCGAGGGCGTGCTGTTGGCGCTAATCGATCAGGCCGAGGGCTGAGCCAGCTCCGGCGTCATGGAATGATAATTGCACTATTGTGCATATTTATATAGAGGGCGATATATGGCGGGCAGGCATTATGACGAATGGCAGGTGGGGGACCGGATCGCGCATGAACTGCGCCGCACGGTGACCGAGACCGACAATCTGCTGTTCACGTGCATGACCCATAATCCCCAACCGCTGCATCTGGATGCCGAGGCGGCGAAAGCGTCGGAATTTGGCCAGATCCTGGTCAACGGCACTTTCAGCTTCGCGCTGATGATCGGCCTGTCGGTAGGGGATACCACCATGGGCACGCTGGTCGCGAACCTGGGCTATGACAAGCTGGTCATGCCCAAGCCGGTGTTCATCGGCGATACGCTGCGCTGCGAAACCGAGGTTACAGACCTCAAGGAAAGCCGCTCGCGTCCCGAGGCCGGCATCGTCACCTTCACCCATCGCCTGCTCAACCAGCGGGACGAGATTGTTTGCCAGTGCCTGCGTATGGCGTTGCTCAAGAAGAGGTCTGCATGAAACTTCGCTCGCTGCTCTTTGTCCCGGGCGATCGCCCCGAACGGTTCGACAAGGCGGCGGCGAGCGGCGCGGATGCGATCATCCTCGACCTGGAGGATTCGGTCGCGCCCGAGCGCAAGGGCATGGCTCGTGACGCGATCGCGCAGTGGCTGGCTGGCGGGCGGGATTGCACCGCCTTCGTTCGGGTCAATCCGCTGGAGGGCGGGCAGACTCCCGACGACCTGGCTATCATCCTGCCGGCCGCGCCCGACGGCATCATGCTGCCCAAGGCGGAAGGGGCGGCCAGCATCCTGGCGCTGGAGGAACTGGCCGGGGCAGGGCGCCTGCCGTCGATCCTCCCGCCAATCCTGCCCATCGCCACGGAGACGCCCGCCGCCCTGTTCGAGCTTGGCAGCTATCGCAGCGTTCGTGATCGGCTCGCCGGCCTCACCTGGGGCGCGGAGGATCTGCCCGCATCGATCGGCGCCACCAGCGCGCGGGAGGCCGATGGCCGCTATACCGCGCCGATCGAGATGGCGCGCAGCCTGACATTGTTCGCGGCCCACGCCGCCGGCGTCGCGGCGATCGACACGGTCTTCCCCCGGATCGACGCGATGGACGATCTGGCCGCCTATGTCGGCCGGGCGCGACGCGACGGCTTTACCGGCATGATGGCGATCCACCCGGTTCAGGTCGCGGCGATCAACGCCGGCTTCACCCCGACCCCGGCGGAGGTCGATCATGCCCGTGCCGTGGTCGATGCCTTTGCCGCCAATCCGGGTGCCGGGGTGCTGAAACTGGACGGCAAGATGATCGATCGCCCGCATCTGGTGCAGGCCCAGCGGGTGCTGGCCGCAATATAAAAAAAGCCCGGCATCGCGGCCGGGCCTTCCTGTACCGCCGCCTTTGTTCGGGCTTTTTCTCGAAATGCGCGAAAGAGCGCATTTCGATAAGCGGTGCCGGCCCACACCCCCACCCGATCGCCCACAGAGTGTATCCTGAATGGGAGGTCGGGTGGGGGTGTGGGCCGGTGCGGATGCGCCAAAGGCGCATGTCAAAACAGACTCTTAGCGGTAGCGGCTCTTTTCATAATTGGTCGACGATCCGGCGCCATAGGTGCCGCGCGTGTCGTCGCGGTCGCCGAACAGCGCCTGCTGTTCACGCTCGGTGCGCCAGGCATGCTGCGCTTCGTCGGCGCTCTTTTCCAGCGTCACCTTGGTTGCATCGACCGACTTGATCCAGGAGGACGGGATGGAGTGGTGGACACCGCCCGCATCGCTGTCGCTCTTGGTCAGGATGATGCGGTCGCCGCGCAGCTTGTCGACGGTGCCGACATGTTCGCCATCGCTGCCGACCACTTCCATATGCTCGCGCACCTGCGTCACCGCCTGGCGCTGCTCGCCGCGACGGGTGCGCCATGTGCCGAATTCGCTGTTGAAGCGGTCGCGATGTTCGCGCTGATATTCGGCATAGTCGCGGTCCAGCTCGTCGATCCGCTGCTGGCGCCAGCTATGGTAATTGCTGTCATGATGCGCGCCATAGGTCTGGCCCTGCCCGAAGGCGCGGTTGCGATAGCCATGATCCTCGTTGCCATAGCCGCTGCGTTCGCCACTATAGGGCGTATAGCCGCGGCCCGGCAGATAGTCGCTGCTGCTGGCGGCCGACGCATAGCCCAGCCGGCTCGACTGGTCGCGCGGGTCGCCATAGGGACGGTTATAATATTCGTCATATTCGCGCCGGCGTTCCGCTTCGTCATCGCCGAACCAGCTGCGAATTTCATCGCCGGCCCGGTCGAAGAAGCCGCGTTCATCGGGGTCATAGTCGCTGGGATAGGGGCGTGCGCCCGGCCCGCCGAACTGGCCGCGCATGCCATAGCGATAGGCGCGATCGTCGCGCGTCGCGCGATAGCGATCGGTGCCACGATCCCAGTCGGTTGCGTAGCGATCATCGCCACCATAGCGTCGTCCGCCTTGGTAACCCATTGTCCTTCTCCTTATCTTTGCCGCAAGATATTGCACTTCGGCGGTGGTGCTTGCTTGCACCGACACGGCATCAATGGGTGACGCAGGGCATCGTTCCGGGCGTTACGGGCGGGTAACGTCGCGCCTTTCAACCGCCCTGCCGAAGACGGAAACGGCCGATTTCCGGGGCTCTTGATCGAGATCAGGAAAGGCGGCGATTTTTTGCGCAAAAGACCGTTGCAAGGCGAAAATCCCTCGCTTATAGGCAGCCCACCTTTGGGGCCTTAGCTCAGCTGGGAGAGCGCGTCGTTCGCAATGACGAGGTCAGGGGTTCGATCCCCCTAGGCTCCACCAAAGATTTTGCCGACGGCTTTGCCGGACATGGTATTGACCATCGGACACGCGGTTTGCGCCGCATCAGGATGGGGCCTTAGCTCAGCTGGGAGAGCGCCTGCATGGCATGCAGGAGGTCAGCGGTTCGATCCCGCTAGGCTCCACCATTTTCTGGATAGATATGGATTAGGCCGAAAGGCGAACGGGTTCGTGCGTCTTATCCGTTCGTGCCCTGCTGCGCGTCGCGATAGGCGCGGGCGGACAGGCCCATGTTCCGCTGGAAGAAGCGGCTGAAATAGGCCGGGTCGGCAAAGCCGATCGAAAAGCCGATCTCGGCGATCGACAGGTTGGAATAGAGCAAGGCCCGCTGCGCTTCGAGCAGGGCGCGCTGGTCCAGCATCTGCGCCGGCGATCGTCCCGCCATCCGGGCGCAGGCGACGCGCAGCGCGGTCTGGCTGACGCCCAGCGCGGCGGCATGGACCGATACCGGCTCGCGCAGGCGGAAACGCTGCTCGATCCGTTCGCGCAGCCGCGCCACGATAGCCGCGTGCGGTCCGGCGCGGGGGGCAGCATGGACGGCGGCGCTGCGGTGGCGCAGCGCCGTTACCAGCAGCGACAGCATCGCCGCATTGACCGCCGCCCGGTGGCCCGGCGCCGACCAGCTGAGTTCGCGCATCAGATCGGCCACCAGCCGTTCGACCGGCGGTAGTTGGGTGGCGCTCATCTCGATCGCGTCGGGCCGCTCGAACAGGCCGGTCAGTTCCGCGCCATGACGGCCGAGATCCTGCAGATAGGCGTCGGCCATGGTGATGACGAAGCCGGCGGTTTCCTCCAGCCATTTGAAGCCATGGACGGTGGTAGCCGGCACCAGCAGGAAGCTGGGCGCGACGAAGCGCATCTCCGCGCCATCCGCCTCCATCGCGCCGCCGCCGGAGGTGATGAGGAATATATGGCTCAGCTCGCTATGGGCATGTGGCTTGATCGTCCATTCGCTGGGACGGGAGCGATCGTCCAGCGTTTCGACATGGACGAAGCCTTCCGCCACCAGCCTGTGCGGCTCGCCGTACAGATAGAAGGTCGGGAAGGACTGTTTCGACATCAGGGGCGATCTCAACAAGGCTGCTGAATTATCCAATTAATAGGCTGGCGCGCCCATGTCCATCGCGCGCAGCGCGGATAGGTTGGGCGCATCGGACAAACAGGGGCGCCGTCAGCGCGCCCGGATCTTGAGAGGATGCGAATGCGCACCAGCATAGCGATTATCGGCGCCGGCCCGGCCGGCATGTTCCTGGCCCATCTGCTCGCGGCGGAGGGGATTGCCGCCGTCGTGCTGGAACGGCGTGACCGGGCCTATGTCGAAGGGCGGGTGCGCGCCGGCGTGCTGGAACAGGTGACGACCGACCTGATGCATCGCCTGGGCCTTGGCGCCCGGCTCGATCGCGAGGGGCTGGTCCATGGCGGCACCCAGATTTCGCTCGACGGTGCGCTGTTCCGTATCGACATGGCGGCGCTGACCGGCGGCAGCGCCGTCACCGTCTATGGCCAGCAGGAGGTGATGCACGACCTGTTCGAGGCGGCGCCGGAACGCGGTGTCGAGATCGTCTGGAATGCGGATGACGTGACGCTGGAGGGGCTGGACGGCGATCATCCCGTGGTCCGCTGGCGCCAGGATGGCGTCGCGCAGGAATTGCAGTGCGACTATGTCGTCGGCTGCGACGGCTATCATGGCGTCAGCCGCAGCAGCATCCCCGCCCATGTGCTGCGGACGTTCGAGCGGGTCTATCCGTTCGGCTGGCTCGGCATCCTGGCCGATGTGCCTCCGGCCGACCATGAACTCATCTACGCCAATCATGAACGCGGCTTCGCGCTCGCCTCGATGCGCTCTCCCACGCGCAGCCGCTATTATATCCAGTGCGGCCTCGACGAGCAGGTCGAGGACTGGTCCGACGATCGTTTCTGGGACGAACTTTGCCTGCGCCTCGGTCCCGATGCGGGATCGCGCGTGACCCGCGGGCCGAGCTTCGAAAAGTCGATCGCGCCGCTGCGCTCCTTCGTGTCGGAACCGATGCGCTGGGGCCGGCTGTTCCTGGCTGGCGACGCTGCCCATATCGTGCCGCCGACCGGCGCCAAGGGCCTCAACCTCGCCGCGTCGGACGTCATCATGCTGAGCGAGGCGCTGGTCGATCATTATCGCGGCGGATCGGATGCCGGGCTGGACGGCTATTCCGCCCGCGCCCTGGCCCGCGTGTGGAAGGCGGAGCGCTTTTCCTGGTGGTTCACCTCGATCACCCACCGCTTCCCCGACATGGACGGTTTTGCCCGCCGCATCCAGGCGGCCGAGATCGACTATATTCGCGGGTCGCAGGCGGCGCAGCGCACGCTGGCGGAAAATTATGTCGGCCTTCCGCTGATGGCCGCCTGACGCCTCTGGCCGGGGCGGGGCTTTACCGCCCCGCCGGATGCAGCCTAGACCGGGGCATGAGCGAAGAGAATGACGCGGGACGCCCCGCAGCGACGATCGTGATCGTGCGCGACCGGCCGGGGGCGGCGCCCGACCTGCTGATGATGGAACGGGCCGCGACCATGGCCTTTGCCGCCGGTGCGCTGGTCTTTCCGGGCGGCGGCGTCGACGATAGCGACCGGGCGCTGGCCGCCAGTATTTCCAGCGATCTGGCCAGCGATGAGATCGCCGCACGGATCGCCGCCATTCGCGAGACGATCGAGGAGAGCGGTCTGGGCGTCGGTCTGGCCGGTTCTGTCGATGCCGCCACCGTGTCGGCGATTCGCGCTGGCCTGCTCGGCGGGGCATCGCTGGGCGATCTTCTCGCGCCGCGCGGCATCGCCCTGGCGCTGGATGCGCTGGTGCCGTTCGCCCGCTGGCACCCGTCTGCGCGGGAAAAGGCGATCCGCGTCTATGACACCCGCTTCTATCTCGCCCGCGCGCCACTGGGGCAGGAGGCGAGCGTCGATGCGACCGAGAATGTCCGCCTGTTCTGGAGCAGCGCGGCTGCGACCATCGCCCGTGCCGATGGCGGCGACGGGCATGTCATCTTCCCCACCCGCCGCAATCTGGAACGGCTGGCGCAATATGACAGTTTCGACGCGCTTGCCGCCCATGCGCGCGGCATCCCTGTGGAAAAGGTGCGCCCCTGGTTCGAAGAGCGCGACGGCGAGCCGCATCTCTGCATCCCGACGCATCTGGGCTATCCGGTCACGTCGGAACCAATGCGGCAGGTCCGGCGTGGTTAGGGCATGCGCCGCCTCCATCTGACCCTTCGTGCCCTTGTCATCATCGCTGTCATCCTTGGCCTGCTCTGGGTCGGCTATGCGCTGCTGCGCCAGCGGCCGCAGGATCTGCCCTGGACCAGGCTGGACCTGTCGCAGCCGGTCGGCCTGTTCACCGGTCGCAAGCTCGCCGCCCTGACCGGCGACCGGGCACAATGTCTGGCGCTGCTCGACCGGGCGGGCATCGCCTATGTGCCGATGAAGCCGGGCGGGGGCGAGGGGCAGTGCGGCTATGCCGATGCGGTCCGGTTGAAGGCGGAAAAGGGCATGATCGCCTTGTCACCGGCCGGGGTGGCGCCGTCCTGCCCGGTGGTTGCCGCCCTGCGCGTCTGGGAATGGCAGGTGGTGCAGCCCGCCGCCCAGCGCCTGTTCGGCCAGCCGGTGCGCAGCATCACCCATTTCGGTTCCTATAGCTGCCGGCGCATGTACGGTCGCAGCCAGGGCGACTTCAGCGAACATGCCACGGCCGATGCGATCGATGTCGCGGGCTTCGTGCTGGCCGATGGCCACCGGATCAGCGTGGTCGGCGACTGGAAGGGGGAGGGCAAGGACGCCGCCTTCCTGCGTGACGTGCGCGATGGCGCGTGCAGCCTTTTCTCGACCGTGCTCTCGCCGGACTATAACACCGCCCATCGCGACCATTTCCACCTCGACCAGGCGGAGCGCGGGGCGACGGGCTGGCGGGCCTGTCGTTAAAGGTGATTACTGCCCGTAGCCGGCTTGCTTGGCCAGGCTGACGGCTTCGCGTGCGGCGGCGAGCAGGGCGCCGCTCTTGGCCTCGCATTCGCGCTGCTCATATTCGGCGGTCGAATCGGCGACGATGCCGGCGCCGGCCTGAACGTGCATCACGCCATCCTTCAGCACGGCGGTGCGCAGCACGATGCAGCTGTCCATATTGCCGTCCGGACCAAAATAGCCGACGCCGCCGGCATAGGCACCGCGCGTTTCCGGCTCCAGTTCGGCGATGATCTCGCAGGCGCGGACCTTGGGTGCGCCCGATACGGTGCCGGCCGGGAAGCCCGCGAACAGCGCGTCGATCGCGTCCTTCTCCGGTGCCAGTCGGCCGACCACGTTCGACACGATGTGCATCACATGGCTGTAGAATTCGACCGTATAGCTTTCTGTCACGGTGACGGTGCCGGCGCTGGCGACGCGGCCGACATCGTTGCGGCCCAGGTCCAGCAGCATCAGATGCTCGGCCCGTTCCTTGGGATCGTCGAGCAGGCTGGCGCGGTTGGCGGCGTCTTCCACCGCATTCTTGCCGCGCGGGCGCGTGCCGGCGATCGGCCGGATCGTCACTTCGCCATCGCGGGCGCGGACCAGGATTTCCGGGCTGGACCCGATCAGCGCAAAGCCGGGCAGGTCGAGATAATAGAGGAAGGGCGACGGGTTGATCCGGCGCAGCGCGCGATAGAGCGCGATCGGCGGCAAAGTGAAGGGGCTGGTGAAGCGCTGCGCCAGCACCACCTGGAAGATGTCGCCCGCGACGATATAGTCCTTGGCGCGATCGACCATCTGGGCATAGCGGCCCGGTTCCAGCACCGGCGTCACGTCGATCTCGGCAATGTCGGCAGGGGCGGGCACGGTTGGCAGCGGCGCAGCCAGGCGCGCGGCGGTCGCGTCGATCCGCTCCAGCGCCTGCGTAATGGCCTTTTCCGCGTCGGCGGCCTGATCCTTCCATACCGGGGCGACCAGGAACAGGGCGTCGGCCAGGCGATCGAACACCAGGATGACGGTCGGCCGCACGAACAGCATGTCGGGCAGGGCGATGTCGTTGGCGGCGGGGCGGGGCAGCTTTTCGACCAGGCCCACCGTCTCATAGCCGAAATAGCCGACCAGACAGGCGAGCGCGGCCGGCAGGGCGGGGTCCAGATCGGCGCGGCATTCGGCGACCAGTGCGCGCAGCGCCTGCAACGCATCCTGTTCGGCCGGGACGAAGGCGTCGCGATCGGTCGCCCATTGGCGGTTGATCTCGCCCTTTGCCCCCTCGGCGCGATAGACGAGGTCGGGGGCCAGGCCGATCAGGCTGTAGCGGCCACGCACGGCGCCGCCCTCGACCGATTCCAGCAGGAAGTCGCCCCGGTCCGGCTCGAACAACTTGAGCGCAGCGGAGATCGGCGTGTCGGTGTCGGCAATCTGCCGCCGCCACACCAGACCCGAACGGCCCTGTGCCAGTGCCGCGCGCGCGACGGCCGTGCCGTCCACCATTCCCCCCTGCGCCGCCATCTTACTGCTCGCCGCTGTTGGTGGCGGACAGTGCCTTCCGGGCTTCGGCCACGGCGTTTGCCTTGCGGGTCACGCCCATATCCTTCTCGATCGCGCGCTCGAACTGGGCGCCATATTCCTCGCCCACGACGTCGCCCAGCTGGGTGCGGACCTGGTTCAGCAATTCGGGCTGACCGGCGGCGTCGCCACGCTTGATGGCGTTCAATTGCACCACGAAGGTGCCGCGATCCTGGCCGATCGGCAGGGTCTTCACGCTGTTGGCGGCCATCGAGAAGAGGATGGCGATTTCCGCCGGCGGGCGCTGCTGGCCGCGCATCAGGTCGGCGCGACGGCCGCCCACGACCTGCGGTGCCGGCAGCTTGACGCCGGCCTGGGCCAGCGCATCGGCCAGCTTCGTGCCCTTGGCGACCTTGGCGCGGATTTCCTCGGCGACCTTCTGCGCCTTTTCATAGCCCTGGCTCAGCTTATACTGGGCCACGACCAGCGGCTTGATCTTGGCGAGCGGCGGCGGGGCGGGGGCGACGATGTCGCCCGGCGCGGCCAGCGCATAGCGCTTGTCCGGGGTGATCGGCACCAACTGGGCATCATCGTCGGCGCTCATCGCGAAGACGGGGGCCAGCAGCGGACGCAGGTCGTTGTTGGGCTGATAGGTCTCGTCCTCGACCTGCTTGCCGCTCGACACCAGCAGTGGTGAGGTTTCCAGCTTCAGGCCATTATCCTTCGCGACTTCCTCGAAGGTGCCGCCATTGGCGATCTGGTCCTCGATCTTGCCGGTGAAGTCGGTCAGCAGCTGCTTTTCCTTCTGGGTGCGCAGCGTGGTGATGATTTCATCGCGCACCGAAGCCAGCGCGCGGGCCGGGACATTGTTGAGCGCGGTGACGCGCAGCACGATCCAGCCGAGCGAACCCCGGACCGGGCCGACCAGTTCGCCCTGCTTGGCGGCAAAGGCGGCGTCGGCGACCGGCTTGGACGCGGTGGCGGCCAGCGCCTCGCGGCTCTGGTCGGTCAGGGTCGAGACGGCGAGGCCCGCGCCCTGCGCGGCGGCGGCCAGCGTCTTGCCGGCCTTCACCTGGTCGGCGATCGCCTTGGCGGCGGCCTGGGTCGGCAGCACCAGCTGTTCGACGCTGCGATTTTCCTTGGCGGCATAGGCCGCCTTGTTCTGGTTGTAGGCGGCGGTGATTTCCGCCTCGGTCGGCTGGGCCGCCTGAGCGAAACGCTCGCCGTCGATCACGGCATAGCGGATGCGACGCTGTTCCGGGATGGTGTAGCGCGCGGCATTCTTCTTGTAGAAATCGGCGACCTGCGCCTCGGTCGGTTCCTTGGCGTCCAGGAAAGCGGCGGCCGGGATCGCGGCGATCGTGCCCTGGCGTTCCTCCAACAGCAGCGATGCATAGGGCAGGGCCACGCTGTCGGGCAGCTTCACGCCCAGGCCGACGGGCGCGAGCATCTGGCGTTGCAGGATTTCGCGGCTGATATCGTCACGTAGCGACTGTTCGCTGATCCGCTCGCGCTGCAGCAGGGCGCGGAAATTATCCTGGCTGAAATTGCCGGCCGCGTCCTGGAAGGCGGGGATCTGCGCAATCTGCGCATCGACCAGCCGCTTGCTGATATGGACGCCCTGGTCGCTGGCGAACTGCTTGAGCGTCAGCGCCGCGACCAGCTGGTCGAACACCTGCTTGCCGCCCCCCTGGGCGAAGAAATCGCCGATCTGCATGCCGGGATTTTCGCGGCGCGCATTTTCGAACACGCGCTGGATGCGGTCCTGCAATTCGCTCTGAGACAGCTTCGAACCGCCCGCCTTGGCGACGGTGTCACCGCCGCCCAGCGCATTGCCGAACTGTCCGCTCGAAATGTCGCCCAGGATGAACGCCGCCGCGATCAACCCCAGAAAGAGGATCGCGAAAAAGGCGCCGAATTTGGAACGGATGAAACTGCGGAAGACAGAAAGCATGAGAATGTCCGGTTTATGCGGCAATGTGGCGGCCCGCTTTAGGGGCGGATCGACCCGGCGGCAAGTGCAGCCGTGGCGGACGGTCTGGACAAATGCTGCATCGCCGTCCATCGGCATCTGCATCCGGCTGGGATCCATGGAGACGCGGCGCCAGCCCGCGGGAGGCCGATCGGATACGTGCAGCAATAATCACAAGGGGACTTGGACCGATGAGCAGGCGCAAGCTGGTGGTCGGCAACTGGAAGATGAACGGGATGCGTGCGCATCTCGACGAGGTGGAGGCGATCGGCAAGGTTGCCGCGCAGCATCCGGCGGTGGAGGTCGGGCTCTGCCTGCCTGCAACGCTCATCATGGCCGGGTCGCAATTGAAGGGCGCGGCGTTCATCGGCGCGCAGAATTGCCATATGGAACTGAGCGGCGCCTATACCGGCTCGCTGTCGGCCGAGATGTTGATCGAGGCGGGGGCGACCTGGGTCATTACCGGCCATAGCGAACGGCGCGAGACGCGCGGCGAGACCAACGCCGATGTCGCCGCCAAGTCCGCCGCGGCGCATGCCGCCGGCATGAAGGTGATCCTGTGCGTCGGCGAAACGCTGGCCGTGCGCGACGCCGGTGACGCCGACGCAGTGGTGACGGCGCAGTTGCTCGCCTCGCTGCCCGAAGGTGCGAGCGCCGACTGGCTGGCCGTTGCCTATGAACCCATCTGGGCGATCGGCACCGGCCGCATCCCGACCCTGGAGGCAATCCAGTCGATGCACGCCACCCTGCGGGCAGCGCTCGCCAGCCGGATCGGCGAGGCGCAGGCGGGGGCCATGCGCATCCTCTATGGCGGATCGATGAACGGCGACAATGCGGCCGAGATCATCGCGCTGCCGGACGTCGACGGTGGCCTGGTCGGCGGCGCCAGCCTGTCGGCCGCCAAGTTCGAACCGGTGATCGCCGCCGCGGACTGAGGCGGGACGCCCTCTCTTCGTGCGGAAGAGGGGGCGTGCCGGCTTGATGCGAGTCGGGGGCAAGCTCCTTATGGCGGTGCAATGGTTGAGCGAAACCGATCATTCCTCCCCGCGCCGGGGAGGATCCGCTTCTGGTCGCAATCGACCATGGAAGGTCAGTTGCAACCGCCCCTGCACGCGCCCTCATCCGCGCCTTCGTTCATATCGACCGGCTCGCCGGTTGCCCCGGCGGCCCATCGTCGCTATGTGCGCGCCAACGCATTCCTTCATTGGACAGAAAAGAACCCGCATGTTCACCTTCCTTCTCGTCGTGCAGGCGATCATCGCCGCCCTGCTGGTCACCGTGATTCTGATGCAGAAGTCGGAAGGTGGCGGCCTGGGTGTCGGTGGCAGCCCGGCCGGGCTGATGTCGGCGCGCGGTGCGGCGGATTTCCTGACGCGTGCGACCACCGTGCTGGCGACCCTGTTCGTTCTGCTGTCGATCACCCTGGCGGTCATCGCCTCGGTCCGTCATGCGGGCGGCGACATCGATACCTCGCTGGTCAAGTCGGCCCCCGCCACGCAGGCGCCGGCACCCACGACCGGTAATGCCGATCCGCTGGCCGGCGCAGCCGCCACGGCCGGCAATGGTTCGGCAGCGAACGGCGCAGTTCCGCTCGCTAACTGACCTTTTCGTCGTTCATCGCCATATTTTTTGCGAGCGTGCGGATTCGCGCGCTTGCTCAACTCGTTTGTATAAGGCTAAGCCTCTTCTCCCATGACGCGGTATATTTTCATCACCGGCGGCGTGGTCTCCTCGCTTGGTAAGGGCCTCATGGCCGCATCCTTGGCAGCGCTGTTGCAGGCGCGGGGCTATCGCGTGCGAATCCGGAAATTCGACCCCTATCTCAACGTCGATCCCGGCACGATGTCGCCCTATCAGCATGGCGAAGTCTATGTGACCGACGACGGGGCGGAAACCGACCTGGACCTCGGCCATTATGAACGTTTCACCGGCGTGTCGGCGCGCCAGTCGGACAATGTCACCCAGGGCCGGGTCTATCAGACCATCATCCAGCGCGAACGGCGCGGCGACTATCTGGGCGCGACCGTCCAGGTCATCCCGCACGTCACCGACGAGATCAAGGCGTTCGCCACGGCGGAGACGGACGATCTCGACTTCGTGCTGTGCGAAATCGGCGGCACCGTCGGCGACATCGAATCGCTGCCCTTCATGGAAGCGATTCGCCAGCTCCATAACGACCTGGATCGCGGCCAGTCGATCTTCGTCCATGTGACGCTGGTGCCCTATCTCGCGGCGGCGGGCGAACTGAAGACCAAGCCGACCCAGCACAGCGTGCGCGAGCTGACATCGCTCGGCATCCAGCCCGACATCCTGCTGTGCCGCGCCGAGCATCCGCTGCCCGAGAGCGAGCGCAGGAAGATCGCCCTCTTCTGCAATGTCCGTCCCGAAGCGGTCATTCCGGCGCTCGACGCCAAGAGCATCTATGCCGTGCCCGAGCAATATCATGCCGAGGGTCTCGACAATGAAGTGCTGCGCGCCTTCGGCATCACCGATGCGCCCGCGCCGTCGATGGACCGCTGGACCGACATCATGGATCGCCAGCTCAACCCCGAGGGCGAAGTGACGATCGGCGTGGTCGGCAAATATGTCGGCCTGCTCGACGCCTACAAGTCGCTGCACGAAGCGCTGCACCATGGCGGCCTTGCCAACCGGGTGAAGGTCAACATCAAGTGGATCGACGCCGAACTGTTCGAGAAGGGCGACGACCTCGCCGCCAGCCTCGAACCGATGCACGGCATCCTCGTCCCCGGCGGCTTCGGCGTGCGCGGGTCGGAAGGCAAGATCGCATCGGTCAAGTTCGCGCGCGAACGCGACGTGCCCTTCTTTGGTATCTGTCTTGGCATGCAGATGGCCTGCATCGAAGGCGCGCGGAACACGGCGGGCATCGAGAATGCCTCGACCACCGAATTTGGCGAAACCAGCGAGCCGGTCGTCGGCCTCATCACCGAGTGGATGAGCGCGGAAGGCCTGCAGAAGCGCACCGCCGAAACCGATCTGGGCGGCACCATGCGTCTGGGCGCCTATCCGGCGAAGCTCGCGGGCAACAGCGTCGTCGCCGGCGTCTATGGCGCGACCGAGATCAGCGAACGGCACCGCCACCGCTATGAGGTCAATGCCGGCTATCGCGAACCGCTGGAAAAGGGTGGCCTGATCTTCTCGGGCATGTCGCCGGACGGCACGCTGCCCGAAATCGTCGAGCGGCCCGACCATCCCTGGTTCGTGGGCGTGCAGTTCCATCCGGAACTCAAGTCCAAGCCGTTCGACCCGCATCCGCTCTTCGCCAGCTTCATCGAAGCGGCGGTCAAGCAGAGCCGGTTGGTATAAAAGAACGGGGCCTAAAGGCCCCGTTTTTCGTTTCAGCCCTTCGGCGCGTCGAACAGGTTTCGATACTGGCGCGGCTGGCAGCGCAGATATTGCGGTGCGGCCTTCACCGATGCGCCCAGATGGGCGGCGGCATGCCAGGGCCAGCGCGGATCGTAGAGGATGGTGCGGGCGATCGCGATCAGGTCGGCGTCGCCGGTGCCGATGATCGCCTCCGCCTGCTCGAAATCGGTGATGAGGCCGACGGCAATCACCGGCATGTCGACCGCCTGCTTGACCGCGCGGGCCAGCGGCACCTGATAGCTTGGCCCGACCGGAATATCCTGGCGCGGGTCGAGGCCACCGCTCGACACATGGATCGCGCTGCATCCGCGCGCTTCCAGCGCCGTGGCAAATGCGATCGTCTGTTCGATGTCCCAGCCGCCCTCGACCCAGTCGGTGCCCGATACCCGCATCGTCACCGGCTTGTGCGCGGGCAGGGCCGCGCGCACCGCATCGAAAATCTCCAGCGGCAGGCGCATCCGGTTCTCCAGGCTGCCGCCATAATCATCGTCGCGCTGGTTGGAGAGCGGCGAGAGGAACTGGTGCAGCAGATAGCCATGGGCGCCGTGCAACTGGACCGCGTCGATGCCGATCGCATCAGCCCGCTTCGCCGCCGCGACGAAGGCGTCGCGCAGCCGGTCGATTCCGGCCTGGTCCAGCGCCATCGGCGCGTTGGTGCCCGGCGTGAAGGGCAGGGCGGAGGGGGCGACCGTCTGCCAGCCATTCGCCGCATCGGGCGCGATCTGCGCGCCGCCCTGCCATGGCACCTGCGTCGAAGCCTTGCGCCCGGCATGGCCGAGCTGGATCGCGATGGGCATGTCGCTATGGCGGCGCACGCCGTCCAGCACCCGCTGCATCGCCGCCTGCGTCGCATCGTCCCACAGGCCGACATCGGCATGGCTGATCCGCCCCTCTGGCAGCACGGCGGTCGCCTCGATCGTCAGCAGCGCTGCGCCGGACAGGGCAAGCTGGCCCAGATGAATGAGGTGCCAGTCGTTCATCTGCCCATCGACGGCGGAATATTGGCACATCGGTGCGATCACGATGCGGTTGTCGAGGGCAAGGCCGCCGACATCGAAAGGCTGGAACAGCTTGGGAGCGCTCATGCGGGTCTCCAGAAAAGGGAGAGGGGGGAGAAGGCCCGCAAGATAGGAAGTGGGGCAGGCGGCCGAAAGGGGCTGGCCCTCGCAGGCGCAAAATGGCGAGGCCATCAAATCGTCATCAATCGGTCACGGTAATGCAGCGAATTGGAAATGCCGCTGTCGCGCAGTTTTCCTAATCGCAGCCCCGACCAAAGGGGACTCGATCATGACCAGGATTTTCTCGACATCCATCAGCCTGTTCGCGCTCGCGATCGCGGGCACCGCCCATGCGCAGCAGCCGCTGCCCGAGGAGGAAGGCGGCATTGTGGTCACCGGCCAGCGCGCGCAGTTGCAACGGTCGATCGACCAGAAGCGCGCAGCGCTGGGCATCGTCGATGTGACGGCGTCCGACGATATGGGCCAGTTGCCCGACAAGAATGTGGCCGAGGCGGTCGAACGGCTGCCGGGCGTCGGCGTGCAATATGACCAGGGCGAGGGTCGCTATGTCGCGGTGCGCGGCGTGCCCTCCAGCCTCAACGGCTATACCATCAACGGCTTCGAGATCGGCAATCCCGACGGGCTCGACCGGCGCCTGCCGCTCGACATCCTGTCGGGCCAGCTCCTCAAGCAGGTGGAGGTCGCCAAGGTGAAGACCGCCGATCTGACCGGTCAGGGCATCGGCGCCACCATCAACCTCGTCACCCAGACCGCCTTCGATTTCGACGATGGCTTCATCTTCCAGGCAAACGGGCAGATCGGCTATCAGGAACTGCGCAAGGGCGACCAGCCGATCAAGGGCGATGTCACCATCGGCACCCGCTTCGGCGCGGACGAACAGTTCGGCATCCTGCTGGGCGCCAGCTATTCCGACCGCACCTATACCAGCTATGGCATCTATCCCGATGACTGGACGCCCGACGCCGATGCCGCGCGCGGCGCCGTGCCGGTCAACATCAAATATAATGACTATCGTCTCAAGCGCGAGCGGATCGGCGCGGCCGGCTCGTTCGACTGGCGCGGCGAGAGCGTCCAGCTCTATGTCCGCGGCATCTATTCCAAATTCTCCGAGGATGAATATCGCCAGCGCTTCCGGCTCGATTTTTCCGATATCGACTGGGACGCCAACGGCCTGACCGGCATCGCGTCCACCAGCGAACAGCGTTCCGATCTGCGCCTGGAATATAAGGAAAAGTCGGTCCTGTCCTTCATGGCCGGGGGCACGGCGGAACTGGCCGACAACTGGTCGCTCGACTTTGGCGCCGCGCGGACGCGAAACGAGGTGATCGAACCCAATACCCTCTGGCAGTTCCGCGGCAATCCCGGCGCGGTCGCGGTCGATTTTTCGGACAAGCTGTTCAGCGCCGTGCCGGTCGACGGCTATCTCGATCCGTCGGACCTGGGCTTCCGCCAATATTCGGCGCAGGATGAATATGGCCTGGAAAAGACCTGGCAGGGCCGGCTCGACCTGACCGGCAAGCTGCCGACGATCGGCCAGAACAGCTTCGTCAAGTTCGGCGCCAATGGCCGCTGGACCGACAAGCGCTTCGATTCCTCCAATGCGGTCTATGGGCGCGGAAGCAGCGCCAACCGCTTCACCCTGGATGGCCTGTCGGGCGACACTGTCATCGTGAAGCTGGGCAATGGCCGCAACTATTTCCTCGGCCCGGTGATCGATGCCGACCTCATCAATGCCTATACCCAGGGCAAGCTGGGCGGCGCGCAGTTCGTGCTCAACGAAGCGACCAGCCTGGCCAATGAAACGCTGAGCGATTTCGACCTCAGCGAGAATGTCTATGCCGGCTATGCCATGGCGAACCTCGACTTTGGCGCGCTGTCGGTCACGGGCGGCCTGCGGGTCGAGCGGACCGAACTGGATATTGACGGATATCTGCTGGAGGGCGACGTCGTCAGCCCGACATCGGGCCGCACCCGCTATACAAACTGGCTGCCCAGCCTGGTGGTACGCGTCACCCCCTCGCACGACACTATGTTCCGCCTGGCCTATTCGCGCAGCATCGGCCGACCCAGCTATGCCGACCTGTCGCCGGGCGGCACCGTCACGGTGGAGGGCGCGGAGGAGATCAGCGTGTCGAGCGGCAATCCGGCGCTCAAGCCCTATGTCGCGGACAATCTCGACATGTCGGCCGAATGGTATTTCGCGCCCGGCGGCCTTATCAGCGTCGGCGCCTTCGCCAAGTTCATCCGCAACCCGATCTTCACGCAAAGCTATACCATCAATGACGGCAGCTTCGGCGGGGTCGCCTATGACCGGATCAATTTCAGCCAGACGCTCAACGCGGACAAGGGCGACATCATCGGCCTGGAAGCTGCCTGGCAGCAACAGTTCACCTTCCTGCCGGGCATCCTCTCGGGCCTTGGCATGAACCTCAACCTCACCCTGATCGATTCCAGCCTGCGCATGCCCGACCGCGGCACCGTAGCCTTCCCCGAACAGTCCAAGCTGCTCTGGGGCGCGCAGCTCTTCTACCAGAAGGGTATCGTCGAGGCGTCGGTCGCCTATCATCATACCGGCCGCGCCCTGCTGTCGGCGGGTGATATCCGCCTCAATGACCAGTATAATGACGATCTGCGTCGCCTGGACGCGAAGATCGGGGTGGATGTGACGAAGAATGTGCGCCTCTTTGCCGAAGGGCAGAATCTGACCGACGAGCCGACCCGCCAATATCAGGGCGGCGTGCGCGACTGGGTGATCCAGAATGAACGCTATGGCCGCACCTTCTATGTCGGAGCGTCGATCAAATGGTAAGGGCTCTGCTTGTCGGAACTGGGCTGCTGGCGCTGGCGGGCGGGGCGATCGCCCAGGCGCCGGCGGATGCCCCGTCGCCGCCCGCTTCGGCGGTCAGCCTGCGGATCAAGGCGCTGGAGGCGCATCAGGGCGCGGCGTCGGACGGCACTTATGTCTATGCGATCGACAATGACCGGATCGGCAAATATCGCATCGCCGACGGCCAGCGCGTCGCGCAGTGGCAGGGGGAGCGCCGCCTCTATCCGCACATGAACAGCTGCACCGTGGTCGGCGCCGAACTGGTCTGTGCCGCGTCCAACTATCCCGCCGTGCCGCAGACCAGCGCGGTCGAGATTTTCGACACGAAGACGCTGAAACATGTCCGCAGCGTCAGCCTGGGCTTTGGCCCCGGATCGCTGACCGTCATGGATCGGCATGACGGCAAATGGTGGGCGGTTTTCGCCAATTATGAGGGCAAGGGCGGGGAACCGGGGCGTGACTATCGCTATACCGTGCTGGTGCGGATGGACGACGCTTTCCGGGCGGAGGCGAGCTGGGCCTTCCCGGCGCACGTGCTCGCCCGCTTTGCGCCGAAAAGCTGCTCGGGCCTTAGCTGGGGGACGGACGGCCTGATCTATGCCACGGGCCATGACCGGCCCGAAGTCTATGCGCTGACACTGCCCGAGGCGGGATCGGTGCTGGAGCATGTCGGCACGCTCGGCATCGCCACGCCGGGCCAGGCGATCGACTGGGATCCCCGCGCGCCGCGCCGCCTCTGGTCGATCGGTCGTGGCGCCGGCGAGATGGTGGCGAGCGAGATGCCGCCGGTCCGATAGGCGGCCTCAGCGGACCTTCAGCCCCAGTTCGGCGAGCAGTTCGCCGGCCTGGTCGCGCGAGATGGTGGCGCCGCGAAAGCGGCTGGCATCGCCCAGATGCACGCCGCCTATATCCGCGCCGCGCAGGTCGGCACCCTCGAACCGGGCGCCGTCCAGCATCGCTTCGCGCAGGCTGCAGCCCTCGAAACTGGCCATGCGGAAATCGCATTTGCGCAGGTCCGCCTGCGAAAAATCGATGCGGCTCAGCCGCTGCTTGCGGAAGGACAGGCCGGGCAGGCGTGCGTCGATCAGCAGGCATTCCGTCATGTCGATCTCCAGCGCGCGCAGGTCCGACAGGTCGGCGCCGGTCAGCTTGCACTGGGCCAGTCGAGCGCCCTCCAGCCGCGCCCGCCGCAGCACCACATTGTTGAAGTCGCATCCGGTCAGGACCGCGTCGCTGAGGTCGCAGCCGGTGAAATTCGCGCCGCCACCCCGACAGCCCTGCCAGCGCGTGCGTTCCAGCATGGCACCGGCCAGATCAGCGTTGCGCAGGTTGCAGCGTTCGAACTGCCAACCGGTGAGGTCGAGCTGCGCCAGTTCCGCCTCCTCCAGGTCGCAGTCGATCAGGGCATGGGTCGTGCCCGCCAGAGCAGCGATGTCGGCGCGCCCCAGTTGCTGCCCGTTGAGCGCGGGCAGGGCGGATATGTCGGTCATGTCGCCGTCTATGCCTTGGGCGTCAGCTTGAGCAAGCGGCCCTGAGACTTTCCGCCATCCTCCAGCAGCCACAGCGCGCCGTCCGGCCCCTGTTCGACCTCGCGGATGCGCGCGCCCATATCCCACTGGTCGGCCTTGGACGCAGTGTCGCCGTCCAGCTTCACCCGCACCAGCGACTGGCTCGACAGGCCGCCGATGAACAGGGAACCCTTCCACTGCGGGAACAGGTCGCCCGAATAATAGATCAGGCCGCCCGGCGAGATCACCGGATTCCACCAGAGCTTCGGTGCCTCATAGCCGTCGCCGGGCTTGTGGTCGGGAATGTCGCGGCCGTCATAATGGCTGCCGTTCGACGCCTTGGGCCAGCCATAGTTGAGGCCGGGCTTGATCAGGTTGACCTCGTCGCCGCCCTGCGGCCCCATTTCCTGTTCCCACAGGCGTCCATCCTTGTCGAAGGCGATGCCCAGCAGGTTGCGATGGCCATAGGACCAGACCGCCGGGTTGAAGCCCTTGGCGCTGAGCGGATTGCCCGCCGCCGGCGTGCCGTCGAGATTGAGGCGCAGCACCTTGCCCAGCGTCGACTTGGGATCCTGGGCCGGATCGAACTTCTGCCGCTCGCCATTGGTGAAGAAGAGATATTTGCCGTCCGGCGAGAAGGCGATGCGGCCTGAATAATGGCCATTGCCCTCGACATAATCACTGGCGCGGAAAATGACCTTCACGTCCGCCAGTCTGGTGGTGCCGTCGCTGGCCTGGTCGAAGATGCCGGTGGCCAGCGCCACGCCCTTGCCACCGGCACGATCGCCCTGACCGGCTTCGGAGAAGCTGAAATAGACTTTCTTGTCCTGCGCGAATGTCGGGGAGGGGACGATGTCCATCAGCGCGCCCTGGCCCGCGCTGTCGACCTTCGGGATGCCGGCGACCGGAATCTTGGTGCCGTTCTTCGGATCGAACAGGATCATCTCGCCGGCCTTTTCGGTGATCAGCATCCGCCCGTCGGGCAGGAAGGTCATCGCCCAGGGAGATGTGAAGTCCGCGATCACCGATGTCTTGAACGGTTTTTCCCCGGCGGTCGCGCCGGCATTCTGGCCGGTCGCATTGTCAGCCGAACAGGCGAGCAGGGCGAGGGGGAGAGTGACGGCCATCACGCGCAGCATGGGAAACTCCTGTTATAATAGTCGCAGGGGAAAGCCGATTTTTCGGCGGGGGTTCCATGCCCGCATCCTCCACCGGATGCGGGCATGGATGCAAGCCTCATCGGCGACAGGCCGATTTCTTAAGCTTCTGCCGCTAGAGGACAGGGCGGCAAGAGGGGGACTATGGTGCTGCACGGCGTATCGGATTTCGATGCCGCGTGCGCGCAGGCGGGCGCCTTGCGCGTCGAGCCGCTGTGCCTTGCCGATGCCCTAGGTTCGACCGCGCTCGCCCGCGCATGGGACAGGCTGGAGGCACGCGCCGACTGGCCGACCCAGACCCGCCTGTTCGCCGCTACGCTGAACGATCTGATCGCCGCCGGGGCAAGCCGCATCATGACGGTCTGGGCGGGCGGCGATCTGGTCGCTTTGCTGCCGCTGTGCCGCTATAAAGGTTATCTGGCCCGCTGGCGGATGATCGGCGCGCGCGAGACCTATGAGCCGGGCGACATGCTGTGCAATGGGACGGCGGCGGCCGATGCGCTGGCCAAGGCGATCGCGCGCCTGCCCCATCCGCTGCTGCTTGACCGCATCTCGGCCGGGTCGCCGCTGATCCCCGCATTGGCCCGCGCGGTGCGGCGGCGTGGCCGGCTGGTCGTGCGGCCGGCCATGGCCTGTCCCCATATCGCGCTCGATGAGGGCTGGCGCGACCCGGAAAGCTGCTTCAACGCCGGCCGCCGTTCCGATTTCCGGCGCGCCCGGCGCAAGGCCGAAGGCTGCGGCCACCTTCAGTGCGAGACGCTGGCGCCGGACGCGGGCAATTTCGACGCGCTGTTCGACGAGGCGGTGGCGGTCGAGGCACTGGGCTGGAAAAGCGAGGCGGGCACCGCCATCGCCACCGACCCGCGCCAGGCGGCGATCTTCCGCGCTTTCTTCCGCGCGGTCGCGCAGCGCGGCGACCTGCGCATCTCCTTCCTGCGGATCGATGGCCGCGCCATCGCGATGCAGATGGCGGTGCTGTGGAACGGCCGCTACTGGCTGTTCAAGATCGGTCATGACGCGGCCTTCAATGCCTGCTCGCCCGGTGGGCTGCTGATGCTTCATGCCATCGGCTGGGCGGCGCAGGCGCGGCTGCACAGTTTCGAATTTCTCGGCGTCGCCGAACCCTGGATATGCAAGCTCTGGACCCAGGCGCAGCATGATTGCGTCCAGTTGCGCACCTATCCCTACACTCTGCGTGGCGCGGTGGCGTTTGCGGCGGACGGCGCAGCCTGGTCACGTCAACGGCTGCGGCAACGATTGTGGCGGCGGTGAGGGGCGGGGCGGCCTGGCGCTTGTTGCGGGACACGCGCTATGCCCTTCCGGCTGCGCTGGGGCGGGTCATCCCGGCGCCCGATGCGCCCCAGGCTGTGGCGATCGCGCGGCAACAGGCCCGCGCCGGAAGCGCGACCACGATCGGCTATTTCGAAGGGACGGGGGGCGATCCCTCGTCGATCATGGCCGCCTATGCGCGGGTGGCGCAGCGCGCGCGCGGCCTGGACCTCAGCCTGTCGGTAAAGGCGCCGCCGCTGCGCTTCGATCCGGTCAGCCTGCGCGAGCTGGCGCAGATTGCGCGCCAGTCCGGCTTGTCGCTGGTGTTCGACGCCCATGGTCCGCAGGATGCGGACGGCACGCTGGCGGCGGTCGAGCGGCTGCTGCCCGACTTTCCCGATACCGGCATCGTCCTGCCGGCCCGCTGGCAGCGCAGTCAGGCCGATGCTGTGCGACTGCGCGACAGCAGCGCGCCGGTCCGCATCGTGCGCGGGGAATGGTCCGATCCGGCGGGCGATCCGCTCGATCCCGATGCCGCCTATCTGACGCTGGTCGAAGCACTGGCCGGCCGCGTGGCGCCGGTCGCGATCGCCACCCATCGCCCCGCGCTGGCCGACCGGGCGCTCGCGCTGCTGCGCGACGCTGGCACGCCGTGCAGCCTGGAGCAATTGCGGGGGCTGCCGGGTCGCCGTTGCCGGAAGGTAGCGCGGGGGCAGGGGGTGCCGGTGCGGCTCTACGTGCCCTTTGGCCCCGGCTGGATACCCTATGCGCTGGACCGGGCGCTGGCCCGGCCCTATCTGCTGGCCTGGATGTGGCGCGACTGGACAGGCCGCGCCGACCCCTGAAATAGCGCATTTTACGAAACATGTTGCAGGTCATTTGCAACATGCCTATATGGCAATTGCTTCCTTACATCGTCACACATGTTAGGGTCGCAGGCACCAAGCCTGCGGCGGCAACAAGCACTATTATCTGTTTTCTGGAGTATCCATGGCGGACATCGCCGTACTGACCGCACTGATCGAGCCCGAGGTAAAGGCCCTGGGGTTCGACCTCGTGCGTATCAAGCTGTTCGGGTCGGGCGACGAATATACGCTGCAGATCATGGCCGAAGACCCGAAGACCAAGCAGTTGGTCATCGAGGATTGTGCCGCGATCTCGCGCCGTCTGTCCGACGTGATGGATGAAGTCGATCCGATCGAGGAAGCCTATCGTCTGGAAGTCAGCTCGCCCGGTATCGACCGGCCGCTGACCCGCCTGCACGATTTTCTCGAATGGGCGGGCCATGAGGCCAAGATTTCCGCGACCGAAGTGGTCGCGGGGCGCAAGAGCTTCCGTGGCATGCTCAAGGGCGTCGAGGGCGAGGATATCCTGTTTGCGGATGCCAAGGCCGGTGATGTCTCTATCCCGTTCGCGCTGATCAGCGATGCCAAGCTGGTGCTGACCGATGCACTGATTTCTGCTACCATGCCGCTCTCCTCCGATGGGGCGGACGAGTTCGAAACCGAGGAATAAGGGTTTTATCGTCATGGCCAACGCCATTTCCGCCAATAAGGCCGAGCTGATCGCGATTGCAAACAGCGTCGCCAGCGAGAAGATGATCGACAAGGCGATCGTCATCGAGGCGATGGAAGATGCGATCCAGCGCGCGGCCCGTGCCCGTTACGGCGCCGAGAATGACATCCGTGCCAAGCTGGACCCGGACAGCGGTGACCTGCGCCTGTGGCGCGTCGTCGAAGTCGTCGAGGTGGTCGAGGATTATTTCAAGCAGGTCGACCTCAAGCAGGCCGCCAAGCTGAAGAAGGACGCCGTGGTTGGCGACTTCATCGTCGATCCGCTGCCCGCGATCGACCTCGGTCGTATCGACGCCCAGTCGGCCAAGCAGGTGATCTTCCAGAAGGTTCGCGACGCCGAGCGCGAGCGTCAGTTCGACGAGTTCAAGGACCGCGTGGGTGAAATCATCACCGGCGTCGTCAAGTCGGTCGAGTTCGGCCATGTCGTCGTCAATCTGGGCCGCGCCGAAGGCGTGATCCGCCGCGACCAGCAGATCCCGCGCGAAGTCGTTCGCGTCGGCGATCGCATCCGTTCGGTCGTGCTGAACGTGCGCCGCGAAAATCGCGGTCCGCAGATCTTCCTCAGCCGCGCGCACCCCGAATTCATGAAGAAGCTGTTCGCGCAGGAAGTGCCCGAAATCTACGACGGCGTCATCACCATCATGGCCGCCGCCCGCGATCCGGGTTCGCGCGCCAAGATCGGCGTCATCAGCCGCGACAGCAGCATCGATCCGGTCGGCGCCTGCGTCGGCATGAAGGGTAGCCGCGTCCAGGCCGTCGTGCAGGAAATGCAGGGCGAAAAGATCGACATCATCCCCTGGTCGGAAGATACCGCCACCTTCGTCGTCAACGCGCTGCAGCCCGCCCAGGTCGCCCGCGTCGTCATCGACGAGGAAGAAGAGCGCATCGAAGTCGTCGTGCCCGACGATCAGCTCTCGCTCGCCATCGGCCGCCGCGGCCAGAATGTCCGCCTCGCCAGCCAGCTGACCGGCAAGGCGATCGACATCATGACCGAAGCCGACGCCAGCGAGAAGCGTCAGAAGGAATTCGTTTCCCGTTCGGAACTGTTCCAGAACGAACTGGACGTGGACGAGACGCTGTCGCAGCTGCTGGTCGCCGAAGGCTTTGGCGAGCTGGAAGAAGTCGCCTATGTCAGCGTCGAGGAACTGGCCGGGATCGAAGGCTTCGACGAGGATCTGGCTGCCGAGTTGCAGAGTCGTGCGCAGGAAGCGCTCGACCGCCGCGAGCAGGCTGCCCGCGAAGAGCGTCAGGCGTTGGGCGTCGATGACGCGCTGGCCGACATGCCGCATCTCACCGAAGCGATGCTCGTCACGCTCGGCAAGGCCGGCGTCAAGACGCTCGACGACCTCGCCGATCTCGCCACCGACGAACTGGTGCAGAAGAAGCGCGTCGACCAGCGTCGTCGCAAGTCGGACAGCGGCAATGAGGACAAGGGCGGCATTCTGGCCGCCTATGGCCTGAGCGACGAGCAGGGCAATGAGATCATCATGGCCGCCCGCGCGCACTGGTTCGAAGGCGAGGAAGCGTAAGCCCCATGCCTTTCGTCGACATCCGCCTGGCCGGTAGCGCGACTCGCGAGCAGAAAGCCGCGATCGTTGCTGACGTCACCCAGTCGCTCGTGGAGCGGCTGGGGAAGCCGGCGGCTGCCGTCCAGATCGTGATCTCGGAAGTCTCGACCGAAAATTATGCGGCCGGCGGTCAGTTGATCGCCGACCGCGCCCTTTCTCCAAACAGGGAGGACGCCAATGCTGCGGACACTCCCCAATGAGAGAATAAGCCTACTCGACAGCGTTGGTCTTGCCCTTTTGTCCGTTTTGGCGGAGGGGCGCGCATGACCGAACGCAAATGCATATTGAGCGGCGACCGTGCCGATCCCGAAACGCTGATCCGCCTGGCCATCGGGCCTGAAGGGCAGGTGCTTCCCGACATCCGTGCCAAGGCGCCGGGTCGGGGCGCCTGGATCGGCGTGTCGCGGGCCGAGCTGGAAACGGCGCTGGTCAAGGGCAAGCTAAAGGGCGCACTCGCCCGCGCCTTCAAGGAAGGCGCTCTTGAAATTCCCGTCGATCTTCCCGATCTTGTGGAGGCAGGGCTGCGGCAGGATCTGCTCAGCCGCCTGGGGCTGGAGGCACGCGCCTCCATGCTGCTGACCGGATCGGAAAAGATCGACGTCGCATGCCGCAAGGGCATGGTGAAAATGCTGCTCCATGCCGCCGATGCGGGTACGGACGGCAATCGAAAACTGGACCAGGCCTTGCGCGTGGGACAGGAAGCGGAAGGCACGGATCTTGCGGGCATCGTCTTGCCTGTGGACCGGCACGCCCTATCTATGGCAATGGGGCGCGACAATGTCGTCCATATCGCGGTGACCGACTCGCGGGCGACAGTGCGCCTGCGTGCGGCTTTGGGCCGCTTGGAAAGCTATCTGGGATGCGCTACCGGGGCGCCGGTGCATGGGGAGCAGGACTCCGCCGATGCGCAGGCGCATGAGGCTGCATGGAATGATGCGTCGGCGGCTGCGCCGGCTGAAGATGATGTGAAGGGTTAAACATAGTCGATGAGTGACAGCAACGAAGACAAGCCGGTTCTGGGCCGCAAGCCGCTGGGGATCAAGCGCACGGTCGAGTCCGGTCAGGTGCAGCAGCAGTTCAGCCATGGCCGCAAGAACACGGTCGTGGTTGAGGTGAAGCGGCGCCGCGTCCCCATGGGCAAGCCGGGCGAAAGCACCGGCGCTGCGCCCGCTGCTGCGCCTCAGGCCGACCCGACGCCGGCCGCGCCCGCAGCGCCGGCCGCACCCCGTCCCGCCGCGCCTGCGCCGCAGCAGCGCGCGCCGCAGCCTGCTCCGGTGCGCCAGACACCGCCGCAGAGCCTGATGTCGCGTCAGGAACTGCAGGCCAAGCTGCTGCGCGAGGCCGAGGAAGCCCGCATGACCGCGCTGGAAGATGCGCGCCGTCGTGAGGATGCTGCGCGCCTTGCCGCCAGCGAGGAAGAAAAGCGCCGCGCCGAGGAAAATCGTCAGGCGGCCGAAAATGCCGAAGTCGAAGCGGCCAAGGCCGTGGAAGCGGCCGAGCAGGCCAAGACCGCGGAAGCCGCCAAGCCGGCTGCGCCGGTCGAAGCGGCGGCGGCTCCTGCTGCTGCCGAACCCGTCGCTGCTGCGGCCCCGGCTGCGCCCGCCGCACCGGCCACGACCAGTTCGACCATGCCGCCGCCGCGTCGCTTTACGCCCGTGGCCCCGGTCAAGCGTCCCGAACCGGCCAAGCCGGATCGCACCAAGCGCAACGACGACAATCGTCGCCAGTCGGGCAAGCTCACCGTCACCAAGGCGCTGGCCGATGACGACAGCGCCCGTGCGCGCAGCCTCGCCGCGCTGAAGCGTGCCCGTGAAAAGGAACGTCGTGCCCATTATTCGGGCGGCAGCCAGCCGCGCGAAAAGCAGAGCCGCGACGTCGTGGTGCCCGAAAGCATCACCGTGCAGGAACTGGCCAACCGTATGGCCGAAAAGGGCGCGGACCTGGTCAAGGCCCTGTTCAAGATGGGCACGGCCGTCACGCTCAACCAGCCGATCGATCAGGATACGGCGGAGCTGCTGGTCGAGGAATTCGGCCACCGCATCCAGCGCGTGTCGGATGCCGACGTCGAAATCGGCATGGAAGGTGAGGTCGACGCGCCTGAAGCGCTGAAGCCGCGTGCCCCGGTCGTGACGATCATGGGCCATGTCGACCATGGCAAGACCTCGCTGCTCGACGCGTTGCGCGGGACCGATGTGGTCGCGGGCGAAAGCGGCGGCATCACCCAGCATATCGGCGCCTATCAGGTGACGACGAAGAAGGGTGACGTCATCACCTTCCTCGACACGCCGGGTCATGAGGCCTTCTCGGAAATGCGTGCCCGTGGCGCCAATGTCACCGACATCGTCATCCTGGTGGTGGCGGCCGATGACGGCCTGATGCCGCAGACGGTCGAGGCCATCAACCACACCAAGGCCGCCGGCGTGCCGATGATCGTTGCGATCAACAAGTGCGACAAGCCCGAAGCCAATCCGCAGAAGGTGCGCGAGCGCCTGCTGAGCGAGGAAATCGTGGTCGAGGACATGGGCGGCGACGTCCAGGACGTCGAGGTTTCGGCGCTCAAGAAGACCGGCCTTGACGAACTGATCGAGAAGATCCTGCTCCAGGCAGAAGTCATGGAGCTGACCGCCAACCCCGATCGCGATGCCGAAGGCAATGTGATCGAGGCACAGCTCGACAAGGGCCGCGGCGCCGTCGCGACCGTCCTCGTCCGCAAGGGCACGCTGAAGATCGGCGACACCTTCGTCATCGGTTCGGAAAGCGGCAAGGTTCGCGCGATGATCAACGACAAGGGCCAGCAGGTTAAGGTCGCCGGTCCCTCGACCCCGGTCGAGATCCTGGGTCTTTCAGGCGTGCCGATGGCCGGTGACCAGCTCACCGTCGTCGAGAATGAAGCCCGCGCCCGCGAAGTCGCTGCCTATCGCCAGGAACAGGCGACCAAGAAGCGCACCACGGCTGCCCCCACCAGCTTCGAGCATATGTTCTCGGCGCTGAACACCAAGGTCATCGAATATCCGGTGGTGGTGAAGGGCGACGTGCAGGGTTCGGTCGAAGCGATCGTGTCGTCACTCAACAAGATCTCGACCGACGAGATCAAGGTCCGCATCCTGCATTCGGGCGTCGGTGCGATCACCGAGAGCGACGTTACCCTGGCTGCTGCCAGCCGCGCGCCGCTGATCGGCTTCAACGTCCGTCCCAATGCCAAGGCCCGTCAGCTCGCCGAGCGCGAGAAGATCAGCCTGCGCTATTATGACGTGATCTACGACCTGCTTGAGGAAGTTCGTGGCGAAATGGCTGGCCAGCTCGCCCCCGAACGGATCGAGACGATCGTCGGCCGCGCCGAGGTGCTGCAGGTCTTCCCGGCCGGCAAGAAGGACAAGGCGGCTGGTCTGCTCGTCCTCGACGGCATCATCCGCAAGGGGCTCAACGCGCGCCTCACCCGCGACGATGTCATCGTGTCGCGCACCCACATCGCATCGCTGCGTCGCTTCAAGGACGATGTGTCCGAAGTGCGCGCCGGCATGGAATGCGGTGCGGTCCTGCAGGACACCAACGACATCAAGCCGGGCGATACGCTCGAACTGTTCGAAGTCGAAGAGCGCGCACGCACGCTGTAATCACGGCGAAGCATCTTCCTTTCGGGGAAGATTGGGGGTGGGTGCGATTGCGCGAGCAATCGCTTCCACCCTTTCGCTATTCGGCCGCGCCCGCTACGCTCACCATGCAACCCGCACCCGCCCAGCCAGGGCAGGGGAGTTTTGATTTATGTCCAACCAGTCCGAAGGCCCTTCCGTCCGCCTGCTCCGCGTGGGCGAACAGGTGCGTCATATCCTGTCCGAAATCCTGACGCGCGGTGACGTGCATGATGATGTGCTGGCCAAGCATGTCGTCAGCGTCACCGAAGTGCGCATGTCGCCCGACCTGCGTCACGCGACCATCTTCATCAAGGCGCTGCTGGGCAGGGACGAGGAAGCGGTGCTCAAGGCGCTGCGTACCAACACCGCCTATCTCCAGCGCGAAGTCGCCCATCGCATGGCGCTCAAATATGCGGCGAAGCTCAAATTCCTGTCGGACGAAAGCTTCGACGAGGGTAGCCATATCGACAAGCTGCTCCGCGACCCCAAGGTCGCTCGCGATCTGGAACAGGATGAAGGCGAAGATTGACTCATGACGCGGTAAGACGCATCTTACCGCTATGAACGCCAAGACCACCCTGTCGGCCAAGGGCCAGGTCGTCATCCCCAAGGATGTCCGCGACCAGCTCGGGCTTGCGCCGGGGCAGGTGCTGGATGTCGTGCCGATGGGCGGCGGCATATTGTTGAAGCCGCAACAGCAGAAATCCGGCCGCAGCTTTGACGAAATTGTGGCCGGCATTCGGGCGCGGATCGCCTATGATGGTCGGCCCGTGACGATCGAGGAAATGAACGAGACGATTGCGGAGGGGTGGCGAAAGGCGGCCGAGGACAGTGATCGTTGAAGGCGATCGATACCAATATCCTCGCTCGGGCGCTGGTCCGGGATGATCTGCGGCAGGCCGAAATTGCCGACGCCTTGATTGCCGGCGGCGTGTTCATCCCGCTCACCGTCATGCTGGAAACGGCCTGGCTTCTTGGCAGCCGCTACAAGGTCGGGCGCCTTGCCCTGGCTGATATTCTGTCGGAAATCATCGATTTGCCGGGGGTGACAGTTGAGCAGGGCGATGCTCTCGGTTGGGCGATCGCGCAGTTTCGCGGCGGTGCCGACATTGCCGATGCCATTCATGTTCTCGGTGCCAACGGTGCCGATGCTTTCGTGACGTTTGACGGAGAGGCTTTCCGCAAGCTGGTCGATCCGCCCGTAGCCATCGAGGTTCCCGAATGAAGCGCTTCCTGTCCGTCCTGATGCTCGCCAGTGCCGTGATTGCCCCCGCCATGGCCCGCGAACCCGCCATCCATCCCGCCGTCACCACCGATCCCGCACCGGATGCAGCCAATCCCGCGCGGATGGACGCGTTCGTCATTCCCTCGGGCGAAGGGGCGATGAATGCGGTCATGTATGTCGCTTCGGGCAGCGGCGTGCATCCGACCCTGCTGCTGCTCCACGGCTTTCCGGGCAACGAACAGAATCTGGATCTGGCCCAGGCGGCGCGCCGCGCGGGCTGGAATGTCCTGACCCTCCATTATCGCGGATCATGGGGCAGCCCCGGCATCTTTTCCTTCACCAACGCGGCGGAGGATGCGTTCAACGCGCTGCTCTTCCTGGAGGAGGCGTCGACCGTCGCCAAATATCGTATCGACACCAGCGCGATCGTGGTCGCCGGCCACAGCATGGGCGGCTTCATGGCGGCCGAGGCGGCGGCCGCCGAACCGCGCGTCGCCGGCCTGTTCCTGATCGATCCCTGGGATCCCGCTCAGACCGTGGCCTCGCTCGCCACGCCGCAGGGCGAGGCAGGATGGAAGGCCGAGGTGGCGGGCGACCTGCCGCCGCTGTCGGGCGCCAGCTATGAAAGCCTGACCGCCGAGATCAGGGGCGATGCGCAGAAGTTCGACCTCGGCCGTAAGCTGGTCGGCTATGGCCGTCGGCCGCTGACCATCATCGGCGCCGAACGCGGCATCGGCGCGATGGCCCGCAAGGTCGGGGCGGACGCCCAGTCGGCCAATCCCAACACCCGCCTGATGGTCTGGCCGACCGATCACAGCTTTTCCGACAAGCGGATCGCGCTCGCCGATGCGCTGGTGCGTTTCCTGGCTGGCGTTGCGCCGACGCTGCGCTAAAGCGCGGCCATGGCCAAGCTCTATTTCTATTATAGCTCGATGAATGCGGGCAAATCGACGACCCTGCTGCAATCGAGCTTCAACTATCAGGAGCGCGGCATGGCGACGATGCTGTGGACGGCGGCGGTCGACGACCGCTTCGGCCATGGCCGGATCGCCTCGCGCATCGGGCTGGAGGCGCAGGCGCATCTGTTCGAGCCCGGTGTCGACATGCTTGCCGCTATCGCCGCCCAGCATGAGGCGACGCCGCTCTCCTGCGTGCTGGTGGACGAGGCGCAGTTCCTGACCCGCGATCAGGTCTGGCAACTCGCCGCGGTCAGCGACAGCCTCGGCATTCCCGTCCTCTGCTACGGCCTGCGCACCGATTTCCAGGGGGAATTGTTCGAGGGCAGCGCCCATCTGCTCGGCCTTGCCGACGCGCTGACCGAGATCAAGACGGTGTGCGACTGCGGCCGCAAGGCGACGATGAACCTGCGCGTCGATGCGTCGGGCCGGGCGATCCGTCAGGGCGCGCAGACCGAGATTGGCGGCAATGACCGTTATGTGGCGCTGTGCCGTCGCCATTTTGTCGAGCAGATGCGCGGATGAGCCGGATGGACGATCTGCTGGCGCCGATCGAAGCGCCCGGCCTCTATCTGGAGCAACTGGCGCCCCATCATCGCGAAATGCTGCGTGCGATCTGCCCGGTCGACGACCCGGTGTGGGAGATTTATCCCGTGCGCTTCGCCGGGCCGGATTTCGACACCGCCTTCGACGCGACGTTGGCGAGCGGGGATCGCAATGCCTTCCTGATCCTGGCGGAGGACCAGCCCATCGGCATGTCGGGCTATCTCAATATTCATCCGGCCGACAATGCTCTGGAAATCGGCCTCACCTATATGGTGCCGGCCGCACGCGGCACCGGTCTTAACGGCCGGATCAAGCCGTTGCTGATCGGGCGGGCGCTGGCCTGTGGCTTCCATCGCATCGAATTTCGGGTCGATGCGCGCAACATCCGCTCGCAAAAGGCGGTGGAGAAGCTGGGCGCCGTGCGCGAGGGGGTGCTGCGCAAGCAGCGCGTCACCTGGACCGGCCATGTCCGCGACACGGTGATCTATTCGATCCTCGCTGACGAATGGGCAGAGCGCGCCGGCTGACGTCTGACGTTTCGTCATTGCGAGCGTAGCGAAGCAATCCATGGATCGCCGCGCTTCGCTCGCGATGACGATATCAACCTAAGCTGGCAATCCAGTCGGGCAGCTCATTCAGCCGTTCGAGCTGGGTGTAGCGCGCCGCGCCGGTCGGCGGCTGCGCCCGTTCATGCGACCAGGCGCCCTCCTGCGGGATGAACGCGGCCCAGGCCCCGGCCTCCAGCGCCGGCAATATGTCCGACCGCATCGAATCACCGGCCATCACCGCCTGTTCGGGTTCGATGCCATGGCGGGCGAACAGGGTGCGGAAGGTATCGACCTTCTTGTCGCTGACGATCTCGATCCCGGAAAACAGGTCGCCCAGGCCCGATGCTGCGAGCTTGCTTTCCTGGTGCAGCAGGTCGCCCTTGGTCACCAGCACCAGCGGGCCGATATCCGCCAGTCGCTCCAGCGTGTCGGCCACCCCGTCGAACAGCTCGACCGGATGGGCCAGCAGCGCGCGGCCCGCGGCCAATATGTCCTGGATCATCGCGGTCGACAGCTGGTCGCCGGCCAGTTCCACCGCCGCCTCGATCATCGACAGGGTGAAGCCCTTGGCGCCATAGCCATAGAGCGGCAGGTTGCGGATTTCGCAGGCGATCAGCCGCTCGCGCGTGACATCGACATCGGCAAAGGGCTGCAACATGTCGGTCAGCGCGTCCTGGGTCGCGTTGAAATGGCGCATATTGTGCCACAGCGTGTCGTCGGCATCGAGGCAGATGAGCTTGATCGTCATGGCGCTGGAATAGCGGAGCGTGATGGGCAGCGAAATGCCCTTATTGGATGGATGTTCGGAAAGGACGATGGAAGGTGACATGTCCGGGCAGGGGGGGTAAGGGCCGCCGCCATGCACGGCTGGATCATCCTCGACAAACCCCATGGCCTTGGTTCGACCCAGGCGGTCAGCGCGGTCAAGCGCGCGCTGCGGACCCAGCGCGAGGTGCTGGGCGGCACGGAGAAGTGGAAGGTCGGCCATGGCGGCACGCTCGATCCGCTGGCGACCGGGGTGCTGCCGATCGCGATCGGCGAGGCGACCAAGCTTGCCGGCCGGATGCTCGACAGCGACAAGATCTACGACTTCACCATCGCCTTTGGCGCACAGACCGACACGCTCGACCTGGAGGGCAAGGTCATCGCGCAAAGCGATGTGCGCCCGACGCTGGCGCAGCTGGAGGCGGTGCTGCCGCGCTTCACCGGCGGAATCGAACAGGCGCCGCCGGCCTATAGCGCGATCCTGATCGACGGCCAGCGCGCCTATGACCTCGCCCGCAAGGGAGAGGAAGTGGAAATGAAGACCCGATCGGTGACGATCCATGCGCTGACCCCCGTTCGGTTCGAGCTTGTCGAGAACGATGCGCAAGGGTTCTCGACAGGCTCGAACCGAACGGATGAGGGGGCGCTTGCCTCCGTCACACTCACCGCCCATGTCTCCAAGGGCACCTATATCCGCTCCCTCGCCCGCGACATCGCGCTGGCGCTCGGCACGGTCGGCCATGTCACCATGTTGCGGCGGATCAAGGCCGGGCCGTTCACCCTGGAAACCGCGATTTCGCTGGACAAACTGGACGAAGCTGCTAGGGGCGGCGACATCGGCGAGCTTATGCTCCCGTTGACGGCAGGGCTGGACGATATCCCGGCTCTTGCAGTCTCTCCCGACGAAGCATTGGCACTCCGACAGGGGAAGATGCTTTCGGGACGTGATGCTGCCACCGGCCTTCATCTGGCGACCGACGGGTTCATGCCCGTGGCGCTGGTTGAAATAGAGGACGGAAATGTCCGGGTGGTGCGCGGATTTAACCTGATGTCGAAGGAAGAAGACTAGATGACGATCACTGCCGAGCGCAAGGAAGCGCTTATCAAGGAACATGCCCGCGTTGAGGGTGATACCGGTTCGCCGGAAGTTCAGGTCGCGATCCTGACCGAGCGCATCACGAACCTGACCGAGCATTTCAAGGGTCATCACAAGGATAACCACAGCCGTCGCGGCCTGCTGATGCTGGTCAACAAGCGCCGTTCGCTGCTGGACTATCTGAAGAAGAAGGATGCGGCACGCTACGGCGACCTCATCGCCAAGCTGGGCCTGCGCAAGTAAGCCTGCTACAAAGGGACGGCCCCATTCGGGGCCGTTTCCGATTCTAACGGACATTCCTTTTTTCAGGATGTCATCCGGGACGGGCGCAATCCGGCGACCCGTTTCGTCCAAGGGGCCACACGATGCCCCACAACCGCCGCGGACCGGCTTTGTCCGCATATGAGGCCCCGCCCGGCAATAGGGCCAGGTGGGCAAAGGAACATATATGTTCGATGTAAAGAAAGTTTCGATCGAGCTGGCCGGCAAGACGCTGACCCTCGAAACCGGCCGGATCGCGCGTCAGGCCGACGCCGCCGTGCTGGCAACCTATGGCGAAACCGTGGTGCTGTGCGCCGTGACCGCCGCCAAGTCGGTGAAGGAAGGCCAGGACTTCTTCCCGCTGACCGTCCACTATCAGGAAAAATATTCGGCCGCCGGCCGCATTCCGGGTGGTTTCTTCAAGCGTGAGCGTGGCGCCACCGAGAAGGAAACCCTGGTTTCGCGCCTGATCGACCGTCCGATCCGTCCGCTCTTCCCCGAAGGCTTCTACAACGAAATCAACGTCATCGCCCAGGTGCTGTCGTTCGATGGCGAGAGCGAGCCCGACATCGTCGCGATGATCGCCGCCTCGGCTGCCCTGACCCTGTCGGGCGTGCCCTTCATGGGCCCGATCGGCGCGGCCCGCGTCGGTTACAAGGATGGCGAGTATCAGCTGAATCCGAGCCTTGACGAAGTGAAGACCGGCGAACTCGACCTGGTCGTCGCCGCCACCGGCAACGCCGTGATGATGGTCGAATCCGAAGCCAAGGAACTGTCGGAAGACGTCATGCTGGGCGCCGTCCTGTTCGCCCATGAAGCGAGCAAGAAGGTTGCCGACGCGATCATCCAGCTGGCCGAGAAGGCCGCCAAGGATCCGTGGGAAATCGCCAAGGGCGACGATCTGGGCGCGCTCAAGACCAAGCTCAAGGATCTGATCGGTGGCGACATCGCCGCTGCCTACAAGCTGACCGACAAGTCGGCCCGCTCGAACGCCCTGAACGAAGCCCGCGCCAAGGCGAAGGCCAGCTTCGCGGCCGACGGCCTCGACGCCCAGACGGTGATGGCCGGCATCAAGCTGACCAAGAAGCTGGAAGCCGAAATCGTCCGCACCGCCATCCTGAAGGACGGCGCGCGCATCGACGGTCGCACCACCACCCAGATCCGTCCGATCGAGGCGATGGTCGGCTTCCTGCCGCGCACCCATGGTTCGGCCCTGTTCACCCGTGGCGAGACGCAGGCGATCTGCACCACCACGCTGGGCACCAAGGACGCCGAGCAGATGATCGACGGCCTGACCGGCCTGCACTATGAAAACTTCATGCTGCACTACAACTTCCCGCCCTATTCGGTCGGTGAAGTGGGTCGCTTCGGTGCGCCGGGTCGTCGTGAAGTCGGCCATGGCAAGCTCGCCTGGCGCGCGCTGCACCCGGTGCTGCCGACCAAGGACGAATTCCCCTACACCATCCGCGTTCTCTCGGACATCACCGAGTCGAACGGTTCCTCGTCGATGGCCACCGTCTGCGGCGGTTCGCTCTCGATGATGGATGCGGGCGTTCCGTTGAAGCGTCCGGTGTCGGGCATCGCCATGGGCCTGATCCTGGAAGGCAGCGATTTCGCCGTCATTTCGGACATCCTGGGTGACGAAGATCATCTCGGCGACATGGACTTCAAGGTGGCCGGTACGGAAAACGGCATCACCACCATGCAGATGGACATCAAGGTTGCCGGCATCACGCAGGAAATCTTCGAGACCGCCCTGCGTCAGGCCAAGGAAGGTCGCGCCCACATCCTGGGTGAGATGAACAAGGCCCTGTCCTCGACCCGCACCGAGCTGTCGGCCCATGCCCCGCGCATCGAGACGATCCAGATCGACAAGTCGAAGATCCGTGACGTCATCGGCACCGGCGGCAAGGTCATTCGCGAGATCGTCGCGGAAACCGGCGCCAAGGTCGACATCGACGACGAAGGCATCATCAAGATCAGCTCGTCCGACATCGACCAGATCGAGGCCGCCAAGAAGTGGATTCTCGGCATCGTCGAGGAAGCCGAAGTCGGCAAGGTCTACACCGGCAAGGTCGTCAACATCGTCGACTTCGGTGCGTTCGTAAACTTCATGGGTGGCAAGGACGGTCTCGTCCACGTCTCCGAAATGAAGAATGAGCGCGTCGAGAAGCCGACCGACGTCGTGTCGGAAGGCCAGGAAGTGAAGGTCAAGGTTCTCGAGATCGACCCGCGCGGCAAGGTTCGCCTGTCGATGCGCGTCGTCGACCAGGAAACCGGCGAAGAACTGGAAGACACCCGTCCGGCTCGCGAACCGCGCGAACCCCGTGGTGATCGCGGCGACCGTGGCGACCGTGGCCGTGGCCCGCGTCGTGACGGCGGCGATCGAGGTGGTCGCGGTGGCGACCGTGGCGGCGATCGTGGCCCGCGCCGCGACCGTGGCCCGCGCAGCGAAGGCAAGGGTGATGATGACGGCTCCAACGCCGGTCTGCCCGACTTCCTGACCCAGGATTGATCGGCAGCATCATCGCTGACTAGAAAATGGGGCGTCCGGTTCGACCGGGCGCCCTTTTTCGTGCCAAATCCCGTCAGGGCTGATTTCGATCAAGGCATGGCTGTTGGCATCTGATACGGTCGCGTCACGGTTCCGGGGGAATGTCCATGCAACGGAGGAATGAGCGGTTTGTCGAGCGCCTGCCGCTCGTGCTTCCAAGGCCGGCCTATGGCTATGGCCTGAGCCTGCTGCTCTGCCTGCTCGCCTGGCTCGCGCGCATCGCTGCCGAAACGCTGCTGCCGGTCGGCTATCCCTTCGTCACCTTCTTCCCTGCGGTGATCCTCTCCTCCTTCCTGTTCGGGGTGCGGCCGGGCATCTTCGCCGCCATCATTGGTGGCCTGCTGTCCTGGTATTGCTTCATCCCGCCGGTCTACACGCTGGTTTTCAACCCCGGCGTCGCCATGGCGCTGATCTTCTACGCCATGGTCGTGGCCGTCGATATATTGCTGATCCACTTCATGCAGCGCGCCAATTTCAACCTGGCGATCGAGCGGGAGCGCAGCCGTGCCCTGGCCGAGAATCGGGAATTATTGTTCAACGAACTCCAGCATCGTGTGTCGAACAATCTGCAGGTGGTGGCCGCGATGTTGTCGCTGCAACGGCGCCAGGTCGACAATGACGTCGCCCGCCGTGCGCTGGACGATGCCGCCGCGCGCCTGTCGCTGATCGGCAAGATCAGCCGTGCCCTTTATGATCCGTCGGGGCAGGGGCAGGATCTGCGCACCTTCATGGTCATGCTCTGCGCCGATATCGTCGATGCGTTCGGCCGCACCGACATCGACTGCACCATCTGTGCGCCCGATGGCCTGTCGCTGGAGCCCGATGTCATCGTGCCGCTGGCGCTGATCGTGGCGGAATCGGTCAGCAACGCGATCGAACATGGCCTGCCCGATCGCGCGGGGCGGGTGGCGGTGACGCTGGAACAGCAGGGGGATGGCGCGCTCCACCTGCGCATCGTCGACGACGGGCGCGGCCTTCCGGACGGGACCATGCCTGATGGACCCACCAGCATCGGCCTGCGCATCGCCGTCGCGCTCGCGCAGCAACTGGGCGGCAGTTTCCGGCTGGAACCCGCGCCGGATGGCGGCGCGATGGCCTGTCTCGACCTGCCGCAACACACGCGCTGACACGGCTCGACGTTCTGCAACATTCTGGCGCTTGGCGACGGCGATCCGCTCGGCTATGACCCGGCGCATGCTGACGAAAACCCTGACGCGCATCGGCGCGGCCACCACTCTGGTCCTGATCGCCTCGCCTGTGCTGACCGGCTGCTCCACATCGAAGAACAAGGCCGACACCCTCTATGTCGCCCGCGACGTGTCGACCCTCTACAACAGCGGCAAGGCGCGCCTTGATCGCGGCCAGTACAAGCTCGCTGCCGCGCTGTTCGATGAGGTCGAGCGCCAGCATCCCTACTCGCCCTGGGCGCGTCGTGCGCAGCTCATGTCGGCGTTCAGCTATTATATGAACCGCGATTATCCGGAATCGATCGCGGCCTCGCAGCGCTTTCTGTCGATCCACACCGGCAACAAGGACGCGCCCTACGCTTATTATCTGATCGCGCTCTGCTATTATGAGCAGATTGCCGACGTCACCCGCGACCAGAAGATCACGCAGCAGGCGATGGATTCGCTGGGCGAACTGATCCGCCGCTATCCTGACACCCGCTATGCTGCCGACGCCCGCCTGAAGGTCGACCTGGTGAATGATCACCTCGCCGGCAAGGAAATGGAGCTGGGCCGCTTCTACCAGCGCCGGGGCCAGTGGCTGGCCGCCACGCTGCGTTTCCGCACCGTGGTCGACAAATATCAGACCACCACCCACACGCCCGAAGCGCTGGAGCGTCTGGTCGAATCCTATCTCTCGCTCGGCATTCCGGTCGAAGCGCAGAAGGCCGCCGCCGTGCTGGGCCGCAACTATCCCGGCACCAAATGGTATGAGCGCAGCTACAAGCTGATGCAGCAGCATCCGGTCAAGAGCTGAAGGCCCGCGCTTTATTTGTTCCCCTTTTGTGCGATGGCAGGTAGACAGGCGCCATGCTGACCTCGCTTGCCATCCGCAATGTCGTGTTGATCGAGGCGCTGGACCTGGAGTTCGGCGCCGGCCTGTCCGTCCTCACCGGTGAAACCGGCGCGGGCAAGTCGATCCTGCTCGATTCGCTTGGGCTGGCGCTCGGCGCCCGCGCCGATAGCGGCCTTGTCCGGGCAGGGGAGGCGCAGGCCAGCGTCACCGCCAGCTTCGATCCGCCGCCCGCCGGCCATCGCGCCGCATTGCTGCTGGCCGACAATGGCATCGAGATCGATCCGGGTGAACCGCTGCTGATCCGCCGCACGGTCAAGGCCGATGGCGGTAGCCGCGCCTTCATCAACGACCAGGCTTGTTCCGCCGCGCTGCTGCGCGATCTGGGCGGGGCGCTGGTCGAGATCCACGGCCAGCATGACGATCGCGGCCTGCTCAACGCCCGTGGCCACCGCGCCTTGCTGGACACCTATGGCCGCTGCGAGGCGGAGGCTGTCGCAACCGCTTACACCGCCTGGCGCGCCGCCGCTGCCGATCTGGCGCAGGCGCGCGAGACCGTTGCCAATGCCGCACGCGATCGCGACTATCTCGACCATGCCGTCGCCGAACTGTCGAAATTCGCGCCCGAAGCCGGCGAGGAAGCGACTTTGGCGGAGGAACGCGCGACCATGCAGAAGGGCGCGCGCCTGTCCGATGACCTGTCCGCGGTCACCGATTGCCTGACCGGCTCCGACGGCGGCCTTGCCCAATTGCGGCAGGCCGCGCGACGGCTCGACCGGATCGCGGGCGAATATGAACCGCTCTCCGCCGTGCTGGAGGCGCTGGACCGCGCCGTGATCGAAGCGGGCGAGGCGGAGGACAAGCTTGCCGAGGCGGCCGAGGCGCTGAGCTTCGACCCCGCCCGGCTGGATGCGATCGAGACCCGGCTGTTCGACCTGCGCGGCCTGGCCCGCAAGCATCAGGTCGCGCCCGACGATCTCGCCGCGCTGCGCGACGAGATGGCCGCGCGCCTCGCCGCGATCGAGGGGGGCGAGGAGCATATCGCCGCGCTGGAAGCCGATGTCGCGAAACAGGCCGACGCCTATCGCGCCACGGCCCAGGCGCTGTCGGCCGAGCGCCAGCTTGCCGCCGGCCGGCTCGACGCCGCGGTCGCGGGCGAACTGGCGCCGTTGAAGCTGGACGCCGCCCGCTTCCGTACCGTCGTCGCGCGGCAGGATGAGGCGCAATGGAGCGGCGCCGGCATGGACCGGGTCGAGTTCGAGATTTCGACCAATCCCGGCGCGCCCTTCGCGCCGCTCGCCAAGATCGCCTCGGGCGGCGAACTCTCCCGCTTCATCCTCGCGCTCAAGGTCGCGCTGGCGGAGCAGGGCGGGGCCGACACCTTGATCTTCGACGAGATCGACCGGGGCGTCGGCGGGGCGGTGGCCGATGCGATCGGTGAGCGCTTGTCGCGCCTGGCGCAGAGCAACCAGATCCTGGTCGTCACCCACAGCCCGCAGGTCGCGGCGCGGGGTGCGGGCCATATGCTGATCGCCAAGTCGAGTGACGGCACGGTGACGCGCACCGGCGTCCACGCGCTCAGCGATGGCGAACGCCGCGAGGAAATCGCCCGCATGCTCTCCGGCGCGGAAATCACCGCCGAAGCGCGGGCACAGGCGGAACGGCTGCTGGAACGGGCGTAAGACATTTCGTCATTGCGAGGATAGGATAGCCGCATGACCCATAATCGCAGAGACATGCTCGGCCTCACCGCCGCGACCCTGGCCGCAACTGCCATTCCCGCCGCCGCGCAGGAGGCAAAGCCGCGCTACGGCCTGATCGGCCAGATGCTCAGCACCCCCGGCAAGCGCGATGAACTGGTCGGCTATCTCAAGGAGGCGATCGGCGCGATGCCCGGCTGTCTTTCCTATGTCGTGGCGCTCGACACCGCCAATCCCGACGCGCTCTGGATCACCGAAGTGTGGGACAGCCGCGAAAGCCACGCCGCTTCGCTCAAACTCCCCGCCGTCCGCGCCGCCATCGCCAAGGCCCGCCCGATCATCGCCGGCTTCCCCCAGCATTTTGAAACCGTGCCGGTGGCGGGGGTGTGATATCTTCCCATTCGATTTGAGTTGGGAGTAAACCTGTAGAAACCCCGCATCGACGCACTTGCCCTTCGACATGAGGCTTTGACTTTGCTCAGTGGCTACTCAGGACGAGCGGAGGGCGCTAAGGAACGCCCATGAACGATGCAAATCTCCCGAAAAAGAAGCTTCGCAAGCAAGAGGTGTCGAAACTGGCGGGCGTGCCACCGGAGGCGCAGGCCGAGCATTCTCGGATCATGCAAACGATCCAATACCACGATGATCGCTACTACGTGCATGATGATCCGACGATCAGTGACGGAGAATACGACGGTCTCAAAAAGCAGTTGAGAGATCTCGAGCGCGACTTCCCGGATCTGGTTGATCTATTTGATCCCACTCAGGCAGTTGCCGGTTCGCCAGCCGCAGGCATGCAGAAAGTGCCGCACGCCGTCCGCATGATGAGCCTCGACAATGGCTTTGCCGACGAGGATATCGCCGAGTTCGCCGCGCGTGTCCGCCGCTTCCTGGCGCTGGCCGAAGACGCGCCGGTGGCGATGACCGCCGAACCGAAGATCGATGGCCTGTCCTGTTCGCTGCGCTATGAGCAGGGCGAACTGGTGCTGGCCGCGACCCGTGGCGACGGCACCACCGGCGAGGATGTGACCGCCAATGTCCGCACCATCGCCGATATCCCTGAGCGCCTGACAGGCGAAGCCATACCCGACCTGTTCGAGGTGCGGGGCGAGGTCTATATGGCCAAGGCGGATTTCGTCGCCCTCAACCAGCGCCTGCTGGACGAGGCGGATGATGCGGACAAGGCGCGCCAGTTCGCCAATCCGCGCAACGCCGCCGCCGGATCGCTGCGCCAGAAGGACGCCAGCGTCACCGCCAGCCGCCCGTTGCGCTTCCTCGCCCATGGCTGGGGCGCCCACAGCGCGCTGCCCGCCGACACCCAGTTGGGCGTGATGCAGGCGATTGCCGGCTGGGGCCTGCCCGTGTCCGACATGCTGGTCTGCGTCGACAGTATCGACGCGATCCTGGCCCATTATCGCGCGATCGAGCGCGCCCGTGCCGACCTGCCCTTCGACATTGACGGCGTCGTCTACAAGGTCGACCGGCTCGACTGGCAGCAGCGGCTTGGCTTCGTGGCCAAGGCGCCGCGCTGGGCGATCGCCCATAAATTCCCGGCCGAACGCGCCCAGACCACGCTGGAGGCGATCGACATCCAGGTCGGCCGCACCGGCAAGCTGACCCCGGTCGGGCGCCTGACGCCGGTGACGGTCGGCGGCGTCGTCGTCTCCAACGTCACGCTCCACAATGCCGACGAGATCGGGCGGCTGGGCGTGCGGCCGGGCGACCGCGTCGTCGTCCAGCGCGCCGGCGACGTCATCCCGCAGGTGGTCGACAATCTCACCCGCGATGAAGTCCGCGAACCCTTTCCTTTTCCCACCCACTGTCCGGTCTGTGGATCGGAAGCGGTGCGCGAGGAGGAGGAAGTCGATTATCGCTGCACCGGCGGCCTGATCTGCGCTGCCCAGCGGTTCGAGCGGCTGCGTCATTTCGTCAGCCGCGCCGCGCTCGATATCGAGGGGCTGGGCGAAAAGACGATCGAGGAATTTCTCGACCTTGGCTGGATCAAGGAGCCGGCCGACATCTTCCGCCTGCGCACCCATGCCGGCGAACTGCTGGGGCGTGAGGGCTGGAAGGAAAAGTCGGTCGACAATCTGCTCGCCGCGATCGAGGCGAAGCGCGCGCCCGATGCTGCCAAACTGCTGTTCGGCCTTGGCATCCGCCATGTCGGCGCCGTCACCGCGCGCGACCTGCTCAAGCGCTACACCACGCTTCCCGCGCTGCGCACCCTGGCCGACGAGATCATTGCCCTGCGCGATCAGGAGCATGAGACCCAGGCCAAGAAGGACAAGGCGATCGCCGAGCATATCGGGGTCGAGAATGTCGGCGCCGCCGTCGGCCATGCGCTCGCCGATTTCTTCCACGAGCCCCATAATGTCGAGGCATGGGATGATCTGCTGCGCGAAGTGACGCCGCCGCCTTATGTGGTCGAAACCACCGCCAGCGCCGTCACCGGCAAGATCGTCGTCTTCACCGGCAAGCTGGAAACCATGAGCCGCGACGAGGCCAAGGCACAGGCCGAACGGCTGGGCGCCAAGGCGGCGGGATCGGTCAGCGCCAAGACCGACCTGGTCGTCGCCGGCCCCGGCGCGGGATCGAAGCTCAAGCAGGCGAGCGCGCTGGGCATCGCGGTGATTAGCGAAGAAGCATGGGCTGACATCGTCAAGGCGGCAGGCTAAGGGGCGATCATCATGTCAAACAGCAACAACAGCGGCACCGTCCTGGTCGACGGCGCCTATTATGAATGGGAACTCCGGCGCGAACCGCAATGGAGTGATGCCGATGGCTGGCGCGGCATGACCGTCGCCCTGCTGCAACAGGGGACGCAGCGCGGCGCCGTGCTGGAATTTCCGCCGCCCAAGCGCCTGCTGAAAGGACTGGCACGCGGCCGGCTCCAGATCAACGACGCCATCGTCGCGCGCGGCGTGCGCGCGGCGCTGGCGGCCGGCTGGGAACCGGAATCGCGTGGCAAGCCGATGCAGTTCGTGGTCGACGCCGACGGCAATTGACGGCACGGGTCTCAGCGCAGGAACGGCACTTTTTCCAGCGCGCGGTGCCCCAGCGACTTCATCCGGTTGCGGCCGGGGAAGGGGGCCGGCGCGCCGGGTTTCAAGCCCAGACCGCGCAGCTTGTGGTTGAACTTGTGCGCGTCGGCGGTCTCGATGCTATATTCGCTGCACCAGGTGAGCGACAGCGAGATGGACACCGCGTCATGCACCTTTACCCAGTGCGGCGCGAACAGCGGCACATAGATGGCCTCGCCCGGCGCGATCCGGATCGGGTTGCCCCGCGCGGCCCATGCATCCTGCCAGGGCAGATAGCGCTGCCCGCCGCTATAATAGCGCTCGAAGAAGCGCTGGCCGATGATCTCCGAGTCGGCCGGCGGGAACAGCGTCATCGTCTTGGTGCCGTGCGCCTGGAACAGGATATTATATTCCGGGTCGAAATGGAGTTGCGTGACCGCCTGCGGGCTGGAGATGAAGATATAGGCGCGCAGCTTGTGCATCGGCCCGGTCACCGCCGCGATCAGCGGCTCGATCTCGCCCAGCACGTCGCGCATCAGCGCGGCATAGGCCGGGTCCTGCTCGATTTCGCGCAGCAGCACCCAGGACCGCGCGGTCTCGATCTGCTCGATCGTCTGCACCGTGGTCAGTCCATTATGCGGCAGCTTCGTCGTCGGCGTGCCCAGAGGAACATCGACCGCGCCATTATGCTCCAGCGTGTGCGCCTTCATCCGGCTCGCCAGTGAAACCATGGCATCGAGCGTCAGCAGCGGGTGATCGCCAAGCTGATGCAGAAGATGGCCGGCAGTTTCCGGATAGATATTCTGGAACAATTGCTTCGACGGCGATGGCAGGACATCCATTCTTCTTACCCCCATGAAGGAAGATGGCGCGCAACCTCTTGCCAATCCTTCCTGAAGATGCGGTAAAGAGCGGCTATTGCCAAGGGGCGATGGGGCAGGAAGACGGGGTGAGAATTTACCCATTTTTATCGCGTAGCGCCTATAGGGAAGGCATGATGGGGCAGGGCAAGACGCGATTGCAGGAACTGGACGCGTTGCGTGGCATCGCGGCCTTTTCCGTGCTGCTCTTCCATTATTTCAACATCTATCCGAAACTCTTCCCCGATGGGCATCGCCTGCCGCCTTTGTTCGAGCATGGCGGCTATGGCGTGCTGCTCTTCTTCGCCATTTCCGGCTTCGTCATCGCCTTCTCGCTGGAAGGAACGCGCAGCGCCGCCGATTTCGCGGTGAAGCGCTTCGCCCGGCTCTACCCGGTCTATTGGGCGGCGATGGCGCTCTCGATCGGCATCGTCCTGCTGCTCGGCGCCGGCCAGTTGCTGCCGCCCGCCTGGGTGATCCCGGTCAACATGACGATGCTGCAGGGCTATTTCTACCTGCCCGCGGTCGACGGCGTCTACTGGACGCTGGGCGTCGAACTCGCCTTCTATTGCTGCATGCTGGCGATCTGGATGGGGCGCGGCTTTGCCCGGCTGGAATGGCTGCTGCTCGGCTGGCTCGCGATCAAGGCCGCGATCGCCGGATGGCATGCGATGCCCAGCCGCCTCGTCATGCTGCTGGTGCTCGACTATATCCCCTTCTTCATCATCGGCATGCTCTTCTACCGCATCTGGTCGGGCCATCGCCGCTGGGGCCAGCAGGCGCCCTTCTTCGTGGCAGCGCTGGCGACGATCGCCTGGGCCGATCCGCGTGAATATCTGGTCGCCGCGCTGCTGGTGATGGCGATCTTCGCCGCGATGCTGCGCGGCTGGCTGCCCTTCCTGCGCGCGCCCCTGCTGCTCTGGCTGGGCGCGATCAGCTATGCCCTCTACCTCATCCACCATAATGCCGGGCTGGCGATCATGCACCTGGTCGACCGCGCCGGCCTGTCCACCTGGATCGGTTTCCTGCTGGCGACCGCAGCCTCGCTGCTGCTGGCAAGCGCGCTGACCTATGGCGTCGAGCGTCCCGCCGCCCGCCGCATCAACCGCTGGTGGCGCGATCGGACCGTGCCACAGGGCGAGCGCGCGACCCAGACCGGCTAGGCGGCCTCGGCCTCCCGCGCATCATGCGCCCGGCGCGCGTCCATGATCGCGCCGACATGGCCCTCGGCCCAGCGGGTGATCTGGTCCAATATGCCGATCAGCCCCTGCGCCATGTCCGTCAGCCGATATTCCACCGTCACCGGCACCGTGGCATAGGCCGCGCGGCTCACCAGCCCGTCCCGCTCCAGGCTTTTCAATGTCTGCGACAGCATCTTCTGCGAAATCGCGCCGATCCGCCGGCGCAGATCGTTGAACCGCACCGGTCCGTCCTTCAACGTCAGCATCACCAGCACCGCCCATTTGTCGCCGATCCGGTCCAGCACATGGCGGGTCGGGCAATCGGGATCATAGGCGTCGCCAGTGCGGGACAGGGGCGTGGGCGCAGTCATGGGGCAGTATCCTCGGCGTAACCAGGTGATGGCAAAGTGCCTTCTTGCGACCATGATATCAGGATCGCTATCTGGTTTCCATTGGTAACTACCCATGGAGAATGGAACATGAAGATCGCGATCATCGGCGGCAGCGGCCGTGCCGGGCGGGAAATCAGCGCGGAACTGGCCCGCCGCGGCCATCAGGTGACGGCGATCTCGCGCCATCCCGAAAATGCGGTGCAGGATGCCGGCGTCACCGCCATCGCCGGCGACGTCAATGATGCCGCCGCGCTCAGTGCGCTGCTCGCCGGCCATGATGCGGTCGTGAGCGCCGTCATGTTCGCCGACACCGATCCGGCGTCGCTGGTCGGCGCGGTCCGTGCGTCGGGCGTGGCGCGCTATCTGGTGGTCGGCGGCGCCGGCAGCCTGGAGGTCGCGCCGGGCGTCAAGCTGATCGATACGCCGGAATTTCCCGAAGCCTATAAGGCCGAAGCCGGCCGGGGCGGCGATTTCCTGACCTATCTGCGCGGCGTCGAAGATCTCGACTGGACCTTCCTCTCGCCCTCGGCCCTGTTCTTCGTCGGCGACCGCAAGGGGCATTTTCGCCTCGGCACCGACCAGTTACTGGTCGATGGCGAGGGCCATAGCAGCATCTCCTATGCCGATTATGCCATCGCGCTCGCCGACGAGATCGAGGCGCCGAAACATAGCCGCCAGCGCTTCACCGTGGGCTATTGACGAAATTCCTCCCCAAGCTTGGCTTGGGGAGGGGGACCGCCGCAGGCGGTGGAGGGGCCAGTGCGTGATCGCGCATCTTGGCCCCTCCCTCAGTGCTTCCCGTTTCTCGACAGGCTCGAAACGAACGGAAGGGGTTTTAAGCCACCCCCTCCAGTCTGTCCTGCGTCTTGGTCGCAAAGTCGCCGGCGTCATGCCGCTCGTGCAACTGATCCTCCAGCGGTCCGTTGGTCTTGTTGACGATCCGCCCGCGCTTCACCGCCGGGCGCGCATCGATCTGCTTTGCCCAGCGCAGCACATGGGTGTAGCTGCCCGCGTCCAGAAACTCCGCCGCGCCATAGACCCGGTTCAGCAGCACGCCCGCATACCAGGGCCATATCGCGATATCGGCGATCGAATATTCGTCGCCCGCCAGATATTCGTTGTCCGCCAGATGCCGGTCCAGCACGTCCAGCTGTCGCTTCACTTCCATCGTGTAGCGGTTGATCGGATATTCGTATTTTTCCGGCGCATAGGCGAAGAAATGGCCAAAGCCGCCGCCCAGGATCGGCGCGCTGCCCATCTGCCAGAACAGCCAGCTCAAGGTCGCGGTGCGCTTGGCCGGATCGGTCGGCAGGAACTTGCCGAACTTCTCGGCCAGATAGAGCAGGATCGCGCCGGATTCGAACACGCGCTGCGGCGGCGACACGCTATGGTCCATCAGCGCGGGGATCTTGCTGTTGGGATTGACGCCGACAAAGCCGCTGCCGAACTGGTCGCCATCGCCGATGCGGATCAGCCAGGCATCATATTCGGCCTGCGTGACGCCCGCCTCCAGCAACTCCTCCAGCAGGATCGTCACCTTCTGCCCATTGGGCGTGCCCAGCGAATAGAGCTGGAGCGGATGCGGGCCGACCGGCAATGCCTTGTCATGGGTGGCGCCGGCGATCGGCCGGTTGATATTGGCAAAGGCGCCGCCCTTATCCTTGTCCCAAATCCAGACGGCGGGCGGGGTATAGCTGTCGGTCATGCGGGCATCGCTCCGATAAGGGCCTGTTCCAATAAAGGCCTGGGATGCCCGGCAGGTAGGAACGGCGCCCGCGCGCTGCAACCGAGCGCCGCTCAACCCCTGTTGATTATTTCTGCTATTCCGGTGCGTGCGTCCGCACCACCAGCACGCTGACCGGCGACTGGTGGATGATCGCCGACGCATTGGACCCCAGCAGCCTGGACGTGAGCGAGGGCTGATGCGATCCGATCACCACCAGATCGGCCTTCAGCCGCGCCGCCTCGGTCAATACCTCGTCGCGCACCCGCCCGCGCCGGGTCAGGAAATGGGTGCGATCAGGCGCCAGCCCGGCCTCGCTCGCCCAGGTCTTCATCGCCGCCAGCGCATCGCGCTCCTCATTCTCGTCGAAACTGCCGTCCAGCAGCTCGGAATAGCGGGTCGGCAGATAATAGCGGACATACAGCAGATGGACGACGCCCTGGCTCCCGGCCACATCGGCCGCGCCGGCAATGGCGGCACGGGCCAGGTCGGGGGCATTGACATCGACGGCGGCGACGATCGTGGCATAGGACATGGCGCTCTCCTCTTATCGCTTATGCGCCGTCCAACCACCGACGCGCGCGCGGGATGCCCCAGCCATCAAAGATTCCCGACGCGACATGAATAAGGACATGCCGCAATCGCCGGGCAATGGGGGAGGGGGCAGGCGCGGCCATTCCCACCCGCCGCTGGATGACCGAGTGGGGTGGGAAGATGGCTACCTGTTTCACAGCGTCATCCCCGCGCAGGCGGGGATCCATCTCACCAGCTTCGGACCAGATGCGAGGTCAGGAGATGGATTCCCGCCTGCGCGGGAATGACGAAAAGGGTGGATTGCGGACTGTCTGGTAGTGATGTCCGGTAACAAAAAAACGGACGCAAGCAATTGCCTGCATTTCCGATGCCAGCAAATTATTTTGTACATGCCCGATACTCTAAAACTTCGTAATCCAAGGGATCCTCGCTGTTATCGTCAGCAACCTCTAGCACGCAAGCACCGGCGTTCTGACGTCGTTGGATAATCGTGTAACGGTGATTGGCTTTAGGCGTAAAGGCAATTTTGTTAGCGCAAGATCGTTGGGCTAACTGAACACCATTTACTAGCGCAGGACCATCATACTGTATATTGTTAGTCATGGCATAAATTATCGTTCTTTTATTTACTTTAAAGAGTACCGTTTCTTTTCTTCCAGTAAGTGAGTAAAATTTCGCTCCTCCTGATACACTGGCACAAGTGTCATCATATGCTTTTGAATAGAATTGATTGCTCGCGTTTCCCAGTCCTGAATTCTCATATCCCTTTTCATATGTGATTTCAGCATAATCTTCGCCCAATGCCGCATTTTTTGGAATATCAGATATCGTTTTGCAGCCAGACAATAAAATATATACACCAACGACGGATGCAAAGTCCATTTTTATCACAGATCGAACCTTTTTACATTGACTTATCGTTGCCAGTGATAGTGCCGAGGCAATAATATGTCTGCAAGTGAAAAATATCTTAAGTAGTGGGAATGGCAACAGATGGTCGTTAGCTGTCAATGACGGAGATGCTCGCTTTACCGATACTGTCCTACATGCCCGATTTCTGATCTACCCTGCGCGATGGATCAGCGCCTTTTTCCGCATTGCCGTCTTTGCCCCGCCCGTCGCCCGATTGACGCGCGGCAGGGGCATATGTGTCGCGTCGCGGTCGCCTCGCCGGCGCATGACGGGCGCGCGCCATGGACCCACGCCCCCACACCCCCGACGCGCGACAGGCGCGTAGTCGACGCGTTCCCGGCGCGTTGGCGGTGCAAAGACCCCGGAAACCCCGTTTACACTGTGAACTTCGACAGGCGCGTGGCCCTGTGCTGTCACCCGTCCGGCTGCCTGTCGCGTCGCAATCGTCGTGCGGTCCGTCGCGCCCGGCATGACGGGGCGGGGCGAGTGCGCTATGGCCTGCGCGCCGGTCCGATCGCTCCCCGATCCATCGGGACGGCGAAAATTTTTATCCCGTCCCACCCTTGACCGGCGAAACGACTTTTCCATATGCATGCCGCTAGCACTCTCCATCCGCGAGTGCTAACAATGAGAGAGTTCATCGGGAGAAGGACAAGGCGGGGCACAATATCGCACGGGGGCATTCCTCTTGCGGGCCGCGCCGGACCCATCCCAGCACAAAGGGAAAGGCAATCATCATGGCATTCCGTCCGTTGCATGACCGCGTTCTCGTTCGCCGCATTGAAGCGGAAGCGAAGACGGCCGGTGGCATCATCATCCCCGACACCGCCAAGGAAAAGCCGCAGGAAGGCGAAATCGTCTCCGTCGGCACCGGCACCAAGGCCGAAGATGGCAAGGTGACCCCGCTGGACGTGAAGGCCGGCGATCGCGTGCTGTTCGGCAAGTGGTCGGGCACCGAAGTCAAGGTCGACGGTGAAGACCTGCTGATCATGAAGGAAAGCGATATCCTGGGCGTCGTCGCCTAAGTCTCGCGCTTTTCCGTTTCCCCATTCTCCTATCAAGAAGGTAAAAGATCATGGCAGCGAAGGACGTAAAGTTTTCGCGTGACGCTCGTGAGCGCATCCTGCGCGGCGTCGACATCCTGGCCGACGCGGTCAAGGTGACCCTTGGCCCGAAGGGCCGCAACGTCGTCATCGACAAGAGCTTCGGCGCCCCCCGCATCACCAAGGACGGCGTCAGCGTCGCCAAGGAAATCGAACTGAAGGACAAGTTCGAGAATATGGGCGCCCAGATGGTCCGCGAAGTTGCTTCGAAGACCAACGACATCGCCGGTGACGGCACCACCACCGCGACCGTTCTGGCCCAGGCCATCGTGCGCGAAGGCATGAAGTCGGTTGCCGCCGGCATGAACCCGATGGACCTGAAGCGCGGCATCGATCTCGCCGTCGCCAAGGTTGTCGAGGACATCCAGTCGCGTTCGAAGCCGGTTTCGGGTTCGAGCGAAGTCGCCCAGGTCGGCATCATCTCGGCCAATGGTGACGTGGAAGTCGGTCAGAAGATCGCCGAAGCCATGGAAAAGGTCGGCAAGGAAGGCGTCATCACCGTGGAAGAGGCCAAGGGTCTCGACTTCGAACTGGACGTCGTCGAAGGCATGCAGTTCGACCGCGGCTACCTGTCGCCCTACTTCATCACCAACCCGGAAAAGATGGCCGTCGAGCTGGCTGATCCCTACATCCTGATCCACGAGAAGAAGCTCTCGAATCTGCAGTCGATCCTGCCGATCCTGGAAGCTGTGGTTCAGTCGGGCCGTCCGCTTCTCATCATCGCCGAAGACATCGAAGGCGAAGCGCTGGCGACCCTGGTCGTCAACAAGCTGCGTGGCGGCCTGAAGGTTGCTGCGGTCAAGGCACCGGGCTTCGGCGACCGCCGCAAGGCCATGCTGGAAGACATCGCCGTCCTGACCAAGGGCGAAGTGATCTCGGAAGACCTGGGCATCAAGCTCGAAAACGTCACCCTGGGCATGCTCGGCACCGCCAAGCGCGTCACCATCGACAAGGACAACACCACCATCGTCGATGGTGCTGGCGACGCCGACTCGATCAAGGGCCGCACCGAGCAGATCCGTGCGCAGATCGAAGTCACCACGTCGGACTATGACCGTGAAAAGCTGCAGGAACGCCTGGCCAAGCTTGCTGGCGGCGTTGCCGTCATCAAGGTCGGCGGTGCGACCGAAGTCGAAGTCAAGGAGCGCAAGGATCGCGTCGACGACGCCCTGCACGCGACCCGCGCTGCCGTCGAAGAAGGCATCGTCCCCGGTGGTGGTACGGCGCTGCTCTACGCGACCAAGGTTCTCGACGGCATTGCCGGTGCCAATGACGACCAGACCCGCGGTATCGACATCGTCCGCAAGTCGCTGACCGCGCTGGTTCGCCAGATCGCCAGCAACGCCGGTCAGGACGGCGCTGTCGTCTCGGGCAAGCTGCTCGACCAGGACGACACCTCGTTCGGCTTCAACGCGGCGACCGACACCTATGAAAACCTGGTCGCCGCTGGCGTCATCGACCCGACCAAGGTCGTGCGCACCGCGCTCCAGAACGCTGCCTCGGTTGCTGGTCTGCTGATCACCACCGAAGCCGCCATCTCGGAACTGCCGGAAGACAAGTCGGCTGTTCCCGCGATGCCGGGCGGCATGGGCGGCATGGGCGGCATGGACTTCTAATCCAGCCTTCCATATCGGAATGAAGAGGCCGGTGGAGCGATCCACCGGCCTTTTTCGTGCCCGCCGATCATGCTGTCCTACAGTGCGTTTCCAGCCCAATATGATCGGGCCTTTGCCGAGGGCGCGGGGCGCGGTGCTGCACATCGGGGAACGGGATTGATCTGCTTTGGTGGGCATGGGATTTACCAAATCTCAAGGCTGACCCGCCACTATGCTGGCACGTGTCACGCCTCGTCCGCCATTTGTGCGCAGTCCTGCGCGCGCGCTTTGCGCCCCGTACCCAGCAGAATGCTGAGGTGCAGGACAGCCTTGTAAAGGCGCTCTATGCCTCCCCGGCTTCGCTACTTTCCGGCGCAATTTCAGGTGGTTCTCTCAGTCTTGTGATCGCCTGGCAGGCCCATGTCCTGACCATGCACATCATCGCCGCGCTGGTCCTTATCGTGGGAATCAGTCGCTCCATTTCGGCCGTCTATTTCCAGCGCGCGCTGGCGCATCAGGATGGGCCGGCGCGTCCGATCTGGGGAATCGCCTATGAAATGGGTGCCTGGATCTATGCCGCGCTGCTGGGCCTTCAATCGCTCGCGACCTTGACGATCAGCCAGGATGCGACCCTGCATGTGCTGGCCGTCGGCATGGTGGCCTCCTATGCGGGCGGCATTTCCGGGCGCAATGCCGGCCGGGTCCATGTCGCCGTCGGCCAGACCTGCTTCACCATGCTGCCGACCTCGATCGGCCTGCTGATCGCGGGCGGCGCCGGCTATGTCGTCCTTGGCATCCTCTGCTTCCTGATGATCTTCGCCATGGCGGAAATCACAAAGACCACCCACCGCATCGTGCTCGAAGCGTTGCAGGGCAAGCAGGAGAAGAGCAACCTCGCGATCAAGTTCGAGCGGCTTGCCCGCTATGACAGTCTGACCGGCGTGGAAAACCGCATGGCGATGCAGATGCGGCTGCGCGACCTGTTCGACAATCGCATTTCCGATGCGGATCAGACCGCAGTCCTGTGGATGGACCTCGACCGGTTTAAGGAAATCAACGACACGCTGGGCCATATCGTCGGCGACCAGCTCCTGTGTCAGGTAGCCGAGCGGCTGACCCGTGCGCTCGACCGGCGCGGCCATGTCGCGCGCTTCGGCGGCGACGAATTCGTGCTGATCTGTCCGGGTATCAGCCGCATCCAGGCCGAAGTGATTGCGGCCGACATCACCCGCATTCTGGCCGGCGATTTCGAGGTAGGCGGCCATCACCTGACCATCTCCGCCTCGATGGGCATTGCCGTCGCGCCGGACGATGGCGGCGATGGCGACGAACTGCTCCAGCATGCCGATCTCGCGCTCTACAAGGCCAAGCATGCCGGGCGGAACCGCCATGCCCAGTTCGACTGGAGCATGAAGGAGCGTCAGAACCGCACCTATGAGCTGGAGACCGGGCTGCGCAGCGCACTCGCCAATGGCGAGTTGCAGCTTCATTATCAGCCGATATTCGATACCGAGAGCGGCCGGATCACCATCTGCGAGGCGCTGATGCGCTGGCAGCATCCGGAACTTGGCTGGATTTCCCCCGCCGAATTCATCCCGATCGCCGAAAGCTCGGCCCTGATCGAGCCGATGACCAACTGGGCATTGGTCCAGGCGTGCCGTGACGCGATGGGCTGGGACGAGGATATCCGGGTCGCGGTCAATATCTCGCCCGCGCTCATCAAGACCGACGGCCTGCCGCGCGCGGTCATCTCCGCTTTGCTCCAGTCGGGGCTCAAGGCCCGCCGGCTGGAACTGGAAGTCACCGAATCCATCTTCCTGGAGGATGACCGCCGCACCCATCTGATCCTCAGCGAATTGCGCCGCATCGGCCTGCGCCTGGCGCTCGACGATTTCGGCACCGGCTATTCCTCGCTGGGGGCCTTGCGCACCCATGAGTTCGACACCATCAAGGTCGATCAGAGTTTCATGCGCGGCGTCGGCGAAAATCCCCGGGACCGTGCCATCGCCCAGTCCGTCGCCTATCTGGCCCGCGCACTGGAGGTGGAGACGGTGGCCGAGGGGATCGAGACCGAGGAGCAGTTGCGCTATGCCCGCGAAACCGGTTTCACCAACGTCCAGGGCTTCGTTCTCAGCCGGCCGGTCCCGATCGGCGAATTGCTGGCCCTGCTGAAGCGCAACAGCGCCGACGTTCATGACATGGCGGCGCTGATCCGCCAGCGCCGCCTGGCCTGACCCCTATTTGGTGAGGCGCGTCTGGGCCGACGCCAGCCGGCGCATCATGCGGATATCCTTGAGATCGGTCTTGAGCGCCGAAGCGGCCCAATTCTCGACAATATCCTTCAGTTCGTCATGATGCAGCGGATCGACCCGGCGCCCGGCCTCATAGACGCCGACATGGCCGGCATGGTGCGGGCGATTGCGGGCGACGAAATCGCGCACCGCCGCTTCGCCCTCGCCATCCTCGACCAGCGTATGGACGATGCCCATGTCGAACATCTCTTCCGCGGTGAAGACCTTGCCCGACAGGATCATGCGCTCGGCCGCCAGCCGGCCCAGCTTGCGCGACAGGATCGAATAGGCGCCCATGCCGGGGAACAGGCCGAACAGCATTTCGGGCAGGCCGAAGCGGGCGCTGCGTTCGGCGATCACCACGTCGAAACAGAGCAAGGCCTCGAACCCGCCGCCCAGCGCATCGCCCTGTGCCAGCGCGATCGACACCACCGGCATGTCGCCATTGCGCCAGGTGCGATGCACGACATCGATGCAGGCATGGCCATATTGAACCAGGCCAGGCAGGTCGCCACGCTCGATGCAGCCGGCGAACAGTTCCAGGTCGCCGCCCAGATTGAACACGCCGGGGAAGCGGGAGCCGGCCACCATATATTTGACGGGCAACTGGCCGGCGTCGAACAGCCGCTTGGTTTCCGCATACCAATAACGCACGTCGCGCAACATGGTCATGCTGAAATTGGGGCGGTTGGCAGGCGTCATGAACGCCCACAGGATTTCGGATTCGGCCTCCCACTGCACGTCGATCTGGCCCAGGTCGAACAGTTTGGAAGGGGAGGTGCCAGACGTTACGGCATCCTCATTAAAGGTCTCGATCCCGAACGCGGCTTCCACTTCGGTCGCGCGGTCGTCAGCTGCACTAAAGCGTCCTGAATCAATCATATGCGCCCCATTTTTTTATTGAATCTGAACCTTCGACGGTCGGGCGCATGATGCAGTGCGGGACAAATAGTTGACAGATCGTTAACCATTTTTATCCGAAACTGTTGCGCAGAAGGCGCGCTAAAAACACCGAAATGGCGAGTGTTGTTGCGATATCGCAACAGAAAATTTCGATGACCCTTTTCAATCTGTCTGCTCAGCCCTTTGTTAACCATTGTTAATTAGAGCGGTGCCATGGACATGCACCGCCTTCCGGCTCGCAAGAATGTGACACTCACGCTACAGGATGCGCAGGGCCAGCCCTGGACCTTGCGCCTGTCCACCGATTGCCTGCGCTTCATCGGCCGCTATCGCCGGGTCGCGGGCTTCGACATCGACGCGATGACCCTGTTCGACGGCGTCCGTCGGGCCGGCTGACCGGGCTTCGGGCCGCGCTCCCCTTGTGCGCGCGCGCGTTCGCTCCTAGAGCGCGGCGATGACCAAGCCCCGCTTTTCCTTCTCGATCGCCGCCACCGACGGCAAGGCCCGCACCGGCACGATCCAGATGCGCCGTGGCGAGATTCGTACCCCCGCCTTCATGCCGGTTGGCACCGCCGCCACCGTGAAGGCGATGCGTCCGGCCGAAGTGCGCGCCACTGGCGCCGACATCATCCTGGGCAACACCTATCATCTGATGCTGCGCCCCGGCGCCGAGCGCATGGCGCGTCTGGGCGGCCTGCACGGCTTCATGGGCTGGGACCGGCCGATCCTGACCGACAGCGGCGGCTATCAGGTGATGAGCCTGAGCGCTCTCACCAAGATGAGCGAGGAGGGGGTTGCCTTCTCCAGCCATCTCGACGGCTCCAAGCATATGCTCAGCCCCGAGCGTTCGATGGAGATCCAGCGGCTGCTCGACAGCGACATCGTCATGGCCTTCGACGAATGCACCAAGAATGGCTGCACCCATGACGAGGCCGCCAGGTCGATGGAGCGATCGATGCGCTGGGCCAAGCGCTCGCGCGACGGCTTCGACGCTGGTGGCGAGCATGCCGAGCGCGCCGCCTTGTTCGGCATCCAGCAGGGCTCGCTCGACGAAGGGCTGCGCAAGATTTCGGCGGAGAAACTGATCGAGATCGGTTTCGACGGATACGCCGTGGGCGGCCTGGCGGTGGGCGAGGGGCAGGAGGCGATGTTCGCCACGCTCGACTTTGCGCCCGACATGTTGCCGCAGGACAAGCCGCGCTACCTGATGGGCGTGGGCAAGCCCGACGATATCGTCGGCGCGGTGGAGCGCGGTATCGACATGTTCGATTGCGTGCTGCCGACCCGGTCGGGCCGCAATGGCCAGGCCTTCACCTGGGCGGGGCCGCTCAATATCCGCAATGCCAAGTTCAACGAGGATCTGGGGCCGCTCGATCCGCGCTGCGGCTGCCCGGTCTGCGCGACCTGGAGCCGTGCCTATCTCCATCACCTAGTGAAGTCGGGTGAGATGCTGGGCGCGATGCTGATGACCCAGCATAATATTCATTTCTACCAGGAACTGATGCAGGGGCTGCGCGACAATATCGCGGCCGGCACGCTGTCGCGCTTCACTGCGGATTTCCGCCGCGATTACCAGCGGGTCTGACGCCTTTTAGGGAATGACGCTGATCGCGATGCCGTAGCGGCCTGCTTCGGCATCATGGTCCAGTGGCGATCGCAACTGGCGCGACAGGCCGGTCAGCACCCGGCCATAGCGTTCCGCCAGCAGCACCGTCATCGCCGGTCCTGCGCGCAATGCGGGGGAGGTCATCTGCAACAGGGCGCGGTCCTCCCGCTCAGTCTCCAGATGTACCGAAATCCGCATCGTCGCGCGCGGATCGGACAGCATCGCCAGTTCGACCAGTTCGGTCACCAGGAAGGCGACCGGGACGGCGACGTCCTGGCTGATATGCAAGTCGTCGTCGCTGTCGATCTGGATGCCGAAGCGACGCGCTTCATGCGGCGCGGTGCCGCGCAGACTGGCGGACAATTCACTGATCAGCGGGCGCACACCGACGCCGCGATTATCCTCTAGTTCGGCGAAATGGTTGCGATGCACCACCGACAGGGCATCGACCCGCCGCTGGATCGATCCATAGGCTGATACCGCTTCGGGCTCATGCGCCGACCGGGCATGCAGGCTGATCAGGCTGGCGATGATCTGCAGGTTGTTCTTGACCCGATGATGGACCTCGCGGGTCAGCTTGCGCTGGGTGTCGAGCGCGGCGGCCATTTCCGCCTCATGGGTGGCGACATCCTCGCTGATCTCGCGGAAGGTCTCGCCCAGGTCGCTGATCTCGTGCGCGGGCGTGCGGATGCGCCGCAGCGGTTCCAGCACCTCGCCCGGCTGGTAGGCGGCCACCTGGCGCCGCAGCAGCACCAGCGGGCGGATCAGCAGCCGGTTGACCACGAACCAGCCGATCGCTGCCGCCGCGAACCACATCACCAGCGGCAGGAATAGCGATAGCAGCCGCGCGATCGTCGCCGGCGGTTCGCGCACCGTCATGGTCAGCAAGATGTCGGGCGGGTCGAGCCGGGCGGACAGGCTGCTGCTATCGCCATCGATCCGGCTGCCGGGCCGGCTGACGATCATCTGGCGCTCGCCCTGGCGCAGGCTGAGTTGACGATTCTGCAGCGCGGTCGCCGGGTCGGCAACGCTTTCGAGATGCGGGCGCGCATAATAAGCGAGCGCCGCGACGCGATTGTCCCTGCTATGGGTGCGCGACAGCAGGAAATCGCCCGATGGCAGCAGTTCGACGCGCGGACCGACAAAGCGGCGCGCAGCCGGGATGCCGACCGGTTCCGGCGTAGCCGATCCGCACAGTTTCTTGCCGGACCGGTCGTAGATATAGAAACGAATGCCGTCCCGGTCCTGCGCGGTGAGGAAGAAGGACAACCGATTGCAGATTTCGCCGTCCGCCTTCCCGTCGGCCAGCGCATTGACGGTCAGGCCCAGCGCGGTGCGGTCGGCATTGAGGTCGGCGGTAAGCTTGCGCGCGCTCTGCGTGACCGCGACGCGCAGCAATGCTTCCTTCTCAAGGTCGGCAGTGCGAATCGCCTGCAGCGAAGCCACGAGCGCGATCAGCCCCAGCGGCAGCAGCGCAAGCGTCAGGATGAGGAACATCTTGACGCCGGTGGACCGGAGATAGACGCCGAACATGGTCATGGGGGATCTGGAGCGTCCTTGTGGGGGTGGCATAACGGCGCCACCCTGACCAGCGATGATCAGTCCAGTTTGCTGAGCAGGTCCAGCATTTCTGCGGGAATATCTTCGTCGACCGTGCGCTGGTAGACGGACTTGAGCACCTGGGAAACCTGTGCTTCGTCCTTCTTTGCAGGGGTGCCGCGCTTGCGCGCTGTGGGCGCAGTCTTCATATCGCGGTCGTGGATGGTCGTGCCGACGTCAATGTCCCCTCCCATCCTGTCCCGTTCCGTTGTTGAAGAAACCAAAATCAGCCCCTCTGAAGCTAAATCCGTGACGCCAGCTCATCCGCTATTTCGCCGCAACGCAAAGCGGCGTCAATTCACCAAGCTGGGCAAATTTCACCAAAAAGCTGTTACCGTCGAAAAAACCGGACGAGAGTGAAACAAATCTTGGTGTTGATGGTTCCGGCATTCGAAGCATTTTTTGCACCGTCGGTCATTCGGCGGCGGGGGGAGAGGGGGCTTGCCAGCGCGGCATCGTCATCCCATCCTCCAGCAGAGCCGATGTTTTGGACAACAGGCCCGACAGGGCAGGGAGAAGACTTACCGATGTCGCTTGGACAGCAACTGCACCCCCATCTTCCTTTCTTGCGGCGTTATGCGCGCGCGCTGACCGGCAGCCAGACCCATGGCGATGCCTATGTGCGCGCCACGCTGGAAGCGATCGTCGCCGCGCCGGAGGAATTTCCTAGCGGTGTCGATCCGCGCCTCGGCCTCTACAAGACCTTTCATGCGATCTGGTCGTCCTCTCACCTCGACGACGAACCCGGTTTTTCGGGCTCGCTCGGGCAGGAGGCGATCGCCCATGCCCGCCTTGCGCGCCTGACCCCGTTGCCGCGCCAGGCGCTGCTGCTGACCGCGCTCGAAGGCTTCACGTCGGAAGATGCCGGCTATCTGATCGGCCTCGACGCGGCGGATGTCGAAGCGCTGGTCGAGGAAGCGCTGGCGGAAATCGAGGCGCAGACCCGCGCCAAGGTGCTGATCATCGAGGATGAGCCGATCATCGCGATGGATATCGAGACGATCGTGCGCGACCTTGGCCATGATGTCACGGCCATTGCCGTCACCCGCGAGGATGCGGTGCGCGAGGCGCTGGCGGAACGTCCTGGCCTGGTGCTGGCCGACATCCAACTGGCCGACGATTCAAGCGGCATCGACGCGGTGAAGGACATCCTGGCCGAATTTTCGGTGCCGGTGATCTTCATCACCGCCTTCCCCGAGCGACTGCTGACCGGCGAACGGCCCGAGCCGACCTTCCTCATTACCAAGCCGTTCCAGCGTTCGACCGTCAAGGCCGCGATTTCGCAGGCCCTTTTCTTTGACGAGGCGACCGCCCCGGCCTGACCCTCGCCTTCCCGCCGGCTGATCCTTTGTGACGGTCGGCGGAACCCTCCCCGACATGGCGCGTTGAATATGCGTAACGATCGGAGAGGGCCAATGGCCGACGAGGAACAGCATATTTCAACGCAGGATGCGCGGAGTGGCACGACGCCGCACGTCGTCCGTTATGTGCTGGGCATCTCGCTCGCGCTGGCGGTGATTGCGATGCTGCTCGTGATCTGGCGGTGAGACAGTAGAAAAATGGGCATTTCTAGGGGTATCTCAGGAATTGGCCTTTGGCGGTAATCGATCTAGGGTGCGGATGCATATATGGCTTTGACGACTTCGGTTCATGCCGCGAGGGCGACAGTCGAGACGGGGGTTGCTGCCGTGGATGAAGGGCTGAATCAGGCGCCGCGCGAGGCATTGTCGGACAGCGAGTTCAAGCGTGAACTGGCTGCTGTCATTCCTCATCTGCGCGCCTTCGGACGATCCCTGTCGGGTAACCGCGATACCGCCGATGATCTCGTGCAGGAAACGCTGCTGAAGGCGTGGGCCGCCCGTGCCCGTTTCCAGGCCGGCACCAACATGCGCGCCTGGACCTTCATCATCCTGCGCAACCATTATCTTTCGCAGATGCGTCGTTCGCGCTTCCGTGGCGACTGGGACGATCTGACCGCTGATCGACTGCTCGCGGCGCCGGCGGGGCAGGACAAGCATGTCGAACTCTCCGACATGCAGCGTGCCCTGCTGCAATTGCCCCAGCCCCAGCGCGAGGCATTGATCCTCGTTGGTGCGGGCGGCTTTGCCTATGAGGAAGCGGCGGAGATTTGCGGCGTCGCGGTTGGAACGATCAAGAGCCGCGTTGCGCGTGGTCGGTCTGCACTGGAACAGATTCTCGAAGATGGTTCGCTCCCGTCACGCCGGACGCAGGCAACGACCGATACGGCCGTGCTTGACGAGATCATGGACGATGTCGATCGCCTGAGCCGCGGTCGCATCTCGGATAACCTGGTCGACCATGGCGCGGACGATGACGGCGATGATGATATCGCGGGCAAAGCCGCCGACTATTGAGGCGGCATGCTATGCCGCAGACCGGATATGGAACGATCCGCCCGGCCTGTCGGTTGAAATGGCATGGGAAGGACGCAGGCCATGGGCAACGACCCGCAACATCGACAGGATCGGACGGCTCGGCGCGGTGATCGGCCGCAGGGCAGCGGCGGTATTGTTTTCGCGCTGGTCGCGCTGGCCCTGATCCTGGCTATCGGTTTCTTCTACCTCACCAATGAAAGTCGTCAGGACCGGCGCGCCGATGCCATTACCCAGGCGGCGGACTCGGTCGACAATGGCGCCCGGATCGTCGGCGAAGCCGCGCGCGATGCGGCTGACAAGTTGCGCAACAACAATTGAGCATCGCCACGATCTGGCGCCTTTAGTGCTGCCCAGTGTCGCTCTCATTTACACTGACCTTCGCCATCTTCAGATTTTCTTTGCCATTTTCAGGCAGGGTCTGATCCCTGTCGGATTTCCTTACAGCGTGTTGTAAGGCTGTGCCGACTCCAGTTGGCGGCCCTTCCTGAGCGGAGGGGCTGTGCTGCGGGAAGAAGCGCGATACGATGATCAGGCTGTTCAAACATTATGTCCCCCATGCCGTGCTGCTGCTCGGCCTGCTCGATTTCCTGCTGCTGATCGGCGCGGCGGAAGCGGGCTGGATTCTGCGCGCGCATCAGATCGGGATGGATATCGAACCGATCGCGACCCGCATCGGCCCGTTGCTGAGTTTCGCCTTCGCCATCCAGACCGGCATGATCGCGGTCGGCGTCTACAGCCCGGAAGCGCTGCAATCGATCCGCTTTGCGTTCGCCCGCCTGCTCGTCGCCATCTCGCTTGGCGTCATCTTCCTCTCGGTCATGTATTTCCTGCTGCCCGGCATCACCTTGTGGCGCTCCAACTCGCTCTACGCGATGGGGCTGGCGATGGCGCTGCTGCTGCTGGCGCGGATGCTGCTGGGATCGCTGCTAGGCGGTGAGGCGTTCAAGCGCCGTCTTGTCGTGCTGGGCGCGGGTCGGCGGGCCAATCGTATCCGCGATCTGGAACAGAAGCGCGGCGCCGGGTTCCTGGTGGTCGGCTATATCGCCATGAATGATGGTGACCAGGTGGTGGAGGAAGCGATCAACCGCAGCGCCATCTACAATATGTCCGACTATGTCGTGCGTTTGAACGCCAGCGAAGTCGTGCTGGCGCTGGAGGAACGGCGCAACGCCATCCCGATGTCGGACCTGCTGCGGATCAAGACCACCGGCGTCCATGTCAACGATCTCTCGACCTTTCTGGAGCGGGAGACCGGGCGAGTCGATCTCGACAGCGTCAATCCCAGCTGGCTGATCTTTTCCGATGGTTTTTCCGCCGGTCGCCGCTTGTCCAGCATCGCCAAGCGCATCTTCGACATGATCGCCAGTTCTATCCTGCTGGCGCTGACCGGCCCGATCATCCTGCTCGCCGCCCTGCTGGTGAAGCTCGACAGCCGTGGTCCGGCTTTCTACCGCCAGCAACGCGTCGGCCTGTTCGGCCAGGAATTCTGGATCGTGAAGCTGCGCACCATGCGCCAGGATGCAGAGGTCAAGGGGCAGGCTGTCTGGGCGGAGAAGGATGATCCGCGCATCACGCGGCTGGGCTATTGGCTGCGCAAGCTGCGGATCGACGAACTGCCGCAGAGCTGGACCGTGCTCAAGGGCGAGATGAGCTTCGTCGGCCCGCGCCCCGAACGACGCCAGTTCGTCGAGGATCTGGAGCAGCAACTGCGTTATTATGCCGAACGGCACATGGTAAAGCCGGGCATCACCGGCTGGGCGCAGATCAACTATCCCTATGGCGCGTCGATCGAGGACGCCCGCCACAAGCTCGAATATGATCTCTATTATGCCAAGAATTACACGCCCTTTCTGGACTTGCTGATCCTGATCCAGACGGTGCGGGTAATCCTATGGCCCGACGGCGCGCGCTGAGCGGCCGGCGATGAGCGCGCTGCTCCAATTCATCGGCGACTGGGGCCATGCGCTGGCCGCGGTCCTGTTCGCCGCGCTCGGCATCTTCATCCTGCGGCGCCGCGACGATGCGGCCGAACCGCGCATGCTGGCCAGCGCGCTGCTGCTGACCTCCTGTTGGGCGCTCTATGTCTCGTTCGGCGGCGTGGACAAGCCCCTGTCCGGCATCGGCGAGAGCGTCCGCAACGCGGCGTGGCTGATGCTGCTGTTCGTCATGCTGCGGCGCGGCCCTGCTTCGCGCGGTGGGTCGCTGGTCGCGATCGGCCTCGTCTATCTTGCGGTCTCGGGTCTCATTTTCCTGCAAACCTCGACCGACCTCGCCTGGCGGCAATTGCCGGTGCGCAGCGACCTGCACCAGATGCTGGTCGCGGTGTCGCTGGTGCTGCGGATGATGACGGCGATCGGCTGCCTGCTGCTGGTCCATCATCTCTACACCGCCTGGCCCTCGCGCGATCGCGGCCGGGTGTCGCTGCTGCTCGGCGCGCTGGCGGCGATGTGGACCTATGACCTCAACCTCTATGTCATCGGCTATTTCGCGATGGACCGGGTCAACGAACTTTATGCGCTGCGTGGTCCGCTGATGGCGCTGCTCGCCCCGGTCATCGCCATCGGCATGCGCAAGGAAATGGCCGGGCGGCTGCAATTGTCGCGGACCATCGCCTTCCAGTCGCTCTCGCTGGTCGCGGTCGGCCTCTATGTCGTGGTGCTGACCGCCGCCGCGGTGCTGATCGAGATGATCGCCGGCCCCTATGCGCGGGTGGTGGAGATCGGCGCGGTCTTCTTCGTCGCGGTCACCGCGCTCGTTCTTCTGCCCTCGCCACAGATGCGCGCGCTGTGGAAGGTGCAGGTCGCCAAGCATTTCTTCCAGCATCGCTACGACTATCGCACCGAATGGATGCGCTTTGGCGAAACCATCGGCCGACCGGGCGAAAATGCCCCGCCGCTGGGCGAGCGGGTGGCCAAGGCGGTCGCCGATATCACCGATTCCCCCGCCGCCTTGCTGCTGTTGCGCACCGATGATGGTCGGCTGGCGTTCGAGGCGCAATGGAACTGGCCGCAGGAACCGATTGCCGGCCTGTCCCTGCCGCTCGACCAGTTGGCAAGCTGGGAAAAGAGCGGCTGGATCGTCGATGTCGGCCGCATCCGTGATGGGGACGTGACCTTCGACCTTCCCGGCTGGCTGATCGAAGACGCCCATGTCTGGGCGCTGGTCCCGCTGCTCCATTATGGCCGCCTGATCGGCGCGATCCTGCTGGCGCCGCCGCCGATCGACCGTCGCCTCGACTGGGAGGATTTCGACATGCTGCGCGCCGCCGGGCGTCAGGCGGCGACCCATATCAGCGAGGCGCAGGGGCAGCAGGCGCTCGACGATGCCCAGCGCTTCGACGAGTTCAACCGCCGCTTCGCCTTCATCGCGCATGACATCAAGAATCTGGTCAGCCAATTGTCCCTGCTCTCGCGCAATGCGGAGCGGCACGCCGACAATCCCGATTTCCGTGCCGACATGCTGCTGACGCTCAAGGAGTCGGTGGGCAAGATGAACGACATGCTCGCCCGCCTGTCGCAGCATAACAAGGGCCGGCCGGAAGAGCCGCGCCCGGTGGCACTGGGACCGCTGGTCGATCAGGTCGTGCGCGGCCGCGCCCGCCAGCGTACCATCACGGTCAGCGGCGACATGCCCATGGCGCTCGCCGATCCCGCGCGGGTCGAGCAGATATTGGTCCATCTGCTGCAAAATGCGATCGACGCCAGCGATGCCGATTGCCCGGTCGAACTGCATCTTGGCAGCGCGCACGGGCAGGCGACGCTGGCGGTCGGGGATCAGGGCTGCGGCATGACCGCCGAATATATTCGCCGTGATCTGTTCAAACCCTTTTCGTCCAGCAAGGCTGGCGGCTTTGGCCTCGGCGCCTTCGAGGCGCGCAGCCTGGCCGAAGCGATGGGCGGGCGGATTGACGTGGAAAGCAAACCCGGCGTGGGGAGCCGTTTCACCCTGCGCCTGCCGCTGGCGCCCGCGCCGGCGCGCGATGATGTTCAAGGAAAGGCCGCCTGATGAGCGACACCCGCCCCAAATTGCTGATCGTCGAGGATGATCCGGGCCTCCAGCGGCAGTTGCGCTGGGCCTATGAGGATTATCAGCTCTTCATCGCCGGCGACCGGCTCGAAGCGATCGAGATGCTGCGGATGGAGGCGCCCGATGTGGTGACGCTCGACCTGGGCCTGCCGCCGGACCCGGACGGTACCAGCGAGGGCTTTGCCACGCTGGCGGAAATATTGCGCATCAAGCCCGATACCAAGGTGATCGTGGCGTCGGGCCATGGCGCGCGGGAAAGCGCGCTCAATGCCATTTCCGGCGGCGCCTATGATTTCTACCAGAAGCCGGTCGACATCGACGAACTGGGCCTGATCGTTCGCCGTGCCTTCCATGTCCACGCGCTGGAACAGGAAAATGTCCGCCTCGCCGAAGCCGCGCCGGAGGGGGGCAGGGTGCTCGGCCGGATGATCACCGGTGCGCCGGAGATGATGCGGGTCGCCCGCACGATCGAGCGGGTCGCCAGTGCTGACGTCTCGGTCATGCTGCTGGGCGCCAGCGGCACCGGCAAGGAATTGCTGGCACAGGGGCTGCATGATGCCAGCCCGCGTCGCGGCGGTGCCTTTGTCGCGATCAACTGCGCCGCCATCCCCGAAACCCTGCTGGAATCAGAATTGTTCGGTCATGAAAAGGGCGCCTTTACCGGCGCGGTCAAGACCACGCCCGGCAAGATAGAACAGGCGCAGGGCGGCACCCTGTTCCTCGATGAGGTTGGCGACATTCCCTTGCCCCTGCAGGTGAAGCTGCTGCGCTTCCTGCAGGAAAGGGTGATCGAGCGGATCGGCGGGCGCCAGCCGATCGCGGTCGACACGCGCATCGTCTGCGCCACCCATCAAGATCTCGACGCGATGATCGCCGCCGCCAGCTTCCGCGAGGATCTCTATTATCGCCTTGCCGAGATCGTCATCCGCATCCCCGCGCTGCGCGACCGGCCGGGCGATCCGGCGCTGCTCGCGCGCCATTTCCTGACCCGCTTCGCGCAGGACATGAACCCGCAGGTCAAGGGTTTCGCGCCCGATGCGCTCGCCGCACTCGACGCCTGGGGCTGGCCGGGTAATGTCCGCGAGCTGGAAAATCGCGTGAAGCGCGCGGTCATCATGGCCGATGGCAAGCATGTGACGGCGGCCGATCTCGATCTGGACGGCGACCGGGCGGAGGGCAGCGAGGTCGTCAATCTCAAGGCCGCGCGCGAAATGGCCGATCGCCGTGCCATTCGTCGGGCGATCGCCCGCACCGACGGCAATATTTCCAGCGCCGCCAAGATATTGGGGATCAGCCGGCCGACCCTCTACGACCTGCTCAAACAATATAAGATGCAGGGCTGATCGATGCGGCGGTCACGCCTGATCCTGCTCGCAGGCCTCGCCCTGTTGCTGCTGGCGCTGGCCGGCCTGTGGCAGTGGCGCGTGCATGAGGCGGACGGGAGCGCGGCGCTGACGCGCGGACTGGCCGCGCTGCACGCCGGCGACGCGCGCACCGCCCGGATCGAGTTGATGAACGCCATTCGTGGCAATCCGGCGTCGCTGCCGGCGCGGCTGGGGCATGCCCGCGCGCTGGTGCAACTGGGCGATGGCGCCGGCGCGCAGGCCGACCTGCTGCGCGCGCGCAAGCTGGGCGCCAGCGTCGCGGACATAAATGGGCTGCTGGCGCAGGCGTTGCTGTTGCAGGGCGACGCCGATGGCGCCCTGCGCGCGGTGCAGGCGGGCGAAGGCACGTCGGCCGAGGCTGCCCGTGTCGCGGCCCGCGCCTGGCAGGCCAAGGGCGACAATGACGCTGCCCAGCGCGCCTTTGACGATGCGCTGCATTTCGCCCCGCGTGCGGCCCGGACCTGGATTGATCTCGGCCGGTTCCGCCTGATGCTGGGCGACCAGGCCGGGGCGATTGCGGCGGCCGACAAGGCATTGGCGCTGGCACCGGGTGATCCCGATGCGCTGACCCTGCGCGGCATGTTGATCCGCGATCAATATGGGCTGGTGGCGGCGCTGCCCTGGTTCGAACGGGCGCTCGACGATCATCCCAATGCGCTTGCCCCGCTAACCGAATATGCCGCGACGCTGGCCGATGCCGGCCGGGCGAGCCGCGCGCTCAGCGTCAGCCGGCGCATCCTGGCGCTCGATCCCGGCAATCCGCGCGCCTGGTTCCTTCAGGCGGTGATCGCCGCTCGCGCCGGACGCACCGATCTCGCCCGCACCTTGCTGGCGCGCACCGATGGCCGGCTGGATGGCGAGCCGGCGACCCTGTTGCTGCGCGGCGTGTTGCATCTGTCGGATGGCAATGCCGTGCTGGCCGCCGATGCGCTCGGACCGCTGGTGGCGATGCAGCCCGACAATCGGGTGGCGCGCACGCTGCTCGCCCGCGCATCCTATCTGACCGGCGACTATGCCGGCGCGGCGGCGACGCTCGCGCCCCTTGTCGATCGCCATGATGCCGACCCCTATGTGCTGACGCTGGCCGCCCGCGCGCAGGAGCAGCTGGGCGATCGCGCACAGGCCGATGCGCTGCTGGCCCGCGCCTCCTGGCCGGTGCGTCCCTCGTCTGACCTGCTGGGCGGCACGAACGCTGTCATGACGCCGCCGGCCGATGTCGCCACCGCAGCCGACAATATCCCCTATATCCGCACCCTTCTGATGCAGGGGCGCACGGGCGAGGCGGTCGACCGCGCGGCGCTGCTGGCGCGGGCCAATCCCGGCGCGCCGGCCGCCCATGTCGTGCTGGGCGATGCGCTGGTCGCCACCGGCCGCCCCGCCGATGCCGCCCGCAGTTTCGAGGCGGCGGCGAATATCCGGTTTGATCGCAATGCCGCGCTGCGGCTGGTCGCGGCCTGGAGCGCAGCGGGTGACCCCGCCCGCGCGCTGCAACTCATCCGCCTGTTCCTGGCGCAGAATCCGATGGATGTGGAGATGCAGCGGCTGGCCGCCGGGGCAGCGATGCAGGTGCATGACTGGCGCGGTGCGCTGCGCCTGTTGCAGGCGGTGCAGGCGCAGACGGGCGGCCATGATGCGCTGCTGATGGCCGATCTGGCCCGCGCAAGCCTGGAAACGGGATCGCCCGGCAAGGCGCGCCTCTATGCCGCCCAGGCCTATCGCCTGATGCCGGCCAACCCAGTGACCGCCGATATCTATGGCCTGGTGCTGCTGCGCACTGATGCGCAGGGGCCGGCGGCGATCGACCTGCTGGAAAAGGCGGTCGCGCTCGCGCCGCAAAACCCGCCCTTCCAGCTCCATCTGGGGCAGGCCTATGCCGCTGCGGGGCGCAAGGCAGAGGCGAAGCGCGCGCTGTCGCGTGCGGCGGCCGCGCATTTCCCCGATCGCCAGCAGGCGCTGAAGGCGCTCGCTTCATTGTAAAAAAAAAGCGCCCCTGGGGGCGCCCTTCTTCAAACCTTCTGGCTGTCCAGTTCGTCGAGCCGGATACCCAGCCGCCTTATCTGCGCCGCGACCGGCGGCCATACGCTTTCCAGGAAGCGGCTGCGTTCCGCCTCGCGCAGCTTGCGGGTCGCACCATCGGCGACGAACATGCCCACGCCGCGCTTCACGATGACCAGGCCGTCATCCTGAAAGCTCTGATAGGCCTTCGCCACGGTCAGCGGATTGGCCCCCTGTTGCGCCGCAAAGGCGCGGACCGAGGGGAGGAGGTCGCCATCGCGATACTCCCCATCCAGGATGGAGGCGGCAATGATCTCGCGAAGGCGGAGGTAGACGGGTTTGGATTCGTCGCTCATAAGTGCATCAGTGCCATAATACAGCCGTGCAGGTCAATGGACCGCGTTACGTGAAAGTCCATATTTTCGGCAATTATCTGTCCCAGGTCGATACGATATCGTTATAATCTGGCCGGGGGCGCTCCTCCAGGTCACGAGAGGGGGTGCCGATGAAGACGAATCCGGCCAGACGCTCGTCCGCGCTGCCAAAGGCGTCGCGCACATCGTCATTGAAACTCGGCCATCCGGTCAGCCAGCCGCCGGCAAAGCCGAGCGCATGGGTAGCGTGCAGCAGGTTCATGATCGCCGCACCCGCCGACAATTCCTGCTCCCAGACCGGAATCTTGCTGCCCGCGACCGGCTTGGACAGCGCCACCACCAATGTCGGCGCCTGATGCGCGAACTGGTGCATCGCCTCGATCTCCAGCCGCCCGGCCTCCGGCTTCTCGGCGCGATAGGCGGCCTCCAGCACTTCGGCCAGCTTCTCCCGCTTGTCCTGCGGCACGATCACGAAGCGCCAGGGCGCCAGCTTGCCATGATCGGGCGTGCGCAGCGCGACTTCGAGGATCTGGCGCAGCTGCGTATCGTCCGGGCCGGGCGCGATCAGGTCGCGCGGCTTGCCGGAACGGCGGGTCTGCAGCAGGGCGAGGGGGCTGGACAGGTCGTTGAACATCGGTTGCCAAATGGGACGCTTTGCCGCCGGACGCAAGGGCCAAGGGCACACTTCCTATCGCTTCAGCCCCGCCCCCAACCCCGCTTTGACTCTGCCCACCTTTCCCCTCTAGGGTCCGGGCCATAACGCCGCCGCGTTTCGCCGGCCGGCACAAAAAGACAATTTCAAGGGGGTCCGATGGCGACCGCAATCACCGTACCGGCGGAGGCAGGCAAGACCTGGCTCGGCCATCCGCGCGGCCTGTTCCTGCTGTTTTTCGCGGAAATGTGGGAACGTTTTTCCTATTATGGCATGCGTGCCATCCTGATTTTCTACCTCACCAAACATTTCCTGTTCGGCGAGGACAAGGCCTATCTCCTCTACGGCGCCTATACCTCGCTGGTCTATATCACCCCGGTCATAGGCGGCTATCTGGCCGACCGGTTCCTTGGCCCGCGCAAGGCGGTGCTGGTGGGCGGCGTATTCATCGCCATCGGCCATTTCCTGATCGCCATCACCGAAGGGCCGGGGGGGCAGGATCCCTTCTATCTCAACGGCTTCTATCTGGCGCTGGCCAGCATCATCGTCGGCACCGGCTTTCTGAAGGCCAATATCTCGGTGCTGGTGGGCGAACTTTATGCCCGTGACGATCATCGCCGCGACCCGGCCTTCTCCATCTTCTACATGGGCATCAACCTGGGCGGCGCCAGCGGACCGATCGTCTGCGGCCTGCTGGGCGAGCTGTGGGGCTGGAGCTGGGGCTTCGGCGCCGCCGGCGTCGGCATGCTGCTCGGCCTCGTCATGTTCGTCTGGCTGCGGCCCTGGCTGCTGGGCAAGGGCGAGCCGCCTGCGCCGCAAAGGCTGCGCGCGCCGGCGATCGGCGCGATCTCGCAGGAATGGACCATCTATGCCGGCGCTGCGCTGGGCGTGGCGGCGATCTGGATGGTGATCCGCTATGCCGAACTGCTGGGCTATACGCTGCTGATCTTCTCCGCCCTGACCGTGGCCTATATATTGTGGCGAACGGTGACGGTGCTGACGAAGGTGGAGCGCGACCGGATGTTCGCCGCGCTCTTCCTGATCGCACTCAATCCGCTCTTCTGGGGCCTGTTCGAACAGACCGGTTCGTCGCTCAACATCTTCACCGACCGCAATGTCGATCGCGTCATCCTCGGCTGGGATGTGCCGGCCTCGCTGTTCCAGTCGGTCAATTCCATCTACATCATCCTGTTCGCGCCGCTGTTCGCGGTGCTGTGGACCTTCCTCGACAAGCGCCGGCTGGAACCATCCTCGCCCGCCAAGTTCGGCATCGGCCTCATCCTGTGCGGCGCCGGCTTCCTGGTGCTGGTCGCGGGTGCGGCGATGGCCGGCCAGTCGCTGACGCCGGTGATCTTCGTCTTCCTCATCTATCTGCTCCACACCATGGCGGAACTCTGCTTCTCGCCGGTCGGGCTGTCGGCGATGACGCGCCTGTCGGTGTCGAACATGGTGGGACTGGTAATGGGCACCTGGTTCCTGGCGATGGCCGCGGGCAATTTCATCGCCGGCCTGATCGCGCGCGCCACCGGCAGCGGCGGGGCGGGCGACGTGACCCAGGTGCTGGACGTCTACAGCCGCATCGGCTGGTTTTCCGTGGTGGTCGGCGGCCTGGTGCTGCTGGTCTCGCCCTTTGTGAAACGCATGATGCATCTCGATCTCATTGCCGCTGAAAAGGGGAAACAGGCATGAACGCACGCAGCAAGCTGCTGCTGGGGCTGGCGCTGGTCGCGACCGGCATGACCGCGCCGGCGGTCGCCAGGAAGGAAAAGGATCAGCCCGCACCGGCGGCCCAGGGCAGTTCGGCCGAGCCGGACAATCCCTATCTCTCCACCTACAAGCCCTATCCGGGCGTCGCCACGGTGATCCGCAACGTGACCATCTTCGATGGCGAGGGCGGGCGGATCGACAAGGGCGTCGTCTTCCTGTCGGGCGGCAAGATCACATCGATCGGCGGTCCCGACACGCCGATCCCGGCGGACATCGCGGTGTTCGACGGCACCGGCAAATATGTGACGCCCGGCGTCATCGATATTCACAGCCATCTGGGCGTCTATCCCTCGCCCTCGGTGGAGGCGCATTCGGACGGCAATGAAATGACCTCGCCGGTCACCCCCCATGTCTGGGCCGAACATTCGGTCTGGCCGCAGGATCCCGGCTTTGGCCGTGCGCTCGCCAATGGCGGCGTCACCACGCTTCAGGTTCTGCCCGGTTCCGGCAATCTGTTCGGCGGCCGCAGCGTGATCCTGAAGAATGTTCAGGCGCGCACCATGCAGGGCATGAAGTTCCCCGGCGCGCCCTATGGCTTGAAGATGGCCTGCGGCGAAAATCCCAAGCGCGTCTATGGCGCCAAGGGGCGCGAGCCCAGCACCCGCATGGGCAATATGGCGGTCGATCGCCAGACCTGGATCAAGGCGCGCGAATATCAGAAAAAGCGCGCCGCCGGGAAGGACCAGACCCGTGACCTTGGCATGGAGACGCTGGCCGACGCGCTGGAGGGCAAGATCCTGGTCCAGAACCATTGCTACCGCGCCGACGAGATGGCCAATGTGATCGATATGTCGAAGGAGTTCGGCTACAAGGTCACCGCCTTCCACCACGCCGTCGAGGCCTACAAGATCGCCGACCTGCTGCGCGAAAACGGTATCTGCGCCGCCATGTGGGGCGACTGGTATGGCTTCAAGATGGAAGCCTATGACGGGATCAAGGAAAATGTCCCGCTCGTCCACCAGGCCGGCGCCTGCGCCATCGTCCATTCCGATGACGAGAATGGCATTCAGCGCCTGAACCAGGAAGCGGCCAAGGCATTGGGCGCGGGCCGTCGCATGGGCATCAACATCCCTGACGAGATCGCCTGGACCTGGCTCGCCATCAATCCGGCCAAGGCGATGGGCATCGCCGACCAGACCGGCAGCCTGAAGGTCGGCAAGATGGCCGACGTCGTGCTGTGGAACGGCAATCCCTTCAGCACCTATACCCGGCCGGAAAAGGTCTGGGTCGACGGCGCCTTGCTCTATGACGCCAATGATCCCAAGCGGCGCCCGGTAACCGATTTCGAACTCGGCCAGATCGGCGCGGGAGACGTGAAATGACGATGAAGACCGCAATCCGCGCGGCCGCCGCGCTGCTCGCCGTCACGGCCTCGCCCATGGTCCTGGCCCAGACCATCGCCATCACCGGCGCCACTTTGGCGATCGGTGACGGGTCGGAACCGATCCAGAATGGCACCGTGGTCATTTCCGCCGGCAAGGTGGTGGCCGCCGGGACCGGCGTCGCCGTGCCGGCCGGCGCCAAGACCATCGACGCCAGCGGCAAATGGGTGACGCCCGGCATCGTCTCGGGCTTCTCGCGCGTGGGCCTTGCCGAAGTGCCCGGCGTCAAGGAAACCAACGACATCAACGCCCGCACGCCCTTCTCGGCCGCGATCGACGTGGCGCCGGCGATCAACCCGCTCGCCAATCCGATCGCGATCAGCCGCACCGCCGGCGTGACTCGCGCGGTGGTCGTGCCCGCGACCGGCAACGGCATCTTCGCCGGGCAGGGCGCCGTGGTCGATCTGGGTGCCGACATGGACCCGATCACGAAGGCGCGCGCCTTCCAATATGTCGAGATGGGCGAAGAGGGCGCGGAGGATGCCGGCGGCAGCCGTCCGGCCGCCTATCTGACCTTTAAGATGATGCTGCGCGAGGCGCAGGATTATGCCAAGGCCCCGGCCAGCTATGATGGCCGGTCCAAAGACGCGTTGCTCAACCGCGTCGATGCCGAGGCGCTGGTCCCGGTCGTCACCGGCGCCATGCCGCTGATGATCCATGTCGAAAGCGCGCGCGATATCCTGGGCGTGCTGGCGCTCAGGAAGGACTTCCCGGCATTGAAGCTGATCCTTGCCGGCGCGACCGAAGGCTGGATGGTCGCCAGCCAGATCGCCGCCGCCAAGGTGCCGGTGATCGCCGGCGGGCTCGACGACCTGCCCTCCAGCTTCGAGAAGCTGGCCGCGACCCAGAGCAACGTGGGCCGCATGGTGAAGGCCGGCGTGCCGGTCGCCATGGGCCTGATGGACCGGGACGAAGCGCTGCAACTGCGCCTCGCCACCCAACAGGCGGGCAATATGGTTGCGCTCAACAAGGTGCCGGGCGCCACCGGCCTCAGCTGGGGCCAGGCGCTGCGCAGCATCACCTCCGCCCCGGCCGAGGCGATGGGCCTGGGCGACCGGATCGGCTCGCTGAAAGCCGGCAAGGCGGGCGACGTGGTGATCTGGGACGGCGATCCGCTGGAAATGGAATCGGCGCCGGTCGCGGTGTGGATCGACGGCATCCAGCAGCCGATCGACAATCGCCAGACCAAGCTGCGCGACCGCTACGCCACCCCGGTCGAGGGCAGCCTGCCCAAGGCCTATGAATGGTAGGATGGGGAAGGGGGCCACGGCCCCCTTTTTCATGAACTGAGGCGCATTTTTGCCCGGCAACTTGCCGATTCCGAGCCCGCCGTCGCGCGGTATCGATCGGCCCGGCATAGCGCGTCGCTGTGACGCGACAGCCCAAATCTCCTACGAAGTTCACAGTGTAAACGGGGTTTCAGGGCCTTTTGCCCCCACGCCGCACCCATGACGCGTCCGCCGCGCGCGGCTAACGCGCCTGTCGAACGGCGGGACCGGTCACGCCCAGGCATCCCCCATGCGCGCGTCAGGCGACAGCGAAGCGACCGGAACATGCCGGTCACGCGCCCCTTTCATCAGGCGCTTGGGTGCCGGAAATTCCCTGAGTGGATCATATGATCGAGGTCGTCGCCAGCGGGCGTATCAGCACAATCGTCTGGAGCAAGGCTACCCCGCGTGAAACCGTGTTTCAAAAATCAGCGTGACCCAATTTGTTGGCAACCTGAAACGTGGCCAGTCCCTCCTGGAAGAAGGGGGGATGGGGGGGTATCTTAATCGACCAGCCAATCGGATATAATTTCGCCCTTATGCCCTTCGGGCGCCAGCGCCGCGCGCAACGCTTCCAATAGTGGCGGCAGTGCCTGCGTGAAAGCGTAGGGCGGGTTGACGATAAAGAGGCCTGCGCCGTTATAGATGCCGGGTTGCTCGCTATCGTATAACCAATGCTCCACCAGCAGCAATTTCGGGATGCCGAGCTTGCATAACTGCTTCTTCCAATGCCAATGCGTGGCGCGGTCTTTTAGCGGATACCAGATCACCGTCACGCCATGCGCCCATTTGCGGTGAGCTGCGGCGAGGGTGGCTGTGATGCGGGCGCGTTCGTCCGTCTGCTCGTAGGGCGGGTCGACCACCACCACGCCGCGCGCGGTGCGGGGCGGCACCATAGCCAGCCAAAGTTCATAGGCGTCGCGTTCATGTATGGCCGCGCTGGTGCCGCGCATCGCGCCACGCAGGGTATAAGCGTCTTCCGGGTGCTTTTCGTTGAGGATCAGGCAATCCTGCGGGCGCAAAAGCTGTGCCAAAAACTGCGGCGAGCCGGGGTAAAGCTGCGGTTCTCCACCCACATTCACCGCCTGCACGGCGGCGCGGTAGTCGTCCAGCAAGGGGTTCGGGTCGGCAAAAGCCCGCAGCACGCCCTGCGTCGCCTCACCGGTGCGTTGAGCTTGGTCGCCGCCAAGGTCGTACAGGCCGCAGCCGGCATGAGTGTCGATCAGAGTGAGCGCGCCCGGCTTGTGCTGCAAGGCCCGCACCAAGGCGATCAGGAGGCTGTGCTTGACGACGTCGGCGCTATTGCCGGCATGGAAGGAATGGCGATAATTCATTGTGACTCAAGATCCTGACGATCTGCCTTTACGAGCTGTTGGAGCTTCTGCAAAGCGAAGCGATAGTAACGCCGGTATTGGCCGATGGCCGACCGCTATCCCCTCACCTTGACCACACGCCCATAAAAAAGCGGCGCGGGGTCGTTCCCGCGCCGTTTCTGATAATCGCTGTCCTGTCCTGATGCCGCCGCCCGACCATGCGATCGGGCGGCAGTTTTGATCAGGCCGCCTTGGGCGGGGCGAACTTGGTAAGGTCGATGCCGACCACGGCCTTCTTATATTCGTCCATATTGGGCGTGCGGCCCAGGATGGTCGAAAGCACCACCAGCGGGGTCGAGGCGAGGAGGGATTCGCCCTTCTTGTTCGCCGTGTCTTCCACCACGCGGCCCTGGAACAGGCGGGTCGAGGTGGCGAGGACGGTGTCGCCCTTGGCCGCCTTTTCCTGGTTGCCCATGCACAGGTTGCAGCCCGGACGCTCCAGATAGAGAATGTTCTCATATTCGGTGCGGGCGGCGTTCTTGGGGTGGCTGTCGTCGAATTCGAAGCCGGCATATTTCTTCAGAACGTCCCAGTCGCCCTCGGCCTTCAGCTCGTCGACGATGTTGTAGGTCGGGGGGGCGACGACCAGCGGCGCCTTGAACTCGACCTTGCCTTCGGCGGCTTCGATGTTCTTCAGCATCTGGGCCAGAATCTTCATGTCGCCCTTGTGGACCATGCACGATCCGATGAAGCCCAGATCCACCTTCTTGGTGCCGCCATAATAGGAAACGGGACGGATGGTGTCATGGGTGTAGCGCTTCGACACGTCGGCATTGTTGACGTCCGGGTCGGCGATCATCGGTTCGTCGATCAGGTCGAGGTCGACGACGACTTCGGCATAATATTTGGCGTTGGCGTCGGGCGACAAAGCGGGCTTCTCGCCCGAGCGGATCTCGGCGATGCGCTTGTCGGCCAGGGCGATCAGGCCACGCAGCGTGCCGGCGGCATTTTCCATGCCCTTGTCGATCATGATCTGGATGCGCGACTTGGCGATTTCCAGCGACTCGATCAGCGTTTCGTCTTCGGAAATGCAGATCGACGCCTTCGCCTTCATCTCGGCGGTCCAGTCGGTGAAGGTGAAGGCCTGGTCGGCCAGCAGCGTGCCGATATGGACTTCGATGATGCGGCCCTGGAAGACGTTCTCGCCAGCGAACTGGTGGAGCATCTGCGCCTGGGTGGCGTGGACGACGTCGCGGAAGTCCATATAGGGCGCCATCTGGCCCTTGAAGGTGACCTTGACCGACTGCGGGACCGGCATGGTCGCTTCACCGGTGGCCAGCGCCAGCGCAACCGTGCCCGAGTCCGCGCCGAAGGCGACGCCCTTCGACATGCGGGTGTGGCTGTCGCCGCCGATGATGATCGCCCAGTCGTCCACGGTGATGTCGTTCAGCACCTTGTGGATGACGTCGGTCATCGCGTGATAGACGCCCTTGGGGTCGCGCGCGGTGATCAGGCCGAAATTGTTCATGAAGCTCATGAGCTTGGGGATGTTGGCCTGGGCCTTCTTGTCCCATACCGACGCGGTGTGGCAGCCCGACTGATAGGCGCCATCGACCAGCGGCGAGATGACGGTGGCGGCCATCGCCTCCAGTTCCTGCGCGGTCATCAGGCCGGTGGTGTCCTGCGATCCCACGATGTTGACCTTCACGCGCACGTCGGAGCCGGCATGCAGTATCTTGCCCGGCGTCACGCCCACGGCGTTGCGGTTGAAGATCTTCTCCACCGCGGTCAGGCCCTGGTCCTCGACCGTGATTTCCTTGTTCGGCGCGAACACCTTGGGCGCTTCGACGCCCAGCGTCTCGGCGGCGAAGGTCTGCAGCTTCTTGCCGAAGACGATGGCGTAGCTGCTGCCCGCCTTCATGAATTCCATCTTCTGCGGGGTGAAGGCGGCGGCGACGTCGACCAGTTCCTTGCCGGCCTCGTCGGTCAGCTTCTTGTTCTTGACGTCGATCTTCAGCACCGTGCCGGTCGCGACCGAGAAGGCCTCCTCCAGCACCGGATTGCCGTCATTGTTGAGGATGGCCTTGCCGTCCGGGCCGGTCATCTTGACCCAGTTCTTGAGGTTGAGGCCGATGCCGCCGGTCACGTCCACGGTGGTCGCGAAGATCGGCGAGATGCCGTTGGTGCCGGCGACGACGGGCGCATAGTTGACGAAGGGGACATAGGGGCTCTGCTGCTTGCCGGCCCACAGCGCCACATTGTTGACGCCCGACATGCGCGAGGAGCCGACGCCCATCGTGCCCTTTTCAGCGATCAGCATGACGCGCGCGTCGGGATGCTGGGCCTTCAGGGCAACGATTTCCTGCTGCGCCTCGGGCGAGATCATGCACAGGCCGTGCAGTTCGCGGTCCGAGCGCGAGTGGGCCTGGTTGCCCGGCGAGAGGAGATCGGTCGAGATATCGCCTTCGCCCGCGATGAAGGTCACGACCTTGATCTCGTCCTCGACCTCGGGAAGCTTGGTGAAGAATTCGGCCTTGGCATAGCTTTCCAGCACGTCCTTGGCGACGGCATTGCCGGCCGCGAACGCGTCGCGCAGGCGGAACATGTCGGCGTCGTAGAGGAAGACCTGGGTCTTCAGGACGTCGCCCGCCTGAACGGCCAGCGCGGCGTCATCGCCGAGCGCGATGTCGAGCAGCACGGCGATCGAGGGGCCGCCCTTCATGTGGCTGAGCAGTTCCAGCGCGAAGGCCGGGGTGATTTCCGCGACGGTGACGTCGCCCAGCACGATCTTCTTGAGGAAGTCGGCCTTCACGCCGGCAGCGCTCGTGGTGCCGGGCAGGGTGTTGTAGATGAAGAATTTGAGCGCGTCGGCGCGATGTTCGCTGCCCGCGTCCTGGATCAGGGTGATGAGTTCGGCGACGAGGGCGCCGTCGTCGATCGGCTTGGGCGCGAGCCCCTGGACTTTCCTGCTGTCGATTTCGGCCAGATAATCCAGGTAGATGCTCATTATATATCCAATGCCATAAAGTGTATGAATCCGGGCGCAGCACCATCGGACGGCTTTATGGACCGACCTGGGGCGGTGACGGGTCGCGCGTAGGCGAAGATCGCCCGGCTTGCAAGCTGCCCGATAGACCCGGATGTGCCTGTGCGGATCGCTCCGGCGGTGGCTGCGCAAGGGCTGGCCCCGATCCGTAGCGGCGGGCAGGGGCCAAAGCGGATATTGGGTGCCGCCATGATGTCCGCAACCCATCTTATGTTGCCCAAGCGGCTCCAACATGTCCCGTGAAGAAGAGGCATGCGCTCGGCCGGTGTCGCAATTGTGAGAAATTGTTGCGCGGTCGGTCCGCGGCGCCATCGATGATTGACCGCTTTCCTCTTCCTCCACATCAGCCGCTGCAATTCTAATGCGACTAAGTCGCACTATTATTTCAACGGGGGTCTGACATGCCATTTCCTGCAATCTTCTCGACGCGCGCTTATCTGCTGGGTGGGGCGGCCCTTATCGGCGCGCTCGCGCTGCCCTTCGCCGCCCAGGCGCAGGCGCCCGCGCCCGACGCCGATGCGCAGTCCAGCGCGATCGTCGTCACCGCAGCCGGCTATGAGCAGAATATCATCGAGGCACCGGCCAGCATCACCGTGCTGGGGCGCGAGGAATTGCAGGAAAAGCGGTTCGGCAGCCTGGCCGAAGCGCTGCAGGACGTGCAGGGCGTCGATGTCGGCGGCGAAGCGGGCAAGACCGGCGGTCTCAACATCTCGATCCGCGGCATGCCCAGCGACTATACGCTGGTGCTGATCGACGGCCGGCGCCAGAATGCGCCCGGCGGCGTCACGCCCAACGGCTTTGGCGAAACCTCCACCAGCTTCCTGCCGCCCTTTTCCGCGATCGACCGGATCGAGGTGGTGCGCGGCCCCATGTCCACTCTCTACGGATCGGACGCGATGGGCGGCGTCGTCAACATCATCACCCGCAAGGTCGGCGATCGCTGGGTCGGCACTGCCACCGCCGAAAGCACGATCCAGGGCGACGACCGCTTCGGCAATATCCAGTCGGTCAACGGCTTTGCCCAGGGACCGATCATCAAGGGTCTGGCCGGTCTGACCCTGCGCGGCAGCGTCTTCCACCGCGCCGGCTCCGACATCGAGATCCCCGGCGATCCGGCGCTGACGCTGGGCCGGAACCCGGTGGAATCCGACATCTATAATTATGGCGGCCGGCTGACGCTGACGCCCCATGCCGATCATGACCTGTGGTTCGAATATGATCGCAACGAACAACGCTATGACAATAGCGGCGGCCAGCTCGGCACGCTGGGATCGGGCGGCTACGCCCCCGAACAGCGGTTCAACCGCAGCAACTATGTGATCGCGCATAGCTGGCGCATGGGGTTCGGCCAGCTCGATACCACCCTGACCCGCAACGAGACCGAGACGATCGGTCGCCTGATCCCCAATGGCACGCCGGGCGCGGTGCCGGGCAGTCCGCGCACGCTGGAGGCGCGCAACGACATTCTCGATTCCCGCTTCGCCGGCAAGGTCGGCGCGATCGCCTTCACCGTGGGTGGCCAATATTGGAAGGCGCGGATGGTCGAGGGCGTTGCCCCCGAACCGTTCACATTCACCCAATGGGCGGGCTTTGCCGAAGCGACGCTGACCGTGACCGACGGCTTCAACATCACCGGCGGCGCGCGCTATGACAATCACTCGACCTTCGGCGACAAATGGTCGCCGCGCGCCTATGCGGTGTGGAACATCAATGATGCGCTGACTTTGAAGGGCGGCGTCAGCCGTGGTTTCAAGACACCGCGCGTCGAACAGATTGCCGATGGCATCATCGGCTTTGGCAGCCAGGGCCGGGTGCCGCTGCTGGGATCGCCGGGCCTGACGCCGGAAACCAGCACCAGCTATGAGGCGGGCCTCTATTATGACGGCGACGGTTTCTTCAGCGGCAATGTCACCCTGTTCAACAATGACTTCACCGACAAGATCGCCAGCGGGCCGGGGGTGCCCAATTGCCAGTTCTCGGCCGCGCCCAACCTGCCGGGCTGCGTCGATGTGGGCAATTTCCCCAATGTCGAGATGTTCAGCCAGTCGATCAACATCGACAAGGCCCGCACCCGCGGCATCGAGGTGGCAACCCGTTTCGCCCTGACCTCCGCCCTGTCGCTGTCGGCCAACTATACCTATACCGAGACCGAGCAGCTCAGCGGATCGGAAGAGGGGCTGCCGCTGATCGGCATGCCCAAGCATATGCTGAACGGCAATCTGCGCTGGAAGCTGGGCGACAAGGCCAGCGTCTGGGCGCGGGCGGAAGTGCGGTCGAGCCGTTATCGCGGCGCCAATGTCCAGCAGACGGCCGTGGGTGACTTCCGCAGCTATGAAGTCTTCCACCTGGGTGGTTCCTACCAGGTCGCGCCGGCCTTCCGCCTGTCGGCGACGCTCTATAATATCCTCGACACCGACTATGCGGTATATGTGCCCTATCAGACTGCGGCCAATGTGACCGCCTGGACCCCGGCCTATTCGATCAACCAGGAAGGGCGCCGCCTCTGGCTCTCGGCCACGGTCGACTTCTGACAAGATAAGCTGCCCCTCCCTGCGCGACAGGCGCGGGGAGGGCGGCGCGATTGCAGCAACGCATCAGTAGGTCGTCTGGCCGGTGACATTGCCGCCGTCCAGATAGCGGCAGACGAGTATCTCATCCTCCCCGCTGGCGACGGTGACGAGCGCACATCCGACCTGCGCCGTGTTGCGCCAGATCATCTGCGTATAATGCCCCACATCTTCCCACTGGCCCGATGTGCTGACGTCGGTGAACACGCCGTTCTTGAACGCCGCTTTCTCGTCGATCCACATCGTCACCATGTCTTCGGGCGTATAGGCGCCCTTGCTGCCCCGCCACAGATTCTCGCCCTCGGTATCCAGCGAACCATCATGTTCGAGATAGCTCAGCGTCTGGAGATTGGCGCCCCATCGCGCGGCGTCGGCGGCGAGCGCGGGGCTCCAGCTGAGATTGGGCACCCCGATCTGTCCCCGTTCCGCATTATGGGCGGCCAGGACGCGCTGGTCGAAATTGTCGAGCCGGTTCTGGGCCTGTGCCGGCAGCGCAGTGGCCAGGGCCAGCAAAATGGCCGCAGACCGCTGCACCGAGGCACGCATGATATGCTCCAGCATCATCAACCTCTCCTTGCTCTGATGGTAGATCGGGCCGGGGGCATCAGCCGAATTTTTCGAGCAGATATTGCGAAACCCAGATCTGGGTGCCGGCCAGATGGGGCAGCGCCAGCCTGGTGCGCTGGTCAAACCGCAATTGCCGGGCCAGCCCATCGCCGATGGCGGCCCCGGCGGCGAGTTCATGCGGATTGAAGCTGTTCCGCACCCGGCGCAGGGCGTCGCGCACGCGGTCGCCTTCATCGCCGGTCAGGGGCGCGGGTAATGGCCCGCCATAAGGGGTTCCGCTTGCGATCAGGCCGAGCAGGTTCGCAAAGTCATCGGGTTGCAGCTCCACCCATTGATGAGGGCGGAGAACGGCCTTCGGGCGAAAGATCGCGGCGGTTGCCGTCACGATACCCCCGGTCAGATAGAGGTAGGGGCGTTGCCGGGGCGGGGGTTCCGTCGCAATCTGTGGCGCCAGCACCGGCGCTACCGTATCGCCGTAAAATTCCAATGCCCTTTGGCCGACGGTGGCGGTTCGCACGTCCGGCCAGCGAAGCTTGACCGCGCCGGCCATCGTCTTCGGCCCAAAAGGAGCCGAAAGGGCGACAAACTGGCCACGCTGGTCATAATAGCCGCCCTTGATATAGCCGCTGCCGATATCGACGTGCATCACGCTGCGGCGGTCGGCGGGACGCACGATCCAGTCATAGCCCAGCCGCGCCTGATCCTTGATCGAGATGATTTCGGGCGTGATGCCCGTTCGTGCGGGAAGGCCGGCGATGAACTGCTCCACCCGGCCCGGCGCGAAATCGATGAGGCCGCCCGAAACCAGCACGCCAATGTCGCCGGTCTGCAATCCCTGCAGGGACTTCAGGCGATCGATGTGGCCGGCCACGATCTCCACGCTCTGGGCTGCCATGGCGTCATCCGCTGCGGGGCCGAGCGGACTGGCGAGTTCTCTTTCCACGAAGGCCTTGCCGGTGGGTTCCGGTGCCATGCGCTCGAAGCCCGAAAGCGATCGCTGGCCCAGTCGGTCATGGTCGAACCGGTAGGCCGAGACGCTCATTCCGCCCCGTCGGATTTCGACCACGCCATAGGTTTTCCCCCGGCTTGCCTGCGCACGCGTCCCTGCAGGCATCAGGGGCAGGCCTGCGACCGATGCTGCCGTTGCGCCGATGAATGCGCGCCTGCTCCAAGCCATCGCCGTCCCCCATGTCCAGGCAGGCGCCGGGACTAACCCCGGCAAGCTGCGACAGACGGATTGCTATGACGATGTCGGGTCCGAAACAATCGGGCTATTCCGGATGGCCGATGGCGGAAAGCCCTTAGGGGCGATGGCGCCGGGACAGTGGCGTCTGTCCTACAGCGCCCGCTTTCCGTTATACTGGTCCCGGCTCTTTCCCATCGTCCGCGCCCATACATAGCCTCGCACGATAATTTCCATCATCGGCATGAAAATGTCAGGATGTGCGGGAAATATGCGAAGTTAAGCGCAGCATGTCCTATTTTTACCGCGACGGACTCAGCCGCTGGTGGCGCCCCAGACATCGCTCGCCTTCACGAAGCCCTTCTGGCCCTTGACGTCGAACGCGCACCAGCCGCCTGAGCAGGAACCGATCCGGCCGACCACACCCTTTTCGGCGCGGAAAAGGGTGCGGCTGGTGTCGCTCGCGCCCTCGTGCATCGGTGCTTGCGCAGCCGTGACGATCGCGGTGGCGGTATCGCTCAGCAGGCGGACATGCATCCAGCCCTGGGCACCATCGGGATCTTCCACCTTGCGCCACAGGCCCAGCACCTGCACCACCTTCACCGGCAGGTCGCGGCGCTGATAGACCCAGTTGGACGGGTAGTCGAGGCTGGGGCCGACGCGCATCCGGGCCTCGTCATGCGACAGCGACGCCCAATAGGGCACGGGCTTGGCCGGGGCCGCCGCCGCGCCGCTCATGTTGGTCAGGGCCGCGATCATGCCCGCGCCCAACAGCAGGCGCTTCATGCCCGACCCTTTGCCCATATCACCCATGGTCTTTCCATACGCGCGTCCTGCCGGTCGCGACAAGCTTTCAATCGCAGGCAGAAGCATATCCGCTTGACCGGCGGGGCAGGCGGGAATAGCGGCCTTGCTATGGCCAGGAAACCGCGCCCCGCAACGCCGCGCGTCATCGTGACGCGCCGCCTGCCGCCCAATGTGGAGGCGCGCATGGCCGAACTGTTCGACGCCAGCTTCAACACCGGCGACATTCCCATGAATCGGGCCGAACTCGCCGCCGCCATGGCGCAGTGCGACGTGCTGGTGCCCTGCATCAGCGACCAGATCGATGCAGATCTGATCGCCGGCGCGCCCGACCGGCTGCAACTGATCGCCAGCTTCGGCAGCGGCGTCGACCATATTGACCTCGCCGCCGCGCGGACCAGGGGGGTGATCGTCACCAACACACCCGGCGTTCTGACCGAAGACACCGCCGACATGACCATGGCGCTGATCCTCTCCGTGCCCCGCCGCCTGGCGGAGGGAGAGAAGCTGGTGCGCTCGGGCCAATGGCATGGCTGGAGCCCGTCGGGCATGCTCGGCCATCGCATCGGCGGCAAGAAGCTGGGCATCATCGGCATGGGCCGCATCGGCCGCGCCGTCGCCCGCCGGGCTAGGGCCTTCGGCCTCTCCATCGCCTATCATAACCGTCATCGCCTGCCGTTCGAGGTGGAGCAGGAACTGGAGGCGAGTTGGCATGACGATCTCGAAACGCTTCTGCGCGAGAGCGACATCGTCTCGATCCATTGCCCGCTCAACGCCGACAGCCGCGGCCTGATCGACGCGCGGCGGATCGGCCTGATGCGGCCCGACGCCTATCTCATCAACACCTCCCGCGCGGAAATCACTGACGAGCCGGCGCTGATCGCGGCGCTCGCCGAAGCGCGGATCGCCGGCGCCGGGCTCGACGTCTATGCCCATGAGCCGGCGGTCGATCCACGGCTGCTGGCGCTCGCCAACGTTACCCTGCTGCCCCATGTCGGCTCGGCGACGTTCGAGGGGCGCGACGCCACCGGCGCGCGCGTCATCGCCAATATCCGCAGCTGGGCCGATGGCCATCGGCCGCCCAATCAGGTGCTCGAAGGCTGGGTCTGATCGCTGCGCGGGCGGAACAATGCGCGCTTTCCTCCGTTTGGAAACCTCAGAGAAACGGAAGGAAGCCCACCATGATTCGTCTTGCCATCATTGCCCTCGTGATCGCAGCCGTGCTGGCCGTCCTTGGCTTCGGCGGCGCCGCCGGCACCTTCGTCGGCATCGCCAAGTTGCTGTTCGGGATCGCCATCGCCCTGTTCCTGATTTTCCTCGTGCTGGGCCTTCTGGCTGGCAAGGGAATCAAGGACGCGATAGACTGACACGCATGATCGAGATTGGCGCTGGAGTGGATGAAACCGGGCGGTTGCTGCGCGATGAGGCCGGATTCCTGCTCCAGCGCGATCTGGGCGGCACCTGGCGACTGGTGCTGCTGCGCGTGCCGGTCGATCATGTCGAAAAACGGGTCCGGGTGCGCGGCTATTATGCCGGCAACGACATTGTCGAAGCGGATGGCGTAGCCGCCGCCTGAGCCGGCATCCGGGCATCTTGCCAGAATCGTTGCGCCGCGCGATCAGTTGCGCCCATGCGCAAGATCATTTCCCTGATGCTCACCGTTGCGGCGCCCGCCATCGCTCACGCCCAGACGCCCCATGACCAACTGACCCAGGTGATCGACGATCACTGGACATGGTATCTGTCGGTCCATCCGGTGGAGGCGACGGCGCGCGGCGTGCGCGACTATGATGATCAGATCTCCGACCTGTCGCTGGCCGCGCGCGATGCCCAGATCAAGGCGGAGCAGGGCTTCGTCACCCGCCTGGACGCCGTGTCGGAGGCCGGACTGGACGCCGCCGACAAGGTCAATCGCGCGGTGCTGCTCTGGATGCTGCGTGACGACATCGCCAGCGACAGGCATCAGGCCGAACGGCTGATGCTCTTCACCACCTATTATAGCTGGCATCAGGGCTTTTCCGGCATGGCCGACGGCCTGCCTTTCTACACCCGCGCCGATTATGAGAGCTATTTGAAGCGCCTCGCCCTCTACCCCAGGCAGAATGGCGACGGTATGGCGATCACGCGGCAGGCGATCAAGGGCGGCTATGTGCTGCCTTGTTCGGTGCTGGGCGGCTTTGCCAAGGGGATCAGCGGCATCGTTGCCGGTCCGCCGGAAGGGACGCGTTTCTACGAACCCTTCACCCGTACCAAGCCGCGCGACATCAGCGATGCCGACTGGACGGCGCTGCAGGCCCGCGCGGTGGCGGTGATCCGCGATGTCATCACGCCGGAATATGGCAAATGGCACGACCTGTTCGTGGCCGACTATCTGCCCAAATGCCGCAAGAGCGACAGCGCATCGACCCTGCCGGGCGGGCCGGCCTGGTATGCCAGCCGCGTGCGCACCCACACCACCACCGACCTGACGCCCGACCAGATTCACCAGATCGGGCTGGATGAGGTCGCGCGCATCGGCAAGCGGATGGACGCGATCGCAGCCAAGGCCGGCTATCCCAGCCGCGCGGCCTTCATCCGGCATCTGCGCACCGACCCCAGTTTTTATGCCAAGACGCCCGAGGAACTGCTGCGCGTCGCCGCGCGCCAGGCCAAGACGATCGACGGCCTGCTGGCGCGCTATTTCGCGACGCTGCCGCGCCTGCCCTATGGCATCAAGCCGATTCCGGCGGCCGAGGCGGAGGGCACGACCACGGCCTATTATGGCCCCGGCGCGCCCGAAGCGGGGATTTCCGGCACCTATTGGGTCAACACGTCGAAGCTCGACCAGCGGCCCTTCTGGGAACTGCCGGCGCTGACCGCGCATGAGGCGGTGCCGGGCCATCACAACCAGATCGCGCTGCAGCAGGAATTGCCGCTGCCGCCATTCCGCAAATATCTCGCCGGCTTCACCGCCTATGTCGAGGGCTGGGCGCTCTACACCGAATATCTGGGTGAGGAGATGGGTCTCTACGACACGCCCGAAAAGATGATGGGCCGCCTGTCCTACGAGATGTGGCGCGCCTGCCGGCTGGTGGTCGACACCGGCATCCATGCCAAGGGCTGGGACAAGGCAAAGGCGGTCGCCTTCATGAAGGCGAACAGCGCACTCAGCGACGCCAATATCGATGCGGAGGTCAATCGCTATATCAGCTGGCCGGGGCAGGCGCTGGGCTACAAGCTGGGCGAGATCAAGATCCGCGAACTGCGCGCGCGGGCGGAGCAGCAGCTTGGGGCCAAATTCGACCTGCGCCGCTTCCATGACGCCGTGCTGTCGCAGGGGGCGGTGCCGCTCACCGTGCTGGAAAGCCAGATCGACGGCTGGATCGCTGCGGAAAAGGCGCGCTGACAAGAGCGCCGATAAAGGCAAGATATGGGGCGGGGCGGGACTGATTTCCACGCCCCGCGCACAATAAAAGTGCGGCCCTCGTGCGCTCTGCTGCGAATGATTTTCAGTAAGCGAAAATGGCGGAAATAAAGGCGGTTTCGACCATTTTGTCCCTTTGACTTGGCGGTGGCAATCTGTATGCCACCGCTCATCGGGACACACTTGCTTCGACCATAGGTTGGGGCGCCTCCCTCCACCTTGCCGCGTCTTCGTGGCTTCTGGTGGGAACGCGACGCTTCCTTCCGCATGGCCGGGCCTATGCGAGGAGACGCATATCTTATGACCGCCACCGGACAGGATACTCTCGGCACGCGCGACACGCTCAATGTCGGCGGCAAGGACATCGCCTATTATTCGTTGAACAAGGCGGCTGCGAAGCTTGGAGATGTTTCGCGCCTGCCTTTCTCGATGAAGGTGCTGCTGGAAAATCTGCTGCGCTTCGAGGATGGCGTGACCGTCACCACCGACGACATCAAGGCGATCGTCGACTGGCAGAATGACAAGGGCAAGGCGGAGCGCGAGATCCAGTATCGCCCGGCGCGCGTGCTGCTGCAGGATTTCACCGGCGTGCCCTGCGTCGTCGACCTTGCCGCCATGCGCGACGCGATGAACGCGCTGGGCGCCGACGCGGCCAAGATCAACCCGCAGGTGCCTGTCCACCTCGTCATCGATCACTCGGTCATGGTCGACGAATTCGGCACGCCTCAGGCGTTCCAGGACAATATGGAGATCGAATATCAGCGCAACATGGAGCGCTACGATTTCCTGAAATGGGGCAGCAAGAGCCTCGCCAATTTCTACGCCGTGCCGCCGGGCACCGGCATCTGCCATCAGGTGAACCTGGAAAATATCGCCCAGGGTGTCTGGTCGAGCGAAGGCGCCGATGGCGCGACCATCGCCTATCCCGACACCTGCGTCGGCACCGACAGCCACACCACCATGGTCAACGGCCTGGGCGTGCTGGGCTGGGGCGTGGGCGGTATCGAAGCGGAGGCCGCGATGCTGGGCCAGCCGGTGTCGATGCTGATCCCGGAAGTCGTCGGCTTCAAGTTCACCGGCAACCTCAAGGAAGGCGTGACCGCCACCGACCTGGTGCTGACCTGCACCCAGATGCTGCGCGCGCGCGGCGTGGTCGGCCGCTTCGTCGAATATTTCGGCCCCGGCCTTGCCACCCTGTCGCTCGCCGACCGCGCGACGCTGGCCAATATGGCGCCCGAATATGGCGCGACCTGCGGCTTCTTCGGCATCGACGACAAGACGCTGGACTATATGCGCCTGACCGGCCGCAGCGACGAGAATATCGCGCTGGTCGAGGCCTATGCCAAGCAGCAGGGCTTCTGGATCGACCCGTCGGTCGAGCCGATCTTCACCGACACGCTGGAACTGGACCTCTCGACCGTGGTCCCCAGCCTCGCCGGCCCCAAGCGCCCGCAGGACCGCGTCGCGCTGCCCGAAGTTGATGACGTGTTCAACGCCGACATGGTCAACACCTACAAGAAGGCGCAGACCCGCGTTCCGGTCGAGGGCAAGGATTTCGACATTGGCGACGGCGACGTCACCATCGCCGCGATCACCAGCTGCACCAACACCTCCAACCCCAATGTGCTGATCGCCGCCGGCCTGGTCGCCAAGAAGGCGAACGAACTGGGCCTGAAGCCCAAGCCCTGGGTCAAGACCTCGCTGGCGCCCGGTAGCCAGGTCGTCACCGACTATCTGGAAAAGGCAGGCCTTCAGGCGCATCTCGACGCGATCGGCTTCAACCTGGTCGGCTATGGCTGCACCACCTGCATCGGCAATTCGGGGCCGCTGGCCGAACCGATCAGCAAGGCGATCAATGAGAATGGGCTGGTCGCCGCCGCCGTCATCTCGGGCAATCGCAACTTTGAAGGCCGCGTCTCGCCCGATGTGCGCGCCAACTTCCTCGCCAGCCCGCCGCTGGTCGTCGCCTATGCGCTCAAGGGCACGGTGATCGAGGATTTCATCACCACCCCGATCGGCACCAGCAAGGATGGCGAGGCGGTCTACCTCAAGGACATCTGGCCGACCAATGACGAGGTCGCGACCACCCTGGCGGGTGCTGTCGATCGTCAGATGTTCCAGGCCCGCTACGCCAATGTCTACAAGGGCGATGCTCATTGGCAGGCGATCGAGGTGACCGGTTCGGACACCTATCAGTGGCGCGCGGGTTCGACCTATGTCGCCAACCCGCCCTATTTCGAGGGGCTGACCATGACCCCGGCGCCGGTCACCGACATCATCGGTGCCATGCCGCTCGCCATCTTCGGCGACTCGATCACCACCGACCACATCTCGCCGGCCGGATCCATCAAGGCGTCGTCGCCGGCCGGCAAGTGGCTGAGCGAACATCAGGTCGCGCAGGCCGACTATAACAGCTATGGTTCGCGCCGTGGCCATCACGAAGTCATGATGCGCGGCACCTTCGCCAACATCCGCATCAAGAATCTGATGCTGGACGGCGTCGAGGGCGGCATGACCAGCTATGATGGCGAAGTCATGCCGATCTATGACGCGGCGATGAAGCACAAGGCCGACGGCACGCCGCTGGTCGTCATCGGTGGCAAGGAATATGGCACCGGATCGTCGCGCGACTGGGCGGCCAAGGGCACCAACCTGCTCGGCGTGCGCGCCGTCATCGTTGAAAGCTTCGAGCGCATCCACCGCTCGAACCTGGTCGGCATGGGCGTGCTGCCTTTGGTATTCAAGGACGGCCAGACCCGCGACACGCTGGGCCTCAAGGGCGACGACAGCTTCACCATTACCGGTGTCGCCGACCTCAAGCCGCGCCAGGATGTCGAAGTGCAGGTCACCCGCGCCGACGGCTCGACCTTCAGCTTCACCGCGCTCTGCCGGATCGATACCGTCAACGAGCTGGAATATTTCCTGAACGGCGGCATCCTGCAATATGTGCTGCGCAAGCTGGCGGCCTGAGCGATTTCAAGTCAGATGGCACATCTGACGACTTGGAAATCGCGGCAAACAAAGAGCAGGAGCATGTCCGACTTCGGCGGACCATGCTCTTGATCGCTTGACGCGCTGAGCTAAGGAATGAGGGCTTCTCCCGAAAGGGAGGAGTCCTTTTTCGTTTTGGGGGAGCGAAAGTGAATCCGAAGATTGCCGTTATTTTTGCGTTGTTATCAATCGCTGCGCCTGCTGCGAAAGCGGGCTTCATTTCTGTCGGCGATTATCCAGAAGAAGCTGCTCGGCTTGGGGAACACGGATCTGTAATCGTCAATTTGGATATCGGCGTTGACGGAACTGTAACGCAGTGCCGGACCGCGAGGAGTTCTGGCTATCCAACGTTGGATAGAAGCTCATGTGATCTACTCTCAAGCCGTGGGCGCTTTCATCCCGCCAGAAATGCCGCAGGCAATGCCATCGCAAATACGATCCGGATGACGGTTCATTGGATTTTACCATCTGCGGCTCAGACATTTGCTGATTTGCCTATAGGTACCGACGACATCCTCGTGACCTATCAGGGAACAAGTCGAAAATCGGCTGTGCTCAAGCCGCTGACGAATCCAATCACAGGCCTAAAATATCCCGCAAAGGCTCGGCGCTTTGAGCATGAGGGAGATACCACAGTCGCGCTAGAGGTGAACGCACGTGGCCTACCGAAACAGTGTCATGTGGTCAGAACAAGCAATTTCCAGGAGCTTGATGAAGCATTTTGCGATCATCTGATCAAATCTATGCGTTATGAACCTAACTCGGAGTTGGGTGAGCGGCTTGGCGTCGATATCGTTACCACCCATTGGCGAATACGCGAGTGATCAAGTCTATATCAGGTAGAATTTGATGAGTATCTTCGTGGAGATCGTCGGCTGGGCCGGCGCGATATTGGTGCTGATTGCCTATGTCGGCGTTTCGACCGGGCGGCTGTCGGGCGGGTCGGCGACATTCCAGTGGCTGAACGCCGTCGGCGCCGCCTTCTTCATCCTCAACACCTGGTGGCATGACGCCTTTCCCTCGATGGTGCTCAACATCATCTGGGCGGTCGTCGGCTTTTCCACCCTGTGGCGTATCTTCCGTCGGAGAATGTCCCCGTCATGACCCGCTTCATCGATCTCAGCCATGCCATCGAACATGGCATGACCACCTATAAGGGCGTCGCCGCGCCGCATATCTGCGATTACTGGACCCGCGAACAGTCGCGCGCCAACTATGCCGATGGCAGCGCCTTCCAGATGGGACGGATCGACATGGTGTCGAACACCGGCACCTATCTCGACGCGCCCTTCCATCGCTTCGAGGAAGGCGACGACCTCTCGATGCTCGATCTCGGCCGGCTGGCCAGCTTGCCGGCGATCGTGGTGCGGCGGCCGTTCGGCGCGGTGGGCCTGGCGACGGACGCCGCCGATCTCGACGGCATCGACGTCGACGGCCGCGCGGTACTGGTCCACACCGGCTGGGACCGACACTGGCGCACGCCGGCCTATTATGAGGATCATCCCTTCCTGACCGAGGCGGCGGCGCAGATGCTGGTGGTGCGCGGCGCCCGGCTGGTCGGCATCGACAGCCATAATATCGACGATACCCGCCCCGGCACCGGTCGCCCGGTCCATCGCGAGCTGCTGGGGGCCGGCGTGCTGATCTGCGAGCATATGACCAATCTGGGCGCGCTGCCCGATGCCGGCTTCGCCTTCACCGCCGTGCCGCCCAAGATCGTCGGCATGGGCACATTCCCGGTGCGGGCCTTCGCGCAAGTCGATCCAGCATGATCTTGTGATGCTGCCTTCAAGCATGACATCGCTGTTAGGCTTCGGCTTTCACTTGAACTGAGAGGCGTTAGCGCCGATACTATGACGATCGGCCGAGAAAGGCCGTCCAAGGAGATTTTACCCATGGCCAATTGGTCCGACCCCCGTTCCGACATCGCAGGCTTTGGCAGTGCCAGCGCCGCGCGCAGCGAGGCGTTCGATGCCGGGCTGCGCAAATATATGCTGTCGGTCTATAATTATATGGCGAGCGGCGTGCTGCTGACGGGCATCGTCGCGCTGCTGTTCGCATCGAGCGGCCTTGCCTATCAGGTGTTCGCCGGCCCTGGCATCCTGAAATATATCGTGATGTTCGCGCCGCTGGCTTTCGTCATGGTGCTGAGCTTCGGCATCAATCGGCTGTCGACCGTCGCCACCCAGGCGCTGTATTGGGCCTATGCGGTGGTGATGGGCGTGTCGCTGTCCTACATCTTCCTGGCCTATACCGGCACCTCGATCGCGCAGACCTTCTTCGCGACCGCCGCGGCCTTCGCCGGCCTCAGCCTGTTCGGCTACACCACCAAGAAGGATCTGTCGGGCTTCGGCACCTTCCTGATCATGGGTGTGGTCGGCCTTCTGGTCGCCAGCCTGATCAACATCTTCCTGCGTTCCAGCATGATGGATCTGGTGATCAGCGCCGTCGGCGTGCTGCTGTTCGCGGGCCTCACCGCCTATGACACGCAGAAGATCAAGAGCATCTATGCCCATGTCGCGGGCACCGACATGATGGGCAAGTCGGTGGTGATGGGGGCGCTGAACCTCTATCTCGACTTCATCAACATGTTCCTGTTCCTGCTGCGCCTGTTCGGCGATCGCCGCTGATAGCGGTTGAACGGAAAGCCAAGAAAAGGCCCGGCGGACATCTCCGCCGGGCCTTTTGCTTTGTGGGGAAGGGGCAGGCTCAGCCCTGCTTCTGCATTTCGGCGATCAGGGCGTTGTCGATCTCCTTCTGCCGCTTATAGGCGGGGCGTTCGCGCAGTCGGGCGGCATAGGCCTCGAACGCCGGGCGGCTGGGGATGGTGCCAAAGGCGAGCCCCCAGTCGATCTGCGCGCCGACATAGACGTCCGCCGCGGTGAAGGTACCGCCGCAGATCCAGCTACGTCCGGTGACCGCCGTTTCCAGCGTATCGAGCGTGTCGTCGAACGAACCATAGCCCGCGCTGCGCTCCCGCCCCTCGGGCAGGACGAAGCCCATCGCCTTGTTGGTGACTGCGGCCTCCACCGGACCGGCGGCGAAGAAGAGCCAGCGATAATAATCGGCCCGGTCATCGGTTGCCGGCGCCAGGCCGGCGGCCGGGAAGGCGTCGGCCAGATAGGCGCAGATGGCCGCGCATTCGGTCACCACCTTGCCGCCATGGACGATCGCCGGCACCTTGCCCATCGGGTTGATCGCGCGATAATCGGCGGTCTTCATCCCGCCGGCATAGTCCAGGATCACCGCCTCATAGGGCGCGCCGACCTCCTCCAGCATCCAGCGGGCGATCTGCCCGCGCGACATGGGGTTGGTATAGAGAAGAACCGGGTCCGCCATCATGCATCCTCCTAGAAAAGTGGCGGGAACATATCATGAACGACATGGTCCCGCCAGCGCGATCATTGCGCCGGGCTTGCGGCAGGTGCCGCCGCCGGCTTGTCGCGATACCGATCGAACCAGGCGATGATCGCCGCCGCCTTGGCCGCCGATTGCGACGGGCGGGCGGCGATGCCGCCATGGCTGGCGCCCGGCACCTTGACGAGGGCGGTCGGCACGCCCCGGATCTGCAACGCGCCATAATATTGCTCCGCCTCGCTGACCGGGGTGCGATAATCCTCGCTGCCCACGACCACCAGGGTCGGCGTCTTGACGTTGCCAACCAGGCTGAGTGGCGAGCGGTTCCAATAGCCCATCGGATCTTCCCAGGGCTTGTTGGGGAACCAGTAGCGCGAGGTGAAGAGCGTGTTGTCCATGGTCAGCGCCTCGCTGATCCAGTTGATCACCGGCTTCTGCGTGGCGGCGCCCTTGAACCGGTCGGTCTTGCCGATGATCCAGCTGGTCAGCACGCCGCCGCCCGAGCCGCCGGTGACGAACAGATTGTCGGGATCGGCCACGCCTGCGGCGATCGCGGCATCGACGGCGGCCATCAGGTCGCCATAGTCGTCGCCGGGATATTTATGATGGATCAGCTGGGCGAATTCCTCGCCATAGGAGGTGGAGCCGCGCGGATTGGTGTAGAGCACGGCATAGCCGGCGGCGGCATAAAGCTGGTCGTCGGTCGAGAAATGCGGGCCATAGGCGGTGTGCGGGCCACCATGGATTTCCAGCAGCAACGGCACGCGGGTGCCGGGCTGATAGCCGGGCGGGGTAACGAGCCAGGCTGGCACGGTCCGGCCATCGGGCGCGGTGACCGCCAGTTCCTTCACCTGTCCCAGCGCCTTGTGGCTCAGAAAATCCTCGTTGAGGCGCGTGAGCTGGCGGCTCTTGCCGCCGCTGCTGACCGACAGGTCCGCCGGGCGCAATGCCGATCCGCTGGTGAAGGCCAGCGTGCCATTGGCCGCGACGCTGAAATCGCCACCGCTGTATGGCCGGTCGAACGCCGTGCCGGTAAGGCCACTCGCCAGTTCGGTGACATGACCGTCGAGCCCGATACGGGCAAGGCGGTTGACGCCGCGCTCGTCATATTGGGCGTAGAGCGACTTGCCGTCGGCCGCCCAATAAGCGCGGTCGATGCTGCGGTCGAAACTGGCGGTGATCGCATGGGCGCCGCTGCCGTCGCGGTTCATGACGTAGAGATAGCTGTTCTGATAGGACAGGCGCTTGTCGTCATAGCCGAGATAGGCGATCTTGCTGCCGTCGGGCGAGACGACCGGCGCCACATCGGGGCCTTCGCGGCTGGTGAGCGGGCTGATCGCGCCCGACGCGATGTCGAGCGCATAGATTTCCGGGTCGAATATCTTCTGCTGCCAGTCGGGCTTGCGCACCGCGCTGAACAATATGGCGCGGCCATCGGGCGTCCAGCTCAACGGGCCGCCATCCTGATACTCGCCAAAGCTCAGCTGCCGGGCCGGGCCGCCATCGGCCGACACCAGGAAGATATGGTCATAGCCGGCCTGGACATAGCCGCCGCCATCATTGCGATAATCGACCCGGTCGATCACCTCCAGCGGCTTGGCCCATTCGGCGCCTTCCGGCTTGTCGGGGGCCTTGCCCAGCTTCATCGGATCGGCGGGCACGCGCATGATATAGGCGAGGGACTTGCCGTCGGGCGACCAGGTGACCGATTGCGGGCCGTCCGGCAGGGTGGTGACGCGCACGGTTGCGCCGGTGTCGAGCCAGCGCACGAACAATTGCGGCTTGCCCGCATCCGCGGCGATATAGGCGATGCGCTTGCCATCGGGCGACCAGCGCGGCTGGCTGGCATCGGCGACCAGCGGGCGCTGTGCCCCGGTGGCGGTGTCGACCAGCCAGATCGCGCCCTTCTGCCGGTCGGTCATGATGTCGCCCTGACGGCGGACATAGGCGACGCTCTTGCCGTCGGGGCTGATCTGGGGATCGGTGGCGACCTGCAGCGCGAAGATGTCGCGACCCTCGAACTTCGTAGCGGGTGCGGCCAACTGGGCGGCGAGCGGCAGGGGGGAGAGGGCGGCGCCGAGCAGCAGCGCGGCCAATAGCGTGTGTCGCATGATAACCTCGAAACGGAAGGATGGCGCGAGACTTGCCGGATTTTCCTTTCGTTTCAAGTGCAAGTCGTGGCCGGGGCGCGACAGGTCGGGTCGCGCCCCTTTTATGTCAGCAGCCTACGCCCGCTGCACCAGCCAGCATCCCGCCAAGGCCGCCCTTGCATTTCTTCTTCCTGGGCGGCGGATTGTCGCTCGAGGCATCGGCGCTGTCGTCGCTGCCCTGGCTCATCATCGATCCCATGTCCGGCCCATTGAGCATCCACATGGTGTTGGAACGATAGCGCACACGGGCGATCCATTCCGGTTTCCAGGCGATCTTGGGATCGGCCGGGCGCGGCGGATAGGCGAAATTGGCTTCCGGCCCATAGGCATAGAGGCTGCCCATCAGCATCTCGCCGCCCGACTGCACCACCTGCGAGGGCACGGTGCAACTGGTCTGGCTGGGCGGCATCACGACCTTGTCGCCGATCAGCTTGCGCACGGCACCGGGGGACAGCCAGTCCCAGACCGGCCCGCCAAAGGCCTGGCTGGCCGACGACGCCCACCACACCATGTCGCCGCCCTGCTTGGCCGCGAACACCCAGGCATAATAGCCGGTCGCATTGGGCACCGCGTTCCAGCTCAGCTGGGTAGCGCCACCCGCCGCCGGGCTGGCGCGCCCCGTGATCGGCGGCATGAAGTCCTGGTTCAGCGCGAACTTGATCTCGGGCGCATAATTGCCGGCGATGCGATGGTCGCCGATCAGCGATGAATTGCCCGACAGCGTCTTGCGCGTCTGGCCATTGGGCCATTCGCCATAGGTCTTGCTGTTGGTGAAGCGGACCTGCCATTCCTGCGGGATGGCCGCGCCGGTCATGTAGAGGCCGGGCGGAAACTGGCCGCGCGCGACCTTGGCGAAATCGATCACCACCGGCTGGTTCGGCCCGGCGGTCGCGCCGCATCCCCAATAGATGAGCAGCCGCCCCTTGGGCTTCTCGCCGGGCAGCGCCGGCTCGTCGCTTGGCGTGACCTTTGGCGTGACCAGCGGGACGGAGGCGCCCAGCCGCGCGCCGGCGGGCATATAATGTTCGGCCGCCGGCGAACCGCTCGCGGCCTGGGTCGATCCCAGGCGCAGCACCAGTTCATGGATCGGCTGGTTACCGCCGCCCATCATCATCGACATGGCCCCGCCCATACCGCCGCCGCCCGCCATCGCGGCCATGCCGGACATGGTGCCGGCATCCATCGAATAGCGGGCAATCGGTCCGCCGGCCTGCTGGCTGGCGCCCGGCGTGGCGAGAAGGGTGAAGCTGAGGGTAAGGGCAGCGACGCGCGGCACGGCAGGCCGCAGATGAAGCAAAGTGGACATGCATTCCCCTATGAAGGCGTGGAAGACATGCGACCTTTTTGTTCTGGAGTCGGCTTAGCAGCTTTTGCGGGCGGCGGGGAGAGGGCAGCCGCTGATGACTGCCCTCTCATTCCCGGTTCAGTTCTTCTTGCCGCTGGCCGGAAAATAGCCGCCACAGCGACGTGTGCCATATAGGGTGGAGCCGGTGCCGAATGTCGCCGGGGTGAAGGCGACGGCCTGCACCGGTGCGCTGACGCCAGGCGCGCGGCGCGCGAGCATGGTCTGCACGGCGGCGATCTGGGGCGCATCCACCGGCGCAAAGATCGGTCCCTGCGGCAGGTCGAAATAATCGACGAAGCCGCCGCCGCGAATGCTGGTATTTCCCGATGCGATCGCCTGCCTGGTCAATTGCTGACGATGGGTGAGCGCGTCGAACCGGCCGAGATAGACGACGTGGCCCGGCTTCGCCTCGAACTGGAGCGAGGCGGCATTAAAGCAGAGCGCCCAGCTATCCTGCTGCGAATAGCTGCGCACGACCCAGCGCCCCGGCTTGATCGGGACCATCAGATAGCCGTCGAGGAAATTCTTCTGCTTGGCTTCGAACAGGGCGGTGCCGCTGAGCGGGCCACTGGAAAGCCGGGCTTCCGCATCGACATAGGTGGAGAGCAATAGCTTGAACGCCGAGTGCATCGACGGGGCCGGTTGCCACCAGTCGGTTTTGATGATGACCAGCGCCTCTTCGGATTGGGGCGTGAGGATGATCTGGCCGGGCGCCTTGGCGTTGGCGACATGCGGCAACAGCGCGCCATTCAACGCGACAACTGCACCGAGCGCTGCCGCCCATTTCCCTATCATGACCATGTTTTCCTCAATCCCTGCGGACCCAATCCGTCCTGCCGATCTGACCGCAATTTCCTAATAATTGCGCAACGGCCGCTGCGCGCCCGTGGGGAGGGGGATCAGGTCCGCGCGAACTGCCCATGGCGCAGGAAATGCACGACCTGATCGGCGACGGGGCGGGTGTAGATCATCGCGGTGTGGGCGACGGGCAGGGTGATATGGTCGCTTTCGCCCGGACAATGGGTGGCGGCGACGCTGACCTTGCCGTCATTGGGTGCGCGGAAGATGCGGCTGGGGAGCAGGCCGTTCATCGGCCGGTCGCCCGCGATGATGCCGAGCGGATAGTCGACCTCGCCCAACGCCGCCAGCGTGACGGCGTCGCGGCGGGTGCGCAGCAGCGCACCGGCCTGGTTCAGGATCAGCGGATGGAGGCGCATGCGGTAGAGAAGGTCGGCAATCTCGCTGCCGCCATTGGGCGTGCCGAGCATGACGACACGGCCGAGATGGGCGAGGCGATGGCGCGCGAGCCAGGCGCGCAGCATGAGGCCGCCCATCGAATGGCCGATGCAGTGGACGGTCCTGGCATGATAGGCCGGGCTGGCGATGATGCGGGCGTGGATATGATCGATGACGCGGGCCAGTGGCCAGCGCCAGCTGGGATAGCCGATATTGGCGACGTCATACCCCGCCCCGCGCAGTCGCCGGGCAAGCAGCGCGGTCTGCACCTGATGGCCGCCAAAGCCATGGAGGAGGATGACGGACTGGGTGTGGGGCAGCATGATGGCATGGGTGTCATGCAACGCTGACGCGGGCAAGGGCATGTGGGTGCAGGGGGAGGGCGCTGACTACCAGAAGCGACTGTAAATTCCTCCCCTGCAAGGTTCGGCAGAGGCACGCGACTCTGCCGAAGGGAACCACGAAGTGGTGGAGGGGTGTCGTCCTATCGAGAGGGGGACACCCCTCCGTCTGGCCTTCGGCCATCCACCTCCCCTTGCAGGGGAGGATGGTCTAAAAACGACCAAAAGCTGCCCTCACCATCATCGTCACCCTGAACTTGTTTCAGGGTCCATTCCTCCCATAAGACCAATAGTTTGTCGGCCCGATGGATGCTGAAACAAGTTCAGCATGACGTTGGTGTGATGGCAGGAAACCACCCAAATTCGCCTTTCCTTTTCTTCTCTGCGCCTACGCGTGATTCATTTTCGCGCGGAGCCGCGGAGGCACGGAGACAGTGGGGGACGGCTAACCGCCTGTGCGGCAATGACGGAAAATGAGAGGGGAGTAGCGGGGCCGAGATGCGGCTCTTTGTGGTGCGTGCCCCTCCACCGTGCTGCGCACGGTCCCCCCTCCCTGTGCCGGGGAGGAAAAAAAGGCGGCTCCTCGGAGCCGCCTTTCCCATGTGCCTGTGACAGGCTCTATTTCGTGCCTTCCGGCGCCTTGGTCTTGCCGCCCTTCTTGCCGCCCTTCTTGGGCGCGGCGGGGGTGATCTGGAAGGCCAGGGCCTCATCCTTCATATGGACATGGACCTCGCCGCCATGGACCAGCTTGCCGAACAGCAGTTCCTCGGCCAGCGGCTGCTTGATCTTTTCCTGCATCAGGCGCCCCATCGGGCGGGCACCATAGAGCTTGTCATAGCCCTTCTTGGTGAGCCAGGCCTTGGCATCCTCGTCCAGGGTGATGTGGACGTCGCGGTCGGCCAGTTGCAGTTCCAGTTGCAGCACGAACTTGTCGATGACGCGGGCGACGATTTCCGGCGGCAGATAGCCGAACGGCACGATCGCATCGAGGCGGTTGCGGAATTCGGGGGTGAAAAGCTTCTTCACCGCGTCTTCCTGCACATCCTCGCGGGTCAGCTCGCCAAAGCCGATCGATTCCTTCGCCATGTCCGACGCACCGGCATTGGTGGTCATGATGAGGATGGTGTTGCGGAAATCGACGGTCTTGCCGTGGTGATCGGTCAGGCGGCCATTGTCCATCACCTGCAGCAGGATGTTGAACAGGTCCGGATGCGCCTTCTCGATCTCGTCGAGCAGCAGCACGCTGTGCGGCTGCTGGTCGACGGCGTCGGTCAGCAGGCCACCCTGGTCATAGCCGACATAGCCCGGAGGGGCGCCGATCAGGCGGCTGACCGAATGGCGCTCCATATATTCCGACATGTCGAACCGCTGGAGCGGGATGCCGAGCAGGGTCGCGAGCTGGCGCGCTACCTCCGTCTTGCCGACGCCGGTCGGGCCGGAGAAGAGATAGTTGCCGATCGGCTTGTCGGGATCGCGCAGGCCGGCGCGCGACAGCTTTATCGCGGACGACAGAACCTCGATCGCCTGATCCTGGCCGAAGACCACGCGCTTGAGGTCGGTGGTCAGCGATTCCAGCACGCTCTTGTCGTCGGACGACACGGTCTTGGGCGGGATGCGCGCCATGGTCGCGATGACCTGTTCGATCTCCTTGGGGGTGATCGTCTTCTTGCGCTTGGACGGCACCACCAGCATCTGCATCGCGCCGACCTCGTCGATCACGTCGATCGCCTTGTCCGGCAGCTTGCGGTCGTTGATGTAGCGCGCCGACAGCTCCACCGCCGCCTTGATCGCGTCGGGGGTGTATTTGACGTGATGATGCTCCTCGAACGCGGTGCGCAGGCCGGTCAGGATCTTGATCGTATCCTCGATCGTGGGTTCGTTGACGTCGATCTTCTGGAAGCGCCGCAGCAGCGCGCGGTCCTTCTCGAAATGATTGCGGAATTCCTTGTAGGTGGTCGACCCGATGCAACGGATCGTCCCGCCCGACAGGGCCGGCTTCAACAGGTTCGAAGCGTCCATCGCGCCGCCGCTGGTCGCGCCGGCACCGATCACCGTGTGGATCTCGTCGATGAAGAGGACCGCGTGCGGCATCTTCTCCAGTTCGGTGACGACCGCCTTCAGCCGTTCCTCGAAATCGCCGCGATAGCGGGTGCCGGCCAGCAGCGCGCCCATGTCGAGCGAATAGATGACCGCTTCCTTGAGCACGTCGGGCACTTCGCCCTCGACGATCTTGCGCGCCAGGCCTTCCGCGATCGCGGTCTTGCCGACGCCGGGATCACCGACATAGAGCGGGTTGTTCTTCGAACGGCGGCACAGGATCTGGATGGTGCGATCGACTTCCGACGACCGGCCGATCAGCGGGTCGACCTTGCCGCGCTCCGCCTTCTCGTTGAGGTTGACGGTGAACTGCTCCAAGGCACTGTCCTTCTTGCCCTTGCCGTCCTGCACCTTCTTCTCCTCCTCCGGCGCGCCCTTGGTCTCCTGACGCTCGGGCGCGGGCGTGCCCTTGCCGACGCCGTGGCTGATGAAGCTGACGGCATCGAGGCGGCTCATATCCTGCTGCTGCAGGAAATAGACGGCATAGGATTCGCGTTCGGAAAAGAGCGCGACGAGGACATTGGCGCCCGTCACCTCATCCTTGCCGGACGACTGGACATGGAGGATGGCGCGCTGCACCACGCGCTGGAAGCCGCTGGTGGGTGAGGGATCGCTGGCGCCCTCCACCTTCAGGCTGTCAAGCTCGGTGTCGAGATATTGGGTGACGGCATCGGCCAGTTCGCCCAGTTCCACGCCGCACGCCTGCATCACCTTCGACGCATGTTCATCGTCGATCAGCGCGAGCAGAAGATGCTCCAGCGTCGCATATTCATGCTTGCGCTCGGACGCATGGGTCAGCGCATTATGCAGGGTGGTTTCAAGGGCGGCTGCAAAAGATGGCATGTCTTTTCTACTCCTGGCCCCATTGAGGGGCTGACTTGAACCTTATGTCGGCATTGCTCGACGACGGTTCAAGGGAGAGGCCCTGACCGCCGGAATTGCCAGACTGCCCATGCCCGGTGGAGCCCTTGGTCGGGCCGAAAGGGGCAGGGCGCGGGTTCATCGCTTGAATAACGCCTCGGCAGTTGCCTTATGGTTAACGGCGCTTTCAATTTTTGTTCGAGTGCGGGTGATTTCGGTTTCCAGCGCCCTGATGCGCGCTTCCAGTTCCGCAACGGACAGTGGCCCCAGATCCTGTCGGAGCAGCTGGGCCAGCGGATCATCGGCCTTTCTCGGCAGATCATTGTCCATGTCCATAAAGGGTAATGTTGACCCTGTAGGCTAGTCTGTCAATAAGGAGCGAAGCTCCGCCCGTCGATTTTGGGTGCGGTGCAATATCTCTGGCCCGGGGGGGCATATATGATCCTCGACAGTTTCACGATTCCATCCGAAATGACGGCGATCGGAATCCCGGAGCCCGGCGGTCCCGACGCGCTGGTGCCCGAACAGCGCCCGGTGCCGGTGCCCGGCGAGGATGAGGTGCTGATCCGTGTGGCCGCCGCTGGCGTCAACCGGCCCGATGTGCTGCAGCGGCAGGGCAAATATCCGCCGCCGCCCGGCGCGTCCGACATTCCCGGACTCGAGGTGGCGGGCACGATCGTCGCCGCCGGCCGGTCCGCCGACATGCTGGTGGGCCAGCGCGTCTGTGCGCTGCTGCCGGGCGGGGGCTATGCCGAATATGCGATTGCGCCGGCCGGCCAGTGTCTGCCGGTGCCGGCGGACTATGATCTGGTCGAGGCGGCGGCGCTGCCCGAAACCCTGTTCACCGTGTGGACCAACCTGTTCGAGCGCGCCTATGTGGTCGGCGGCGACCGGGTGCTGGTCCATGGCGGCACCAGCGGCATCGGCACCATGGCGATCTCGCTCTGCCGCCTGTTTGACATAGAGATCATCGTCACCTGCGGCAGCGACGACAAATGTGCCCAGGCGCTCGAATGGGGCGCCAGCCATGCGATCAACTACAAGAGTCAGGATTATGTCGCCGAGGTGAAGCGCATCACCGGCGGGCAGGGGGTGCAGGCGGTGCTCGACATGGTCGGCGGCGACTATGTCCCGCGCAACATCGAATGCATGGCCGAAGATGGCCGCCATGTGTCGATCGCGGTGCTGGGCGGGGCAAAGACCAGCATCTTCCTGCCGACGGTGATGTCCCGGCGCCTGACCCTGACCGGATCGACGCTGCGGCCACGCTCCTCAGGCTTCAAGAGCCTGGTCGCGGACGAGATTATGCGCACCGTCTGGCCGTTCGTCGAACAGGGCAGGCTGCGCCCGGCAATGGACCAGCGCTTTGCCCTCGCCGACGCGGCCAAGGCCCATGCCCGCATGGATGCCGGCGAACATTTCGGGAAGATCGTGCTGACGGTGTGAGGGGTTTGGGTCAATTTTTTGATAAAGAATTAAAGGCGCACGCTTTTTTCATCGTTATCCAGTCCGCCGTATCTGGTGGGACTGGTAAAAAACGCTTTTCAGGTTTGTAATTGTCATTTCCCACCGTGCCGTCATTAAGGTAGCTGATTGCTGCTTCATATTTGCTCGTAAGCTGCTGGCAATTGAATGATATTAAGATTTTTTCGTGTGAGTATTTGCTTCCCGGTTTTTTCTCTCTTTTTGTCCAGATTTTGATGCTTCCATCAGGCTGCGATTGAATTGTTGAAGTGTCGATATAGAAGGTTGTGCCGTCGCGCCCTTGTCCCACCCTTTCCCAATTTGAGGAAGGTAAACTTGGTGTAGCGGTTGCCGTTGCGAGCGGCCAAAGCAATAGTGTCATGATGCAACCAGTTCCGTAGGTGTTCACAATAGCAGTTTGGTAACTGCGGACTTCAAAAGTCTGAAACATCGATCACGATTCAGCAATGACTTATTCTGAGCAATGGATGCTAAAACAAGTGCAGCATGATGAAGCGGAAATGGGCGGGACCTGTTGCCGGGAATGGCCGAAAGCGTAGCATTTCCGTCATATTCGGTGCGGAGTTGTAACAGAGCGGCGCTAGGGATTCGGCCTCAAGGACAACAGCCCTTGAGGACGTAGACATGGACGCCATCACGCGCTTGCCCTTCCTGAGCGAACTGGAAGAGGGGGCTGACGACCGCTTCCACATCCCCGAGCGGGAAGGCGCGCGTCGCCGCTATCGCACCATCTGGATTTCCGACATCCATCTGGGCACGCGCGGTTGCAACGCGACGATGCTGATCGACTTTCTCGACAGCGTCGACAGCGATACCATCTATCTGGTCGGCGACATCATCGACGGCTGGCGGCTCAAGAAGCGCTTCTACTGGCCCGCCGCGCATAATGACGTGCTGTGGCGGATCATGAAGCGGGCCAAGCGCGGCACCCGTGTCGTCTATATCCCCGGCAATCATGACGAGATGTTCCGCCAGTTCACCGGCATGAATTTCGGCGGGGTCGAGATCCGCCGCAAGGCGATCCACGAGACCGCCGACGGGCGCAAGCTGCTGGTGCTGCATGGCGACGAGTTCGACACGATCATGCTGGCCCATCGCTGGCTCGCCTTCGTCGGCGACGCGGCCTACACCAGCCTGATGCGGCTGAACGTGGTGGTCAACGCCGTGCGTCAGCGCATGGGCCTGCCTTATTGGTCGCTCAGCAAGATGGCCAAGCACAAGGTCAAGAATGCCGTATCCTTCATCTCCCGCTTCGAGGAAGTGGTGGCGCATGAGGCCGGCGCGCGCGGTGTCGACGGCGTGGTGTGCGGCCATATCCACAATGCCGAGATGCGCGAGATCGAGGGCATCCAATATTATAATGATGGCGACTGGGTGGAGGGCTGCACCGCGCTGGTGGAGCACGCCAGCGGCGCGATGGAGGTGCTGCACTGGGCCGACGAAATCGCCAAGCGCGGCGAGACGGCGCCGACGCTGATGGCGGCCTGACACGGAGAAGCGGGATGCGGATCGCGATCGTCACCGACGCCTGGACGCCGCAGGTCAACGGCGTGGTCCGCACCTTGCAGATGATCCAGTCCGAACTGGAACATCTGGGACATGAAGTGAAGGTGATCTCGCCCGATCTCTATGGCTCAATTCCCTGTCCGACCTATCCGGAAATCCGGCTGGCGCTGGTGCGATCGGGCGTGGTCGGGCAGGCGATCGCTGCCTTCCGTCCCGATGCGGTGCATCTGGCGACCGAAGGGCCGCTCTGCTTTGCCGCCCGCCGCTGGTGCCTGCGCGGCAATGTGCCTTTCACCACCGCCTATCACACCCATTTTCCCGATTATGTGTCACAGCGCACCGGCCTGCCAGCCGCCTGGTTCTGGCGCTATATCCGCTGGTTCCACGGACCGGCGCAGGCGGTGCTGGTGTCGACCCGGTCGGTGCGGCAGCAATTGCGCGCCCATGGCGTCGCGAATGTCCGCAAATGGGGCAGGGGCGTCGATCTTCAGACCTTTGCCGGGGATGTCGCCCCCTCGGCCCTGCTGGCGGACCTGCCGCGCCCGATCCAGCTCTATGTCGGCCGGGTCGCGGTCGAGAAGAATCTGGAGGCCTTCCTGGCCAGCGAACATCCCGGCACGAAGGTGATCGTCGGCGACGGCCCGGCTCGTGCGGCGCTGGAGCGGGCCTGTCCCGATGCCCGTTTCCTGGGCGCGCAGTTCGGCGTCGACCTGGCGGCGATCTATGCCGGTGCGGATGTGTTCGTCTTCCCCAGCCGCACTGACACGTTCGGGCTGGTGATGATCGAGGCGCTGGCCGCCGGCACGCCGGTTGCCGCCTTCCCCGTGACGGGGCCGATCGATATCGTCACGCCCGAAACGGGCGCTCTGTCCGAACGGCTGGAGGATGCCATCGCTGCGGCGCTGCTGTGCGATCGGGGGGCTTGTGCTTCTTATGGTCGCAGCTTCAGTTGGGAGCGCAGCGCGCAGGAATTCCTCGCCGGTCTGCATCCGATCGATCCGGTCGTGATGGACAGCGCCGCCTGACGCTTTTCCTTGCCGCAGGCCCCGCGATGCTCTATCCCTGACATGTCGTGGCCGCCCTGCTTGGGCGGCCCTTATCGTTTTTAGAGCCGGAGAAGACCCCGTGTCCCAGCCCCTCATGCCCCATGCGACCGCCAGCTGGCTGGTCGACAATACCGCGCTGAGCTTCGACCAGATCGCGGAATTCTGCGGGCTCCACATCCTGGAAGTCCAGGCCATCGCCGATGACACTGCCGGCATCAAATATACCGGCCGCGATCCGGTGCGCGCCCATGAAATCACCATGGACGAAATCCACAAGGGCGAGAGCAACCCGGACTATAAGCTCAAGATGCTCAAGGGGCCAGAACCGGTCCGCCGCACCAAGGGGCCGCGTTATACCCCGGTCAGCAAGCGCCAGGACAAGCCCGATGGCATCGCCTGGATCCTGCGCAACCATCCGGAGATTTCGGACGGCGCGATCGGCAAGCTGATCGGCACCACACGGACCACCATCGCCGCGATCCGCGATCGCAGCCACTGGAACATCAGCAACATCACGCCCAAGGATCCGGTGACGCTGGGCCTGTGCTCGCAGCGCGAACTGGACGCGCTGGTCAGCAAGGCGGCGAAGAAGGCCGGCATCGAGATGCCGACCGATTCGCGTCTGGACGGCGACCGCGAGGCGCTGATCGAGGAGCTGCGCCGCGAGCGCGAGGACAATGCGCGCCGTATCGAAGCATCGCTCAAGAGCGAGGCGGAGCTGATTTCGGGTGCCGCCACGATCCTCGACCCGTTCAGCAACAACAAGGGCGAGGTCTGAAGACGTAGCGTCATCCGACGCTCTTTCTGACCCGCTGCAATGCAGCATTTTCAAGGGCCGCGCCGGTTTTCCGACGCGGCCTTTTTGCTACAATCCGGACACAGGTTGACGCTTGCGTAAAGCGCTCGGGCCACTTACACTTCTGTAAATGGAGAGCAGAGAAAAGATCTGGCGCGAGCATTATCAGCACCCTACGTCGTGGGAGCAGACGTTCCCGCCGATGTCGATGGGAGAGATGGTAACGCACAGCGCCACCGCCCACCCGCAGGCCCACATGATCGATTTCATGGGGCGCAAGTTCAGCTATGGCGCGATGATGGACGACATCAGGCGCATTGCCTGCGGATTGCAGGCCATGGGCGTCAGGAAGGGGGACCGGGTCGGTCTCTACCTGCCCAACACCCCCCATTATGTCGCGGCCTATTATGGCGCGCTGCTGGCCGGCGCGATCGTCGTCAACTTCTCCCCCCTCTACACCGCCGCCGAACTGGAACATCAGGTCGAGGATAGCGGCACCAAGATCCTGTTCACCCTGTCGGCCAAGGCGCTGCTGCCGACCGCGCTCAAGGTGCTGGACAATAGCAGCCTGGAAAAGCTGGTTGTCGGTTCGATCGCCGAGGTGCTGCCGACCGCCAAGAGCATCCTCTTCCGCCTGTTCAAGCGCAGCGAGACGGTAGCGTTGCCGCATGATCCGCGTGTCATCCGCTATGACCGGCTGATCGCCAATGCGGGCGAATGCATCGTGGCGGACATCGATCCCGTCAATGACGTTGCGCTGCTGCAATATACCGGCGGAACCACCGGCACGCCCAAGGGCGCGATGCTGACCCACCAGAATCTGACCGCCAATGCGCGTCAGGCGCAGGCGATCGATCCGCATGCGGGCGAGGGCGATGACCGCATCATCGCGGTGCTGCCCTTCTTCCACGTCTTCGCCAATACCTGCACGCTGAACCGGACCGTGATGAATGGCGGCGAGATGGTGATGCTGCCCCGTTTCGAGGCGGTGCAGGTGCTCTCGGCCGTCCAGCGGACCAAGGCGACGTCGCTGCCCGGCGTGCCGACCATGTATCAGGCGCTGCTCGATCATCCGGCCCTGCCGAACATCGATTTCTCGTCGCTGCGCACCTGCATCTCGGGCGGCGCGCCGCTGCCGATGGAGGTGAAGCAGAAGTTCGAGGCGGTGACCGGCGCGCGTCTGATCGAGGGCTATGGCCTCACCGAAACCAGCCCGATCGTCTGCGCCAATCCCTATGAGGGGCTGAACAAGACCGGCACCGTCGGGCAGCCGGTGCCCGGCACCCGCGTCAAGATCGTCAGCCGCGAGGATCCGACCCAGCCCCCGCCCGAGGGCGAGCCGGGTGAACTGATGTTCGCCGGGCCGCAGATCATGAAGGGCTATTGGAACCGGCCGGACGCGGACGCACAGGTGTTTATGGGCGAGTTCCTGCGCACCGGCGACGTCGGCGAGGTCGATGATGACGGCTATGTGCGGATCGTCGATCGCCTCAAGGACATGATCGCTGTCGGCGGCTTCAAGGTTTTCCCGAGCCAGGTGGAATCGGTCCTCTATCATCATGAATCGGTGAAGGAGGCGCTGGTGATCGGCGTGCCCGATCGCTATCGCGGCGAGCAGCCCAAGGCGTTCGTGACCCTGAACGAGGGCGCGACCATCGACGGGCCGGGCCTCAAGGACTGGCTCAACCCGCAACTGGGCAAGCATGAGCGGGTCTGCGAGGTCGAGGTCAGGTTGAACCTGCCCAAGACGCTGGTCGGCAAGCTGTCGCGCAAGGAACTGGTCGCCGAAGAACGGGCCAAGGCCGAACAGGCGATGGCCCAGAATGCGGCGCAGACTGGAACCGCGGCCTGATTGCTCCTATCTAGCGCGCCAAAGCTGGATAAGGATTATCGATATATGGCGCAGGAAATCGCAACGCTGGCTGGTGGCTGCTTCTGGTGTACGGAAGCAGTCTACCAGACGCTCAAGGGCGTGGAATCGGTCCAGAGCGGCTATATCGGCGGCACCAGGGTCGATCCGACCTATGAGGAGGTCTGCACCGGCAATACCGGCCATGCCGAAGCGATCCGCATCGCCTTCGACCCGGCCGTCATCAGCTATGCCGACCTGCTCGACATCTTCTTCGCCACGCACAATCCGACGACGCTGAACCGCCAGGGCAACGACATCGGGACGCAGTATCGCTCGGCGATCTTTCCCCATTCGGCCGAGCAGCAGGCCGAGGCACTGGCTGGCATCGCGCGGGCACAGGTGGATCAGGTCGATCCGGTGGTGACCGCGATCGAGGCGGACGCCCCCTGGTATCCGGCCGAGGATTATCATCAGAAATATTGGGAACGGGTCGGCGACCAGAATCCCTATTGCATGGCGGTGATCCCGCCCAAGCTGGCCAAGCTGCGCAAGGGCTTTGCCGCCCGCATCGAGGAATAAGCCTCGGCTTGGCCGATTTCCCGACGGCTCGTCCCGTTTCGCCGCGTTTTTATCCTATGGTTAATGTCGGCCATGGCAGATGCGGTGCAACGGACGAGTCGGGGGACTATTGAATGACGAAGACGATCATGCTGCTGGCGCCGGCGATGCTGCTGATGCTGCCGGGCTGTATTGCGAAAACGGCGGTCGATGTCGTCACGCTACCGGTGCGCGCGGGCGCGCAGGCGGCCGATTGGGCGACCACCAGCCAGGACGAGGCCGACCGCAATTATGGCCGCAAGATGCGCAAGCAGGAGGCCGAGGAAGGCAAGGCGCGCAAGAAGGCCGACGAACAGCGCCGCCGCGAATGCCGCAAGGCCGGCTACGACAATTGCGGCTGAGCCGGATCGACCGGTCAGGCCGCGGCGCGGCGTAACCGGTCGTTGATGGCGGTGCCGATCCCCTCGTCGGGGATGGGCGCTACCGCAATCCGTCCCTGGGTGCTCGCATCGGCGACATGCAGGGCGGCGAACAGATTGGCCGCCGCCTCGCGCAGGTCCGCGTCGACGCTCAGGTTGAGATGACAGGGCATCAGACCGAAGCCGATCAGATATTCGTCCTTCTCTGCCCGCAGCGCGTTGAGCCGCACCGGCTTCGACGGCGCATAATGGCTTTCTAGCTGGCCGGGCGCTTCGATCTTCGCATTGCCTGTCTTGGAATCCGGGCCGGTGATAACCGGCAGGCTGCTCGCCTCCTCCAGCATCGCGGCCGTCACCGGGCCGGGACGCAGCAGGCGGATGCGGTCCGCTTCCGGCGCGGCGATCGTCGATTCCAGCCCCTCGCTGGTCGGGCCTTCGTCCAGGATCATGCGGATCTTGCCGTTGAGGCTGGCCAGCACATGTTCGGCCCGGCTGGGGCTGATCGCCCCGCTGCGATTGGCCGAGGGCGCGGCCAGCGGGCGGCCGCTCTCGCGGATCAGCGCGCGCATCGCCGGGTGGGCGGGCAGGCGCAGCGCCACGGTCGGCAGGCCGGCCATCACCAGCGGCGACAGGCCGCTATCGGCCCGCACCGGCAGCACCATGGTCAGCGCGCCTGGCCAGAAGCGGGCGGCAAGCTGCTCCGCCTGGGGCGAGAAGTCGGCCAGCCGCCGCGCCATCTCCATGTCGGAAACATGGACGATCAGCGGGTTGAAGCTGGGCCGCCCCTTGGCGCTGTAGATGCCGGCGACCGCCTGGGAATCGGTGGCATCGGCCGCCAGGCCATAGACGGTTTCGGTAGGAACGGCGACAGGCTCGCCGGCTCGGATCAGTAATGCTGCCTCGCGAAGCGCTTCCGCGCCATAGCGGCAGACCCTGGTGGAAAAGGCTGGATTTGGGATAGTCACGACCCCCGCGATATAGACCCCGGATCGCCGCAGTAAAAGGCCATTGCGACAGTGACATGACATTGTTGGCAAAGCTTGCCGCAATGGCGCGGCCCGGCTAATCCCGCGCCATGAACGACGCCCTGCTGACCCGTATCGCCGAAGCGCTGGAACGGCTTGCGCCGCCGCCGGCTTCCTCTGCCGACCTTGCGGCTGCGCCCGCCTATGTGTGGGACGGGGTGGCGATCCGCGCGGTGGAGGCGTTCGCGCCGGTGGACTATGACCTTCTGACCGGCATCGACGCGCAGAAGAGCGCGCTGCTGGACAATAGCCGTCGCCATGCCGCCGGCCATGCCGCGCATGACGTGCTGCTATGGGGCGCGCGCGGCACCGGCAAGTCGGCGACCGTGGCTTCGGTGGTCGGAAAGCTGCAGGCGGAAGGGCAGGACATTGCCCTGCTGCAATGCGCGATCGACGAACTCGCCAGCTTGCCGGCGCTCTTCACCCTGCTGCGCAGCACGACCCGGCCCTTCATCCTCTTCCTCGACGATCTTGGTTTTGACGAGGGCGTGGGCGATGCCCGTGCGCTGCGCTCGCTGCTCCAGGGCGGCACCGCCGCGCGTCCGGCCAATGTCCGCCTCTATGTGACGTCCAACCGCCGCCATATCGTGCCGCGCAACCTGTCGGAGCAGGATGATCCGATCAATCCGCGCGACGTGGTCGATGACAAGATGGCGCTGTCGGACCGGTTCGGCCTCAGCCTCGGTTTTCATGCGCTGGATCAGGACGCCTATGTCGCCATTGTCGAGGGCTATGCCCAGGCGTTGGGTCTCTGCGTCGAGCCGCTCGACGCGATCCAGTGGGCGACCCAGCGCGGCAGCCGCTCGGGCCGCGTCGCCTGGCAATATGTGGTCGAACTCGCCGGGCGCCACGGCCTCTCGGTCTGATCCTCTCTCAATCTGATACTCAGGCGCCGTCCTTTTCGGCCAGGCTCAGGAACTCCGCGACCAGCCGGTCCAGTTCCGTGCGGCAGCGCGGCGGGTCGACGGCGGTGTCGCACAGGGGCGCTGCATCGGCCATCGTCTTGATGACGCGGGCCAGGCTCAGCGTGTCGCTGTGACGTTGCCGGTGGGCAAGGGCGGCGAAAGTATTGAAATACATTTCAGCCAGCCGGCGATCATGCTCCAAATCATAGCCCCGTCGTCGTTCCGGCTGGCCCAATGCCTCCATGCGCAAGTGATGGAGCGAGCGTCGCGCGCTGTCGGCCCGCAACTGGTATAGCTCCGCCGGTTCGATCGGTTTCATCTTGGATGCCTGTCGCATGGCGCATCAGCGCGCGAACGAGGCAATATATCCCGGCTTTCGCCCGGCCGAAATTAAGCGTCTGGTCTTGCGAACAAGTTTTTTCGACGCATCGGCCGGGCGGTCGGCGATTACTGCGCGCGGGTCACTCGCCAGACGACGCCACCGACATCGTCCGCCACCAGCAGCGCACCCTTGGCGTCCACGGTCACGTCGACCGGGCGGCCATGGGCGGCGCCCTGGGCATCCAGGAAACCGGTCAGCACATCGGCCGGCTTGGCCTTGCCGACTTCGCCATTGTCCTCGAAGGGAATGAACACGACCTTGTAGCCGGCGGCCGGCTTGCGGTTCCAACTGCCATGCAGGCCGACGAAGGCGCCATTGCCATAGGTGGCGCCAAGCTGCGCATCCTTCGAGAAGCTCAGGCCCAGCGGCGCGACATGATTGCCCAGCGCATAGTCGGGGCGCTTGGTATATTCGCGGATTTCCGGCCGCTGCGGTTGCACCCGGCGATCCTCATAGCCGCCCCAGTAGTTCCACGGCCAGCCATAGAAGGCGCCGAATTCGACGCGGGTCAGATAGTCCGGGACCAGGTCGCCGCCCAGCATGTCGCGCTCATTGACCACGCCCCACAGCACGCCGCTGTTGGGTTCGAAGGCCAGGCCGACCGGATTGCGCAGGCCCGACGCATAGATGCGATAATCGCCGGTCTTGGGATTGACCTCCAGCACGGCGGCGCGGTTCGCTTCGCTTTCCAACCCATTTTCGCCGATATTGCTGTTCGATCCGACGCCGACGTAGAGCAACCCGTTGGGGCCGACGGTCAGGCTGCGGGTCCAGTGCATGTTCGGCGCCTGGGCGGGCAGGTTCAGGATCTTGCGGCCCTTGTCGCTGATCTTGGTCTCGCCCTCCTTATAGGGGAAGGCCATCAGCGCATTGGTGTTGGCGACATAGAGGGTGTCGCCGATCAGCGCCATGCCATAGGGCGAATAGAGGCCGCTCAGGAACACCGTCTTGGTGTCCGCCTTGCCGTCGCCATCGGTGTCGCGCAGCAGGCTGATGCGGTCGGGCGAGGGGACGCCGGCGCCGGCCTTGTTCATCAGGAAATTCATCACCCGGCTGACGATGCCGGTCTGCGGGCGCGGCTGGCTGTTGGTCTCGGCCGTCAGGATGTCGCCATTGGGCAGGCGCAGCAGCGATCGCGGATGGCTCAGCCCCTCGGCGAAGCGTTCGACCACCAGCCCCTTGGCTGCGACCGGCTTCTCGCCGGCCTTCCACGGCTTGACCTCGGCGATGTTCACGGTCGGGAAAAACTCGTTGCGCGGCGTGGTGAAGCGGGGTTCCCGGCCGACATCGGCACCGGCCGGCAACTGGGCCGTGTCGCCCTGCGCGAAATAGAGGAAAGCGCCGCCGGCAATGACCAGCGCGACGAGGGGGATGGCGATGAAATGCTTCTTCATGTCGCCACATCTATGCGGCGATGCGGCGCCGGGCAAGGCGCTCCGTTGCGCGGGTGTTACTTAGAATCTGTTTGGAAATGCCTCCCCCCTGGCGCATCCGCACCGGCCCGCGCCCCACCCGACCGCCCAGACATGGTACCCCTATGGGTGGTCGGGTGGGGTTCAAACGAGTCACGTGCCTCGTTTGAAGGCCGGTGTCGCATCGAAAATGCGCTCTTCCGCGCATTTTCCAAACAGGTTCTTAGGCCTTTCGTTCGCGCAGCCAGAGCAGCAGGGCGATCAGGATGCCGGCTCCGGTGCCGACGAGCAGGCCGATGCTGGGCTGGCCCAGCAGGCCGCCGCCGATCGCGCCGGCCATGATCAGCAATGCAATGATGGCGCCCGCGCCAGTCGGATTCTTCGCCTTGTTCATGGCCCATCCTTGCCATGGCCCGACGCGCATGGCCAGATGCTTGTCATGCGCGTCCCTCCTGTCCCGGATCGGAACGGCTGGCGTCCCGAAATGGCGCGTTTGTCCTGTTGTGGGATTTGCCTAACTGGCCGTTCACTCTCGTCCACGGCCTGCTGCGCCAAAGCCTCAAACTGGCATGGAGGTTGATTGGGGGTGACGAAAGGGCGCGCAATAATCGGGGGTCGCATGAACATGCCGTATCTTTCGGATCGAAAGAGCTATGAGGATGCAACGGAACTGATCGCGACCTTTGGTGCCAATGCCGGATATGAGGCCGCGGCGCGGGCCGACCGCAGCCGTGACCTCGGCAACCACATTCATTTCTGCCACTGGCGCCAGATAGAGCGGCTGATCGTGCTGCTGGCCCATGACCAGCCGCTCGGTACGATCCACTGATCGCCTGAACGCCAAAAGGCCGGAGCGTCACCAACGCTCCGGCCTTTTTGCTGCCTGCTTGCGGGCGTTTTAGAGCCGCAGTCCGGCCGTTTCCGGCAAGCCGGCCAATATGTTGAGATTCTGCACGGCGGCGCCGGCAGCGCCCTTGCCCAGATTGTCGAGCGTGGCGACCAGGCGGGCCTGGCCGCTGTGCGCATTGCCGAACACCGACAGCGACAGGCGGTCGGTCGCGCCGACATGCTCGACCTCGACCTGGGCCATGGCGGCGCTGTCGGCCAGCGGCGTCACGCTGACGATCGGCGACCCTGCATAGGCAGCGGCCAGCGCGGCGTGGATATCGGCGGGGGAGGGCGTGCCCGGCATGGCGCGCAACTGCAACGGCACTTCCACCAGCATGCCGCGATAGGCATTGGCGACGGCCGGCGCGAACAGCGGCGGATGGGACAGACCCGAATAGCGGGTCATTTCCGGCACATGCTTGTGCGCCAGGTTCAGGCCATAGGCACGGAAGGCCGTCGGGGCACCGTCGGCGCCTTCATATTCCGCGATCATCGCCTTGCCGCCGCCCGAATAGCCCGAAGCGCCCGATACCGTCACCGGCCAGTCGGCCGGCAGCAGGCCGGCCAGTATCAGCGGGCGGACCAGCGCCAGGAAACCGGTCGGCCAGCAGCCGGGATTGGCGACGAAGCGGCTGTTGGCCAGGCGCTCGCGATGGCCCGGCTCCAGTTCGGGGAAGCCATAGGTCCAGCCATCGGCCACACGGTGCGCGGTCGATGCGTCGATCACGCGGGTGCGGTCATTATCGATAAGCGCCACGGATTCGCGCGAGGCATCGTCGGGCAGGCACAGGATCACGATGTCGGCCGCATTCAGCGCATCGCGCCGGGCCGCCATGTTGCGGCGATCCTTCTCGTCGACCGTGATCAGCGACAGTTCGGGCCGGTCGGCCAGCCGGTCGGCAATCTCGATGCCGGTGGTGCCATGGCCGCCGTCGATGAAAATCTTCGTGGTCACTGGGCAATCCTCCGCCGGGCGATGATCGGCTGTTCATGGTGGGGTGCCAGGCGGGCGACGACATCGGCCAGCGGTTCGACCACCACCGCCATCCAGTGGGCGTTGGCGTGCAGCATATGGGTGGCGTCGGTCATGATCCCGACATGGCCGGGGAAGAAGACCAGGTCGCCGCGCTGCAACGGCGCGCTCGCCTCGATCGGCGCGCCAATGCCTTCGCACTGCAGGTCGGTGTCGCGCGGCACGGCGATGCCGCATTCGCCCAGCGCGACCTGCACCAGCCCCGAACAGTCGATGCCGCGATGGCCACGCCCGCCCCAGACATAGGGCTGGCCCAGATAGCGCTGCGCCACCGCGACCCAGTCGCCTTCCGGCGAGTCGAGCGGGGCGGCATGGCGGCCATGGATGAAGCCGTCGCCGGTCGCGAGGAAGCTGTCCTCGGCCTCGCCGCCGAAGCGGGCGCCCAGCGGCCAGTGATCGGCAATCGGCGCCTTGATGTCGGCACGGCTGAACAGTGGCGCGCTCTGGTTGACGATACGATGGCTGACCGCTTCCTTCACGTCCAGCGCGTCGCGGCGGACATAGCCGACATAGCCGTCATACCCGCAAAAGCCCCAGGCCCAGTCGGTCGTGACGTCCAGCGCATGGAAGCTCTCGCCGCGCAGCAATTCGCTTACCGCCTCGGCATTGTGCGAAGGCTGGGACAGGATCGGCGCGCCGGGCGCTACGCAGGTCAGCTCGACCGCGCGCGCATAATGGGCGGAAAAGAGCACCCCGGCGAGCGATATGTCCGCCAGGTCGCCGCGTGCCGCATGGACGCGGTGATCGAGTGCTACGGATCGGCCTTCCAGCTTGAACCGGGTTCTTTTAGGCGGTGCGCTCCGCGCGGTGGTGATCTGGCCTGTCATCGCGCGCGGTTCCTGCGATGAAATGGTGAAAGGCGTCAAGGAATTCCGCGCCCTTCGCCGTTCGAGTGATGAAAATATTGCGCCGATCGGCCGCATCCCGCTCTCGTCGGAGATAGCCGAGCGCCGAAAGCTTGTTCAGCGCGCGGGTGATGACGGGCTTGGATACATGCAGTTGTTCGGCCAGGCCACGGACCGTATGCGGGCCATCGCCGATATAGACGGTCAGCATCAGCGCCATCTGGCGGTTGGTGAGGTCGGGTTTTCCCGACCGCACATAATCCACCAGGGTCCGCATCCACTGGCTGAGCGGCTGTATGCCGGGACGGTCGATCTGGGCGGCCTGTTGCGGGGAAGCGAGCGCGTTCATTCCCCCCTAACGCATGATAGCCAATCCGGTTGCGTAACGGATCGCAGGATATTGCAGTTTGGCTATCGCGCGCCGTCATAGCGTTGCTGGAGCAGGCGAAAGACCGCGCGCAGGCCCAGCGCCTCGCCGCCCTTGGGCCGGCCCGGACGGGCCGCCGGTCGCCAGGCGAAGGTGTCGAGGTGAAGCCAGGCCGTGCCGTCCGGCACGAAGCGTTGCAGGAACAGGGCGGCGGTCACCGCGCCGGCAAAGCCGCCTTCGCCGGCATTGTTCAGGTCGGCAATGTCGGATTTCAGCATGTCATAATAGCCGTCCCACAGCGGCAGGCGCCAGGTCGGGTCATCGACAGCCGTGCCGGCCGCTGCGATGTCGCTCGCCAGCATCTCGTCATTTGTGAAAAGTGCCGGCAGGTCCGGGCCGACGGCGACCCGCGCCGCGCCGGTCAGGGTGGCGAAGTCCACGATCAGCTCGGGCTTTTCCTCACCCGCCCGCGTCAGCGCGTCGCCCAGCACCAGCCGCCCTTCGGCGTCGGTATTGCCGATCTCCACGGTCAGCCCCTGCCGGCTGCGCAATATGTCGCCGGGGCGGAAGGCATTGCCGCCGATGGCATTTTCGGCGGTCGGCACCAGCAGGTGCAGCCGCACCGGCAGGCGCGCGCCGATGATCAGCCGGGCCAGCGCGATCGCATGGGCCGCGCCGCCCATATCCTTCTTCATCAGGCGCATGCCCGACGACGGCTTGATATCGAGGCCGCCGCTGTCGAAGCAGATGCCCTTGCCGACCACGGCGACGCGCGGCGCGCTGGGATCGCCCCAGCTCATTTCGATGAGGCGCGGGGCAAAGCTCTTGTCCGCCGCCTTGCCGACGGCATGGATCATCGGGAAACCCTGCTCCAGCGCGTCGCCGCGCGTCACCTGCACCTCGCCGCCATGGGCCTGTGCCAGCTGGCGCACGGCATCTTCCAGATCCTGCGGCCCCATGTCGGCGGCCGGTGTGTTCACCAGGTCACGGACCAGCGCCACCGCCTCGGCCTGCTGCACGATCGCCTCGATCCGCGCGACGTCGCTCGTCAGCAGCACGCGCGGGCCTACGGCGCCTTCATCCTTGCGATAGCGTTCGAACCGATATTGCGCCGTCAGCCAGCCCAGCGCCGCCGCGCCGGTGCTACCCTCGGCCAGGCGATAGCTGCCCTCGGGCAGGCTTTCGGCCAGCCTGGCCAGGCACCAACTGCCCAGCGCGTCACGCTTGGCCACCCCGGCCACGACCGACCAGTCGCTCTGTCCCTCGCCGGGGACGATTGCATGCTCGTTCGGCTTGGCGCGGAATTTCTGGGCGCTGATCAGGGCGCGGACCCGTTCGGGCTGGGCGGTGAACCAGGCGTCCAGTTCTGCGGCTTCGATCAGCTGGATGGAACGGGCGGGCTGGCCATTATCGGCTTTGAGCAGGTCGGCAAATTCGATCATGCACTGGGATGTAGGAGAAAGCACTCCACATGGGAACGGGCCATTTTCTCGTGCTGTTTTTCGTCCCGGGGGAAACCCCACCGGTCGTCAGGGCATTTGCCTATTGTGGCCCGAGTGCCTAGGTTCCAGGTCATAACAAACGGCAAGGAGAGTAGCCATGATCCGTTCCGACAATAGCGGCCTGCAGGCGCTGCGCGCACGCGCCTATGCGCTGGCCGAAAGCGGTCAGTTCGCCAACGCCCATGCGGTCGAGCAGGCACTGGTGGCCGAAGGCTGGCCCAACATCCATCGCGCGCTCGCCGGCGACTATGCGCGCAAGGCGATCAGCGAACGCTGCCTGACGGCCAAGCCGCACTGATGCGGGCAGGGTGGGGGAACGGGACGACGGGGCTGCTGCTCGCAGCCCTGTTGCTGTCAGGCTGTTCGCGATCGCAAGAGGATGATCCGCCCGGCGGCAACATGCCCGCCAATGCGACGATGCGCGCCTTTGTCGACCGCATGGCCGGCACCACGCGACCCGCTGCTCCACCCGCCAAACCATTCGAGCAGTCGGAAAAGACGGAGCTGCTGGAATTCCTCTACGCCTATCCGGCGCAGGCGGCGGCGATCCCGCCGCTGGTCGATCGCTTTGCCAGAGCCATGGCCGAGAACAAGGCCGATGCGCTCAAGATGGCAACGCAGGACCGGGACTCGGCAAAGAAGGCGGGTTTCCCCTTCCACGCCCATAGCCGCGAGACGCGCTGGAGCGTGATGGCCGATACGCCGCGCTTCCTGGCGCTCGAATCCGCCAATTACATGTATACCGGCGGCGCGCATGGCATGACCGGCTATGAAGCGCTGCTGTGGGACAAGGAACGGCGGCGCGAAACCGATTTCGGCGCGCTGCTGACGTCCGAAGCCGCCTTTGCCACAGCGGTCCACGACAATTTCTGCAAGGCGCTGGATCGCGAGCGGACCAGGAAGCGCGGCGCGCCGATGGTGCCGGGCGATGACGACTTCACCAAATGCATCGATCCGATGAAGCAGGTGCTGGCGCCGACGTCACGCGACGGCAAGTTGATCGACGGCATTCAGGTGACGATCGGCCCCTATGGCGCCGGTCCCTATGCCGAGGGCAGCTATGACATCAAGCTGCCGGTCGATGCGGCGATCTACAAGGCGATCAAGACCGAATATCAGGACGCGTTCGTCAGGCCCTGAGAATAACCGTCATTGCGAGGCGCGAAGCGCCGCGGCAATCCATGGATTGCTTCGCTGCGCTCGCAATGACGATCCTGTTCAGGCGGGCACGCCATACAGGTCGTGATCGTCGGCATCCTCGATCAGCACGTCGAACATGTCGCCCGCCTTGCGGCCTTCGCCGACGTCGCGCAGGAAGACATTGCCGTCGATTTCCGGTGCGTCGGCCTGGCTGCGCGCGGTGGCGCCGATGCTGCCATCTTCCTCGTCGGGCTCGCCGACCTCGTCGATGATCACCGGCATGACCCGGCCGACCTTGGCCTGCAGCTTGGCGGCGCTGATCGCGGCGGTCTTTTCCATGATCCGCTGATAGCGTTCTTCCTTGACCTCTTCGGGCACCGCGCCGGGCAGGTCATTGGCGGCAGCGCCCTCGACCGGCTCGAAGCGGAAGGCGCCGACGCGGTCGAGCTGCGCTTCTTCCAGCCAGTCGAGCAGATACTGGAAGTCCGCCTCGGTCTCGCCGGGGAAGCCGACGACGAAGCTGGAGCGGATCGCGATGTCGGGGCAGATGTCGCGCCACTTGCGGATGCGATCCAGCACCTTGGCTTCGTTGGCCGGGCGCTTCATCGCCTTCAAGACGCTCGGCGAAGCATGCTGGAAGGGAATGTCGAGATAGGGCGTCAGCAGCCCCTCGGCCATCAGCGGGATGACATGATCGACATGGGGATAGGGATAGACATAGTGGAGGCGCACCCAGGGGGCGACGCCGTCCGCGGTGCGCAGCTGGCCCAGTTCGCGCGCCATGTCGGTCATATGGGCGCGGACCTCGCGGCCCTTCCACATGCGCGGCTCATGGCGCGTATCGACGCCATAGGCCGAGGTATCCTGGCTGATGACCAGCAATTCCTTGGTGCCGGCCGCGACCAGCTTTTCCGCCTCGCGCAGCACCGCGTCGATCCGGCGCGACACCAGGTCGCCGCGGATCGAGGGGATGATGCAGAAGGAGCAGCGATGGTTGCAGCCCTCTGAAATCTTGAGATAGCTGTAGTGACGCGGGGTGAGCTTCAGCCCGCCTTCGGGCACCAGGTCGACAAAGGCATTGGGGATGGGCGGCGATGCGTCATGCACCGCATTGACCACCTGCTCATATTGATGCGCGCCGGTGACGGCCAGCACCTGCGGGAATTTCGCGCGGATCACGTCCGCCTCGTCGCCCATGCAACCGGTCACGATGACGCGGCCATTTTCGGCCATGGCCTCGCCGATCGCTTCGAGCGATTCTTCCTTGGCGGAATCGAGGAAGCCGCAGGTGTTGACCAGCACGACGTCGGCGCCGGCATAGTCGGCGGACATCTGATAGCCGTCGGAACGCAGCTTGGTCAGGATACGTTCGGAATCGACCAGGTTCTTCGGACAGCCGAGCGAAACCATGCCGATCTTCGGCGCGTCTGGGATTTTGGTTGCCATGATCGGCGCGCACATAGGGATTTTTGCGCCAAATGTCACGGGGTAGCCGAAAAGACAAAGGGCGCGCCCAAATGGACGCGCCCTTCGCCATGGCTAAGTGCCTGATCCCTTACATCTTGTAGGTCAGGCGCAGATAACCGAACTGGCCGGGCACATCATAGGTGGTGGGATCGAAATTGGCGCTGTCGCAGGTGAAGCAGGCCGGCGGATCCTGATCGAACAGATTATTGACGCCGAACGTCACGCGCGTGCGATGGTCCATCCAGGCCGGCGAGAAATAGAGCTGGATGTCGCCATAGAAGGTGTTGCCCATGCTATGTTCGCCATCGCGTTCATCGACCCCGCTGATGTAGCGGCCGGTGAAGGACGCGCCATAGCCCGGCGTCGACCAGTCGAGCGTCGCATTGGCCTTGAACTTGGGATAGGCCTGATCCGGGCTGCCGCGTTCGGTGCCGGCATATTTCTGGGTCGGCGCATTCAGGTCGGCCGGCGGCTCGACATTATATTTGAACAGCCAGGCTGCGTTGACGTTCAGGCCGATCGTGCCGTTCGAAATCACCGGCGAGCGATAGTTGAACGAGGCGTCGATACCGTCGGTCTTGATGGCGTTCAGGTTCTGCAACACGCCGTTGATGCCCGCGACGCTGCCGCTGCCGGTGCGGCTGATCGCGGCGCAGCTCACCGGATCGGCTTCATAGGCACAGCGCGACAGGGTCAGCGAGGCCGGGACCGAGTCGATCGCGTTCTTGAGGCTGATATTATAGTAATTGACCTCCAGCGTCAGGGTGGTGGCATAATTGCCGCGCGCCCAGGACGGGCTGTAGACGCCGCCGAGCGTCCAGGTCTTGGCGGTTTCCGGCTTCAGTGCGGTCGACCCCTGTGAGAAGATGCCGAGCTGGCCGCCGGTCGGTTCGGCATAGCTGCCATTGGCCGGCACGCCGTTGGCGATACAGTTGGCGCGGACCGTGGCATTGGTCTGGAAGGCGCCGCCCGGTGCGCTGGTGCAGGGGTCGTCGATCGTCGCGTCGGTGCGCGAACGGCCGGCATAGAGTTCGCCGATGCTGGGTGCGCGCAGGCTTTCGGCATAGCCGCCGCGGAACAGCAGATCCTTGACCGGCTTCCACAGGCCCGACGCGGTGAAGGTCGTGTTGCTGCCAAAGCTGCTATAGTTGGAATGGCGGACCGCGCCGTCCAGCTCCAGCTTCTGGAAGAAGGGCACGTCGGCGAGGATCGGGATGCGGATTTCGCCATAGACTTCATCGACATTGAAGCTGCCCGCCGCCGGGCTGGTCGGCACGTCGGCGCCAAGGCCCGCCGTGATGATCGGATCGGGGGTGTAGCTCGCCCGCTGGTTACGATGTTCATAGCCGACCGCGAAGGCGACCGCGCCGCCGGGAAGGTTGAACAATTCGCCCGACAGGTTGGCGGTGGCGTCCCACAATTCCTGGGTGCTGCGGTCATGCTCGTCGAACGTCACATAATCCAGCATGGCCTGGGTGATCGATCCCGCGCCGCCGAAGATGTTGAACGGCACGCATTCGCCGGTGCAGTTGCCGACCGGACCCAGCGCCTGGGCCAGCTTGGATGCGTTCAGGTTGCCGGTGAAGGTCTGGTGCGCATTGTTGCTGCCATAGATGCCGTTGACGTCCCAATACCAGGTGCGCGAACCGACGTCGAACGACCCGTCCAGCGTCGCAGCCATGGTCATGGTATCGACGCTCTGGGTGAAGGTGCGCGGGCCGCCTTCGATGAAGCGGCGGCGGACGGTCGAATAATTGGCCGGCGACCCGTCCGCCCCGGACGAGAGCGTCACGCCGAACGGGTTATAGGGGTTGCTGGCATCGATCGAGATGGTGTCGAGCAGATTGCCGTTGCCGGCATCCGGTCCGATGAACAGCGGCAGCGGCGCGGCGATCGTGGTCGATCCGCGATGCTGATAGACCATGCGCGTGCGCAGGTTGATATTGTCGCTCAGTTCCGCCTTCAGATTGATGAAGCCGCCATAGCGCTCCGACGGGGTGAGCAGATAATTATAGGGCTGGAAGTTGAAGGAGTCGGTCGCCGAGCTGTAGTTGCGATAGTCCGACAGTACCGGGGCACGGCCGATGACCGGGTTGCTGAGCGTCAGGCTCTGGCCCAGCACGTCATAGCGGCCATTGGGCGTCGCGCTGGAACAGCCACCGGCCGCGCAACTGGTAGCGCCGGGGGTAGGCCATTGCGAGATCGAGCGGGCCGAGGTGCCGACGCTGCCCTGGTTCACATAATTGGCGCCGAACACGATCGACACGCGCTCGCTCTGGACGCCATAGCTGGCATTGATGTCCCAGGTGTCGCCATCGCCCTGTTCATAGGTGCCGAACTGGGCCGAAAGGTCGAGCCCCTTCTGCGACTGTTTGGTGATGATGTTGACGACGCCGGCGATTGCGTCCGAACCATAAAGCGGGGAGGCGCCCGATTGCAGCACCTCGACCCGTTCGATCATGTTGGCGGGGATCGAGTTGAGATCGACCGAGGCGGGAATGCCGCCGGCCGCCGACCCGTTCACATAGCGCATGCCATCGACCAGGATCAGCGTGCGCTTGGCGCCCAGATAGCGCAGGTCGACTTCGGCCGAGCCGGAGCTGACGCCTGTGCCGTCGGGCGGACCGCCGATATTGCCGGCATTGTTGACCTTGGTGTTGAGGCCGCCGGCGGCGCTCGGGATGCGCTGCAGCACGTCGGCGATGGAGGACAGGCCGGTCCGCGCGATCGCTTCCTGATCGACGGTGACGATCGGCTTGTCCTGATCCAGCGGATTTTGGCGAATGCGCGATCCGGTAACGATGATGGCCCCGGCATCATCGGCCTGCGGTGCGGTGGATTGGGCGAAAGACGGTGCGTTATGGAGGAAGGCGGACAGCAGGACGCCGGTTTTCAGGAACTCTTTCAAGCGCATATTTCACCCCTCAGAAATCAGACCTGAGGGGGAGTGTTGCCATTCTATGACAGCAAGGCAATCTGCCTCATGCTGCGCTGCACCGTGGGTAGCACGAATTTTGCCATATGTTGCTGTGACGCAACAAATATGTTCGGTCTGTCGCTGGTTTGAACCTATTGATCGTCGGGTTTTGCTCTGGCGTCCGTTTCTTCCACGATCTCGATGATGCAGTCGCCGGTCTGGAGCGCTCGCGCGCCGTCTTCCCAGAAGCCGATCGGATGGTCGCCGCGATAGATGCGCAGGCCAAGGCCGGTGCCGATCGCGGACAAAGGCTGGCCGATTTCCTGCGGCAGGACAGGCCGTTCGTTCAGCTTGACCCGACCGCCCGATGCCGCGAGATCGGCCATATAATCGGCGATATGCTTGCCGCTGGTGCTGCCCGCCAGCAACAGCCCGGCAAAGCTGACCGGATTGATGACGGTGGTGGCGCCGGCCTGGCGCGCGGGCAGCTCATTATCCTCGTTGCGCACGACGATGCTGATCGGCAGGCGCGGGGCCAGGTGGCGGGCGGTCAGCGTGATCAGGATCGACGTGTCGTCGCGCCCGGCGGACACGATCATGCTGCGGGCGCGGTGGATCGCGACATCCTTCAGCGTCTTGTCGCGCGTGCTGTCGCCGCACAGCACGTTGCAGCCCAGCGCCTCGGCCAGGTCCAGCGCCTTTTCGCTGCCGTCGATCACCACGATCTCGCGCGGGTCGGTGCCGCGCGCCAGCAGTTCGTTCACCGCCTCCTGGCCGCTGGTGCCGAAACCGGTGACGACGATATGATTGTGCAGATCGGCCTGAATACGTGCCATGCGCCACCTGTAGAGGATGTTGCGGAAGAAGAGATTATAGGCTGTGCCCAGGAAAATGACCCAGACGAACAGCCGGATCGGTGTCACCAGCAACGCCTCGAACAGGCGCGCCTCCGGGCTGACCGGCACGATGTCGCCATAGCCCACGGTCGTGACTGTAACCGTGGTAAAATAGAGGACGTCGACGAAGCTGATCTGATTGTCGAGATTGTCCTTGAGGCCATCGCGCCCGACCCAGTGGATCAGCAGCACCAGCGCGATCAGGCCGAACACCAGCACCACCCGCCAGCACAGGTCCGCCCAGACCGGCAGCGACGATTGCCGGCGCAGAAAGCCGGCGGTCGGGGCGGCGTGGCTTTGCCGGCGGATGTTCATGGGCTGGGCAGCTGGGTCATGGGATTGATCGGCACCCGGTCCTTGCGCAGTTCGAAATGCAGCTTCGGCTTGCTGGCATAGCCGGTGTCGCCGCTCAGGCCAATCACCTGACCTTTGGTCACCTTCTGCCCGCGCACCACGTCGATCCGGTTGGCATGGCCATAGGCGCTGACCCAGCCGCTGCCATGGGTGATGAGGACCAGGCCGCCGAACACCGCGATGCTGTCGCCGGCATAGGCGACGACGCCGTCGGCCGCCGCCCTGATCGGCGTGCCGATCGGCGCGGCAATGTCGATGCCGTTATTCTTGGCGCCGCTTTCGCCCGGGCCGAAGCGTGAGAGGATAGCGCCTTTCAGCGGCCAGGCGAACTGGCCGGAAAAGCCATCGGGCTGGGCGATCGGTACATTGGAGGGCAGGGGGCGGGGCTGCGCCTTGGCCACCGTGCGCGGCTTTTCCTCGATGACGGCCGGCTGGCCGCCGGTCAGCACATCGTCGATGTCGATGCGGAAGGCGGCGGCGCGCTGCTCCAGGCTGGATGCGGGCGCTCGGACCGGCTGCGTCGCCACCGGCGCGGCCGGCATCTCGCCACCGGGCAGCAGCAGCCGTTGCCCGCGCCGCAGCACATAGGGTTCGGTCAGGCCGTTGATGTCGACAATGTCGCTCCATCGCACACCGTAAGCGACGGCGATGGCGATGCCGGTCTCGCCCTCCGCCACCGCATGATAGCGGCCGCCGGGGATCGACAGGCTCTGGCCCGGCCGCAGCGCATAGGGCGGCTGCAGGCCATTGGCCCGCGCGATCGCCTCCGACCCTGCGCCGGTGCGGTTGCCGACGCCGCGTAGCGTGTCGCCAGGCTGCACGCTGTAGCTGCTGGCGGTGACGGTTCGGGCGTTCGCGGACACCTGCTGCGCCGTCCAGACCGGCTTGCGCTCGATCATCTGCGGTTCGGGCTTGGCCGGCTGCGGCGGCATGCTGGGCGATGGCGGAATGGCGGTCGCCGAAGGGGGCAGGGGCGCGGCATAGGGGGCGCTGTCCTGCACCGGGGCGGGGATACAGCCCGCCAGCAGCAGCGGCAGCGGCGCCATGGGCAGCCAGCGCCGCCCCTTGTCATGTCCAGCCATTTGGTCTCCCCCCGGAGCGAGTATCAGTCCGAAAATGCCTGCGCCGTCGCCGCCAGCGCGCCATCCTGCGTCAGATCATAATGGAGTGGCGTCACCGCGATATAATCTTCTGCAATCGCCGCCAGATCGGTCCCCTCGGGCGCGGAATCGCTACGGCCGAGACCAAACCAATAATAGCGATAGCCGCGCGGGTCGGTCCCCTCGATAATCTTGGTGCGGTCGATGTCATGGAAGCCCTGCCGGGTGACGCGCACGCCCTTGATCCTGTCCGGGTCGATCGCGGGAAAATTGACGTTGAACAGCAGGCGCGGGCTGGCCGGCATGGCGATCAGCGGGCGCAGCACCCGCTCGCCCCAAGCCTCCGCTGCCGCAAAGGGCACGGCGTCGCCCATTGCCTCGCGGGCATAGACCTGGCTCAGCGCGATCGACTTGATGCCGGAAATCGCGCCCTCCATCGCGGCGGCGACGGTGCCCGAATAGGTCACATCCTCGGCCAGGTTGGCGCCGCGATTGACGCCCGACAGCACCAGGTCCGGTTTCGCGTCCTTCATCAGATGGCCGACCGCCATCATCACCGCGTCGGTCGGCGTGCCGGTGACGCTATAATGTTTGTCGCCATGCTTGCGGATGCGCAGTGGGCGGGTCAGCGTCAGGCTGTGGCCCGCGCCCGACTGCTCCTCGCTTGGGGCTATGATCCAGATATCGTCGGAGAGGGTGCGGGCGATCGCCTCCAGCACCTTCAGCCCCGGCGCATGGACGCCATCGTCATTGGTGAGGAGGATGCGCATCGCCCTTAAGTCCCTTGCTTATCGCGGCTCCAGCTTCGTGATGCCGCCCATATAGGGCGCCAGCACCTCGGGCACGATGACGCTGCCGTCGGCCTGCTGGTAATTTTCCAGCACCGCGACCAGCGTGCGCCCCACCGCCAGGCCCGATCCGTTGAGGGTGTGGAGGAAGCGCGTCGCCTTCTCCCCCTCCGGCTTGTAGCGGGCGTTCATCCGCCGCGCCTGGAAATCGCCGCAGTTGGAGACGGAGCTGATCTCGCGATAGGTCGCCTGGCTCGGCAGCCAGACTTCCAGGTCATAGGTCTTGCGCGCGCCAAAGCCCATGTCGCCGCTGCACAGCAGCATCTTGCGATAGGGCAGGTTCAGCGCCTGCAAAATGCCCTCGGCCGCCTGCACCATCCGCTCATGCTCGGCGTCCGAATCTTCGGGCGCGCAGATCGCGACCAGTTCGACCTTCTCGAACTGATGCTGGCGGATGAAGCCGCGCGTGTCGCGTCCGGCCGATCCGGCCTCGGACCGGAAACAGGGGGTCAGTGCGGTCAGACGCACCGGCAGGGTGTCGGTCGGCACGATCTGCTCGGCGACCAGATTGGTCAGCGACACTTCGGCGGTCGGGATCAGCCAGCGGCCATCGGTGGTTCGGAACAGATCCTCGGCGAATTTGGGCAACTGGCCGGTGCCGAACAAGGCCTCGTCGCGCACCAGCAGTGGCGGATTGGTTTCCTCATAGCCGTTGGTGCCGGTCTGGGTGTCGAGCATATATTGCGCCAGCGCGCGGTGCAGCCGCGCCATCTGGCCACGCAGCGCGGTGAAGCGCGCACCCGACAGCGCCGCGCCGCCCTCGAAATCCAGTCCCAGCGCCGGGCCGAAATCGGCATGGTCCTGGGCCGTAAAATCGAACTCGCGGATATTGCCCCAGCGGCTCAGCTCGACATTGCCGGCTTCATCCTCGCCCTGCGGCACATCGTCGGCGGGCAGGTTGGGGATCGCCGCCAGCATGGCATTGAGCGTGGCGCCGACCTCGGCCTCTGCCGCTTCCAGCGCCGGCGTGCCTTCCTTCAGCGCCGCGACCTCGGCCTTCAGCGCCTCGGCCTTTGCCATGTCCTTGGCCGCCATCGCCTGGCCGATCGCCTTGCTCGCCTCGTTGCGGCGGGCCTGCCCCTGCTGCAACTCCGTCTTGAGCGCGCGGCTCTTCTCGTCCAGCGCCAATATGTCGGCGGACAGCGGGGCCAGGCCACGGCGCGCCAGTGCGGCGTCGAAAGCGGCGGGATTTTCGCGGATGAAGCGGATGTCGTGCATCGCTGCCCTATGCCGCTGCGGCCCCGGCCATGCAACCCTGCGCCTCGCCGACCGTTGGTCCGATATTGAGCGAAACAGCCAAGGAGACGATGATGCAGATCGATCATGATGCGATGGTGCTGGTGGCCGATGGCCGCAAGCTGCTGTTCTTCCGCAACAAGGGCGATGCGCAATATCCCAATCTGGAGGCGGAATCGGTCAGGCAGCAGGATAATCCCGCCCATCTGGCGCAGGCATCCGACAAGGCTGGCCGGGCGTCGTCGACCGGCACGGCATCGGGCACGATGGGGGAGAATAATTTTCACGAGCTGGAAGAGCAGCGTTTCGCGGCAGAGGCGGCAGACCTGCTGAAACGCCGCGCCTTCGCCCAGGAATATGAAAAGCTGATCATCGTCGCGCCGCCGACCGCGCTGGGCGAGATGCGCAAACATTATCACAAGGAAGTGCAGGACCGGCTGGTCGGCGAGATTGCCAAGGATCTGGCCAATCATCCCGTGGCCGAGATCGAGAAGATCATCGCCCGCAGTTGAGCGGGCCGGCATGAAAAAGGAAAAAGGGCGGCCTCTGGGCCGCCCTTTTTTGTTCGCTATCAGATGTTGCCGGTGCGGATGATCGGGATCGGCCGGGCCGGGCCATGGCCTTCGATCGACAGTTCGGCATTGCGATCGGCCAGCCGCTTGCGGACCAGCAGGGCGGCGGCGCCGGCACCGAACAGCAGCACCATAGGTGGCGCCGGCACGTCGGTCGGCGGCGGCGGGCCGGGCGGCGTCCCCGAAGATGTCCCCGACGAGGTCGAGGAGGACGTCGAGCTGCTGGTGGAACTGCTTGTCGACGTGCTGCCGAAGCTCGACGACCCGGTCGAGGTCGAACTGGACGTAGAGGTCGACGTCGCCCCCGATGAAGAGGATGTCGACGTGGACGTCGAACTGGACGTCGATGTCGAGGTGGATGTCGATGTCGACGTTGTGGTGGTGGTTCCACCCGGCGGGGTCGGGGAATCCGATCCGCTGGTCGTCGAGGTTGGTGGAGTCGGCGCGCCGGAGCCGCTCGAGCCGGTCGAACCTGTGGTGGAGATCACCACCGTGCCGCCGCCGCTGCTGCCGCCACCAAAGAAGCCACCGATGAAGCCGCTGCTGCCGCCAAAGCCGCCGCTGCCGCCAACGGGCACCGGAGTCGGCGCGGGGCCACCAGCCATAAGCGGCAGGGCGGCCTGAACCGGCGGCGGGGGCAGGGGGATGGGGGGCGAGGGCGTGGTCACGGTCACGCGGATCGGTGCGGGCTTCTTGGCCGGCGGGCGCTTGGCGGTGGCCAGGACGCGCTGGCGCGGCTTGGCCTTCACGCTCTTGGTGCTGTAGACCGTTGCCGGGCGCGCATTTTCCGCCACATGGACGGCGCCCCCGCCAATGATGGCGCCGCCGCAAGTGCAGGCGCACAATTTTGCCAAAGCCATCCGAACCGACATAGGATCTTCTCTAGTCCTGTTATCCCATTCCCGCCAGCGGACCTTCCGTAGCGTGAACCGAGCCATTCCCTACTGCATAACAACGCAAAATAAAGCGTTAACTGCAAGAGCATTAACCATGTTGATGGTGTCAAAGTTCAGAAAAACCGGGCGTTTGAGTCAATCGGGATAGTTAACGTGTCATTGTGGTACGCTCATGGCAGCCTGCATGAAGATGACGAGGGGTGGCTCGGGGAAAACCCGGATGGAGTCGTGATGCGCCTTTCGCGTGCGCCCAGCGGTCGGGCGCATGCGCCCGGGTGCGCATTGCCCGCTTGTATCGCCTCGTCGTGGTGGCTATGAGGCGCGCTCAAACAAAAGTCATGGGCGCCCGGAACTTACAGCGCCGGGGCCTCTCGAGTCGGAGAGCCAGATGGCATCGGTACTGAATTCCGATAAAGACGGTGTGAAGCCGCCAAAATCGACCGTAACACTCCCGGACGATTATCGTCCGTCGGCTGACGAAGAATTCATGAACCCCCTGCAGCAGGAATATTTCCGGCAGCGTCTCTGGGACTGGAAGAAACAGATATTGTCGGAAGCGGAAGGCACGCTGGCGGTGCTGCAGAATGAGCCGCTGCGTGAACCCGACCTCAACGACCGCGCGTCGAGCGAGACCGACTGGTCGATCGAACTGCGCACCCGCGACCGCCAGCGCAAGCTGATCTCCAAGATCGACGCTGCGCTCCGCCGTATCGACGAAGGCGAATATGGCTATTGCGAAGTCACCGGCGAGCCGATCTCGCTGGGGCGGCTGGAAGCCCGCCCGATCGCGACCATGACGGTCGAGGCGCAGGAGCGGCACGAGCGTCAGGAAAAAGTCTCCCGCGACGATTAACCCTTTCTCCACGTGGCATGACTATCCTGTTGGCCAAGTGTCATTTTGCGGGAATAGTCATGGACAAGGTAACGGGGAATTCTGATCGGGGACCGGCTCGTTCCGCGCCGCGCGACAGTCTGTTCCTGCTCACCAGCCTCAGCACGCCGGACGGTGTCGATCTGGGCAAGGCGCGTGTGCGCAATCTGTCGGCCACCGGCCTGATGGCGGATTGCGAACGCGCCATCCCTGCGGGGACGCGTCTCTGCCTCGAATTGCGCGGCGTCGGCGCCGTCGAAGGGGCTGTCGCTTGGTCGCGCGATGACAAGATCGGTGTCGCTTTCGATGCGCCGATCGATCCGCAACTGGCGCGCAAGCCTGTGGCCAAGGGGGTGTCGCGTCAGGCGCTGCCGGACTATCTGCGGACGAGTTCGATCACGCGTCGTTGAACCTTGCTGATGATGGAATGCTGATAAGGCCCCGCCGGTTCGCCGCGCGGGGCTTTTTCATGCCCGCTGATCCGGCTCGGGGTGGCCCTCTGTCATCGTCAGGTCATCTTCTCCAGCTAGGCGTCATCCGTTGCACTATGTCGAAAATCTGGCCGGGGTTCCGGCTGGATCGATGCTGTGCGTCCCGCTGGCAGGAAAATGGCCGGTCCGGTGATCCGGCCCCGGCCTTTTCCTGGAAGAAGAGGGCTTAGTGGCGACCTCCCATTTCTTCCTTCACCCGCAATTTCTGCTTCTTCAGCGAGGCGACGAGAATATCGTCGGGCATCGGTCGACTCGTCTCGGCCTTGATTCGGGCCTCGAGACCGGCGTGCTTTGCGGAAAGAGCTGAAATGTGGGAATTTTCCATGACATTCTCCTTACGAGGGTGATGGATGACGAAGTAGATCATGATTCGGCGGACCTGTCTCGCGATGATTCGCGCTTTGCGATGGGCCGTCGGTAAAATTGCGATGGCCCGCGCGCCCGCGCCGGGCTATCAGGAGAGGCTATGGTGGGTTCGGAAGGCGGGGGCTTGGTGAGCCGCGAAGACATTATGCGCCGGTTGGAGCTGCTGCGGGTCGAGCATCGGGATCTCGATGCCGCCATTGCCGCGCTGGTCGACGGCGGGGCGGGGGACCAGATGCAGGTCGCGCGCCTCAAGAAGCGCAAGCTGCGCCTGCGCGACGAGATTGCCGCGCTGGAAGATGCGCTGGTCCCGGACATCATCGCCTGATGCGCCCGCTGCGTCGCAATAATGCGTGGCAGCGGCGTAAAGCGATCCCAAATGGGACAGGCGGGCTTCCGGCGCGTTTCACGGCCCTGACAATCGCACCGCGATATGTCAGCTAGGCCTATGCGCAACGCAGCCGCCCTTGATCCTGGCCTTCATCGCCGCCTCGTCGATGGCCTCTATATGGAGGCGATGGTGATGGCGGACGAGGCCCGTTCCTATTTCGACGCGGGCGAGGCCGGACAGTTTGCGGCGGACGATCCGCTGCGCCGCGTATCCTTCGCCTGCGAATCGCTCAAGGTCACGACCCGGCTGATGCACATCATTGCCTGGTTGCTCAGCCAGCGCGCCTGGCAGCGCGGCGAGATCAACGACGCGGAGGTTGTCGAGGAAAAATATCGCCTCGGCCGCGCCACCGCGACGGAATCGGGCATCGCCGGCGATTTCCCCTTCGCCGCCCGTGCGCTGATCGAGGCGAGCCAGGAACTTTATGGACGGGTCGCCCGGCTGGAGGAGCGGATGCTGTCCCCGGACGCGCCACTGGTCGACAGTCCGGCCCGCGCACTGCTGGATCGGCTGAACACCGCCTTCTGACCATCGGGCCATCGCCATCTCTTGGCTGGCATAATCGCCCCGACTTGGTCTAGACCGGTCGCATGACCCATGGCTTGCGGACAGGGCGCCGCTTTCCCGTTGATCCGCGCGCCGCAGGGCTGTGTCTCTTGCCCCTGGCGCTTTGCACCGCCGGCACTGCGTTCGCGCAGGCGGCTCAGCCTGCGCCCAATCCCGCCGTCGCCGATCCTGCCGGCCCGCCGGTCGATCCCTCCGCATCGCTCGATGCCATGACCGACATCGGCATCGACTGGCCCGACATGGGCCAGCCCGACACGGTCGCCCCGCTGCCGGAGGATCCGGTTGCCGCCAGTGAACCCGACACGCCTGACCAGCCAGCGCAGCAGGCCGCCGACGCCGCCACCGATACAGGTCCAGCCGAAGAAGTCGTCACCTTCACCGACGCCGGGGAGGAGCGCAAATATGGCGTCACCCTGCGCGGCATCGACAATATCGGCGACAATCAGATCGCGAGCCGCTTCGACAGCCTGTCGGTGCTGCACCAGTCGGAGGGGAAGGCGGCCAACCTCGCCCAGATCAATCGCCGCGTGAAGGAAGACAGTGATCTGCTCGACCGGCTGCTGCGCGCCGACGGCTATTATGCCGCGCGGGTGCGCGGCAGCGTCGCGCCGCCGCCCGCCGGCAGCGACAAGCTGTCCGTCATCTTCGATGTCACGCCGGGCACCCTCTATGTCCTCGACACGGTGGAGATTGCCGGTCTTGCCGAAACCGGCCCGCGGGAGGAGCCGCTGCGCGGCGCCTTCACGATGAAGTCGGGGGATCCGATCAATGCCGACCGCATCCTTGCGGGCCAGACCGCACTCGCAACGGCGCTGGGCGAAAATGGCTATCCCTTCGCCAGGGTGGACGAACCCGAAGTGCGGATCGACCATGAGGCGCGCAATGGCGATCTCGACATCATCGTCACCCCCGGCGGTTATCGCAGCTTCGGCCAGATATTGCTCGACAATGACGATGTGTTCAGCGCCCGCCATCTCCAGCGCATGGCCCGGTTCGAACCCGGCGAAGCCTACCGCGCGACCGACGTGGAGGATCTGCGCCGCGCCATCGTCACCACCGGCCTCGTCTCGTCCGTCACCCTGACGCCAAAGGATGCGGGCGATGGCGAGCATGTCGACCTGGATGTCGATCTGCGCCCGGCACCGATGCGCACCATCGCGGGCGAACTGGGCTATGGCACGGGCGAAGGCTATCGCGCGGAAATCAGCTGGCAGCATCGCAATCTCTTCCCGCCCGAAGGGTCGCTCACCCTGCGCGGCGTGCTCGGCACCCAGGAACAGACGGCGCAGGCGACCTATCGCCGCAACAATTTCCGCGAGCGCGACCATGTGCTGACCGGCCTCGTCTCCTACAGCAATATCCGGCGCGACGCCTATGATGCGCGCACCATCACCTTTGCAGGCGGTCTCGAACGCCAGACCAACATCCTGTTCCAGAAGCACTGGGTCTGGCGCGTCGGCGCCGAACTGATCGCATCGGATGAAGCGGACGCTTTCAGCAATGGCGATCGCCGTACCTTCTTCATCGGCGCGGTGCCGCTCAGCCTCACCTATGATGGCAGCGACGACCTGCTCAACCCCAGCAAGGGCTTTCGTCTCGGCGGGCGCGTCAGCCCCGAGCTCTCCTTCCAGGGCTCGACCTTCGGCTATGCCAAGGCGCAGGTCGACGCCAGCGCCTATCAGCCGATGGGTGATCGCGTGGTGCTGGCCGGGCGTACCCGGCTTGGCACCATCCTCGGCTCCACGGTCGATCGCATCGCGCCCTCGCGGCGCTTCTATGCCGGCGGCGGCGCGTCGGTGCGCGGCTATGGCTATCAGGCGATCGGCCCGCGCTACGGCCCGGATGATGATCCGGTCGGCGGCAAGAGCCTGATCGAATTTTCGGCCGAGGCGCGCATCCGCTTCGGCAATTTCGGCGTCGTGCCCTTCCTCGACGCGGGCAATATCTCGACCACTTTCCTGCCGCGCTTCCGTGACCTGCGCGTCGGCACCGGGCTTGGCGTGCGCTATTATAGCAGCTTCGGCCCGATCCGCGTCGATGTAGGCACGCCGATCAATCCGCAGTCGGGCGATGCAAAGGTCGCCGTCTATGTCTCGCTGGGGCAGGCCTTCTGATGGCAACGCCGCCGCCCGACAGCCAGCCGCCCGTGCCGCCGCCACCCGCCGCGCCGCCGCGCCGCCGCGCCTGGGACGGGCGCTGGCAGCGTTGGCTGGCCGGCGCACTGGCGCTCGCGCTGCTGGTCGTGGTGGCGACGCTGGCCTGGCTCGACAGCGCCCCCGGCCATCGCTTCCTCGTCTCGCGCATCGCCGCCGTCAGCCCGCCTTCGGGCCTGCGCATCCATGTCGACCGGATCGAGGGCAGCATCTATCGCAAGGCGATCCTGCGCGGCCTCGTCCTGTCCGATCCCAAGGGCCGATTCTTCGCCGCGCCGCGCGTCGAGCTGGACTGGTGGCCCTTCGCCTGGCTCTCCAAGCGCCTCGACATCGACCGGCTGGTGATCCCGCAGGCGACCCTGCACAAACTGCCCAAGCTCAATCCCAGCGAGCGGCAGGGGCCGATCCTGCCGGGCTTCGACATCCGCCTGATGCAATTTTCCGTCGACAGACTCACCGTCGCGCCCGCCGTCACCGGCAAGGTCGAACTGGCGACGCTGTCGGGCGATGCGGACATTCGCGGCGGCCGCGCGATCATCGATCTGTCGGCCCGCGTGATCGGGGCGGAGGATGCCCTCAACCTCACGCTCGACAGCCGGCCCGACGATGACCGGTTCAACCTGGCGGTCACCGTCAACGCGCCCAGGGGCGGCGTGCTGGCGGCGATGGCCGGCCTCAATCAGGACGGCAATCTGCGCATCAGCGGCAAGGGGCGCTGGACCAAATGGGATGGCCGCCTGGCCGCCACCCTGGCCGGCAACCCCGTCGCCGACCTGAAGCTCGGCGCGCGCAGCGGCGCCTACACCATCCAGGGCACGATCGAGGGCAGCGCCATTCCCGGCAAGGGCCTGCTGCCGCGCCTTGCTTCGCCGCGCCTGACCATCGGCGCGCAGGGCACGCTCGCCGACCGGGTGGTCGATGGCAGGCTCACGCTGCGCTCGGCCGCGATCGACATGGTCGCCGACGGCGCGATCGACCTGCGCAACAACGCCTTCGACAATCTGCGCGTCGATATGACCCTTGCCCGGCCCGAAGCGCTGCTCAAGGATATGCGCGGCCGCGACGTGGTGGCCAAGGTCCGGCTCGACGGTCCGTTCACCGGCTTCGGCTATGAATATCTGCTCACCGCGCGCCAGCTCGCTTTCGGCAAGACCCAGATCAACGATGTCCGCATCGACGGCAAGGGCCGCCAGGCGAAAAGCGGGCCGGTGCTGCTGCCGATCCGGTTGCGCGCCCGCAGCCTGGACGGGCAGGGCGATCTGGTCGCCGGCATCGTCCGCAATTTCGCGCTCGACGGCGTGTTGCAGCTCAAGGGGCCGCAGATTGTCAGCAACCCCATGCCCTTCCGGTCGGACCGCCTGAACGGCAAGCTGCTGGTCATGGCCGACCTCAAGAGCGGCCGCTATGATGTCGGCATCGACGGCCGGATCAGCGGCCTCTTCATTCGCGGCCTCGGCATCGTCGATCTGGAGTCGAAACTGCGCGCGGCGCCCGGCGCCAATGGCGCATTCGGCCTGTCGGGCAATGCGGTGGCGAAAGTCCGCCGGCTCGACAATGCCTTCCTCAAGGGGCTGGGCGGCGGCCTGCCCACGGTCCACAGCGCGCTGGCGCTGCTGCCGGGGGGCGAGATCGGCTTCTCCGCCATGAAGCTCGACGCGCCGCTCATCAGCCTCAATGCCAAGGGTGTGCGCCACCGCGACGGCACCGTCCATCTCGAAGGCAATGGCAGCCACAAGCAATATGGCCCGGTCAATGTCGTGCTCGATGGCAAGATCGACCGGCCGATCGTCCATGTCCAGCTGGCGCGGCCGATGGATGCGCTCGGCCTGCGCGACGTGCGCGGCGAATTTCTGCCCGGCGCCGACGGCAATTACAGCTTCACCGCCAATGGCGGATCGACGCTCGGCCCGTTCACCGGGGAAGGCAGCATATTGCTGCCGCCCGGCGGCCAGGCGGTGGTCCGCGTCGCGCGCATCGCCGTCTCGGGCGTCACCGCCAGCGGCGACATCCGCCCTGTCACGGGCGGCCTCGACGGCCAGTTGCTCGTCGCCGGCCCGGTCAGCGGCACGATCGGCTTCCAGCCGGTCGGCAACATCCAGCAGTTGAAGCTCGATCTCGACGCCAATGACGCCAGTTTCGACGGCCCTTCGACCATCGCCGTGCGGCGCGGCTCGCTCGACGCCACCATCCTGCTCGATCCCGACGGCACCTCGATCAACGCCACGGCCCAGGCACGCGGCCTGCGCGTCGGCGGCATGCTGCTCGGCCGGCTCGACGCCACCGCCGCGCTGGTCGACGGGCGCGGCAAGGTCTCGGGCAATCTCTCGGGCCAGCGCGGCCGCCTGTTCGACCTAAAGGGCGAGGCCCAGGTCGATCTCGACCGCGTCCGCCTGTCGGCTAGCGGCACGATCGACAAACGGCCGATCCGCCTGACCCGCGCGGCACTCTTCACCCGTGCCGAGGATGGCTGGCGCCTGTCGCCCGCGACCATCAGCTATGCCGGCGGCACGCTGCAACTGGCGGGCGAACTGGGCGGCGAAACCACCCGGATCGAGGCGCGCGCGCAAAAGATGCCGCTCGCGCTGCTCGACATCGCCTATGACAATCTGGGGCTGGGCGGCATGGCCACCGGCACCTTGAGCTACAGCCGCCCGCGTGGCGGCCTGCCGACCGGCAAGGCGGAACTGCGCATCCGTGGCCTGTCGCGCTCCGGCCTGTCCCTCAGCTCCCGCCCGGTCGATGTCGGCGTCAACGCCGTGCTGAGCCTTGACCGGCTCGCCACCCGCATGGTCTTCGTCGCCGATGGCCAGACCATCGGCCGCGGCCAGGCGCTGCTCACCCCGCTCATCTCGACCGGCAGCCTGGTCGAACGGCTCAACGGCGCGCCGCTGATCGCGCAGCTCCGTTTCAACGGCACCGCCGACACGCTCTGGCGCCTGACCGGCGTGGAGATTGTCGACATTGCCGGCCCGGTCAGCGTCACCGCCGACGCGCATGGCACGCTTGCCGATCCGGTCATCACCGGCTCGCTCGCGACCGACAATGCCGCGCTCAACAGCCCGGTCACCGGCATGCGCCTGCGCAACGTCAAGGCGCGCGCCCGTTTCGCCGGGGCGCAACTGGTCTTCTCCAGCTTCACCGCCAATGCCCAGAATGGCGGCAGCGTGACCGGCACCGGCAATTTCACCTTCAACGGGATTGGCGGCGTCGGCATGGACCTCGCCTTCCAGGCGGACAACGCCGCACTGCTGGAGCGCGACGATATCGGCGCCACCGTCACCGGCCCGCTCACCATCCGCTCCGACGGCAAGGGCGGAGAGATTGGCGGCGACGTCACCCTCAACAAGAGCCGCTTCACCATGGGCCGCGCCGCCGCCGTCGCCCAGATCCCCGAACTCAAGGTGATCGAGATCAACCGGCGCGGCGAGGAGATCGAACGTCCCCGCACGACCGTCCCCTGGACCATGGCGGTCAAGGCGCGGGCGCGCAATCGCCTGACCGTGACCGGCCTTGGCCTCGACAGCGAATGGCGCGCCGATCTCAACATCGGCGGCACCGTCACCAATCCGGCGATCGCCGGCCGGGCCGAACTGGTGCGCGGCAATTATGAATTTGCCGGCCGCCGCTTCGAATTGCGCGAAGGGCGCATCCAGTTCGACGGCAAGACCCCGGTCAACCCGACGCTCGACATCGATGCGGAGGCGGACGTCAGCGACCTCACCGCCACCATCCATGTCGGCGGCACCGGCCTCAAGCCCGACATCAGCTTCAACTCCGTGCCCTCGCTGCCGCAGGACGAACTGCTCTCGCGCATCCTGTTCGGCACCTCGATCACCAACCTGTCCGCGCCCGAAGCGCTCCAGCTCGCCTCGGCGGTCGGCTCGCTCCAGGGCGAGGGCGGGCTTGATCCGATCAATGCGGTGCGCAAGGCGGCGGGTCTGGATCGTCTGCGCATCATCGCGGCCGATCCGACCCAGGGGCAGGGCACCTCGCTTGCCGCCGGCAAATATCTGACCCGCAAGACCTATGTCGAACTGATCAGCGACGGGCAGGGCTACAGCGCCACCCGGATGGAATATCAGGTGACACGCTGGCTGTCCCTGCTAGGCGCCATTTCCACCCTCGGTCGCCAGAGCGCCAACCTGCGTATTTCCAAGGATTATTGACGTGACCAAATCGCGCATCGACAGCGCCGCCGCGATCAGCGTGATGGACCTGTTCACCATCGGCATCGGCCCGTCCAGTTCGCACACGGTCGGCCCGATGCGCGCCGCGCTGATGTTCATGGATACGCTGCCGACCTGTCCGGTGCGGGTGCAGTGCGAACTTTACGGGTCGCTGGCGCTGACCGGCCGGGGTCATGCCACCGACAGCGCGATCCTGCTCGGCCTGTCGGGCCACAGCCCCGAAAATGTCGATCCCGATGCCATTCCCGCCATTCTTCAGGCGATCCGCGATGACGGCCGCATTCGCGCCGGCAGCGCCCATCTCGACTGGGTGCCGTTCGAGGAAGCGCGCGACCTTGTCTTCCGCATGGGCGAATTTTTGGAGGCGCACAGCAACGGCATGCGTTTCACTGCCTGGCTGCCGGGCCGGGACGATCCGCTGGTGCGCGATTATTATTCGATCGGCGGCGGCGCGGTGCTGCCCGGCGCGATTCCCGCCGACCCGGATATTCCGCTCGGCCATAATGTGGTCCAGCCCTTTCCCTTTTCGTCCGGGGCCGAACTGCTGGCGCAGGGGGAGGCGACCGGCCTCAGCATCGCCACGCTGGTGCTCCGCAACGAGGGCGCCTGGCGCGCCCAGGGAGAGACCGAGGCCTTTCTCGACAGCGTGATCGACGCCATGTCCGCCTCGATCGAGCGTGGCCTGAAAGAAGAAGGCCTGCTGCCCGGCGGGCTCAAGGTGCGCCGCCGGGCCAAGGCGATCCACAACAAGCTGCGGTTGCAGGGCGCCAGCGTCGGCCCGGCCCAGATCTTCGAATGGGTCAGCCTGTTCGCGCTGGCGGTGAACGAGGAAAATGCCGCCGGCGGCCGGGTCGTCACCGCCCCCACCAACGGCGCGGCCGGCGTGATCCCGGCGGTGCTCCATTATTATCGCCGCTTCGTTCCCGGTGCCGATCGGGAAGGGGAGCGCCGCTTCCTTCTCACCACCGCCGCCATGGGCTTCCTCTACAAGAAGCGCGCCTCCATCTCGGCCGCCGAAATGGGCTGTCAGGGCGAAGTCGGCGTCGCCTGCTCGATGGCGGCGGCGGGCCTCGCCGCCGTGCTGGGCGGCACCAACAGCCAGGTCGAAAATGCCGCGGAGATCGGCATGGAGCATAATCTGGGCCTCACCTGCGATCCGATCGGTGGCCTCGTCCAGATTCCCTGCATCGAACGCAACACCATGGGCGCGGTGAAGGCGATCAACGCCGCCTATCTCGCGCTCCAGGGCGATGGCCGTCATATCGTCAGCCTCGACGCGGTGATCGAGACGATGCGCCAGACCGGCGAGGACATGGCCAGCCGCTACAAGGAAACCTCGCTCGGCGGCTTGGCCGTCAATGTCGTGGAATGCTGAAGGAAGGCTCTCTCATTTCGTCGCTCCCTGCCCACGGGAACGCGTCGAACCGAGCTGCTTTCGTGGCATTAATGCCACATAATCAATTGTTTATCTGAGGTTCATGAAACCAATATGGCTGCTCCGGCTTGAGCGTCTCACCCCCAAGGGGAAGAGAAAGACAACGGAGTGATGTTTATGCGTAAGTTGATGGTCGCCACTTTGCTGGCCGGTGGTGCAGTCGCCGCGCCGGCGCTCGCACAGGATGCCACCCCGACCTTCACCGGCCCGCGCGTCGAGGCGATCCTGGGCTATGACCGTACCGGTGCCGGCAGCTCGATCGACAATGACAATGGCAATGACGATCAGAAGATCGACGGCCTGCTCTACGGTGTCGGCGCGGGCTATGACGTCAATGTCGGCGGCGCGGTCGTCGGCGTCGAGGGCGAGTTCACCGACTCCACCGCCAAGAGCAGCCGCAGCGATTTCACCGACCAGTTCGGCTATGGCCGGGTCAAGCAGGGCCGCGACTTCTATATCGGCGCCCGCGCCGGTATCCTCGCCGATCCCTCGACCCTGGTCTATGTGAAGGGCGGCTATACCAACACCAAGCTGGGCGTGCTGGCCGGCGACACCAACCAGGTCACCGACACTTCGTTCAAGCTCGACGGCTGGCGCATCGGCGGCGGCGTGGAGCGCGCGCTCAACGCCAACACCTTCGCCAAGGTCGAATATCGCTACTCCAAATATGACAGCGCCCATATCGACTATATGGACGGCTCGAACAGCAGCGAATTCGACGTCGATACCGACCGCCACCAGGTCGTCGCCTCGGTCGGCTGGCGCTTCTAAGACGTCAGAATATCCGCCACATCCGTTCGCTTCGAGCGAAGTCGAGAAGTGCGATGCACATGCGTTTCTCGACAAGCTCGAAACGAACGGCGCAGGGGCATTCGAGACAGAAAAAGGGGCCGGTCACCGATCGGCCCCTTTTTTACAGCATCCGCCCATAGCCTCTATCACCGGCCTTGCGGGGATGTTACTTACACACTTGTGAGTAACGCGATTCCCCACCTGTATCCGGTCGGCATCCAGCCCGACGACATCGACTTCATGGGGCATGTCAACAATGCCAGCTATCTGAAGTGGGTGCAGGATGCCGTGCTCGACCATTGGCGCGCGCTCGCCCCGGCTGAGGCGGTGGCCCAGCATCTCTGGGTCGCGCTCAAGCATGAGATCACCTATCGCAAGCCCACCTTCCTGGATGATGAGGTGATCGCCACCGTCCTCTTGGAAAAGGTGCAGGGCGCTCGTGCCTTCTACGAAACCGTCATTCGCCGTGGCGAGGACGTGCTGGCCGAGGTCAAGTCGAGCTGGTGCTGCGTCGACGCCTCCACCCTGCGCCCCGCCCGCATCGCCCGCGAAGTGATGCAGCATTTCTTCGCGCCCGACGACAGCGGCACCACAGCCGACTGATCCCATTATGTGAACGGCATGGTTGCAGCGTGGGAACGCGCTTGACCCATGCCCGGATGTTTGCATTAGTCCGACAAATAACGGGCCGGTGACGGGGCGGCGAAGAGCGCCGTCCGCTGCGGCCCTGTCGGCGAAGCGCGTCTGTCGATCATCATGCGCTCGCTCAGGGAATGAGGAGAGGGCGTTGATGCGGTGGCAATCGGGAATGAAATATCTGGGGTTTGGCCTGCTGCTGGGCAGCGCGACCATGGCGATCGCGGCCCCCGCAACGCCGTCGCGCCAGCTCGATATCGTCAAGCATATCGCCAAGGCCAAGCCGGCGGCGAAGGACGAGGCCAGCGCCCGGACGTCCTATCTCCTCGTCTATTTCAAGGACGAGACCCACTCGCTGCATTTCGCGACCTCGGCGGACGGCTACAGCTTCACCGACGTCAATGACGGCGTGCCGGTCCTCAATGGCCGCGACGTCGCCGAACAGAAGGGCATCCGCGATCCCTATATCATGCGCGGTCCCGACAATGCCTTCTACCTCGCCATGACCGACCTGCATATTTTCGCCAAGCGCGAAGGGCTGCGCGATACCGACTGGCAGCGGCCGACCGACAGCTATGGCTGGGGCAATAACCGCTCGATGATCTTCATGAAATCCTATGATCTGACCCACTGGACGCTCGCGTCCGTGACCATAGATCAATTGTTCAAGTCGACCGCCAATGCCGGCACCGCCTGGGCGCCGGAAATGATCTACGATCCCGACAAGCGCAAGATCATGGTCTATTTCAGCACTCGCAACGGCAAGGAGACCGACCATATGGTCTATGCCTATACGAACGACGCCTTCACCACGCTGACCAGCGAACCGCGCGACCTGTTCACCTATCCCAAGCCGGGCATCGGCACGATCGACGGCGACATCACCAGGGTCGGCGACCGCTACCGCCTCTTCTACGTCGCGCATGACAAGCCCGGCCATCTGCGTCAGGCGACCTCATCGCGCATGGATGGCGGCTATGTCTTCGATCCCGCCAAGATCGACCCGGAAACCGTCGGCACCGAAGCACCCAATCTGTGGCGGCGCCACGGCACCGACACCTATGTGCTGATGTATGATGTGTTCGGCGCCAAGCCGGTCAACAATATGGGCTTTTCGGAGACGGAGGATTTTGTCCATTTCCGCGACATCGGCCATTTCAACGCGCCGGGATCGCCGATGAAGGCAACCAACTTCACCCAGCCCAAGCACGGCGCCATCATCCCGATCACCCCGTCGGAAGCGGAGCGGCTGAAAACCTATTTCCAGAAATAAGGGGCAGGGGGTGATCGCACCGGATCGGCTGAACGCCGCCGGTGCGATCGTCCATCCTTACAGCGTCGCTTCGATCGCGCGCGCGGCCTGGTCGGGGTCTTCGGCCTGGCTGATCGGGCGACCGATCACCAGCATCGACGCGCCCCGGTCCAGCGCCTCGCGCGGGGTCACGGCGCGTTTCTGGTCGCCCATCGCACCACCCGCCGGGCGCACGCCGGGCACGACGAAATAGCCGTCGGGCCAGATCTTCTTGACCAGCGCAACTTCCTCGCCGGAACAGACGATGCCATCGAGGCCCGCGTCGCGCGCCAGTTCGGCGAGGCGCGTCACCTGTTCCTCGGCCGCGCCATGGACGCCGATGTCGCTCAAATCGCCATTGTCGAGGCTGGTCAGCACCGTCACCGCCACCACCTTGGTCTTGGCCCCGGCGGCCGCCTTCGCGTCCTCCAGCATCGCCCGGCCGCCGGCGGCGTGGACGGTCAGCACCGCCGGCTCCAGCCCGTGCAGCGCCTGCACCGCCTTGGCCACCGTATTGGGAATGTCGTGCAGCTTGAGGTCGAGGAAGATCGGCAGGCCGAACTTCATCATCTCATGCACGCCATGATGGCCGTTGGCGCAGAAGAACTCCAGCCCCAGCTTCAGCCCGCCGACATGGTTGCGGACCTGCCCGGCCAGATGCTGGGCCTTGGCAAGGTCGGGCGTGTCGATGGCGACATAGATCGGGCTGCTCATGCTTGTCCTGTAGGGGTAAGGGGCGACGGCGTGGCGTCGGGCAAGATCGGGGTGGTCACGGTCGCAGCCGCCACGGGCGTGGCCGGCGCGGCGGAAGCGGTCGCGGCGACCAGCGCGCGCTCGGTGCTTTCCAGGCGGCGCTTCATGCGCCAGCGCGTCGCGCGGGCCATGATCCAGAAGGGCATGGCGCCCAGCAGGAATGCGCCGATCAGAAGCACCGGCAATTTGGTTTCCATCACCATGTCGCCCCACAGGCGCACGGTCACGGGGACATAGTTCGCCATGCAGAAGAAGGCGAGGGCGACGGCGATGACGACCCAGAAGGCAGTCCGCAGAAATTGCATCGGCGATCCTCTCGCTGCTGATAGGTCGGTCAGCCTAGGCGATTTTGGCGAAAGGCGAAAGCGCCTGTTCAGATTTCGCGGACGGCGACCATCATCGACAGGCTTTGCGTGGCGCCCGGCGCCAGCATCGCCATGCCCTCGGGCCGGTTAATCGCGTCCGGCATATGGCTGACCGGCTCCAGGCAGAAGAAGTCGCCGGCCGGCGGGCGGAAGACATGCAGCCAGTCCGCGCCCTCAGCCGTCAAGGTCAGACGGATGCCGTCGCCGCGATCGACCACCGCTGCGCCGTCCCAGCCGCCATGGACATTGTCGATCAGGCTGTCGCCAGTGACCCGCGCGCCCTGCGACCAGTCGCCCAGCGCATCGGCAGGCACGTCCCGTTCGGGCAGCATGTCGGGGGAGGAGAGCCAGAGCGTGTCGGCGTGGAAGCGCAGCATCGTGTCGCCGTCCAGCGCGAAATAGGGATGGAAGCCAAGGCCGCAGGGCATCGGGCTGTCGCCCAGATTCTGCACGAGCAGCGTGACCTCCAGCGCATCCTCGCTCAGCCGCACATGCTGCTGCGCACGCCAGGCCCAGGGCCAGCCCGCATCGCCTTCATGCGTCTGTTCCAGCCTGACGTCATGGCCCGACTGCTCCAGGACATGCCAGGGCCGCTGCCAGCCAAAGCCATGGATGCTGTGGGGATGATCGCCGAAATTGAGCGGCAACTGATAGCTTCGCCCGTCCACCATATAGCGCCCATGGGCGATGCGGTTGGCATAGGGCACCAGCGGGAAGCTGGCCATGTCCAGCGGATCATTGCTGCCCTGCGGCGCGCGGCGCAGCAGGGCCACGCCGTCGCGATCGAAGGACAGGATCGACCCGCCGATATCCGGGGCGAGCGCGCAACGGAGCGCGCCCGCCTTCAGGGTGACGATCTTGTTCAGCCGACCATGTCCTCAAGCTCGCGGCCCTTGGTCTCATGGACCATGGCGCGCACGAATAAGAAGGAAATGGCCGCGAAAAGCGCATAGCCGGTATAGGTGATCGCCAGGCCCGGCGACACGGCGAGCGCCGGGAAGCTGACCGAGATCGCGGCATTGGCGATCCACTGGGCAAAGCCGGCGACGGCCAGGCCAGACCCACGGATCTGGTTGGGGAACATCTCGCCCAGCATCACCCACATGATCGGACCCCAGCTCAGGTTGAAGAAGATCACGTAGAGGTTCGCCGCGATCAGCGCCATCAGGCCATTATGGCCCGGCAGCACCACGCCGCCATCCGCGCCGGTGACGGCGGTGGAGAAGGCATAGGCGACGATCGCCAGCGTCACCGCCATGCCGGCCGAACCGATCAGCAGCAGCGGCTTGCGGCCGATCCTGTCGACCAGCATGATCGTGCCCAGGCACGCGCCGATCGACAGCACGCCCGACAGGATGTTGATCTGCAATGCATTATCCTCGGAAAAGCCGACGGCTTCCCACAGGGTGGCGCCATAATAGAAGACGACGTTGATGCCGACCAGCTGCTGGAACACGGCAAGGCCGATGCCGGCCCACACGATCGGGCGCACCTTGCCGCTGACCTTGTCGATCAGGTCGCTCAGCTTGGGGCGATGATGATCGGCGGCCAGGCTGGCGCGGATCTCGCCGACCTTGCGGTCGGCTTCCTCGGCGCCGAACAGCCGGGTCAGCACGGCGCGGGCGCGCTCGTTCTGGCCACGCGCGACCAGATAACGGGGGCTTTCCGGGATCACCAGCAGCGCCAGGAAATAGATGGCGGCGGGGATCGCCTGCAGCCAGAACATCCAGCGCCAGGCCGGGAAGTCGAGCCACAGCGGCGCAGTCGAACCGCCGGCATAGCGGGCCAGCACGAAATTGGCGATGAAGGCGCCGGTCAGGCCCGAAATGATCATCACCTGCTGCACGCTCGACAGCCGGCCGCGGATCGCGGCGGGGGTGACTTCGGAGATGTAGACGGGCGAGATGACGCTCGCCGCGCCCACGCCCAGGCCGCCGATGATGCGGGCGATGATGAAGATGGCGGAGGAGCCGGCGGCACCGGCCAGCAGCGCGCTCACCAGGAACAGGATCGCCGCCAGCATCATCACGCCGCGACGGCCGATGATGTCGGCCATGCGGCCCGCGCCGAACGCGCCGATCGACGACCCGACCAGGATCGCGCCGACATTGATGCCGATGCCCAGCTTGCCCAGGTCGAAGGCGGCCTCAAGCCCCTTCTGGGTGCCGTTGATGACGCCCGAATCATAACCGAACATGAAACCGCCGATCGTGGCGACGGCCACGATCGCTGCGATGAAGGCCATATTGACCTTCCCGGCGCTCCCCTCACTCATCTGTTTGTCCTTCCAGCTCTCTATTTCTTCTATATCGTGGCGACATGGCCCGGCAGTCCCGCGACGCCGGGATCGAAGGCGAACAGATCGCCCGCCAGGGGCTGATCTGTCAACGCTGTCATATCCAGTCCCTTGCGCGCCGTCGTGGCATAGGCGGTGGTCAGGTCCGGGCCGCCAAAGGCGATCTTGGTGATGTTGGCGACGGGGAAGCGGATTTCCCGCATCAGCCGCCCGGCCGGGTCATAGCGGCGCACCGCCCATCCGCCGAACAGCCCGGTCCACAGACAGCCTTCGGCATCGACGGTGGGGCCGTCGGGATAGCCCGCGCCATCCTCGATCCGCGTGAACAGGGTGGCGGCGCCGGCGACGCCATCGGCATCGACCGGGCATTGCCAGATGGCGCGGCCCAGCGTGTCGGTATGATAGAGGATGCGCCCGTCGGGCGAGAGGGCAGGGCCGTTGGTGATCGACACGGCGGCAAGCCCGCTTTCGACCAGTTCGCCGCGATGCAGCCGATAGAAACGGCCGCTTTCCTCTGCCTCTGCATCGTCCATCGATCCGAACCACAAGGCGCCGCCCGGCGCCACCGTGGCGTCGTTCAGCCGGTTGCCCGGCCGATGCGCCTCGGGCGCGTGGAGCAGGGTGAAGGCGCCGGTCTTCGGATCGAAGCGATGCACGCCCGATTGCAGGCCGACCGCGAACAGGCCGTCGTCGGTCGGCACGATCCAGCCGACCTGGCCCGGCGTGGTCCAGCTCTTGGACACGTCCAGCGCCGGGTCGAACCGATGGATCGCATGGCCCTTGATGTCGACGAACCATAAGGCCGCCTCGCGCGCGACCCAGGCCGGGCCTTCGCCCAGGATCGCGCCGACCGACAGGACGCTGCGCGGTGCGGTGTCCGTCATGTCAGCGCCAGCCGGCGTCGATGAAATAGTCGTGACCGGTGCACAGTCGCGCATCGTCCGACGCCAGGAACATGGCCAGCGCGGCGACATCGACCGGCAGGATGCGGCCGTCCAGGCATTGCGCCGCGACGATCTCGGCCTCGCCCTCGGGTGTGTACCATTTTTCCTGGCGCAGCGTCTTCACATTGCCCGGAATGATGGTGTTGACGCGGATATTGTCGCGGCCAAGGTCGCGGGCCAGGCTGCGCGTCAGCCCCTCGATCGCCGCCTTGGCGGTCTGGTAGAGGATGAGGTCGGGCAGGGCCAGGTGCCAGCTGATCGACCCGAAGTTCAGGATGGCGCCGCCGCCCGCGCGTTTCATCGCCGGGATCGCCGCCTGTGCCGCGAAGAATTTGTGGCGCAGATTCACCGCCATCCGCTCTTCCCAATAGGCTGGCGTGACATCCTCGATCGTGTGGCGATCGTCATTGGCCGCGTTGTTGATGAGGATGTCGATCCCGCCCAGTTCCGCCTCGGCCTGCGCCATCATCGCCTGCAACGCGTCGATGTCGCGCAGGTCACAGGGCAGGAAAAGCGGCTTGAACGGCGCATCGGCCAGTCGTTCGACCAGCGCTTCGCTTTCGGCAATGGCAATGTCGCAGAAGGCGACATGAGCGCCCTGGCCGACAAAGGCTTCGACCAGTCCTTCGCCGATGCCGCTGCCGCCACCGCTGATGAAGACCCGCTTGCCTTTCAGGCTGGGGTAGATGGCGCGGTTCATGCGGTCACTTTCTCGTTCAGGCTGGCAAGCAGGCCGCGCTGGGCCAGGTTCGCGAACAGGGCCGAGAGGCCGAAGCTCCAGGGCGCTGCGTCCTTCGACGTCACCACCGGATTGATCAGCTTGCCCAGGCGCGGGGTGGAGATGGCAACGATGTCACCGACCTTGTGGGTAAAGCCGCGACCTTCCTCGTCACGGTCCTGCACGGGCGCGAACAGCGTGCCCAGGAACAGCGCGAAGCCATCGGGATATTGATGTTCCGACAGGGTCTGGCGCACCAGTTCCAGCGGATCGCGGCTGATCTGGTCCATCCGGCTCGTGCCTTCGAGGATATAGCCTTCCGGCCCCTCGATGGTCAGGCCGACTTCGGCATTGCGCACGTCGTCGATGGTGAAGTCGCCGTCGAACAGGCGGACGAGCGGCCCCAGCGAGCAGGACGCATTATTATCCTTCGCCTTGCCCAGCAGCAGGGCGGAGCGCCCCTCGAAGTCGCGCAGGTTGACGTCATTGCCCAGCGTCGCGCCCACGGCCTGGCCATCGGCATTGACCAGCAGCACCACCTCGGGCTCGGGGTTGTTCCAGGTGGAATCGGACCGGATGCCGATTTCCGCCAGCGGGCCGACCGTCGCCAGCACCGGCGCCTTGGTGAAGACTTCGGCGTCCGGGCCGATCGCGACTTCCAGATATTGCGACCACAGGCCGTCCTCGATCAGCGCGGCCTTCAGGGCTGCGGCTTCCTCGGTGCCCGGCACCACGGCGCGGATCGAACCGCCCACCCGTTCTTCCAGGCGACCGCGGATTTCGGCGGCGGCGCCGGCATCGCCGCGCGCCCGTTCCTCGATCACGCGCTCCAGCGCGGACAAAGCAAAGGTCACGCCGCACGCCTTGACGCATTGCAGGTCGACCGGGCTCAGCAGCGGCAGGTCGATCGCGTCGAGATCGCCCAGCTTCGTGCCATCGGTGGCGGCAATGAGGGGCAGCTTTTCCACCAGTTGCGCGCTGGTCGGCGCAATCGCGCTCATGTCATAGGCGATGCCCTGCGACACCAGGATCGGGCTCGGGCCGTCATTCGTCTGGATGCGACCCAGGAAAAGCCCGGTCCGCCAGTCATGCGGCAGACAGTCAAGCAAGGCGGTATCCCCCGGCATCATCTTCTCCTATGCACGTGGTTGTTGATTGATAGCGCTACCAACATGGATGCAGGGCGCAAGTCAAGACCCCGCGATGAAAATCGCTCGCAGCTTGAGGGCATGCGCGCCTTCGCGGCCTGGGCAGGGGCGTCACGACGTGCGTCCGGCGCGGCGAATTTCCGGCCTTGCCGCTACGTCGGCCCTTTTCAGTTCCGCCGGGCTGCGGCATAGAAGGGGGACTATGAAGAAAGACCAAGAGAGCGTGCCGGACTTCGGCGCAGAAGCCCTCCAGCCAGAGGATAATGCCCCCGATCTCGCCGAAGCGGCGCGCAAGTCGGCTGGCAAGGCGGCGTGGATGGGCACCGCCGTGGGCATCGGTTCGGCCGCGATCGTCGCGGCGCTGCTCTACACTAGCAAAAAGCGCCGCTGACCGGCGTCAGGCGGGGCGGCGGGGCGCCTTCGCCCGCAACGGGCAAAAAAAAGGGGCGGCATGATCTGCATCATACCGCCCCGGTGCGACCCGCTTGGGGTTCTGTCATTTCCCTGCCTTCGTGACGGGAAGGGAAATATTTATGCGCCCGCGCTGCCGCTCAGATAGCTGATCAGTTCGGGCTTGCTGACCGATATGCTCTTGTCGGCATCGGCAGTGGTGAAGGCGCCGCTGGCCCAGGCGGTGACTTCGGCCGGCGGCAGCGTCTTGCCGGTGGCCTTCATCTCCTGATCCTTCAGGGCCACCATCCAGCGCGAAAATTCGCCCTGGTCCAGTTGTCCGTCCTTGTTCGTGTCATAGGCCGGGAATTCCGACTCGACGATGGTGGCGACCGAATTGGCCGGGCTCGCCGGCTGCGCGGCCTGCGGCTCGGCCGGGCTTGCCGGCGCGGCCGGTTCGGCGGCCTGCGGCATGGGCTGTGCTGCCGGCTCGGCAGCCGGGGTCTGCTGCGCCAGTGCCGGCGCGGCGACCAGCATGGCGCTCGTCAGAAGCAAGGTGCGGATCATGGCGACATCCTTTATATCATTGAAACGCGCAGGGCCTGCATTGGACGCCTGCTTTGGCTTCATGCCTTAATTGCCATGTTTGAATGCATGAAGACTAGGAAAAGTTCCTGAATATCGGTTCATCTACGCATTTGGACTTATGAAATGCTTCGGTTCGACTGTCTTTGCTTCGATAATTGCGGCCGGATGAGGCGTGCGCGGGGTGCGGGAGCCTCCCGAATTGCCCCCGGGGGCACAGGCTGCTAGGCGGCGCGGCAATATCCACCCTCCAGACGCAGGATTCGCCCATGGTCCCCCGCTATTCCCGTCCCGCAATGACCGCCCTCTGGGAGCCGGAAGCCCGCTTCAAGATCTGGTTCGAGATCGAGGCGCACGCGACCGAGAAGCTGGGCGAACTGGGCGTCGTCCCGCCGTCGGCCGCCAAGGCGCTGTGGGACTGGTGGGCCACCAACCCCGCGATCGACGTGCCCGCGATCGACGCGATCGAGGCCGTCACCAAGCATGACGTCATCGCCTTCCTGACCTGGGTCGCCGAACAGGTGGGCGACGAAGCCCGCTTCATGCACCAGGGCATGACCAGCTCCGACGTGCTCGACACCTGCCTTGCCGTGCAGCTGACCCGCGCCGCCGACCTGCTGATCGAGGATCTCGACAAGCTGCTCGACGTCATCAAGCGCCGCGCCTTCGAACATAAGCTGACCCCGACCATCGGCCGCAGCCACGGCATCCATGCCGAACCGGTCACTTTCGGCCTCAAGATGGCGGAAGCCTATGCCGAATTTTCGCGCTGCAAGACCCGCCTGATCGCGGCCCGCGAAGAAGTCGCCACCTGCGCCATTTCGGGCGCGGTCGGCACCTTCGCCAATATCGACCCGCGCGTCGAGGAACATGTCGCGCAAAAGCTCGGCCTCGCGATCGAGCCGGTCTCGACCCAGGTGATCCCGCGCGATCGCCACGCCATGTTCTTCGCCACCCTGGGCGTCATCGCCAGTTCGATCGAGCGCCTCGCCGTCGAGGTTCGCCACCTGCAGCGCACCGAAGTGCTGGAGGCCGAGGAATATTTCTCGCCCGGCCAGAAGGGCTCGTCGGCCATGCCGCACAAGCGCAACCCGGTCCTCACCGAAAACCTCACCGGCCTCGCCCGCATGGTGCGCAGCTACGCGCTGCCCGCCATGGAAAACGTAGCGCTCTGGCATGAGCGCGACATTTCGCACTCCTCGGTCGAGCGCTATATCGGCCCCGACGCCACCATCACCCTCGACTTCGCGCTCGGCCGCCTGACCGGCGTGATCGACAAGCTGCTCGTCTACCCCGAGCGGATGATGAAAAATCTCGACAAGATGGGCGGCCTGGTCCACTCGCAGCGCGTGCTGCTGGCCCTGACGCAAGCCGGCGTCAGCCGCGAGGACAGCTATCGCTACGTCCAGCGCAACGCGATGAAGGTCTGGGAATCCGACGGCCAGCTCTCGCTGCTCGAACTGCTCAAGGCCGACGAAGATGTCGCCAAGGCATTGAGCGCGCAGGAAATCGAGGACAAGTTCAACCTCGACTATCATTTCCGCCAGGTCGACACCATCTTCGCCCGCGTTTTCGGCGAAGCCTGACCCCGCGCACGGCCAGCGCCGCGCGACAGGAAAGAAGAGGGCGCCCGACCACCCGGTCCGGCGCCCTTTTTCGCCCTTGCGAGCATGGCGAAGTCATGACGATGTCGGACCTTGACGACTGACGACCAATTGCGGCGGTAAAATCCTCCCCTGTAAGGGGAGGGGGACCACGAAGTGGTGGAGGGGTGTCGCCCTATCGAGAGGGGGGCACCCCTCCGTCTGGCCTACGGCCAGTTCAAGGGAGACACGGGTCTCCCTTGAACTCCCCTTACAGGGGAGGATGGCCTAGAACGACCAAGTGCGGACCTGTTCCCCCTCCCGTAAACGGGAGGGGGTTAGGGGGTGGGCTGGACGTCGCACAAGCCCACCCCGCTGCGACTAACGCGCTGCGCGCGCAAGTCTCGCTGCCCCTCCCGCCAGCGGGAGGGGA